>WOYI011345413.1_pt1 | contig 13137 bp, 11 predicted proteins | sample 6423411 | NCBI WGS metagenome assembly WOYI01 (sample SAMN13441803, study PRJNA592873) | oil field metagenome | biome: oil field; feature: oil-well bore; material: oil-contaminated soil; isolation source: oil-contaminated soil from oil-well borehole | place: Germany: Wietze | collected 2016-10-18 ... | reverse complement strand
GATCTATGTTCGCCCGCGCGCGCCGCGCCTCGGCCAGCCGCGCCAGCTTCTCGGCCAGCGACGGCCGGTCCACGGTGTGGATCGCGTCGAAGAGCTCGACCGCGACCTTGGCCTTGTTGGTCTGCAAGGGCCCGATCATATGGAGTTCGACCGTGCCGAACCGCTCGCAAAGCGCCGGCCACTTGGCCGCGGCCTCCTGCACGTAATTCTCGCCGAAGACCCGGTGCCCCTCGGCCAGAGCGGCCTCGACCCGCTCCAGCGGCTGCATCTTCGACACCGCGATCAGTGTGACCGAACCCTCGTCCCGCCCCGCCAGCCGCTCCGCATCCCGCACGCGCGCGAGAATGTCAGTCAGCGACATGGCCGGCTTCCCGCAGCGCATCCAGCATCGGTTTCAGTTCTTTCTCGTAGTGCTGCCAGGCCTTGACCGAGGCCTTCGAGATCGGCTGGCGCACCTGATAGACGCTCAGGGTTTCCACCTTGCGCTTGTTCTCGTGGAAGCTGAGACAGGCATCCTCCCAATCGAGCCCGCAGGCCGCGATGAGCTTGCGCGTCTCTTCCTCGGGGTTGGCCACCAGCTCCTCGTACTGCACCTCGTAGAACCAGTCCGGCACCCGTTCGCGCCAGAACTCGATCATGTCGACGAAGGTGTCGTAGAAGGCCGCCAGATCGCGCTGGTCGTAGGCGTAAAGATGCGTGTCGTCAGGGAACTTGTTCTTGTAGATCGACAGGAGATTGTCGCGCGGATCGCGCCGCACGATCACGAAGCGCGATTTCGGCATCGCGAGCTTCATGAGACCGAGATACATGTAGGTCTGGATCGACTTGTCGGTGATCCGGTCGGCGCCGGGGAACTTGGTGCCGATGAATGCCTTGAAATCGTGACCGAGGCCCGCAATCTCGGTCGGCGTCAGACGAGAGACGTGCTTGGCACCCTTCCCCTCGGCCAGGAGAAGTTGTGCGGACCTCGCGCATTCGCCAACCTCGCCAGCCCCCTGGACGGTCGAGTGGCTCGCGATGATCTGCTCGATCAATGTCGTTCCCGACCGCGGCATTCCGGTCACGAAGATCGGCGCGAAATCGGTCGTGCCCTCGATACGGGCCCCGTGCCAGTCGAAATCGTCAAAGGCGGCCTTCGTCAGTTCGACATGCTGGATGCGATGTTCGATCTCGTAGGGCGCGCTCTGGCGCATCAGGGCATTGGCCTCGTCGAGGTAGCGGAACACGCGGTCGTAGTCCCTGGTATCGTCCAGCGCCTTCGCGATCGCGAAACCGAGGTTCATCCTGTCCGTCGGAAGCAGTCTCGGATCCTCGTAGCGCTGCAGCATCAGATCGACGACGGGATCGCCCGGCTTTGTCTTGTGCGATGTGATGAAGGCACGGTAGTTCTCGCCGTTCAACGGGTCGAGCTCGAACCCTCGGCGGAACAGGGCATCGGCTTCGTCGAACGCGCCGAACGCCTGCAGGAGCGTCGCCTTGCCACCCGTCGCAACGGCCGAATCCGGATCGAGTGCCAAGGCACGGTTGAAATTCTCCATGGCAAGATCGTCCTTGTCGAGACGCGCCTGGGCCTGCGCGAGAAGGGCCACGGCTAGCGCGGACTTGCCGTCCGACGCGCGCACCGCGCGCTCTTGCGCCTGTTCCGCCTTGGCGAAATTTCTCAGCTTGGTGTGGGCATTGCCGACCGCCATGTGAAGCGGCGGCGCATCCACGCCCGCCGCAAGGGCGCGCTCGAACAGCAGCAGCGCGGTTTCGGGCCGGCCGGTCTTGATGAAGACGGTCCCGAGGTTCACCAGCGCCGAGGGCAGGCCCGGCGCGAGGGTGACAGCCGTGCGGAAGGCCCTTGTGGCTTCTTCCTCCCGTTTCTGATCGACAAGGAAACGCCCGAGATTGTCATAGGCCTCGGCATAGTTCGGATCGGCCTTGATCGACTGGCGGAAATTCGCCTCGGCCAGACTGGCCTTGCCCTGCGCGGCCTGGGCTGTCGCGAGGATGTTGAGGAGCAGGGCCGAGGCGGGGTGCGCCTTCAGGGCGGTCACCGCGCCACGTTCGGCGTCCGCGTGGCGCCCGGCGGCCATGAGCGCCAGGAGGCGCTGGATTTCGGCCGGCTTCGCCCCGCCCGTCGTCGGTCTGGTCTTCGCACGGTGCGCGCCGAACCGATCCTGCAGCCGGAGCCTGGTTTCGACGTTCACGGGCGCGCGTTTCAGCATCCGAAGAAAGTCCGCTTCGGTGGCGGTGTCGCCCGCCAGTGCCACCGCCTCGGCCCAGGCGTGCCAGACAGCACTTTCGCCCGGCCGCAACTGCGCCGCCGTCGACAGGTGCTGGAACGCGCGGTCGAATCGATTGCTGGCGGTGAAGATCCTGCCCACCTGAAAATGCGCCTCGGCGATCTTCGGATTTGCCTCGATGATGGCGCCATAGAGACGCAGCGCCTCTTCCAGCCGTCCGGCGTTGTGATGCGCGAGAGCCTGCGCATAGGTGGTCTGGATATCGGTTGCGGTCATCACGGTCATCGGCACATTCCAGGAGCTACTCGACGTGCCGAGGACCTTATCTCCGGCCCTCGGTGATGTCGAGTTGACTGCCGCCGGCGCAAAGGAAAAGAGCGGGCATTGCCCGCTCTTTTCATGATTTTCCCGATCGTGCGATCAGAACGACAGGCCGAGACCGACCGAGAAGGTTTCGGTACCGTTGCCGTTACCCGAACCGTACTCGGCGCCAGTCCTGTCGGCACCGTCGCTCGCAGCGTAGCCGGCCATCGCGACTGCGCCGCCGCCGAGGTCGTAGTTGGCCACGATGCCCCAGCCGCTCGGGTTTCCGTCCAGCGAGCTGCTCGCCTCGTACTCGCCGTAGTTCACGCCGATGGTCAGCGCGCTCATGGTCGGCGGGGTGTAGGACAGATCGATGCCCCACCAGCTGTCAACCGCCGGGTTCACGTTGTCGCCGGTGACCGGATCAATGGTGCCGTCGAGGTCAGCGTAACCGACCGCGACCACGATGCCGTTCGAGAATGCCGCCGAACCGCTCAGACCCCAGACGCTGTTGGTGCCGTTGTCCTGATAGGCGACGCCCGCGCCGACATCGACGCCGGAGAGGTTGCCGGACCACTTGCCGCCGATCCCGAAGCTGGCGTCATCCGTGATGCCGTCGAAGGTCGTGCCGGTGTTCTGGTCATCGTCCATCTCGGCCGAGATCGCCACCGCGAAATCGCCGAACGAATACTCGTAGCGCATGATCTGGTCGTCGTAGGCGCCGTCGAGGCCGGTGTTCCAGTACGCACCAGCATGGGTCGTATGGTCGTCCTGCAGGCTCGAACCGGAGTAGATTTCGGACAGGGCCCAGTCGAAGGCGCCGTCGGTCTCACCGAGCGTCACCTTGCCGAACGCGCCCGAAACCCAGAAGGACTCTTCGTCGATGCGGAGGCCGCCGTTGATCGCGTCCGCGCCGTTGGTCTCCTCGATCTGGACCCTGCCGCCGAATTCGACGCCGCCATCGGTCGTGTTCGAGAACCTGAAGTCCACTTGCCAGTCGCTGTGGAACTGGGTCTCGGTTTCCGCAGTCAGGCTGTTCGCGTTGGGGCCGCTGCCGCCGAAGATGCCGATTTCGGCATAGCCCGACAGGGAGATTTCCGCAGCCGCGGCGCCGGCGAAGCCGACGAGCGCGGTGGAAGCGAGAAGGATCTTTTTCATTTCGTATTCCCTCGTTGATCTCAAAAGGTGGGCCCAACTCAGGGGAATCCGAATTGGGTATGCCCCTATTTCCGCCGTTGGCCGGCCCAATGCAACGGAAAGGACGGGCGGGCCGGGAAGAGTTGGGGGCGATGGTGCACTCTTGCCACAGTCGCCCTGACCCCGCCCGGAAACGCCCCGAACCCCCTGACCTGAAAAGCCTTGTTCACGCGGGGAGCGTCGGCTAGACAGCGGAAAGGGCAGCCCGGGGGTAGATCATGAAAGTCCGGAAGGTGATGCGCGGGGCGATTCTTGCGGGAACGGTGGCAACGCTCGCCTCCTGCGGTGGAATCGGGTCCGGCGACAGCGGGCTGTTCCGGCGCAAGGCGCCGCAGACGGCCGACGAGGCGGTCGCGAACGAGGAAGCGCGCCAGCAGGCACTCGCCCGGCAGAGTGGCGCGCAGGAAGGTCTTGCGACCAAGTCGCGGTCGCGGACGGAAAGCGCCGCCGCCAACCGCAAGCGGACGCGCGTTCTCGATCTCTTCGCCAATTCCGCCGACCCCAACAATACGGTCGAGGTCAACAAGTATCTCTGGCAGGCCTCGCTCGAAGTGCTCGATTTCCTGCCGGTCCAGTCGGTTGACCCGTTTTCCGGCGTCATCGTCACCGGCTATGGCACGCCGCCGGGAGGTGGGCGCGCCTACCGGGCGACGATCTATGTGCAGGACCCGGCGCTTGACGCGCGCTCGCTCAAGGTCGCGCTGATGTCGAAGGCGGGGCCGGTCGATCCCGCTACCGCGCGGGCGGTCGAGGATGCGATCCTGACCCGTGCCCGGCAGCTCAGGATCCGCGACGGCAAGCTCTGATCCCGTCTCGCGGGCAAGGACCGGGGCGCTGCCCCGGACCCCGAGGTATTTGCGAACAGAAGACGGGCAGAGGGAAACTCTGGACCTCGCGCGCCGCGCTTGTATAACCGGCGGGCAAAGCGCCGAGGAACCTCAGATGTCGCGTTACGACCCCGCAGAGATCGAACCGAAATGGCAGCAGGCCTGGGACGCGGCCGGCTGCTTCACCGCCCGGCACGATCCTTCCCGGCCCAAATACTACGTGCTCGAGATGTTCCCCTATCCGTCGGGGCGCATCCATATCGGCCATGTGCGCAACTACACGATGGGCGACGTGGTGGCGCGCTACAAGTCGTCCTGCGGGTTTTCGGTGCTGCATCCGATGGGCTGGGACGCCTTCGGGATGCCGGCCGAGAACGCGGCGATGGAGCGGGGCGGCCATCCGAAGGACTGGACCTACGGCAACATCGCGCAGATGCGCGAGCAGATGAAGCCCCTGGGCCTCTCGATCGACTGGAGCCGCGAGTTCGCGACCTGCGATCCGGAATATTACGGCCAGCAGCAGTCGATGTTCATCGACTTCATGGAAAGAGGCCTCGTCTACCGCAAGAACGCGGTGGTGAACTGGGACCCCGTGGACATGACCGTTCTGGCCAACGAGCAGGTGATCGACGGCAAGGGCTGGCGGTCGGGCGCCGAGGTGGAGCGGCGCGAGCTGACGCAGTGGTTCTTCAAGATCAGCGACTTTGCCGGAGAGTTGCTGGAGGCCATCGACGGGCTCACGGACTGGCCCGAGAAGGTGCGGCTGATGCAGGCCAACTGGATCGGCAAGTCGCGCGGGTTGCAGTTCGCCTTCTCGACGCGGGGGGCGCCCGAGGGGTTCGACCGGATCGAGGTCTATACCACGCGGCCCGACACGCTTCTGGGCGCGAGTTTCGTCGCGATCTCGCCCGATCATCCGCTGGCCAGGGAACTGGAGCGGCACGATCCCGCCGTCGCCGCCTTCACCGCCGAATGCCGCCGCGTCGGCACTTCGGAGGAGGCGCTGGAAAAGGCCCAGAAGAAGGGCATGGATACCGGCATCCGCTGCCGGCATCCCTTTGACGAGGCCTGGGAACTGCCGGTCTATATCGCCAACTTCATCCTCATGGACTACGGCACCGGGGCGATATTCGGCTGCCCGGCGCACGATCAGCGCGACCTCGACTTCGCGCGAAAATACGCGCTTCCGGTGGTCTCGACCTATGAGCCGCTGGCGCCGGAAGCCGGGTTCCGCCACCCCGAGAGCGGGGGCGACGCCTATGTGCCGGCGAAGTCGGAGAAGGTCCGCTACGTCCGGGGCTTCGCCGGGCACAGGGAGCAGTCCGGCGACGACGGCGTGACGAGCGCCATCGCGTTCTGCGAGAGCAAGGGCGTCGGCCGGGGGGTCACCAATTACCGCCTGCGCGACTGGGGCGTCAGCCGCCAGCGGTATTGGGGCTGCCCGATCCCCGTCGTTCATTGCCCCGATTGCGGTGTGGTGGCGGAGAACAAGCAGAACCTGCCGGTCCGGCTGCCCGACGACGTGAGCTTCGACCAGCCCGGCAATCCGCTCGACCGTCATCCGACCTGGCGCGACGTGCCCTGCCCGCGATGTGGCGCGCCCGCGAAGCGCGAGACCGACACGATGGACACCTTCGTCGATTCGTCCTGGTACTACGCCCGCTTCACCGCCCCGCATGCCAAGACCCCGACCGACCCGGTCGAGGCCGACTACTGGATGAATGTCGACCAGTATATCGGCGGCATCGAGCATGCGATCCTGCACCTTCTCTATTCACGGTTCTTCGCCCGCGCGATGCATGTCTGCGGCCACCTGCCCGCAAAGGCGATCGAGCCCTTCAACGCGCTCTTCACCCAAGGCATGGTCACGCACGAGACCTATTCCACGCGCGGCAAGGACGGACGCCCGGTCTGGCACACCCCCGACGAGGTGATCCGCGAGGCGGAGGGCGCGCATCTGAAGGACGGGACCCCGGTCGAGATCGGCCCGGTCATCAAGATGTCGAAGTCGAAGAAGAATGTCGTCGATCCGATGGACATCATCGCCCGCTATGGCGCCGATACCGCGCGCTGGTTCGTGATGTCCGACAGCCCGCCGGAGCGCGACGTCGAATGGACGGCCTCGGGCGCGGATGCGGCGCAGAAGCACCTCGCCCGGGTCTGGCGGCTCGCCTCGGAGATCGACCTTCGCGGCGGCACCGACCGGACCCAGGACGAGGCGCTTCTCAAGGCCATGCACCGGACCATCGCCGAGGTGACGGCGGGGATCGAGGGCTTTGCCTTCAACAAGGCGGTGGCGAAGCTTTACGAATTCACCAACACCTTCTCGAAATCCGACGCCTCGGCCGAGGCGAAGCGGACAGCGATGCTGACGCTCGCCCAGCTCATGTCGCCGATGGTGCCGCACCTGGCCGAGGATATCTGGGCGATGCTCGGCGGCGCGGGGCTGGTGGCGCGGGCGCCCTGGCCCAAGGCCGATCCGGCGATGCTGGTCGAGGACCATGTCACCCTGCCGATCCAGATCAACGGCAAGAGGCGCGCGGAAATCAGCGTGCCGAAGGACATGGCCGCATCGGAGGTTGAAAAGCTGGTGCTGGCCGACGAAGCTGTGACGAAGGCGCTTGCCGGCGCCGTGCCGAAGAAGCTCATCGTCGTTCCGGGCCGCATCGTCAATGTCGTCATCTGACCGCCGTGCCATCCTTTGCCTTCTCGCGGCCCTGCCGCTGACCGCCTGCGGCTTCACCCCGGCCTATGCGCCGGGCGGACCTGCGGCCGGGCTTCTCGACCGGGTGACGGTGGACGCGCCCGACGACAAGGACAGCTTCGACCTCGTGGCGCGGCTCGAGGAGCGGCTCGGCCGGACCCGGGTGCCGGACTACCGGCTCTCGTACCGGATCGAGACCAAGACCGAAGCCCAGGCCATCGCGCCCGACAACACGATCAACCGGTATCAGGTTGTCGGCAGCGTCGCCTACACGCTCCACGACGCGGGCACCGGCGCGGCGCTGAGTTCGGGCAAGGTTTCGTCCTTCACCGCCTATTCGGCTTTCGGCACGTCCGTCGCCACGGCAGCCTCGGAGGCCGATGCCCATGCCCGCCTGATGCGGCTTCTGGCCGACCAGATCGTCACCCGGCTGATCGCCAGCTCTGCTTCGTGGAACGGCCCGTGAAGCTCGCCGGTGCAGCCGCGAACCGGTTTCTTGCCAGGCCCGAGCCCGACCGCGCCGGCCTTCTGATCTTCGGCGCCGACGCGATGCGGGTGGCGCTGAAGCGGCAGGAGGTGATCGCGGCGCTGATCGGGCCCGAGGGCGAGGCGGAAATGCGCCTGACCCGCATTCCGGGCGGCGAGCTTAGGAAGGATCCGGCGCTTGTCGACGACGCGATGCGGGCGCAGGGCTTCTTTCCCGGCCCGCGCGTGGCCTTCGTCGAGGAGGCCGGCGATGCCGCCGCGCCGGTCCTGAAGGGCGCGCTTGCCGGCTGGAAGGACGGCGACGCGATGCTGGTCGTGACGGCGGGAAGCCTCAGCAAGGCCTCGGCCCTGAGGAAAGCCTTCGAGGATCACCCGAACGCCTATGCCGTCGGCATCTACGACGACCCGCCGAGCCGCGAGGAAATCGAGGCGACGCTGACCGGGGCCGGCCTGAAGGAGATCGGGCGCGAGGCGATGACCGATCTGCTCGCCCTCGCCCGCGAACTCGATCCGGGCGATTTCCGCCAGACGGTCGAGAAGATCGCGCTCTACAAGTTCGGCGATGCCGCGCCGCTCGGCCCCGCCGATGTCGCCGCCTGCGCCCCCGCGACGATCGAGGCCGAGGTCGACGACGTTCTGCATGCGGTGGCCGAGGCGCGCTTCGGCGATGTCGGCCCGCTGATGCGGCGGCTCGAGGGTCAGGGCGTCAACCCGGTCTCGCTCTCGATCGCCACGATGCGCCATTTCCGCACCCTCCACAGCGCGGCCTCGGCTCCCGGCGGGCCGTCCGAGGGCATCGCGCGGATGCGCCCCCCGGTCTTCGGCCCCCGCCGCGACCGGATGCTGCGGCAGGCGCAGAGCTGGGGGATGCACCGGCTGGAACAGGCGATCCAGCTCCTGGTGGAAACCGACCTGAAGCTGCGCTCGACCTCGCGCGCACCGGCGATGGCGGTGATCGAACGGGCGCTGATCCGGCTTGCCATGATGCCGCAGCGCTAGAGCGCTTTGCGTCCTGCCTTTACCAGGGAACCTCGCAATTCACCCGGCTCTTGGGGCGGATTGCGCGTCATTGAGAAAGCAAAACGCCTTGGGCTGCGTCGATCACCGCCTCTGCGGGCCGGCGCGGGCTGCGCGCCATGTCGGGGCCGCGGCCCAGTCTCAGAACCAGGTTGGGCCGGGCGGCCCCGAGACCGAGGAGCGATCGCAGCCCGGTGCGCATCCGGGGCTCCTCCACCGTCTGGTTGAGCAGGGCGTCGGTCAGGCCCTCGACCCGGGCCTGAAACATCAGGGCCTGGCAGGCCCGCGCCCCGCAGCCACCGAGCCCTCGGGCGCGTCGAGCGGCGCCACGAGCACCGCGAGACCGGAGGACGATCGCGTCCGGGCGTTGGGGCCATTCGCCAGAAGCGTCGCGTAGCGGACGAGGCCGGCCGCTGCCGGCGAAGGGTCGCATGGCGGGGGCCGTCCCGCCTTGCGCTGCGTCAATGCCCTTGCACCCGCCGCTTGCGCATGGCTCCATGTGCCGACCCTCAGCGGAGTCCGCCCATGTATACCGTCATCGGAACCGTCAGGAGCCGCGCCGCCCGCGTCCTGTGGATGCTGGAGGAGATCGAGGTTCCCTTCGACCACATTGCCGCCCCGCCGCGCTCGGAAGGCGTGACCGCCTTCAACCCGGCCGGCAAGGTGCCGGTCCTGATCGAGGACGGTACGCCGATCACCGATTCGACCGCGATCATCCAGTATCTCGCCGACAAGCACGGGAAACTCACCCACAGGGCCGGGACGCTCGACCGCGCCCGGCAGGACAGCCTCACGCAGTTCCTGCTCGACGAATTCGACGCCGCGCTCTGGATGGCGGCCCGGCACAGCTTCGTCCTGCCGGAAGAACTGCGCCATGCCGCGATCAAGAACACGCTCCGCTGGGAGTTCGAGCGCAGCCAGAAGACCCTCGTCCACAGGATGGGCGAGGGGCCGTTCCTGATGGGCGAGGTGATGACGGTGCCCGACATCATCCTCACCCATTGCGGCAACTGGGCGCTCGGCGCGAAATTCCCGATCGTCGAGCACAAGCTCACCGACTATCTCGACCGGATGCGCAAGCGGCCGGCCTATATCCGGGCCATGGCGCGCTGAATGGCTGCGTAAGGTGGGTTTAAACCCACCTTACCGGACCGAAGCCGCCCGTCCCGCCCAAAGCCCGGTCGCAAGGCAGGCGGTCAGCAGGTAGCCCCCCGTCGGTGCTTCCCAGTCGAGCATCTCGCCGACGGCGAAGACACCCGGCAGCGCCGTCAGTTCGAGCCCTTCCGTCAGGCTCTCGCGGGCGATGCCGCCGGCGGACGAGATCGCCTCGCCGAGCGGGCGCGGCCCGGCATGGCGCACCGGCAGCGCCTTGACCAGCCGGGCCAGCGCGTCCCCTTTCGGCAGCGGCCGCCCCCATTCCTGCAAGAGCGCGATCCTGACCGGATCGAGCTTCAGCGCCTTGCGGAGCCAGTTCGCCACCGTCTCCTTGCCCGGCCCCTTGGCAAGCCGCCCCGCGACCTCGACCGGGCTCCGCCCCGGCACGAGGTCAAGCCGCAGTTCCGCCCCCTCGCGCACCGCACGCGACACGGCGTAGACGCCGCCGCCCTCGATCCCCCGGGCCGAGATCACGAATTCGCCGCGCTCGACCCGGTCGCCCGCGATCAGCGCGGCGCCCTTCACCGGCTGGCCGAAGAACCGCTCCATCGGCGCCGACCAGTCGACGCCAAGCGCCATGTTCGCCGGCCGGAACGGCGCGACGCCGACGCCCCGCGCCGCGAGCCACGGCACCCAGACGGCATCGGAGCCGAGACGCGGCCAGCTTGCCCCGCCGAGCGCCAGAACCGTCACTGCCGGGCGGAGCACCTGCCGCCCCGCCGGCGTGTCGAAGGCGAAGCCCGCGTCCTCGAACCCCGCCCAGCGCCAGCGGGTGCGCAGCTCGACCCCCGCCTGACCGAGCCGCGCGAGCCAGGCCCGCAGAAGCGGCGACGCCTTCATCACGACCGGAAAGACCCGGCCCGAGGAGCCGGTGAAGACCTCCTGCCCGAGGCCGCGCGCCCAGTCCATGACCTCGGCCGGGCCGAAGGCCTCCAGCATGGGGCGCAGCCAGTCCGCGTCGTAGTGGCCCAGGAATGCCCGGAGGGGTTCGTCCCTGGTCAGGTTCAGCCCCGACTTGCCCGCCATCAGGAACTTCCGCGCCGGCGAGGGCTTGCCCTCGCAGATCACCACCCGCCGCCCGGCGGAGGCCAGAGCCTCGGCCGCCATCAGCCCGGCCGGCCCCGCGCCGATGACGAGCACGTCGATCATTTCGGCAACCCGCCCTTCAACTCCACCACCCGGTGCGGGTAGGGGATCTCGATCCCGGCCGCCTTCAGCGCGTTCCAGACCGCGAAGAGGACATGGCTGGCATACTTGTTGCGCCCGTCGTCGATGCCGTTGACCCAGTATTCGACCGCGAAGTCGATGCCCGATTCGCCGAAGCCCTTCAGCTCGCAATCCGGCCCCTCGGGCTTCTTCAGGACGAAAGGCAGCGCCTCGACCGCCGCGCTGATGATGTCGGGCACGGTGTTGATGTCGGTGTCGTAGCTGACCGAGAACGGCACCTCGTAGCGGTTGGCGCTGCCCTGGTCGGAGAAGTTCACCACCCGCGTGGTGATGAAATGCTCGTTCGGGACGACGATCCAGCGGCCGTCGAAGGTCTCGAGCACGCAGGCCCGCGCGGTCATCTTCACGATGGTCCCGGCCTCGCCGCCGTCGAGTTCCACATAGTCGCCGACCGTCGTCTGCCCCTCGATCAGCAGGATGATCCCCGAGATGAAGTTCGCCGCGATCTGCTGGAGGCCGAGGCCGATGCCGACGCCGAGCGCGCCGCCGAGGACGGCGACGGTCGTCAGGTCGATCCCCACGATGTTCAGCAAAAGCAGGAAGGCGGCGCCGAAGATCGCGATCTCGGCGGCCTTCGCGGCCAGTTCGCGGGTCGCCGGCCGCAACTCCTCCCGCGCCTTGATGTAGTCGGCGCTTTGCCGGTTCGACCAGGAGCCGAGCCAGAAAAGCAGGCTGCCGGCGATCGCGCCCCGGATCAGCGCCGCCATCGAGACGGTGATGTTGCCAAGCTCGACCTTCAGGCTTTCGAGCCAGAGCGCCGCCTCGTCGGTCAGGCCGAGCGCATAGAGCGCGACGCCGGGGATCAGCACATAGCGGCCGAGGAGCCGCAGGAACGGGTCGCGCAGGATCTTCGTCGCGAAGGTCCGCGCGGCGAGGAAGAGAAAGACACGCTTGCCGAAGGCGATGACCGCGCCGGAGCCGAAGACCGACCGCGTGAAGGCCTCGCCGATGGCGGTGAACCCGTAGGCCAGAAGCGGCAGCAGGAGCGGCAGGAACCGCAAGGCGAAACGCCGCATTCCCGCGACCGGCCCCCGCGCACCGTCCTTCGGCCCGATGAAGGCGCTGATCCTTGGCCCGAAGCGGCGCGAGACGAAGACGGAGAGCAGCCACGACAGGACAAGCAGCGCGAATTGCGACCATGCCGCGGGGCTGGTGAGCCAGCTCAGCGCCAGATCCCAGCCGGGCTCAAGATAGGCGAGCGCCTTCGCGACGATTTCCGGCTGGCCGTCCATAGGGTCTCCTCCGGCTTGCCCTCCGGACACATCCTCTGGCAAGAAAGTCGCGTGGAGACAAGGGGAAAGCCGGCGCGGCCGGGGGAGAGAGACCCGATCTGCCCGCTCTGCGGGCGCCGGATCCCGCCCGATGTCGCGCAGGGCCGGCATCACCTCGTGCCGCGCCTGAAGGGCGGCAAGGGCGGCGAGACGGTGCTCCTCCACGCGATCTGCCATGCCGAGATCCATGCGGCCCTGTCGGAGGCCGACCTCGCGACGGATTTCGCGACCGTCGCGGCCCTCCGCGCCCATCCCAGCATCGCCGCCTTCGTCCGTTGGGTAGCAAGGCGGCCGCCGGGTCTCCGCACATGCGTGCCGGGACCACGGCGGGCGAAAAAGCGGCATTGAAGGGCTCCGCCGGGCGGCGTAGCGTCTCGGCCGGGACAGGTGCGGAGGCGGGAATGGCGTGGGTCTATCTGGCGATTGCGGGCCTTCTGGAGGTCGGCTGGGCCGTCGGGTTGAAGTATACGGAAGGACTGACCCGTCTCTGGCCCACCGTCCTCACGGCGGTGGCGATACTCGGCAGCATGGGCTTTCTCGCTTTGGCACTCAGGACCCTGCCGATGGGCACGGCCTACGCGGTCTGGACCGGCATCGGCGCCGTAGGGACGGTCGCGCTCGGCATCCTGCTCTTCAATGAACCCTCGAACGCGTCGCGGCTTGCCTGCATCGGGCTGATTCTCGCCGGCATCGTCGGGCTGAAGCTGGTTTCAGGCCACTAG
>WOYI011444258.1_pt1 | contig 13150 bp, 11 predicted proteins | sample 6423411 | NCBI WGS metagenome assembly WOYI01 (sample SAMN13441803, study PRJNA592873) | oil field metagenome | biome: oil field; feature: oil-well bore; material: oil-contaminated soil; isolation source: oil-contaminated soil from oil-well borehole | place: Germany: Wietze | collected 2016-10-18 ... | reverse complement strand
CAATCGTGCCGGCGATGCAGTGGATCGGCCATTTAGCAAAGCTGCAATGGTCTGGCGGGTGCCAATCTTTGCTGGCAATAACATACCGAAATTCTGATTAACGTAAGGTCGATGGTCCCCAACGAACTCCGTTAATATTTTGACGCTTTCGCTCTAATTTTCCCTGTTCTTGCCTCCGGAATCTCTTATCATAGCAAGATCAGAACTGATAACCCGAGTCATGCCTCGAATCATATAATCATGGCCCGAGCTTTGAAAGGCCCCTCGAATCCTCAACTGGCTGATCATCTTTCTTAACCGAAGACCAATGGATTGATATCTATCTATTCATAACGAAAATGCCAGGACTATAGTACACGAAGAGGTTGTTATATTGGCTGAGAATTTTGATATAAAAACGGCTGGAGGCCTCACCGAAAACGAGGCTGCAAAACTGCTAAAAGAAGTGGGCTACAACGAGCTACCCTCAGCCAAACCCCGCAGCGCTTTTGCTATTGCCTTTGAAGTTGTCAAGGAGCCTATGTTCCTGCTCTTGGTAGCAGGCGGGCTGGTTTATTTTCTGCTTGGAGATCTTCAAGAGGCCCTGATACTCATGGGCTCTGTCCTGATCGTTATGGGCATCACTTTCTATCAGGAACGCAAGACAGAGCGGGCCTTGGAGGCCTTGCGGGACCTGTCCAGTCCGCGTGCACTGGTAATCCGGGATGGCGAACAGAGACGGATAGCCGGAAGGGATGTAGTCCCAGGAGATCTAATCGTTCTTGCAGAAGGCGACCGTGTGCCTGCAGATGCCGTTTTGCTGAGCTGCACCAATCTTTCCGCAGATGAATCCCTTCTCACAGGCGAATCGGTCTCTGTCCGGAAGGTATGCTCTGAGACCGACTCGCCTGTGATGGCCAGACCGGGTGGAGATGATCTGCCATTCGTCTACTCTGGAAGCCTTGTTGTGCAGGGCCATGGGGCGGCAGTGGTCAGGGCTACAGGAATAAACACCGAGATTGGCAAGATTGGAAGAGCTCTGCAACAGGTCAAGTCCGAGGAGACGGCCCTTCAGAAAGAGACCAACCTGCTGGTACGCAACCTGGCGTTGCTCGGTTTGGGCCTATGTCTCCTGGTAGTGGTTGCCTATGGCCTGACCCGAGGCGACTGGCTGCAAGGAATCCTGGCGGGCATAACCACGGCCATGGCAGTGCTGCCCGAAGAGTTCCCCGTGGTCTTGACCGTATTTCTGGCACTGGGTGCGTGGAGAATCTCCCAGAATAACGTCTTAACCCGGCGTGTTCCTGCAGTAGAGACGCTAGGTTCTGCCACAGTGCTCTGCACGGACAAGACTGGCACCTTGACTCTTAACCGCATGAAGGTGAAAAAGATATTCGCTAACGGCGAGTCTGTCGAGCTGGATGATGGCAGAGACAATTTGCCAGAGGCCATTCACGAGGTGGTTGAGTTTTCCATTCTGGCCAGTCAGATGGATCCCTTCGATCCCATGGAGAAGGCCTTCAAAAAGCTGGGCGAGGACTACCTGGCCAAAACTGAGCACATCCACATGGACTGGGAGCTGGTTCGAGAGTATCCATTATCAAAGAAGTTGCTGGCCATGTCCCGCGTCTGGAGATCGTCTTCTGGAAATGAGTATGTGATCGCTGCCAAGGGTGCGCCTGAAGCTATTGCAGAACTATGCCACATCGATCCGGATCGGCAAAAAGAAATCTCCAATAACATCCAGACCATGGCCAATGAGGGCATGCGCGTATTAGGTGTAGCCAAGGCCTCATTCCAAAAGACCGATCTGCCCGATGGACAGCACGACTTCGAGTTTGAATTTCTGGGCTTGATCGGCATGGAAGACCCGGTGCGACCAGGCGTTCCTGAGGCGATTAAGGAATGCTATTCTGCCGGGATTCGAGTGGTGATGATAACTGGAGACTATCCAGGCACTGCTCAGGCTATAGCCAGGCAAATTGGCCTGCCAACAGATCAGGTCATTACCGGTCCTGAACTGGCAGTACTGAGCGATCAAGAACTTCAGGAGAAGGTCCGAGATATCTGCATCTTCTCTCGCGTTGTGCCTGAACAGAAGCTGAGACTTGTCTCGGCCTTGAAGGCCAATGGAGAGGTCGTGGCCATGACCGGCGACGGGGTGAACGATGCACCCGCCCTAAAAGCTGCCGATATCGGAATAGCCATGGGAGGCAGGGGCACAGATGTGGCCCGCGAGTCAGCATCTCTGGTGCTTTTGGACGACGACTTCTCGTCCATTGTCAAGGCGATAAAATCAGGCCGCAGGATATTTGATAATATCAAGAAGGCCATGGCCTACATTCTGGCCATACATGTGCCTATTGCGGGCATTTCACTTATTCCCGTGCTCCTGGGATGGCCGTTGATATTTTTCCCGGTTCATGTAGTCTTCCTGGAGCTTATCATAGATCCTGCCTGCTCAATTGCCTTTGAGGCCGAGCCGGAGGAAAGAGATGTGATGGACCGGCCGCCCAGAGATCCAAATGCCCCTCTGTTTAGCAGTCATGCATTGGGGCTCAGTCTGCTTCAGGGTTTGAGCGTCCTGGTCATAGTGATGACCGTTTTCACCATCTCACTCTATCGTGGTCAGGGTGAAGCCGAAGCCAGGGCACTGACTTATACCACCCTCATTTTTGCTAATCTGGGCCTTATTCTGGCAAACAGATCCTGGACCAGGACCATCCTGAAGACGTTGAATACTCCTAATCCTGCCCTTTGGTGGGTGGTGGGAGGCGCCCTGGTCTTCCTGGCAATGGCGATATATGTTCCGTTCCTTAGAGAGCTATTCAGCTTCGCCTATCTGCATCTTATTGATATAGCCATTTGTTTTGCCGCCGGGATAGCGAGCATTTTATGGTTTGAAGCATTAAAGATCTTCAATGGCAGGAATCGGGATTCAGGGATGCTTTAGGATTCAATTGAGGGGTATGGGGAACATAAACTTGGCTCCTCGCCATTTGGTATGGTTGAACTTTGAACCGGGAATATCCTTACTTTCCCGAGGGCGGAAAGATCCCAAGCTGCTGCATCAGCCCAAGCAAGTTGGCCTCGCCCCAGAGCTCTGCGATCTTTCCGTTTTCTATCCGAAAAATTTCAATGCCGGTCATGGTTATGGATTTGCCTGTAGGACCTAAATCCATGAAAGCGCCTTTGTGTATGCCACGAGCTGTGAAGCGTGCGGTGACTTTGTCCTCCTCTGCCAGCATATCCTCTACGGTGACATTCAGATGCTCGAATGCTGACCTGCATGCTGTAATCACATCGTTCATTCTCTTGATTCCTGGAGCTGATGGAAGCGGTGTATGCAGGGCAAAGTCGGGCGCCAGCAACTCATCTGCGGCTCTCAAGTCTCCTATTTTTCTGTAAGATTCTCTGGCTCTAGACGAGTCCCTTTCCATAGAAGTCAGTAATGTCAAAGTATATGGTGGCATTCTCTCCGGATGTCAGATGGACCTCCAGCACATCATAGGATCTGCCCCCCTCATCCTCGACCAGAGACTGAGATATGTGATCCCTGTCCACTGCATCCGTCCCGAACCTCTTTTCCAGATAATAATACTCTGAGCCTACTCCTTCAAGATCGGTTCTTGCATTCATATCTTCTGCCTCCTGGGTCCTTCCCAGGCTGCGCAATGCCAGTGCCTTGCCATACCAGGACTGAGAGCTGTTGGGGTAGATGTCTATGGACTCCTTTGGTCAGCCAAATTGAAAACACCTATTATGTATTCCCCATCCCCCCTAATAAATATTTGCAGACGATTTTCGGCAAATTGCATGGCCTCTGATCCTCTATTCCAGGGATTGGAAAAGAAGATCCGCGAGAATTTATCGCAAAAAGGTACGAGAAAAGAAGATAAAAAGGATATTTTCAGGATCCCTTCAGGTCCTCTCTCTGGGTGATATCCTTGATCTCCTTTTTCAGCTCCTCGGGCAGGCCCTTTATCTCCACATCCAAAAAGCCGCGAACTATGACGCTGGTGGCCTGCTCAGAGGAGAGGCCCCGGGACATCAGATACTCCAGCTCCTCCTCGGAGATGCGGCCCACCGCTGCTTCATGGGACATATCCAGATCCCGGCTCTGGCCGTCCAGCTCAGGAATTGAATAGATTCGACCCTTGTCGGATAAGAGAAGCCCAACGCACTCCAGATGGGCTCTGGCACCAGGTACTCTTCCCGTCATCCTTCCTCGAGCGATGACCTCCCCGCCCACGCAGACCACTCGGGAGATGGATTCTGCACTGGTGTCAGGAGCATCGAGATTGACATTGCTTCCCACATCTATATTGCCCATGGTGGAATAGATCACCGTATTGAAGCTGGCCACAGCTCCCCGACCGGCGAGTGTTGCCGTGGGGAAGGTCTGAAGGGTCTTCACTGGCCTGAGCAGTATGTAGTTATTGGATAGAGATCCGCCCTCAGCAATGGTGATTCCCGTTCTCGGTCGCACCTCAACCTCCTTTCCCCAGCTATGCACCATGGTAAAGCTCACGCGTGCATCCTTCTGGATATAGAATTCAGAGACTCCGGCATGCAGTCCCCTCTGAACATGGGCGGGAGTGGTGCATCCAGTGATCACATGCAGCTCAGAGCCCTCTTCGGCGATGATGACATTATGCACCCGCTGGTTGAGATTGGATGAGCCCAGATAAAGGCAGCTTTTTATCGGGAAGACTGTCTTCATGCCCTTCTTGGCCCGGATGAAGTAGCCAGCGGGAGGGGCCTCAGCCACATCTGCCGTATACTTGTCCGCATCCGGAGCCACCAGCTTCCACCAGTAATCCTGCAGGAAGTCGTACTTTTTCAGGGCGGAGGCCATATCCATGATCTCCACCCCTTCGTACATGGACTTGGCGACGACCGGGGTCTGATCCATCTGCACATAAGCGCCTGAGGATTCAGAATCCAGTTTCACACCAACGTCCAATGCCGCCTTTTTTACATCATCAGGGAGATCTTCGGCACGTTCCACAATGCTCTGGGGTTTAGCTTCGGATTCATAGGTATCCAAATCCACATCTGTGCCGTAGAGGGCCTTTTTCTCTCTTGCTTTGCGGGCTCTTTCCTCTATGCCGGACATGCGCACCCCACACAACCCTCGTATCCGCTTTTCTTGATCTGCTCCAGGATTTCGCCCGGATTTCCGCTGCAGACGATCGCACCGCCCAGCATTACATGAGCCCGGTCTGCCTTCATATAATCCAGGATATGGCCGAAGTGGGTGATAATGATCCCAGACTTCGTCCGGTAGCTTGGCCGCTGATCCTTCTGAGTGAGCTGGTTTATGGCATCGCCTATGAGCTTGATGTTCTCCAGGTCCACCCCAGAGTCGGGCTCATCCAGCATCACCAGGTCAGGCTGCTGGGCTAAAAGCTGAACCATCTCCGAGCGCTTCACCTCTCCACCGGAGAAGCCGCGATTGACATCCCTCTCCGCGAAAGCCTCAAAGTCCATCTTTTTGAGAATGGAATCGCTGTCTGCCTGGGGATTGATGATCGTGATCAAGTCTTTGAGCCTCAGGCCGCGAATGGCCGGCGGCCGCTGAAAGGCCATGCCTATGCCCAGGCGCGCCCGCTCGTCCATGGACATGTGAGTGATATCCTTTTCTTTAAATATAATGCGCCCTTTATCGATGGTGTACCTGGGAATACCGGCTATGACATTTAAGAGAGTGGTCTTGCCCGTCCCATTGGGGCCGAAGAGGGCATGGGTCTCGCCACTGTTTATCCTAAGGTTGAAGTTCTTCAAAACCTGCTTACTGCCAATGCTGACCGACAGATCTTCAATCTCCAGCAGCCGCATCACCTCCAATTACCAGTTAAGTCTCTCTTTAGGATTATATTACCTTTTGCTACAGTAGAGGAGGTGATCCAGAGAATTCAATCCAGAGCACCCTGTGCCACTGCCTCCAGCTCATCGATCGCCCGGCAGATGGATGCATAGCTCATCACCACTCTGCCTGCCACAGTATCCTGGCGGCCCAATAGCCTGCAGAGAGCGAGGTCATACTCCCCAGGATCGATCTTCCTCTTCCGCAGGTACTCGTGGCCCCAGGGGCCGGCCACCAGATACTTGTTAAGCGGATCGGATGTGCTGGTATAGTGCTCCAGCATGCCCGCGGCGGGATCTTCCATCCGGTCGAAGCTCTTTTGCAGGGCATGAGCCCTCTTCTCCAGATCTGCCTTGCTGGCCAGGCGGGGGCGCTGCACCAGCTCCTCCAGAGCCTGCAGCTGCGCAGAATCCAGGTTGCGACGGGCAAAACCAATGGAGTTTTTCAGACCCCTGCCATAAGCCCGCTCTATGGCCTCTCTCCTCTTCTCCCAGTCATCCTGGTCGGCATCCAGACTTCTCACTCTCTTCTCCTCTAATGCTCTCAGGGCGGCTTGAGAGGAATCCAGGCTCCGGGTCACCGACTGCACATAAACCAATACTTTGCCCAGGCCCGAAGGAAACTGGCCCTGCAGCAGCGGCTCAATCAGCCCTTTTATCCTATTCGCCGCAACCAACGGATCTGCCTTCATATTCCCCTACCACATCAGCCGGGATGGGATGTTCTGCCCGGCCAATAGAGTGCTCGCATCCTCTCTATGCCGGATGATCTCCCAGCGGTCCTCAGATACCAAAACTTCTGCCGGTCTCGGCTGGCCGTTGTACTGGGAAGCCATGGAGAAGCCATAGGCACCAGCATCCAGGAAGGCCAGGGTATCGCCCCGCACCAGGCGAGGCAGACGGCGGTCTCGGGCCAGCACATCGCCGGTCTCGCAGATAGGGCCGACGATGGTATAGGTCTCTTCTCCCTGCTCTTCGGCACGGTTGGCCGCCAGCACATGATGATAGGAGTCATAGAGCATGGGCCGGGCGAGGACGTTGAAGCCGGCGTCCACTGCCACGAAGTTGACGTGCGCCCTCTTGACCACATTAACTCCCGTGAGCATGATGGTGCTGTCCGCCACTATGCTCCTGCCCGGCTCCAAAATGAGCTGAGGGAAGATTCCCAGATCCCGGCAGCTATCCTGGATTACCGGCAGAATGGCCTTAGCCAGATCCGAGGGCAGGGGGGCAGGGCTATCTGGTTGGTACTGGATGCCAAGGCCTCCCCCCAGGTCCATTCTTTCCACATTCCCGCCCTCAGCCACCACTGCTCTGGCTATGTCCATCATCCTTCCAGCCGCCTCGGCGAAGGGAGCGGTGTCCAGAATCTGGCTGCCGATATGGCAGTGCAGTCCCACAGGCTTTACCCCCTCAAGCTCCATCGCCCTCTTATAAGTCCCGGCCACCTGCTCCGCAGGGATGCCGAACTTTGAGGATCTCAGGCCGGTGGCGATCTTGGGATGGGTTTTTGGCGATACATTGGGGTTGACCCGAAAGAGGATCTCAGCCTCCGAATCCAGGTCACGGGCTGTCCTGGCCAGGTGCTCCAGCTCTTCATTGGAGTCCACGGAGATGCGAACCCCTGCCTGGAGGGCGGCTATGTGATCCTTCTCGCTCTTGGAGTTGCCGTTGAAGAGGATCATATCCCTGGGAATGCCTGCCAGGCGAACCAGGGACAGCTCCCCGGCAGAGAATATGTCCGCCCCCATTCCCTCCTGAGCGGCGACTTGCAGAATGGTGAGGTTGCCATTGGCCTTTACAGCGAAATATTTCTCTGCATCAGGAAATGCTCTATGATAGCGGCGGATATTCTCTCGCAGCCTTCTCTCGGAGGTGACATATAGTGGAGTGCCCTCCTCCGCGGCCAGACGGCAGCAGTCGACGTCCTCGATATAGAGGTGGTTGTCTATAGTGGTGAGATGATCTTTGGATCCAAACATATATCCCATGATCTCTTCTTGATTACTAAATCGTTTCTATTAAAGCTCATTTCATCGACTTCAACCACTTATCAATCTCCCTGGCGGCGATCTCCCTTCCTCCCAGTCCGAACGCCAGGGCCACGGCCACAGCGATGGCGCCCAGCAACAGTCCGAATGCCAGGTTGATGATCTCATTCGCCAGTCCCATGTGCCTCAGGGCTATGGCTCCGGAGAATATCAATACGGAAATCCTGGCCGCCTGAGCGAGTATCTTCGCCTGGCTGGTGTTGCTGGCCATCACTGTGTTATAGGCCAGATTGGCCAGGTAAATGCCAGTGGCCAGTATCACCAGTCCCACCAGAACGTGTCCGGCAAAGATGATGAACTCATAGATCAGGTCCGCCATCAGGGCGAAGTTGAGGATTCTGGATGCCTCTATCAGGGCGAAGAGCATTATGGCCACCAGCACCAGGCAGCCCGCCACCTGAGAGGGCTTTCTCTCTCTTTCCACCGGCTCCTTTCCCAGACCCAGCCAGACCAGTATGGAGTCGAATCCCGCTGCCGCCAGTAGGTTAGTGACCAGCTCTGCCACGATCTTTCCAAGCACATAAGCGATGGCCAGGATCAGAATGGCACCGAACACTGCAGGAAGTGCAGCTAGTATCTGGTTGAGCATATTGGATAACGGCTGGGTGACAGATACCAGGTCCAGGGCCTGGAGCGCTGCCATGAGGACTGGGATCAGTATCAACACATAGACAACCAGGCCGATCAAGCCGGCCAGCCCCCGCTCGCCCAATACCCTTGAGAGGCCCACCTTCTCGCTCAGCCTCTCCGAGCCGACCGCCACCAGCAGGCCGGTGAGGATCTTTTGCACGATGCGGGCGAGAAACCAGCCGACGAGGAGGATAGCTGCTGCTGCCAGCAGATTGGGGAGGAAGCCAAGCATCTTGGCCATCATCACCTGCAGGGGCTCGAGAAGCCCGCCCAAAGAGAGGGCATTGAGGACCATGGGCAGGAAGAGGAGGAGCACAAGGTAGAATACGATCTCGGAAATGGTCTGGCTCAATGGCATCTCCTTTCTCTCCAGCCCGGCCTTGCTGCCTATGTCCTCATCGATGTTTGCAGATCGAAGAACTGTCAATACCACCCTCTTGAGAGCCATCGCTAAGACGATAGCGACGATCGCTATCAATAGGGCAGCAAAGAGCTTGGGAATATAGGCGAAGACCACCGTCAGCATCTCATTTAATGGCTGTGCAACCAGAGTTAAGCCCAGAGTCTCGAAAAATGCCACTATAACAAAAAATAGCAGAACATAATATATTATCCGAGTAATCCATCGATTCGAGTCTATGGATCTGGCCTTTTCCTCGCCCACTGCCACCCGGGCTATTTTTTCATCTATTGCAGTGCGGCGCAGCGCTTTGCCAATGAGAGAGCTGACAATCAAAGCTACGATCCACCCCACAACAAGGATGATCAAAGCACTAAAGATATTGGAACTCATAGGTCCAAAGATCTGAGTTACCTGATCGCTTATTCTCATAAGATCACCATTCATTTTAGATGCAAATTTCAAAGCCTGTTTGAGCAAAATGCTATTAACAATAATGACAATACTATTACTTAAAGATAGTGGATGATTAGCGCCTGGATATTGGATCTCATGAATATAACCGGCACTTTAAAGACTAGTCTGCAATCAATTTTTACAAAAATGGGTGATATAATAACCACACGGACGATGAATCCGGGGGAACACAATTCGGTATGCGAATCCAAAAAAATTGAGGAATGAGATCAAGCTTATAGAATTAGCATTTTTGAGTAAGTCCTGGGCCACTACCACTCCCATTTCGCGTCTGTTACCCCTTGCGACTTCAGCTTCTCCTTCAGCTTCTTGCCCTCGTCCTCAGTATCGAACTTCTGCTCAACCTTTTCTCCTTTCTTATCGGTATAGGTTACTTTCATCTTAACACCCCATAGCTTATAATAGCCTCAATTGATAAATAGGCTTTTGCCTTATAAGCTGAAGCTCTGATTCATCTTTGCAATGCTGACAATGGCGCCAAACTCGCTCCTGATGGCCTCAGCCAGCGCCTCTGCGGCATGATCCTCCCCCTGGTTGAGGAATACCTGGCCAGGAAAGCTCCGAAAAGCGCGCAGCCATTCCAGGATCTCGCTTCTGCCGGCATGAGCGGAGAATGCGTCCATCGATTCGATCCTTGCCCGTACATCGAACTCGTGGTTCATTATCTGCACGCTTTTTATGCCGTCAAGCATCTTGACTTATCCCTGAATCGAACAGATATGTCCCCGATATTAAATTTCTTGGAGTAGTCTAAGGATTTAGATTTAAACTGGCGCGTTGCCCTTTCTGCATCCCCTCTGGTGTATAGAGGCGGACGAGGAGGCCTTTTCATCTATGGGTGCAATAGATCGAGCCCTTGAATCCCTCGTTGATTAAATGGGGAATCCTGCCGCTGTGGTCGACATGGGCATGGGTGAGGAGCATGGCTTTCAGTCGATTGGGATCATGACCAAAGCCACCCTGGTTCCGATCGGTATCACCTCCCTGAAAGAGGCCTGCATCTATGCCTACTCGGAAATCCCGGGTATCAAGGACCATATGCGAACCAGTAACCCCTCCGGCAGCTCCATAGAACTCCAGCTTCATGGCAATGAATTGGGCCTCATCGAAGATTAAGCTTCCGTCAATTAGGGAACTGGTGGCGGGGGGATCTGGCTAAACCGGGGGAGCTATCGCCGTAACCGTCCATAAACAAGGCACAAAGCTTAAGTATATCGCCACAATTTGGTTCGTTCGAAAAAATCCATATAGAGGGTTTAACTGCTATGGCTGACTTTGAGCGATTGGGTGCATGGATCACGGGCAATCCGGTGATAATCATCGTGGTAGCAGTTCTCCTGACTCTGGTCTCGTTTCACTATGCTCAGCAGATAGAGAGCCAGGGCATGACCACCGAGGCCTTCGTCTCCAAAGATTCCGCCCTCTATCAGCTTTACGATCACCTCTACCTGGAAAACTTCGGCTCTGATGGCAATATGATCCTCATCGAGGGTGATGACGTGGCAAGGGCCGAGGTCCTCTCTGCCATTCTGCGATTATCGGATCATATGCATCAGGTGGAGCATGTTCTGGGCGTCCAGAGCACAGCCGACTGGGTTGCCGATGAGGAATACAAGAGGACGGGCATCCGGCAAATCCCCTCTCAGGAGAGGATTGACGAGATCCTGGCCAGTGCAGGCACCTCCATTGCCCATCTGATGCCGGATCGCGGCCATACCCGAATCATCATCGGCATGCCCACCACCGCCACCCTGACCGAAGAGCAGCGAAACAAGCTCCTCCTGGAAACAGAGAATGCAGTGGCATTTGCAGATTTTCCCTCGGGCTACGGGGTGACCATCACTGGCGATCCCTCCTTCCAGGCGGCAATCACGGAGATGATGAATAACACCAACGGCCAGATCCTCGCCCTGTGCGGCCTGCTGATGATTGTAGCCCTGCTGCTCTTTTTCAGGCATGTCAGGTGGTCGCTTCTCCCCCTGCCTGTGGTCCTGCTGGGGGTCATCTGGACCATGGGTGCCATGGGCCTCCTCCATATTCGCATGGGAATGACCACATTTGCCGCTTTTCCCATAATGATCGGGATTGGCATAGACTATGCCATCCAGTTTCACAACCGGATGGATGAGGAGATAACCAACGGCAAGACAGTCCTGCAAGCATCGACGAGAACGGTGAAATATGTGGCTATCCCGGTGCTCGTCGCCCTGGCGATAACAGAGGCGGGCTTCTTCTCCCTTCTCAGCTCTTCCGTGCCATCGACCCAGGACTTCGGAAAGATGTGCATGATAGGCCTGGTCATGTGTTACCTGTCCGCCCTTTTTGTGAACATGACCATCCTTTATCAGTCCGAAAAGAGGTTGCCCCGAAAGAAGATGGCCGCAGGCCATGCCGAGAATGGTTCGCCAATTGGCGCTTTCATTGAGAGCACTGCCACCTTCTGCATCCAGAGGTGGAAGGCAGTGCTGGCCCTGGCTTTAGTCCTGGCTCTGGCGGGAAATTATGCCGACGTTCTGGTCCCTATAGAGACGAACTCCCAGAACTATATCCCCTCGGACCTGCCACCGCTGATCGACCTGAAGCATATGAAAGACATCTATGGGGGGACGGACTCAATCAAGTTTCTGATCCAGGCCGATGATGTCACCGACCCCGAGAACCTCAAATGGATGGATGAGTTCGGCAGCTACCTGATGAGGTCCAGAGAGGACCGGACGGAGATGGCCACCAGCATTGCCACCTATATCAAAGCTGCCAATGGGGGAGAGCTGCCCGGTGATATAACCCGGGTCAGGGAGATCATCGCCTCTCTGCCCCCTTCGGTCAGCAATGCATACCTCAACGGCCACAACCTGGCGATAATTGACGTGAATATAGGCAATGCCCAGCTCAACCTGGGAACGGAAGGGATGGAGCGTCTGGTCCGGTCCTATGAGGATGACCTGGCCTGGCATACCCCACCTCCTGGGGTCTCCGTCCGGATCACCGGTCAGCCGGTGCTTATGACCACGGTAATGGATGCCCTGACTGAGGGTAGGGTGGAGATGTCCCTGCTCGGCCTGTTCCTGATCTTCGTCTTGTTGCTACTGATCTACCGGGACCTGATCAAGGCCCTCCTGCCTGTGCTGCCCATGCTGGTGGTGATAGGCTGGATGGGGCTGGTCATGTACTACGGCGGGTTGAAGTACACCCCCCTCACCGCCACTTTAGGCGCTCTGGTCCTGGGGGTGGGCTCTGAGTACTCCATACTTATGATGGAGCGCTTCTATGAGGAGCTCGAGAATGTGGGCAATCCCTACGATGCCCTGAAGATCACCGCCAACCGCATAGGTTCGGCACTGGTGGCATCGGGGATGGCAGTCATCTTTGGCTTTGGCGCTCTGATCGCCTCTCCTTTCAACATAATCAGCAACTTCGGAGTGGTCACGGTGATGTCGGTGGTACTCGCCCTGGTCACCACCTTCACCGTGTTCGTAGTCCTGGCCATCAGAATGGAAATTCAGCGTGAAGTATTAGAGAATGCAAAACTGGAAATGAAGAGAGCAATTGCACTGATCAACGATCAAAGATGGAGAAGAATCAATGGAAATTAAGTTTGCCATCGCCCTGGCTTCGATGTTCATCCTCCTGGTCCCGGGGTTAGCCCAGAACAGCTACATACCCCTGGAGCTTGGCGGGGACAATTACTACACCATGTACGGCAGTCCGGACATATCCGCGAGCATATCCGGCACAGATGAGTTCG
>WOYI010134432.1_pt1 | contig 13150 bp, 5 predicted proteins | sample 6423411 | NCBI WGS metagenome assembly WOYI01 (sample SAMN13441803, study PRJNA592873) | oil field metagenome | biome: oil field; feature: oil-well bore; material: oil-contaminated soil; isolation source: oil-contaminated soil from oil-well borehole | place: Germany: Wietze | collected 2016-10-18 ... | reverse complement strand
AAGACATTTGCAAAGAAAAACCGGCCAGCCATGGCATGAGAAACACCCCACTACTTATTGTCTCAATTTACCCAAATAATTTTCAGGAGAGTAACATGAATACAAAAGACCTTCTTTACTTGCTAGCATTTGTTATATTTTTCATCCTTGCCGGTTGCAATAAAAGGGGAGAAAAAGAAAAAGAATACATTATCGGATTTTCTCAATGTATGACCGACGATGTGTGGAGGCAGGCGATGGAGATTGAGATGAATATTGAAGCCTCTGCCCACGAAAACATGACAATTCTGATCAGAGATGCCAAAGAGAACAGTCAATTACAAATTAAACAAATTAAAGAACTAATTGATAAGAAGGTCGATGTGCTGATCATATCTCCCAATGAGTCAGACGAAATTACACCCATTGCCGAGGAGGCTTATAACAAAGGAATACCGACTATTATCGTGGATAGAAAAATAAACTCAGAATCTTTTACTTCATACGTGGGTGGTGATAGTTATGAAATAGGAGAAATGGCGGGTAGATATGTGAGTAAACTACTCAAACCGGGAAGTACCATTCTTGAAGTATGGGGTACTAAAACAACATCTCCGGCTCAGGAAAGACACAATGGGTTTATTACGGGTCTGGATAAGTCTAAAAATTTCAATATAGTCTCACTGGAGGGGAAATGGCGAAGAGAAATTGCAAAAAATAATGCAAGGCAAATCACCGATTTCTCGAACATCAGTTTAATCTATGCACACAACGACGTAATGGCGCTGGGTGTTAGGGATGCCATTCTCGAAAGAGACTCTACGCTGCTATCAAATATCAAGATAATTGGAGTAGATGGTGCATTTGGAAAGGATGCCGGGTTGGAATCTGTTGCTGACGGTCGAATTGATGCTTCATTTCTTTATCCGACCGGAGGAGATCAAGTGATTAAAGTAGCTGCGAATATTGTAAAAGGCTTGCCTGTTGAGAAGAGATATATTTTGAACACTGCGCTTATCGATAAACCTACAGCTGAAACATTACTGATGCAATCTAACCAATTGATAAACTACCAAAGACGAATAGAGCAGCAAAGAGATAATATGAGAAATTTGTTGGATGAATTCAGTATCCTGAAACATTCACTCACTGTAATCCTATTGCTACTGGCTGTAGTAGCTCTATTTTCGGTTTACATATTTTATATCAATCAAAAAATCAAAAAAAGGAACAGGCAACTTAGATTAAAAAATGAGGAAACTGAAAAACAGAAAAAACAACTAATAAGACTCAACGAAGAGATTGAAAAAGTCACAGAACAAAAAGAACGCTTTTTCATGAACGTATCCCATGAAATGAAAACCCCACTTACGCTTATTATCAATCTTCTGGAAAAATGGATCAAATTAACTCCCCCTTCGTCGCTGTTGACAGACTTGCTGAGGATGAAAAAAAATTCAGACAGACTCACTCGAGTCATCAATCAACTACTGGATTTTAAAAAAATTGAGAATAGGAAAATGGGATTTCAGCCCACTCCTTACGATATTGTCACACTCATTGATTCAATAAAATCACTTTTCGACGGTTTGGCAGAATCAAAAGAAATTCATTTCTCTTTTACATCAGACAGACCATCCTTCACATTATGGATTGATGTAGATAAGATTGAAAAGGTGTTAATGAATCTATTGTCAAACGCCTTTAAGTTTACCCCCAACAGTGGATCCATTTCCGTTAACCTGGATACGGATGAAGAAGATGGAAAAATCACAATCACTGTAAAAGACACCGGTCAGGGAATCAGCTGGGAGAGAATTCCAAATATTTTTGACCGTTTTTACAGTGATGAGCACAACAACAATGCAGGAACAGGCATTGGGCTTCATCTCACAAAGGAATTTATCAAACTGCATGGTGGCGAAATCAGCGTGGAAAGTATCCTGAATGAAGGGACCACATTCAGGGTTACAATACCTATTCGGAACATGGATAATGTTCCGAATACCAAAATGATTGGAGAGAATCATCAATTGCTCAATGAGTTCCCCGATATGGATTCAGACAAGGCAAAAGAAATGTTAAGTAAAAAATACAATTACACGATTCTTGTTGTGGAAGATGACCTTGAAATTGCAGAATTCCTGACAACCGAACTATCTCAAAATTTCAAAACAATTCGTGCTAACAATGGAACTGATGCATTGGAGATCCTGAAAAAACAAAGTCAAATAAACCTTGTATTGAGTGATGTATTAATGCCTGTAATGAATGGGTTTGATCTATGCAGGGAGATAAAAGGAACACCGGAATATTCAGATGTACCGGTAATTCTCTTGACTGCATTATCAGAAATTGATCAACGCATATATGGCATTGCAGAAGGTGCTGATGATTACATTCAAAAACCATTTCAGATTGATTATGTGAAACTGAAAATAATACGGTTACTGGAAGAACGCAGACAGTTGGAACTAAAGTTCATGCGGAACATGCAGGCTGGAGGTATACCTGTCCTGGAAGAAAGCCATACAATACTTGACAGTGACAAACAATTCCTGCATTTGTTTATTGATCAACTGGACCGTTTTTATAAGGATAGTGAAATATCAGTTGAAAAGATCAGTAAAAACATAGGAGTTTCAAGGGTTCATCTCTATCGAAAGGTAAAAGAGATCACCGGACTCTCTCCTGTAGATTACATCCGTAATTTCAGGTTGGCAAAAGCTGTTCAACTTTTGGATCAAAAACGTTTTTCCATCAGTGAAATTGCTTATCAAACAGGGTTTTCATCTCCGGCCTACTTCTCAAAATGTTTTAGAGACCTCTTTGAAATGACACCTACAGCTTACCTTGATAAGAAGTAAATTTCATCTATTAAAAACGTAGCAACAAAGTAACATCATTGATATTCGAAGCTATATTTAACCTGCCAATTACAATTTTTATTGTTTTTGTAACATCCTTTATCCCCCCTCACCTTAATCAACAATATCATTGCATCCTGATTCACAAACTTTAAAAAAAATGTATGTGCATGAAACAAAAATTAATTCTAAGCATCCTCATTTTGGTGCTCTCTAGCTGGGGACAGAAAGTCTCAGCACAAGAACTGACGGTGAGATCCACAATTGTGGATATCCATGGTGAACCGATAATCGGTGCAACTGTATTGGAAAAAGGTACCACCAACGGGACTATATCTGATTATGAGGGAAATTTCAGCTTGAAAGTGAATGTGGAAAGCTTCATCCAAATTAGCTACGTGGGCTATATTTCGGTGGAACTGAAAGCGAGTGATGTGACTGACAGGATAGTTTTGAAGGAGGATGCTACCGCTCTTTCGGAGATAGTGGTGACAGGGTATTCCTCCCAACGTAAAGCTGACCTGACTGGAGCAGTATCAGTAGTGGATGTCGGTGATATAATGTCCATGCCCGAAAACAATCCGATGAAGGCCCTACAGGGACGTGTCGCCGGTATGACAATAACAGCCGACGGTAATCCGAGCGGGGCAGCAACCGTCCGCATCCGCGGTATAGGAACGATGAACAACAACGACCCTCTTTATGTGATAGACGGTGTGCCGACCAAAGGCGGGATGCACGAACTTAATTCGAATGATATCGAAAGCATACAGGTGCTGAAAGATGCTTCCGCGGCGAGTATCTACGGTTCACGAGCGGCCAACGGCGTAATAATCATTACAACGAAGCAGGGAGAAAAAGGAGCAACCAAGATCAATTTCGATACTTACATGACTGCGGGTTTCTACGGAAAAAGCATAAATATGATGAACACCCGGGAATATGGAGAAGCTCTTTTCCGTTCAAGAATCAACAGCGGATATGCACCGAATGACAATAATTTGGGATATCTGTTCGATTACACATACGATGACCTCGGCTATGCAGTTCTGAATGGTATGAAAGTCCCTAAATACATCGACGCCAGAGACGGCAGCAACCTGATGCCTTCATCCGATACAGACTGGTTCGACGAGGTTACGCGTACGGGCTTACAACAATCGTACAATCTTTCGCTAAGTAACGGAACCGACAAATCGAATACATTTTTCTCGCTCGGTTATCTGGATAATAAAGGTACAGTTAAGCATACGGAGTTCAACCGTATCTCGGCGCGTTTAAATACTTCATTCAAGCTATTGGATGATTTGGTAACGATAGGCGAGAATCTTTCTCTCAACCGCACCCATGAATTAACCATGCCGGGTGGCGTACTCGATTTGGCTAAAATTTCGCTACCTATTATGCCTGTGAAAAAGAAGAATGGCGATTGGGGAAGTGTAACCTCTGCCATGAACGACCGCGACAACCCTGTCCGCGTACTGGACGCCAACAAAGACAATCCTTACAATTTCTGGCGTTTGTTCGGGAATGCCTACATCGACATCCAACCCGTCAGGAACCTGCATTTAAAAACCAATTTCGGCATTGATTACGGGAATTACTATCAACGTAGCCTGCTGTATAGTTTCACTGGACGACTTGGCAGTGATCTGACCTCGTCAAAAATGCATCAAAGCCATTCTATGAAGTGGAGCTGGACGAATACGGCAACTTATGATTTGTCGTTCGAAAAAAACAGGATGGATTTTCTGCTGGGTTCCGAAATGTTCCGTCAAGAGGATTTATGGTTTGCCGCCGAAAGACAAACGTATGAATTGGAAACTCCCGATTACATGTTTCCCTCTGCAGGTACGGGAGAAGCATTCGCTACAGGTAGTGGAACGGGATACTCACTGATTTCGTTTTTCGGAAAAGTAAATTATGTTTACGACGAGAAGTACTTAGCTTCGCTTACGCTTCGTCATGACGGTTCTTCTCGCTTCGGTAAAAACAACCGTTATGCTACTTTCCCCGCCTTCTCGCTCGGCTGGCGAATCAGTGAGGAAACGTTTATGGAAAATGCCCGCGATGTTGTTTCCGATCTGAAGCTGCGTGCCGCCTGGGGACAGACCGGTAATCAGGAAATTGACAACCTGGCAAACCGCACTATTCTGATTACCAATTACATCGGCGATACGGGAGCAGGGGTAAATAGCGGTACCGCATACGACATAAACGGAGCCAATTCAGGGCTTTTGCCTTCAGGTTATCAGCTCAAACAGCGCGGAAATGACAACATAAAATGGGAAACTACCGAACAAAGCAATATCGGAGTTGATTTTTCTCTGTGGAAACAATCTTTGTACGGTTCGCTCGAATGGTATCTCAAGCAAACAAAAGACATTCTGATTCAACCGCCCTATTTGGGTGCAATCGGCGAAGGAGGCAACCAATGGGTAAACGGAGCATCGATGGAAAACCGGGGAATTGAATTTACACTGGGTTACCGCAACCGGACTGCTCACGGTTTGCATTACGACATTGCCGGTAATATTTCGGGCTACAGAAACAAAATTACCAATCTACCCGAAAACGTTGTGAACAGCTATGGCGGCAACGGAACTACCGATAATATCCTGGGCAGACCGATAAATTCCTACTATGGTTACGTGGCTGACGGGCTTTTCCGTACGCAAGATGAAGTTGACAATTATGTAGAGCAAACAGGCAAGGGGCTTGGACGTATCCGGTATGCCAATATTTTTGACGATAGCGTGATTAACGAAAACGACCGTACCTGGTTAGGAAATCCACACCCAGATTTTGAATTCGGCTTGAACGTTTACCTAGAATACAAAGGCTTTGACCTGACCATGTTCTGGCAAGGACTTGTCGGAAACGAGATAATAAATAACACGAAACAATTTACCGACTTCTGGGCAGTGGCGGAACTGAACATGAACAAAGGCACTCGACTGTTAAAGGCCTTTGACCCCGTGAAAAATCCCGGTTCGGATATCCCGATGGTTTCACTTACAGACGATAACAACGAAAAACGTTTTTCGTCTTATTACATAGAGCCGGGTTCCTACCTGAAATTGCGCAACCTGCAAGTAGGATATTCTTTGCCAGACGGAGTGGTTAGCAAGATAAAATTGGATAAAGCCCGTTTCTACCTGAGCGGACAGAATCTTTTAACCCTGAAAAACAAGAACTTCTCGGGATTGGATCCTGAAAACCCTAATCTGGCTTATCCTATTTCCACCACAATCACTTTTGGGCTTAATATTTCATTTTAAAATTAACATATTATGAAAAAGACAATTTATATATTTATAATAACGTTTATAAGCACCCTCTTTTTCACTTCATGCCAAGATTTTCTGGAACAGAATGCATACGGTGTTTTGGCTGAAGAAAATATTGACGGCGTTAAACAAATCGAAAATCTGTGCATTTCGGCTTATGCAGGAATCGGTAACGACGAAATCAATCGTCCGCTTAGTTTATGGGGTTATGGCAATGTTCGTGCTGATGATGCTTATAAGGGCGGTAATGACCAAAACGACGGAGAACCGTTACACTTTTTGGAAATCTCATCACCTTCCATTGCCAATGAAACATGGTTCAATGATGTATTTTGGTACCATAATTACGTAGCTATTTCCCGCATAAACTCGGCTATAAGAGCGCTTAACAATATCAGCGAGGAAGAAATGCCAAATAAAACCACCCGTATTGCGGAAATGCGTTTCTTGCGCGGCCATATGCACTTTATACAAAAAATCGTTTTCAAAATGATCCCATATATCACTGAAGAGATGTCGCCCGAAGATATCTCCAATACCTCTAACATTGCGCTGACCAATGATGAGTTGTGGCAGAAAATCGTAGATGATTTCGACTTTGCACACAAAAATCTTCCTACTTCGCAGCCTCAGGTCGGTCGCGCCAATAAATACGCCGCCGCGGCTTATCTGGCCAAAGCGTATCTTTACAAGGCTTACCGACAGGACGAAATGCACAATGTAACCGAAATCAATCGCGCCGAGTTACAGAAAGTAATTGAGCTCGCCGACGAGGTTATCGCTTCTCCTTACAGGCTGGAAAACGATTTTGCATATAACTTCCTTCCGGGTGAATACGAAAATGGGATGGAGGCATTGTTTTCGGTACAGTATTCACAGGAGGACGGAACAACCTTCGGACGCCTGAATATGGGTTGCGCGCTGACGACGCCTACGCCCGGCGGCGACTTCAACAAGCCGAGCCAAAGCCTCGTAAATGCGTTTGTAACAAAGGACGGAATACCTGATTTTGACGGTTACAATACAGCCGATTACAATGAATCTGACGACAAGGTTGATCCCCGCCTTTTCCACACGGCTGCAATACCCGGAAAACCCTATAAATATACGGACTTGATTTTTGAAAATTCCGATTATTTCACAACCTCCCGCAACCCTTCGATGTATGGAAATTATTCTTCGCTCAAGGAAAACGTAGACCCGCGAAGCGAGTATTATGTGAAAACAGGGCCTTGGTATGCGAATTCAAAGAACTGGATCGTATTACGTTATGCCGATGTTCTGCTTTTCAAAGCCGAAGCATTGATAGAATCAGGCAATTTTGCCGATGCTCTACCTTTGATCAACCAACTTCGCAACCGCGCAAAAGCAAGTACGGACTTAATCAGTTTTGCCGATTCCCAAATCGAAATCAGAGAGTATCAGGCAAGCGAGTGGACGGAAGATTTCGCCCGTAAGGCGGTCCGCTGGGAACGTCGGGTTGAAATGGCAATGGAAGGCGGACGCTTCTTCGATTTGGTCCGCTGGGGAATTGCCGATCAGGTAATGAACGCTTATTACAACAAGGAAAAAGAGCAGCACAGCTATTACGGCAGCGCCGTATTTACAAAAAATAAAAACGAATACAGCCCCATTCCTATTCAGCAAATCAATTTTAGCAAGGGAATTTATCAGCAAAATTACGGTTTTCAAACTAACTAAATTGGATTGACTTATGAACAAGACATTATATTATATCATCTATGTATTGATCGCGATGATAACATCCGTTTCTTGCGATAACGATAACAACAAAGAAACGCTGGATTTGTCGGGCGATGTGGATATCCACTCGTTCAGCATTAATGGAGTACAGGGGATTATCAATCCCGACAATTCGACTATTACGGTTCTCATGCCCAATACTACCGATCTGACAGCTCTCGCGCCCCAGATTACGCTCGGAATAGGTGCAGAAGTTTCACCCGAGAGCGGCGAAATCATCGATTTTTCGCAATCGATGAAAAAAGGCTCGGAAGTAGTTTATACCGTAACGAATGCCGATGTGTATCAAAGATATAAGGTAATCGTGGATGTGGTACGCGCAAAAATTACGAAATTCCGTATCGGAACGGTGGAAGGTAAAATTAACGAGGAGGCAAGAACCATTACCCTTTATCTTCCTATAGGCACTGACATTACAGCATTGATTCCCATTGTTGAATATACAGATGGCGCTACAATCACGCCCGAAGATGGCTCTCTAGTAGATTTCACCAATCCTGTAGAATATAAACTGACTCTTAGTGGTTCAGAATTTGTATATACCGTAACGGTTATTCCGGGTGAAGAACCGGAGCCAGAAATTATTATCTTCAATGGTGAAGACGTTTCACCTACATGGGCGAATATTGCGGCAAGCGTAGACAGTCCTTATCCCAACCCACAGAAAGATGGTATCAATACTTCAGCTTATTGCGCTTCGATAATGAAAAGCGGCGAAGATACCGACAACGGTGGTAAACCTTGGTCGGGGGGTGCATTGTGGAACAAAGTAAACATAGACCCGGCTATTTACGGCAGCTTTTCATTGATGGTGCTGAAAGAAGTAGCGGGCGATGTGCAGTTGGAAATACAGTCGAACGGTGAACAGAATAAAGATTGGCTGAAAGTATGGTATTCGGAAGAGAACCTGGGTAAATGGCAAAAATTAACTTTCCAAATACCAGAAGGACGTACTGCCGTAATCAATAATATATTGGTTGCCCCACACTGCCACGATGCTGGTCAGCCCGTTCCGTTTACTACCCAACGGATGTATTGGGACGAATTAATAGCGATTCCGAAATAGTGTGTCGGAAAGAAGTGTGTTTTACATAAAAAATTAAACGGGGTACTCCGTTTTGTTGAACGGTGTACCCCGCTTATAATACATAGTTCAGGTGAAATAATATTGTAACTTGAAATAATGTAACTTGAAAGTCAAAAATGTCAAAATATACGCGAAAATGAATAATGTAAATGCCATCATCTCAGTTATCTTTTTATTGTGCTTTGTCAATTGCAGCAGTTCCGGCGAACCATCACCGAACAATGGCGATCCCAACATTGATACGACGCTCAGTTATCGTAACCCATCGGCAACAGCTCCCGCATATCAATTGTTCTTTAAACCAATGAACGCCGAAACCGGCGATCCGATGCCTTATTACAATGAAACAGATCAAATGTTTTACGTTTATTTCCTTTTAGGTAATTTTACAGGCTACACCAAAGGGGGAATATATTTAACCAGAACGAAAGATTTCGCTCAGTTCCAACCCGCTTCCGCCCAAATTCTGACCGGGGAAAGCAGCGATAACGATAAGCTAATAGGGACTGGATCATGCATAAAAAGAGATAATACCTATCACTTCTTTTATACCGGATTTAACGATAGCCCAGTGCCGTCGATAGTTACCAAAGCGACTACCAACACTTTGTCGGGAAGTTGGTCGAAAGTGCCATCACTGGCACTAGGAGCCCCCATCGGTTACGAGAAAAACGAATTCAGAGATCCTCACGTTTATTGGGATGATACGCGCAACAAATACGTGATGTTAGTAGGAAGCCGTAGCGAAGGAAAATCGGTCATAGCACGTTTCCAATCGGACGATTTAACCGAGTGGCACCCGATAGAGGGCATTGCATCCACCCTATCGAACAATCCGCAGAAGTTTGAAGTAGAAACTGATACATGGATAACCGAATGCCCCGATATTTTCAAAATGGGTGATAAATGGTACCTAATCTTTTCACGACTCAACAGGGACGATCACCGCAAAACCTTTTACCGTATTGCCGACAATCCGGATGGACCATGGCGTAAGCCCAGCGACGAGAGCGGGTATCATGAAACTTTCGACGGGCTCTATTTCTACGCCGCTAAAACTGTTACTGATGGTACAAACAGATATATTTCAGGATGGGCTTCATCGGGACAGGAACGTCAATCGAATGGAGAATTACATTGGGGCGGTATGCTAATTACCCACAAACTCGTACAGCAACCGGACGGAAAACTCTACCCCGGAATCCCCGATGCCGTAGACGCCAAATTCTCAAACGCGGTGAAATACAAGGACATTAAACAAAGCGGAACGGTCTCAGGAAGCGGATCCAACTTCACAATCGGCAATGGCGGTAAAGTGGTATTTAACCGTAATTCATCCTCATTCAAAATAGAAATGAAAATTGATGCCTCACAAGCAGAAAAAAGTTTCGGAATTGCATTTGGCGCACATGATAACCAGGCGGACACGTACAATCTGACTTTCGACATGAGCAGCAACAATAAGTTTGCTACTCCGGCTTTATTTATGTATCATCAAAACAAGGAGTATAACTTCACTCCGCTTATCGTACCAGGCAACAAACAGTTTGATGTGAAAATAATCATCGAACGGCAGGTTTGTGTGATGTATGTAAACAATAACGTGGCATTCACCAACCATATTTCCAATATGGAACAAAATCCGTGGATGATCTTCGTAAACGAAGGAACAGTTAAATTCTCGGATATAAAAATTTACAGATAATAAAAATTTGAATATCAATGAACAAAAATAGAGAGATTTACCTGTTATCGGTCATCATCATTATTATGATGGTAACGGGATGTTACCCTCAGAAAAAAATAACAATGGAAACATTGTTAGATGAAATGGTATCATTTGAGTCTCCCAGTGAGTTTCCTATTTATACTACTCATCAAATAAGTAGTTACGACAGGCGTTCAGTTTCTCCTGCATCTGATGGCTGGTTTGCGAATAACGATGGTTTTGGCATCATCCGTACAGACACTATTGATGGGCGGATAGAAAATGTTTTATTCGAGCATTTAGGAGCAGGAGTTATCACCCGTATTTGGATTACAGCGTTAAATAAAAATGGAACAATACGTTTTTATTTTGACGGTAATAAAGATGCAGATTGGACAATTCCAGCTTACGATATGATGAAGTTTGGAATTCCTATAGGTAGAGGACTTCTACAACCTCATACAAGTTATAATGAGTACGGAAAAGGTGGGAGCACTCTTTTTATGCCTATACCATATGGAAAAAGCTGTAAAGTCACTTTCGAAAATCCTGTTGGAGAAAAAGCCACTCCCAAGTACTATCATTTCAATTATAGAGAATATCCAAAGGGAACATTCATCGAAACATTTTCAACAGATGTTATTGAAAGAGTTTATCCAAAAATAGAAGCTACTAGTGATATTTTACTGAATCCTCCTACTTACAAATCTGAGACTCCTTTAACAGATCAACGAACGTTGTCGGAGAATGATCAACTATCAATCTCACTACCTAGTGGGTGTAATGCAATACATACCATTGAATTTGATATTAACGTAGAAGACCCGTCCGCTTATGCACAGATAATGCGAGGGCTTCTTCTTGATATTACATTTGATGGAACAAAAACAGTATCAGTTCCATTAAGTGATTTCTCAGGTGCAGGCATGGGAGCTTTTAAAGTAGATAGTTGGTACTTGTATGCCGATGGCAAAGGCAAGATCGTAAGCCGGTGGTTAATGCCTTACAAACAAAATGGGACACTGATTCTTACAAATTACTCAAAATATAAAATCAATCATGCATTAGTAAAAATTCATACATCTTCTTTCGAATGGAAAGATCATACACTTTACTTCCACTCTGCATGGAAGCAAGAGCGAAATATACCTTTGACTAACAACGAAGAAGAGTGTATAGATTGGAATTTTACTACCATAGAAGGAAAAGGTTTATACGTGGGAGATGTACTTTCTCTTTTTAATCATACACCTTCCTGGTATGGAGAGGGAGATGAAAAAATATATGTGGATGGAGAATCGTTTCCTTCCCATTTTGGAACAGGTACAGAGGATTATTATAACAGTTCATGGGCCCCTGTAATTCCGTTTAACACACCTTTTGGAGGTGCTCCCAGAGCTGATTTAGAAAGTTCCCACGGTTACAATACATTCTTTAGGACACGTAATTTGGATGCTATCCCTTTCAAAAGAAAGTTACGCTTCGATATAGAAATGTTAAGTTGGCAATATGGATCGGCAGATTATGCAACTACGGTATATTGGTATGGAGATTTAAATTCTCAGGCGGTAAAGACATCAGGAACTGAAGAATTTACCCTCCCCTTACCTGGTGCTCCAGAGGAAAAGGAGAAATATAAAGTAGAAGGTGCTATTGAGTTTGAAGATTTAACCCCAATACAAAAATCAACAGCAATAATTGCTGATAAACAAAATATGGTTGCTTTCACTAATGATACATGGAGTAATTCTATACAGCTATTATGCACTGGGGGTGAAATTGGTGATAGCATTAAATTCCGTTTTGGTGATCTGAATCCGGTGAAACATGATATTGTTATTTATCTGACACAAGCAGCAGATTATGGTAAAGTACAATTTTCCGTCAATGGACAAGCATCCCCGGTGATTTTCGACGGATACAGTACTGAGGTAAAAAATTCTGGAGCGGTTAAAATAGGAACATTCAGTCCAGAACATGGATATTTTGATGTTGTGATAAAGTTAATAGGCACCAATGAAAAAACAATCGGTAACCGCTTTTTTATCGGGTTGGATTGTATAACTTTAAAAGAACATAAATAGTATGGATTCAGAGATCCTTACCTATGCTTGGGAATCAATATTTCCCAAAATTTTCATCGCAAGGGAATTGACGTAATTTTGCCAAAGAATTTGGCAATTATGCAAATGCAGTTGCCATATTTCTCCTTTTCAAGCAAGTTGATAAACTCACCTTTAGTTTTTTATGAATCAGCTACGAAACGAAGGAGCTCATTGTTGAAGGAAAAATAGCATTAGAAGTGAACGAAAAATTGTTGTGTCTGCATTGGTTTGTCGATCAATCGTCGATTGAGGTATTTACAAACGATGTAGAGGTCGTGCTAAGTACAGCGTCTTTTCAATCAGAGAAACAAATGGAGATAGAATTTTTACAATGGAAGGAGCCACAGAGG
>WOYI010394300.1_pt1 | contig 13161 bp, 11 predicted proteins | sample 6423411 | NCBI WGS metagenome assembly WOYI01 (sample SAMN13441803, study PRJNA592873) | oil field metagenome | biome: oil field; feature: oil-well bore; material: oil-contaminated soil; isolation source: oil-contaminated soil from oil-well borehole | place: Germany: Wietze | collected 2016-10-18 ... | reverse complement strand
CGGTAATGGAACCATGGTAATGCTTTTGCTACTCTCGCTTCGTTGGGGAATGAAAAGGGGCTACCGCTTGTGCGATAGCCCCGATACTACTACATCTTATTTGTCAGGAGGTATGTCTTATTTGGCCTGTTCCAGTGCAAGGGTGCGGGTAGTCTGGTCACATACCTGCTCAGGTCCGAAGTACTGTACTGCACCTGGATAGACAAAGCATGTCTCTCGTGCCCACCTGTCACGGTGTGCTGCAAAGTACTTGAAAGGCGCTCCATCGAGTTCTACCAAGGCCTTCTTGATGACAGGCTTCATCGAGCCATGGCGCTGTTCAAGGTTCATCATCATCGTGATGGGAATTCCTCCAGCCTTCCATTCTGTTGCAGGTTGTGAGAGATTGGTTACCGAAGAGATATACCCGGTAAGATCCGCTCCGATAAGCATGAATGCATTATAGCCAAGACTATAGCAGTAGTCAGCATCAAAGTTGGTTGGGAAGGCGCATCGGCCCTCGTAGCCGAAGAAGTGGGTCATTGTGCTGAATGAACCTGAGTAGGTGCCTTCGTTTTTCATCTTCGTCAGTTGTGCCGCAACCATGGAAGCGAGCAGTTTGTCAGTTTCAATTCTGGAGACCTGTACGTTTCCGTGTGGGTCCCTATCCATCAGCAGTTGTTCCTTGATTTCTTTTGGCAGGATGGAGAAGACCTTACTACTTTCCAGGGAGAGTCTCTCTGAAACAAAGTTTATTCGCTCTGTGCTGTCATAGCAGGCAGAGAACCCTACGATTTCCTTGGCAAGAAGGTTGTTGATCTCCTCGATGAGGTACTTTATCTCAGGGATGAACTCAACAAGACCTTCAGGGATGAGCACAACACCAAAGTTGTTCTTGTCCTCCGCCCTTGCTGCAACAGCATCGGCTATGTAGGTTACGATACTGGTAAGTGACTGCCTGTTAGCCTCAACCTCTTCGCTGATGAGGCAGATGTTGGGCTGGGTCTCAAGGGCGCACTCCAAAGCGATGTGGCTGGCACTGCGGCCCATGAGCTTGATGAAGTGCCAGTATTTCTTGGCGCTGTTGGCATCACGCTCGATGTTTCCTATCAGTTCGCTGTAGGTCTTGGTTGCAGTGTCGAACCCAAAGGAGATCTCGATGGACTCGTTTTTCAGGTCCCCGTCAATGGTCTTGGGGCAGCCTATGACCTGGATGCCATGGCCCTTTTCCTTGAAGTATTCTGCAAGCACGGCCGCATTGGTATTGGAGTCATCTCCGCCAATGATGACAAGGGAAGTTATCCCATGATTTTTGCATACTTTGGCACATACCTCAAACTGCTCAGCAGTCTCAAGCTTTGTCCTGCCGCTACCGATGATATCAAAACCGCCGGTGTTGCGGAAAGGTGCGAGGAACTCTTCGGTGATGAGGGTGTAGGAGTCGTTAAGGATACCACTGGGGCCGCCCTTGAAACCAAGCAGCTCGTTATGTGGGTTTGCTGCCTTCATTGCATCATACAGACCACTGATGACGTTATGCCCGCCGGGGGCCTGTCCGCCACTGAGGATTACCCCAACATTACGCTTTGCTGCGATGGTATTGTTTTCTCCCTTGGCAAAAGAAACAGAGGGTAGGCCGCAGGTGTGGGGGAAGAGTGTCTTGATGACCTCCTTGTCCTGGGCAGGGGCTGTTTCGTCTCCAACAACTGGTTGGATGTTTTTGATGTCCTCCCTGAGGATGGCCGGAAGTTTTGGCTGATAGTCATAGCGTATAATCTGAAGGGGTGATATGTCCATGATAGCTCCTTATGGTTCTGATTCTTTGAACATGCTAACCATAGAACAAAAAAGGATTTCTTTTCAACCTCTCTGTTGAGAAATCTCAGTCCTCTTAAGGGGCGGGGATGAATCAGCCTTGATTTTCAGGTTTCCTGTAAGCACCCACTTCCTGTACGTACAGACAAGGATTATATGTCTTCTAGAGAGAACGGGGGTGTGGTTTTGTGTTGTACTTAGTCGTCTCCGCGTAAGGTATTTTCTTTATATTTTCCTTTACTTATCCAGTCAAGCTTTTTATACTTAACATATATGAAGTGGTATAAAGCATTGAAAGTTAGGGTCTACCCAGATGCGAAACAGACAGAACAGATCAATAAGACTCTCGGATGTTCAAGAGCAATCTACAACATGATGCTTCATGAAAGAATTACGGTCTTTGAAGAGAATAAAGATGATAGACAGAAAGTGTATGATTATAAGTTTAAGCAAGTATCTGCTTACAGAAAAGAATACGAGTGGTTGAAGGAAGCAGACTCCCAGGCATTGGCTTGCTCGAAAGCAAATCTTATAAACGCTTTTTCAAACTTCTACAAATCATTGAAGGGGGAGCGCAAAGATCAGAAAGTAGGTTTCCCCAAGTATAAGAAGAAGAAAACACAGAACTGTTATACATCATCCTATATTAACAATAATATGGCGATTGATTTTGAAAACAGAAAAGTCAAGCTCCCCAAGCTCGGTTGGATAACCTTTCGGGATAAAAGGTCCTCTGCTGAAGGCAGAATCAAGTCAGTATCAGTCTCAAGATCCACAACAGGGAAGTATTTTGCCTCTTTTCTTTTTGAACACGAAGCTCCTGTGGTCCCTGTGAAAGTTGTAACTGATCCTGAACGAGTCGTGGGACTCGATATGGCTCTAGCAGACTTCTATGTTGACAACGAAGGAAATACTCCTGTATTTACGAGAAACACAAGAAAATATGAAATGCAACTTGCTAAGGCGCAAAGAAAATTTAGCAAGAAGAAGAAAGGTTCCCGCAACTGGTATGAAGCGAAAAGAAATGTTGCCCTTGTGCATGAGAAGATAGCCAATTCCCGTGTAGATTTCAACAGGAAGCTTGCTACCCAGCTGACCTCTGAATACGATGCGATTTGCATCGAGACCCTTTCGTTGAGAGGGATGTCACGAGCCTTGCACTTAGGGAAATCAGTACAGGACCTTGGCTATGCAACCTTTGTCTCAAGATTGAAACAGAAAGCTGCAGAGACAGGAACACATGTCATCCAAGTGGATACATGGTATCCAAGCTCAAAACTCTGCAGTGCTTCCGGGTATAAGAACAGGGCGCTCAGCCTTAAAGAGCGTAGCTGGACATGCCCCAATTGTGGAGCAGAGCTCTCTCGTGATGAAAATGCAGGAAAGAACTTACGAAATGTAGGTTAAAAAATGTTGGGGCTGGGCAAGCCCTTTAAGCTTGTGGAGAAGATAACAAGTCTTAGGAGCTTCGGTTCCTGAGCAGTCTTCTATGAAGCAAGAAGCCCATTGGTCTTTAGCCGATGGGTAAGTCACGCGATTATGGTTTTTTTGACAGAGTAACTTATACAAAATCCCTATTTTGCAACAGGTTATCTTCTTTTGTTGCAACCAGCTTGCCCATCTGGTATACCAATGTGAAGGGGAGATAGTATGGAAAAGAGAATAGCTGTCAACAATGGGTGGCTCTACAGAGCTGATTACACTAAGGAATATTGCCAGAAGCGGTATGATGATTCCCATTGGGAGCAGGTCGACCTTCCCCATGCCAATGTGTTGCTGAGCCGTCACTACTTTGACGAGGAATCAGTTTGCTTTGTCAGCACCTATCGGAAACACCTCCAGCTTGAACTTCCTGACCATTGCTCAGCCTCGTTGCGTTTTGAGGGCATTGCCTCCCAAGCGAAGGTGTATGGTGATGGCCTGTTGCTATATACCCATAAGGGGGGGTATCTGCCCTTTGAAATACCCTTGGGGAAGAAAACCTCGATCCTTGTTGCTGTGGTGGTGGACAGCCGCGAAGATGCAGCCATCCCTCCCTTTGGAGGGAGCATAGACTACCTTACGTTTGGAGGAATCTATCGTGAGGCCAGCATTAGTATGCACCAAGAGCAGAGGGTGCTCTCAGTGCAGGTTGAAAGCCAGAAGCCTGAAGAGGTCCGCTTTCGGGCAAAGACCCTCTTGGCACGTGGGTTGACCTATACTGCCCGTATCCTGGACGGGACAAAGGAGCTTTACCGTGTGGAGGATCTGCTTCTGCATGACGATTTTTCATCAGAGTGCACCTCCCTGTCCCTGCAAAGGTGGTCTTTAGAGAATCCCAAGCTCTATACCTTTGAACTTGCCTTGGAGAATGGCGAGACGAAGCGTGTGCGTTTTGGATCGCGATCAGCTCGTTTTACCAAGGATGGGTTCTTCCTCAACGGAAGGAAACGCAAGCTCATCGGCTTGAACCGTCACCAGAGCTATCCCTATGTGGGCTATGCAATGCCAGAAAGCGGACAACGCGAGGATGCCCTGCGCCTTAAGGAGCTAGGTGTCGATCTTGTGCGTACCAGCCACTATCCACAGCATCCCGCCTTCTTGGATGCATGTGATGAGCTGGGAATTCTGGTCTTTGAAGAGATACCAGGTTGGCAACACCTTTCCGAACAGGAAGAGTGGCGCCAACTCTGCGTGGACAATGTCGAAGGCATGATCGAGCGTGATTTCAACCATCCTTCGATTATCCTGTGGGGGGTGCGCATCAACGAGTCAGCCGATGATGATGAGCTCTATGCCGCTACCAATACCCTTGCAAGAAAACTCGATCCGAACAGACAGACCGGGGGGGTAAGAAACTTTGCAAAGAGTTCCTTCCTCGAGGATGTCTACACCTACAACGATTTCTCCCATGATGGAAATACTGCCGGCCTCGCGAAGAAGGAAACGATCTGCAATGGCGAGTTTCCCTATATGGTGACCGAGTTTTGTGGGCATATGTTCCCCACCAAGCGCTATGACAATCCCATACAGCGAAAGGAACATGCCCTGAGGCATTATCGCACCCTTGATGCGATGTTTGGCTCCGATGGTATCAGTGGGGCCATAGGGTGGTGCATGAACGACTACAACACCCATAGCAACTTCGGAAGCGGCGACCAGGTCTGTTACCATGGTGTCTGTGACCAGGGAAGGGCCGCCAAACTGGCAGCCTATGCCTACATGAGCCAGAATGAGAGAGAGCCTGTGATGGCCCTCTCCTCTGCCCCTGACAACGGGGATTTTCCCAAGGCAAGCATAGGGGCCCTGCTTGTTGCCACCAACTGTGATAGCGTGCGCGTCTTTTTCCAGGACGAGGAGGTGGGGACCTACTATCCCGACAGGAAGAGCTTCCCACACCTTCCCCATCCCCCGGTATTGCTCACTGATTTGATAGGAAAGCGCCTTGAGAAGGAAACCTATCTCTCCAAGCGTGATAGGGGCAGACTCAGGGTCTTGCTCAACAAGGTAGGAGAGCAGGGGCTCTCTCTTACCCCCCTGGACAAGATACGTATGATTTGGTTTCTTCTGCGCTACCGCCTCAAGTATGAAGATGGGGTGGCCCTGTTTGCCAAGTATGTGGGCAACTGGGGTTCTGCTGCGTCACGGTGGCGCTTTGAAGGCCTGGTAGACGATGAGGTAGTCTGTATCGAGTCCTATGGGGAACACAAGCAACCCTACCTGGAAGTTGAAACCCGCTCAACTACCATACCCCTTGGTGATACCTACTCGATGGTCTCTCTCAATGTCTCTGTACGAAAAAAGGGAATGAGTATGCCTCTTAGCTATGCCCACGAACCCTTTACTGTCTCAGTGGAAGGTCCCCTCAAGCTGGTTTCCCCCGCCTTATCGGTATGTGAAGGGGGGACTGCAGTAGTCTATGTGCGTACCATAGGGGAAAAGGGTAAGGCAAAGGTTACCATTTCCAGCTGCATGGGTGACAAAACCCTCGGTTTTACAGTAGTCTAGGGTATGTTTACCCTGTACATTGACGCTGATTCGTGTCCCAAGAACCTTCGTACCATTCTACTCAGGTGCATTGTCAAGAATGACTATGCAGCATTCTTTGTAGCCGACCGGCCTTTGAAGGATGTGCAGACTGCCTATGAGCAACATACCGCCAAGCTGAGATCTGAGGCTGGACAACGGGGTATAGAGGATCTCCGCTCCATCACGAGCAAGATAGAGAATATTGTGGTGGAAGCAGACATGGACAGCGCCGACAACTGGATAGTCGATAATGCCACGCTTCCTTGTCTGGCGGTTACCCATGACATTCCCCTCGCGGCGCGCCTGGTTGAGAAGGACATTCCCACCATTGATGACCGCGGTGGTGTGTTTACCAAGGAGAGCATGGCCCAAAGGCTCTCCATACGAAACACCATGAAGGAGTTTCGAGAAATGGGCATTTTTAGTGAAAAGCACAAACCCATGGGACCAAAAGAGACCAAGGCATTTTCCGATTCCCTCAATACCATGCTTCACAAACTTACCGTGAAGCAATAGCAATACCTTTGCTTCTTGTAGTGTAATGCGAAAAAAAGCCATACTACTCTACAGAAATGAAGAAGACCGAAGGTTCCTGCTCGGCAAGACAGAGAGGTTGCCTTGGTTAATCTCTGAGACTCACCCTGTGTCGAAGTCAACCAGAACAGAGGATTGCCATATCCTGATAAGTAGGACAGAGAACCTTCCCTCCCTGCTCAGCCTGAAGAAGGTGATGCTTTCCTATAAGGATATCCCCCTGTTGGTATTTTCCCCCATAACCCAGTTTTCCGTGCTCAGGATGATGGACAGCACCACGTGCAAGGTAGTGGAGGAGAGCATCGACATGCAAGGTCTTGGTGATGCGATTAAAACCCTTATCACAGTCAACCCAAACCAGTGCAAAGAGGAGCCCTCCTGTTCCCTCACCCTCAGGGAGAGACAGGTCATCGCCCTGATCCTCAGTGGGGAAGAGAACAAGGAGATAGCTGCCAAGATGGGTATCAAGCTATCGACAGTCTATGCTCACAAGAAGAACCTGTTTCTGAAGACAGGGATGCATACTACCAGCCAGCTGGTGGTATGGGCACTGCTGAGGGAGTTTGCACCCTAGGCCAGGATAGTATTCTCTTTTCGGATGGAAAGGAATACTTGGCAGCATACTGTCTCAATTCCTTGGCTGCACGATACACGTCCGGTTGATTTACCAGAGCCGAAACCACCGCAAACCCTTGCATGCAATAGGGTTCACACAATGGAATAGTCTCCTTGTTCATGCCACCGATGGTCACAATCGGCAGATTCACTGCTTTGCGTATTGCTGCCAATGTTTGTAGGGAAACATACGAAGCATCCTGTTTGGTCTGGGTGACAAACATGGCCCCAACCCCTAGATAGTCCGCTCCATCAGCCTGGGCTCTGATAGCCTGAGCCACACTGGTCACCGAGACACCCAACAAGCGCTTAGGACCCAGCATGGCACGGGCAACGGATGCGGACATGTCATCCTGTCCGATATGCACCCCACAAGCATTCACCCCGATAGCAACGTCTAGGCGATCATTGATTACCAGAGGGACGTTATACGTATCACAGAGACTCTTGACCCTCTTCCCCAAACTGATGAATGCATCGGTTTCCAGGTGTTTTTCCCGCAATTGCACCAGCGTAACACCACCGCAAAGAGCCTGTTCTATACACGCTTCTAAGGTCTTGGTTCTCATAAGTGTCCGATCGGTTACCATATATAGGGTATAATCAACCTTATGCATGCTTTTGTATCCTCCTTATGAGGGCGCTGCTCCCACCGACAATCAGGAAGATGAGCAAGGAATTGCTTATATCAAAGGTGAAGGTTTGCATCAGGAAGTACAGCCCCATTCCAGTTGCCCAAAGTACCATGTTGGTCCAGTCCCAGTGTTTTGTTTGGGCCGGGGACCTGTGGAGGATGAAATAGTCAACAAACAATAGTGCATACAGGGGAGAGAAGATGGCTCCAATGAGATACAGGAACGGTTCAATGTTTTCCATCGGCAGCAGAAGGGCGATGAGCAGGCTGATGAACGTACATAGTAGGGAAAGCAACTTCCCCTGCCTCAACGGCCAGATATTCATGAAACTGTCACTCGCTGAATATGCATCTAGGTAGGTGGTGGTTACTGTCGAAAAGAATACAATGAAAAGGGCCGCCAACCCAAACCCTGAAATTGTCAGCATCAGTGCAATATCAGAACTCCCGGAAACAAGGGATAACCCCAGCCCCAATGCAAACATACAGCTCCCTACAACCGAATAGCCAATAGCACTCCACAAAGGGCCGCTTCCCTTCTGCCTGGCCTGTTGGGTGTAATCCCCTATCAAGGGAAGCCAGGAGAGACACATGGCAATATTCAATTCCACCCCTTGCCAAAAGGTAATCGCCGGCCAACCCCCTTTTACAGTATGGGTGGGAAGGTTGCCTATCAGATGATAGCCCATCACTAGGCTTAACAGCAGCAACAGGATCACCACCAGAGCGTTGAGGCCTGCATGCTGGCGTGCTATGAACATCAGCCAAAGGGAAATGCAAAGAGCAATTCCTATCATCCAAAGAATGGGATTGCTATACCCATAGAGCGATACGGTAATCTGATCAAATATACGGGCCCCCTGTAGCATCATGATGGACGTCCATCCGATCAGTTGCAGGATATTGAAAAAAGAAAATACATACGAGCCATGGAGCCCAAAGGAGTAACGGGTTGATTCCATGGCCGGAACTCTCAGGGAAGCGCTCATGACAGCAGCAAGATAAAGCAGGATTCCTCCGATTACATGCCCGATGACGATGGCTTTCAGCCCGGATGAGAACCCCAGCGAGGCAAGTGCACTTCCAGAAAGTATCTCGGCTACAGAAATTGCCGCTCCTGCCCAAATCAGGAACAAGGAGAGACTCGAGAATCCCTTGGGTTTGGTATTATCTGACATGAAGTTTCCCCCTTTGCATCAGCAAATCACCATCAAGGGTGCTGAAGCAGTCAAACAAGGCGGTATGGAACCTTCCCAAACCTGAGTGTATGCTTGCCAGTTCGCCAGAGATGCCCATACAAAGAAGAGCCGTAACGGTAGCCGGGAAATAGTCATCGGTTACTGCGCAGCAGGTCCCGACCATCGCAGTACTCATGCATCCTGTTCCCGTAATTCTGGTTAGGGCAGGATGTCCGTTTTCGATGGTTGCAATTGAGGTCCCATCCGAGACAATGTCAGTCTTTCCTGTAATGGCAATGATGCATCCGAGTTTCCTGCCCAGATTGTAGGCAATCTCCCTGCTTTGTTCTTCCTGCTCCTCACCATCTCCACCAGCTGCATCCACACCCGACGTAAAGCTGCCCAAGTGTGCAACGCTTTGAATCTCCGAGAGGTTCCCGCGGATTACAGTAGGGACAATAGTTGAGATCAAGCTTTGCACTGCATCTGTCCTATAGGTGGAAGCCCCCGATCCTACAGGGTCAAGGACAATGGGGATGCCACATTCACGGGCGTAACGAGAAGCTCTTTGCATGGAAGAAAGTGTACGATCATTAAGTGTTCCAATATTGATGACCAGAGCATTGCTCAGTCGTACAATCTCATAAAGCTCCTCCTGTGCATCGGCCATTATCGGGGAACCCCCCAATGCAAGCACGACATTTGCACAGTCCTGTACCGTGACATAATTGGTTATCTGGTGGATAATTGGTTTTTGCTCCCGAATGGTCTCCAGTATCTTCTTGCTGCTTGTATATATGTGTTGCTTGTCCATTTCAGTTCTCCTTTATTGGGGTAATCCGTTTTTGTACAGGTCATAGAAGTGATGTGTGGGCCCACACCCGTTTCCCAAGGGCAATGCGTGCTCAATGGCCATGGTCACATAGGTTTTTGCTGCTTTTACCGCTTGGTCGATAGGCTTGCCCAATGCGAGGTTCGCAGCAATTGCCGATGAAAAGGTACACCCTGTTCCGTGCGTATTTTTGGTGTCTATTCGTTTTGAGGTATACTTTAGCACCTGTTTTCCATCAAAGAGAATGTCTGTTGCATCCTCGGAGCGATGGCCACCCTTGACCAGCACATAGCGTGGTCCATACCCATGGATTCTTCGTGCTGCCTCTTCCATGTCCGCTATTGTTGTTATGCCCATTCCTGTAAGGATTTCAGCTTCGGGAATATTGGGAGTCGCCACATCTGCATACGGTAATACCAGTTCGATCAACGTCTGTGCCAATTGGGCTTCCATCAGGGCAAATCCATTTTTTGCAACCATGACCGGATCCAAAACAATGTTCCGTGGGCTCCACCTCTTCAGTTCCAGAGCAAGAATTTCCATTGCTTGTCGCGAAGGAACCATGCCAATTTTAACCGCATCAACACGGATATCCTCAAATACTGCTTGTATCTGGTCAGCTATCATAGCTGGGGAAATGTGTTCTGCTCCTATCACTCTTGTAGTGTTCTCTGCGACTACAGAGAGAATGACACTCATCCCGTATACGCCATGGGCTGCAAAAGTCTTCAAGTCTGCCTGGATGCCGGCGCCCCCGCTGCAATCCGAGCCTGCGATGGTAAGTACATGTTTCATCTCAAATCCTCCTCATATGTATCACTTGCTGGAAAGGACAAGTACTATCAATGATTCGGCTTGATATGTGCTTCCCTACGCCAGTATTAACTGCCAGGTTCCAAGGGTCAGGTTTTGCCTTCTCAACTCCGAAGAGTCCCCCCGCATTGTATGCATATAAAAAAATCTCCCCGTAGGGAGAAGATTGACCAGTATGGTTTAGTCTGCTTCCCTACGCCAGTATTAACTGCCAGGTTCCAAGGGTCAGGTTTTGCCTTCTCAACTCCGAAGAGTCCCCCCGCATTGTGTGTATATAAAAAAATCTCCCCGTAGGGAGAAGATTGACCAGTATGGTTTTATCTGCTTCCCTCCGCCAGTGTTAACTGCCAGGTTCCAAGGGTCAGGTTTTACCTTCTCAACTCCGAAGAGTCCCCCCGCATTGGTGTATGGGCTTTAGCATAGAAAAGAATGCAGTCCATGTCAACTGGGTACAATATCAAGTGTGTGACAATGAGAGTAGTATTTTGGGGATGCATAGAGTGATAGCGGCTTTTCAGCCGCCATCTTGTTGTATTCCTAAAAGTCTGAGAGCCTTGGAGCCCTGGGGAATGGGATGAGAACATATATATGGTTTCCTTCAATGATCCTCAGAACATAGATAGTAAAACAAATATCTTTTTAAGTGTGTTTATTGTTGAAAAACCTATTTTATAGTATTAGTATATAAATATAGTGATAGTTTAAAACAAATATACGTTTAAAAAGGTAAAATTATGATTTTACAATACTCTGTGAAGAATTACAAAGTTTTCAAAGAAAAGGCTACCATTAGCTTTATTGCATCTAACTATGACAAGACTACTCGTGAGAATGAGAATATTCAGTTCATTGCTGATAAGAATCTGCGAGTACTTCGTTCTGCTGTGGTGTATGGGGCTAATGCTGCGGGTAAGACAAAACTATTTGAGTCCTTGGTCTTTTTCAAACGGTTTGTCATTAACTCCTCAAAGGAGGGCCAACAAGGCCAGAGCATTGATGTGCAACCCTTTCTTCTTTCTGAAGCAACAGAACATGAACCCTCTGAATTTGAGATAGTGTTCCTGTATAATGGCGCCATGTATCGATATGGGTTTGAGGTAACAAAAGACAAGGTGCTTTCCGAGTGGCTTTTCTATAAGCCAAAATCTTATGAGTTTCAGGTCTTTTATCGGGATGCTGTAGAGGGTACCGTTGAAAGCCATTCTACCTACTTTAAAAAAGGGGCGATGCTACATAAGGAGAACTTGGTGCGGCCCAACGCACTCATGCTTTCTGTCGCTGCCCAATTCAATGATAAAATATGTACTGATGTGCTCAATTGGTTTATGAAGAAGTGCAAAATAATTTCGAGTATTAGAGAGGATGGATATAAAGGATATACCATGAGAAGGATCAATCAGCAGGATTGTCATGAGAAAATGTTGAATCTCATCAAATTTGCAGATTTTGCCATTCAGGACATTTCATCAAAAACACTTAGTGAAGAAGACATCACAGATGAAATGTCTGCTGAAATGAGAGAATTCTTGCGTGATAAAATTCTCAATGAGAAAGCTGAAATCTATACCAAATCTGAAACGACCCATCATAAGTATGATGCATCAAACAAGATTATCGGAAACACAACATTTTCTATGGACGAGGATGAATCGCATGGGACTCAAAAGTATTTCTACTTGTCAGGACCTATCCTTGATACACTTGAATCAGGGGGGATCCTCTTTGTAGATGAGTTTGATGCAAGGCTGCATCCTAACTTGGTGTTGAAATTGTTTTCACTGTTCAATGATCAAAAGCTGAATAAGCAGGGTTCTCAACTTATCATCACCTCCCAGAATTCAGTTTTTCTTCGGTCTGAGCTACTGAGGAAAGATCAGCTTTGGTTCGTTGAAAAGGATAGGTTTGAAGCTGCGCATCTGTATTCTCTTTCCGATTTTAAAGCACAAAAGGTTCGTGCAAATGAAAATTTTGAAACCAATTATCTTAAGGGTAAGTATGGAGCTATCCCCTATCTGAATCATCTTGATAGCTATGAAGAGTTGGTTTGCGAGAAGGAGAAGTAATGGCTTCAAGAGAAATAGAGAAGAAACGTAGAAAAGAAAAACACTCGTTACAAAGGAAAAGGCCTCACCTTGTTCCCTCTCCGACAATTCTTATTGTTTGTGAAGGGGAGAACACTGAAATCTCATATTTCAATCAGTTGAAGCTACGATCGGCAACGATACAGGCTATTGGGGAAGGTTATAATACTGTTTCCTTGGTTGAGAGAGCCGAGACCCTTGCTAAAAATACTAGGTATGATGAGGTCTGGTGTGTCTTCGACAAGGATGATTTTGCTCCCCATGATTTCAATAATGCTCTTCAGATAGCAAAAACAAAAAATTTTCATGCTGTCTATTCAAATCAGGCTTTTGAATATTGGATTCTCCTGCACTTCAACGATCATCAAGGAGGAGCTCTTCATCGGAGCAGATACAACGAAATGCTAAACCATGAGCTACAGCTGTATGGCGTATCCTATGATGGGGATGGCTGTAAAATCATCACATCAGATCTCTTTAATCTGATGTTTGGCAAGGAGTCCCAGACAGGAAAAAGTCGTAATGACCTTGCTGTAGAGAGAGCCGAGAAGATATATGAAAGGCTTGACCACTTCCCTCCAGCAAAGGAGGAGTCCTCCACTACAGTCTTTATGTTGATGAAGCATCTGATGGAATTTTCCCGATACTAAGAATTTCTCTTTTGGTAGGCAA
>WOYI010796402.1_pt1 | contig 13170 bp, 15 predicted proteins | sample 6423411 | NCBI WGS metagenome assembly WOYI01 (sample SAMN13441803, study PRJNA592873) | oil field metagenome | biome: oil field; feature: oil-well bore; material: oil-contaminated soil; isolation source: oil-contaminated soil from oil-well borehole | place: Germany: Wietze | collected 2016-10-18 ... | reverse complement strand
CCCCGGGCTTTTATATTCCCAACAGCCCCGTTTGGTGCTGAGGCACCATAAAAAACCCTTGTTGGTGTTTTATCACCACGAGGGAGCGGCCTTAGTCGTGGGCCGTGGTCGTACAACATCCCGTAAAGTGCCTTGTATCAAGCGTTATCGAAAGAGGTGCAAGATGGCATGGCCTTTGCTTGTATTACTAAGAGCAAGACGAAGAAACCAGGGAGCGCGTCAAGATGGCCACGAGCCTCCGCCAATACAAGAAGACCCCAATCGATAAGCGGGTGGAAAGCCACCCTTGCTACAGCCCCGAGGCTCAGCACTACTTCGCAAGGGTTCACTTGCCGGTGGCGCCAGCCTGCAACATCCAGTGCAACTACTGCAACCGTAAATTCGACTGCGCGAACGAATCGAGGCCGGGCGTTTCAAGCACGCTGTTAAGCCCCGAAGCCGGGCTCAAAAAAGTGATGTCCGTGGCCATGCGCCTTCCGCAGCTCTCGGTCGTCGGCATTGCAGGGCCTGGAGATCCTTTGGCCAACCCAGAAAAAACCTTTGGGACATTAAGGCTCATTAAAGAGGCAATCCCAATGCTCAAGCTTTGCCTCTCGACCAACGGGCTTCGGCTCAAAGAGTTTCTTCCCGAGATTCTCGAATTGGGCATCGACCATGTGACGGTCACGATCAACGCGCTCGACCCCGACATTGGCAAAGAAATCTACGCCTGGGCGTTCCACGGCCACAAGCGCCTTACGGGCAAGGATGCGGCGGCAGTGCTCATCGAGAACCAGCTCGAGGGCTTGAGGCTGCTGGCCAAAGAAAACGTGCTCGTCAAGGTCAACACGGTCGTCATTCCGGGCGTCAACGACGCGCACGTCCCAAAGCTCGCCAAGGAGCTCAAAAACTTAGGCGCGTTCCTTGTGAACCTCATGCCGGTTGCGATCTCGCCCGGCTACGGGAGCGCCTTTTCCAAGATGGGGGTCGTTTCGCCAAGCCCTCAAGCCATCGAGGCGCTCCAAAGCAAGATCGAGGCCAACGTCAACCTCATGCGCCACTGCAGGCTTTGCAGGGCGGATGCGTCCGGTTTGCTCTGCAAGGACACCTCGCAGGAAAAAGGCACCTGCCTTGAAGAAGAGACAATCGAGCAGAGTTTTGACGTGGGCGTGATCGAGCGGATGCATGCCCATTTAGAGCAGCGCATCGAAACCGACCGGATGAAACGCGAGCAGATTATCAAAAGCTACGAGGCCTACCGGGTGGGGAAAGCGCTTTCAGGTACCAAGATTGCCGTCGCCACCAAGGGGATGGGGCTTGTCAACGAGCACTTCGGCCATGCCAAGGAGTTCTTGGTGTACGAAGTTCAAGAAGACGGTTCGCTCAAGCTATTGGGTGCGCGAAAGGTCGAGCTTTACTGCGCCACGGGTTCGGACTGTCAAGAAGAAGAAGGCGCCCAAACGAAAATGAGCCGAACCCTCAAAGCGCTCGAGGGCGTTCAGGCGCTCTTTGTGATGGCGATCGGGCCCGCCCCCGAGCAAGCGCTCTTGGAGGCCGGCATCGAAGTCGTGCGTCAAATTGGCCCGATTGAAGAGGCCTTCATGGCCTGGGCAAAGGAGAAAATCAGCATCCCGGCGCTTGAAGAGCAAGCCAACCGGGCCGTTTCGTAACCTAAAAACCCAAAAGGAGGGTTTCTCATGCGACAGATTGCATTCTACGGCAAGGGCGGAATCGGAAAATCCACCACCTCGCAGAACACCGTCGTGGCCATGGCCGAGGCGGGACAAAGGGTCATGATCGTGGGGTGCGACCCCAAGGCGGACTCGACACGCCTCATTTTGCACACCAAGATGCAGCAGACGATCATGAGCCTGGCCGCCCAGTCGGGCTCGGTGGATGACTTGGAGCTCGAAGACGTCCTGAGGGTCGGGTTTCAAGACATCAAGTGCGTCGAGTCGGGCGGGCCTGAGCCTGGCGTAGGCTGTGCCGGACGTGGCGTGATCACCGCGATTAACTTCTTGGAGGAGAACGGCGCCTACGAAGACCTTGACATCGTCATGTACGACGTCTTGGGAGACGTCGTCTGCGGCGGGTTTGCCATGCCGATTCGCGAGGGCAAGGCCCAAGAGATCTACATCGTGGTCTCGGGCGAGATGATGGCCATGTACGCGGCCAACAACATCGCCAGGGGAGTCTTGAAGTATGCCAACTCGGGAGGCGTACGCCTAGGAGGGCTGATCTGCAACGAAAGGCAGGTCCACAGGGAGGTCGAGCTGATCGAGGCGCTCGCCCAAAAGCTCAACACCCAGATGATTCACTTTGTTCCGAGGGCCAAGCAGGTACAGCAAGCGGAATTGAGGCGCATGACCGTGATCGAGTACTCGCCCAACCACCCGCAGGCCGACGTGTACCGCGAGCTCGCCAAAAAGATCGAGAACAACACCAAGCTTACGATTCCAACGCCGCTTGCGATGGACGATTTGGAGCAGCTCTTGCTGGACTTCGGCTTGATGGACGACGACGAATCGATCGTTGGCTTGACCGAAGAGCAAGAAAAGCTCAAGGCGGTGGCCAGCTAGGCTTTTTTGTCCACACAACAACAGGAGGCATGTTATATGGGAGCGCACGATAAGGCGGGGGTTCTCAAGGAGCGCAAGGCGCTCGTCGAGGAGATCCTAGAGGCGTATCCGGATAAATCCAAGAAGAAGCGCCAAAAGCACTTAGGCGTGTTCCAAGAGGGCAGCCAAGACTGCGGCGTCAAATCGAACATCAAGAGCGTGCCCGGCGTCATGACGGCCAGGGGCTGCGCCTACGCGGGCTCGAAGGGCGTCGTCTGGGGGCCCGTCAAGAACGCGATTCACCTTTCGCACGGCCCAGTGGGGTGTGGGGTGTACTCATGGTCAGGCAGGCGCAACTATTACGTCGGCGTGACCGGCGTGGACACCTTCGGAACGCTCAATTTCACCTCGGACTTCCAGGAGCGTGACATCGTCTTCGGGGGGGACAAGCGGCTTGAAACGCTCTTGAAGGAGCTAAGCGAACTGTTCCCTTTGGCCGAGGGGTTTACGGTGCAATCCGAGTGCCCGGTCGGGTTGATCGGCGACGACATCGAGGCGGTGTCTAGAAAGATGGGCAACGAGCTGGGCAAGCCTGTCACGCCGGTCCGCTGCGAAGGCTTCAGGGGCGTTTCGCAATCGCTCGGCCACCACATCGCCAACGACTCGATCCGCGACTGGATCATGCCCAAGGCCGAGCAGTTCAAGAAAGACTTGGGCTTCGAGCCCGGCCCCTACGACGTCGCCATCGTAGGCGATTACAACATCGGCGGGGACGCATGGGCCTCGAGGATTCTATTAGAAGAGATGGGGCTCAGGGTCGTAAGCGTCTGGACGGGCGACGCGACGCTCAAAGAGCTTGCCCTAATGGCGTTTTCTAAGCTCAACCTCATCCACTGCTACCGCTCGATCAACTACATCACCCGCTTTGTCGAAGAGACCTACGGCGTGCCCTGGATAGAGTTCAACTTCTTTGGGCCCACGATGATCGCCAAGTCGCTAAGGATGATCGCCTCGCACTTTGACGAAACGATCCAGGAGAATGCCGAGAAGCTCATCGCGCGCTACGAGCCCGAGATGGGCGCGATAACCGAGCGCTACAAGCCGAGGCTTAAGGACAAGCGGGTGCTTTTGTACGTGGGCGGGCTTAGGCCAAGGCACACAATCCCCGCCTTCGAGGATTTGGGGATGGAGGTGATGGGCACGGGCTACGAGTTCGGCCATAAGGACGACTACCAAAGGACCACGGAGCACATCAAAGAAGGGACGGTCGTTTACGACGACGTGACGGCCTACGAGATGGAAGCGCTCGTCAAGGCGCTCAAGCCGGATTTGGTCGCCTCGGGGATCAAGGAGAAGTACTTATTCCAAAAGATGGGAATCCCCTTTCGGCAGATGCACTCCTGGGACTACTCGGGCCCTTACCACGGCTACGACGGGTTCAAGGTGTTCGCCCGCGACATGGATATGGCAATCAATAACCCCGCCTGGAGTCTTATTCAGGCGCCATGGAGGAGGGCTTAAGGCATGGACACCGGCAAGACCAACGCGCCTTTGGGCATCAAGGACCACGTAGAGCTCTTTCAAGAGGAGCGCTACCAAAAAAGCTTTGAGGCCAAGCGGGCCGCAAGCGAGATGCCCTGCGAAGAAGATGTTCTTAAGGTCTCCGAATGGACGAAGACCAAAGAGTACAAAGAAAAGAACTTCGCCAGGGAGGCGGCCGTCATCAACCCGGCCAAGGCCTGTCAGCCCCTGGGTGCGGTTTTGTGCTCGCTGGGGTTCGAAGGGACGCTGCCGTTCGTCCACGGCTCGCAGGGATGCGTCGCCTACTTCAGGACCTACTTTGCCAGGCACTTCAAAGAGCCCATCGCCGCGGTCTCTTCTTCGATGACCGAGGACGCGGCCGTGTTCGGTGGGTTGAGCAACATGATCGAGGGGCTTGGGAACGCCTACGCGCTCTACAAGCCCAAAATGATCGCCGTCTCGACGACCTGCATGGCCGAGGTGATCGGGGACGACTTAAACGCCTTCATCAAGAATGCCAAAGAGCAGGGTGCCATCCCCGAAGACCTGCCCGTTCCGTTCGCCCATACGCCGAGCTTCGTGGGCTCGCACTTAACGGGCTACGACAACATACTCAAGGGGATTCTGCAGGCGCTTTCCGAGGCGCGCGCCAAAGGAAGCCCGAACGGGAAGGTCAACATTATCCCAGGGTTCGACACCTACCCGGCCAACATCCGCGAAGTCAAGCGGATGCTCAAGGCCTTCGGCATCGAGGCAACCATTCTGGCCGACACCTCGGACGTCGTGGACTCGCCCAACACGGGCGATTACCATCTCTACCCTGCGGGTACGCCGCTCGAGGAGGCGCTGGACGCCCAAAACGCATCGGCCACGCTGGCCCTCCAGCGGTATTCAACCTTGAAGACGCTCGAGTGGGTCTCGCAAAACTGGGCGCAGCAAAAGACGCTCGCGCTCAGGCCGATTGGCGTCAAGGGTACGGACGCGTTCATGGAGGCCATTTCGGAGATTACAGGGAAGCCCATCCCCGAAGAGCTAGAAAAAGAGCGCGGGAGGCTCTTGGATGCGATGACGGATTCCAGCGCTTGGATCCACGGCAAGCGCTTTGCGATCTACGGAGACCCCGATTTGGTCCTTGGGCTGACCTCGTTTTTGATGGAGCTTGGCGCCGAGCCCGCACACCTTTTGTGCACGAACGGCGACAAGGAGTTTACCAAAGAGGCCGAAGAGATGCTCTCTTCGAACCCGTTCGGTGCTTCGGGAAAGGTTTACACGGGCAAGGACCTGTGGCATTTGCGCTCTTTGCTGTTTACCGAGCCGGTGGACTTTTTCATCGGGAACGCGCACGGCAAGTACCTTCAAAGGGATACGGGCACGCCGCTGGTACGGATCGGGTTCCCCATCTTCGACAGGCACCATCTGCACCGCTACCCGATCTTGGGCTACCAGGGCGCGCTAAACGTCCTGACGATGGTCGTGAACACGGTTTTGGACGAGCTCGACAGGAAAACGGACGTGCCGGGCAAAACCGACATCTCTTTTGACCTCATCCGCTAGGAGTAAGCCATGGCCGTGCCAAGGGCAAAAGAGCTGATCAACGAGCCTTCCTGCGAGCACAAGCAAAAAGACAAGGCGGCATGCAGGAAGGCCCCCGAGCCCGGGTCGTCTTCGGGCGGGTGCGCTTTCGACGGCGCTACGATCGCGCTCGTCCCGATCGCGGACGCGGCGCACCTCGTGCACGGGCCGATTGCCTGCTGGGGCAACGCCTGGGGCTCGAGGAACAGCCTAAGCTCGGGCCCCAGCCTTTACCGTACGGCCTTCACGACAGATTTGAGCGAAAACGACATCGTCATGGGGGGCGAGGAAAAGCTCTTTCGGGCGATCTTGGAAATTGCCGGGCGGTACTCCCCGAAGGCGCTTTTTGTGTACCTTACCTGCGTGCCCGCATCTACGGGCGAGGACATCGAGAGCGTGTGCAAGAAGGCGTCCCGAGAAACAGGGCTGCCCGTTATCCCCGTGATGGCCCCTGGGTTCGTGGGCTCCAAGGTGCTCGGCACGCGCGTGGCGGGCGATACGCTCTTAAAGCACGTCATCGGAACGAGGGAGCCCAAAGAAACAACCCCGTTCGACATCGCGCTCATCGGCGAGTACAACGTCTCGGGCGAGCTTTGGGACATCCTGCCGGTTTTCACCGAGTTGGGCATCCGGGTGCTCTCCAAAATCACGGGCGACGGGCGCTTTGAAGAGGTTGCCACGGCCCACAGGGCGAAGCTAAGCGTTTTGATCTGCTCGAACGCGCTGATCAACTTGGCAGGCGGGCTTGAGGAGCGCTACGGCATCCCGTTCGTGGAAGGGTCTTTTTTTGGGCTCAAAGAAACGAACGGGCTGCTTTTAAGGATCGTCGAGCGTCTAGGAGATGCCGCGCTTATTGAAAAGACGCGCGCTTTTACCCAAGCCATGACCAGGAAAACCCTCCAAACGCTCGAGCCTATCAGGAAACGGCTATTAGGCAAGCGAGCCGTGCTCTACACGGGAGGGGTCAAGAGCTGGTCGGTCATCTCGGCCCTAAAAGATTTAGGCATGGAGGTGATCGCCACGAGCACCAGAAAGAGCACGGAGCAAGACATTGCTAAGGCCAAAGAGCTTTTGGGCGATCAGGGCATTCTTCTTACGCGAGCGTCGGGAGAGGAGCTTTTAGAGCTTGTCCGCACGCGCGGGGCGGACATGCTGATTGCTGGCGGCCGCAACCAGTACGCCGCGCTCAAGTCCAGGATTCCGTTCTTAGACATTAACCAAGAGCGCATGCGCGGCTACACGGGCTACAAGGGCCTTATCAGGCTAGCCAAAGACGTCGACAGGGCGCTTGCCAACCCTGTTTGGCGGCTCGTCTTGGAGCCCGCTCCGTGGGAGGCCGCCGTGCCGGGCGAGCTCGCGGCCGAGGTGTAAGAAGATGGCCAGGGCGGTTTCTATCAAAAAAGACGTCTCTGTTGACCCCTTGAAGCTCTCGAGGCCGCTTGGTGCGGCCATGGCGCTTTTGGGTGTAGCGGGCGCGATGCCGCTTCTTCACGGGGCCCAGGGGTGTGCTTCGTTCGCCAAGGTGTTTTTTACCCGCCATTTCAGAGAACCTGCCCCGATGGGAACGTCTGCTTTAAGCGAAATGCCCGTTATCTTAGGGGGCGAGGAGAACCTGCGAAGGGCGCTCCTTAAGCTCTCCCAAAAGTTTCACCCCTCCATGATCGGGGTCATCGCCACGGCGCTCTCAGAGACGCGCGGGGAAGACGTAAGGGGTATGCTCGAGAACTTCAAGAGTGACCATCCAGAGTTCAAAACGCCGCTGGTCTTTGCAAACGCGCCTGATTTTCAAGGAAGCCTTGAAGACGGGTTCGCCTTGATGCTGGAAGCCCTCGTAAGCGGGCTGATCCCGGAAGATAGCGCCTTGAAGCCGATTTCCGGGGGAAACCTCCTCAATGTCTTACCTAGCGCAGGGTTCGCCCCGGGGGACGTGGACGAGATCAAGGGACTAATCCAAGCCTTCGGGCTGACCCCTATCGTCCTTCCCGATCTATCGCTTGGGATGGACGGAAGGCTGTCCGGCAGGGGGTTTCGGCCCGTCGTCATGGACGGAACCAGGCTCGAGGAGTTGGGGAAGATGCCGTTTGCCCGTATGACGCTCGCGTTTGGGAAAAGCGTCGAGGGGGCGGCAAGGAGGCTTCAAGAGGGCTTTGGCGTTCCCTACCGGGTTTTTGACTCGGTAACTGGGCTGCAAGCGACGGACAGGTTTGTATCCGCGCTAATCGAGCTTTCTGGCGGGAAGGTGCCCCAAAAGATCCAGCGCGACAGGGAGCGGCTTTTGGATACCATGCTCGATGCGCATTTCTTTACGGGAGGAAAGAAGCTCAGTGCCGCGCTCGAACCAGACGAACTTTTGGCCGTCGCCCAGCTTGCCAAAGAGGCCGGCATGGAGCTTCAAGCGCTCATCGCCCCGGCCAACGGGCCTGCGCTTGGCGCAATCGAAGCCGAAGAGGTCACGATCGGAGACCTGGGCGATTTGGAGCGGATGGCGGCGGGCTCAGACTTGCTCGTAGCCAGCGCAAGGGCGGCGCGTCTTGCCAAAAGGCTGGATATTCCCCTCTTTCGGATGGGAATGCCCGTATTTGACCGTGTTGGAGGGGCGATGCGCTCGAAGGTGGGATACAAAGGCTCGGCACGGCTCCTTGCCGACATCGCAAACGTCCTTTTGGAGTTGGAAGAGCAAAAACTCGAAGAAAGAGAGCATCACGGAGTAAGCCACTTTGGATTGGAGGAAGTTGGATGAAGGTAGCGTTTGCCAGCGAGGACGGCGTCCATATCGACGCCCATTTTGGAAGGTCCAAAAGGATGTTCTTCTACGAAGTGGACCCTGAGGGCTACCGGTTCGTATCCGAGCTTGCGTTCCTCGAGGGACAAGGCGGGCCCGAGAGTGAAGACAAGCTGAATGGAAAGATCGAGGCGTTGGATGGCTGCGCGATCGTGTACATGGCACAGATCGGCCCGAGCGCTGCGGCAAGGCTTGTCGGCAAGCGAATCCACCCGATCAAGGCCAAGGAAACGGACGAGATTTTAGATGTCCTCAAAAGGCTCGTTGCCATGCTGGGCACGAACCCGCCGCCCTGGATTCGCAAGATTCTCGTAAGGGATGCGGCCCTATGAGGGCAGAAGAGCCCTCTGGCCAGCCTACGGGCTCTTTCGAGGGGACGTTCCTGAAGGATTTGGCCAGCCAGCTTAGGGCGAACGATCTTTACGGCACGCTGGATGCCAAAAGCGATGAAGAGCTGCTCGGCGGACTCATAAAGCCCAAGAAGGGGGATGGGTCGTCTTGCTCCCCTCTCGATTCCGCAACACTCGAAAAAATCCGGGCGTTTTACAGGTCGATAGCCGTTACCTTAGAGCGCGACACAGGAGGGTTTTTCCAGATGGTTCTGGAGGTTTCCTCCGAGGGGTTTGGCAGAGTCGTGATCTATGCGGGCAGGCTCGTCGTGCTCGATAAAACCCTCAGGGATGCACAGGCATTTGGGTTTTCTTCGTTGGAGAAGCTTCTTTGCGACGCGCGCAACGCGACCTGCAAAGCCAAGGCGCTATTCGACCGGTTCAAAGAGGTTGCTAGCACCCCATGAAGACGATGGAGGCGTTCTATAGGCTCGAGCGGGCCGAGGAATTTTTCGAGTTTTTCGGGGTCGCTTACGACCAAGGGGTAATCGAGGCGTTCAGGGTGCCCCTGCTTCGGCGCTTTCGGGCCTACAAGGCCCGAATCGAGGCCAGAGAGCCAAAGCCTAACGAGGAAGAGGCTATCAAGTTTCTTCGGCTCTCGCTCCTTAAAGCCTACGGCGAGGTCATCCGGGAAGAGGTTCGGAAGAAAGGGCTCGCAAACCCATGTGTCGAGTGCCAGGCCGAATGCGGCGTATCGATTTGAATTGAAGGAGAAAACAGGGTGAAGGCGACGATTCGTAGGACTCCAAGCGGGAAGCTGACCGTCTACATCGCCAAGAAAGACTTGGAAGAAGAGGTTCTCGAGCGCAAGCTCGAGGATTTGGGGGAGGTTCTCACGCTTTCAAACGGCTTTCGACTGCTCGTTCCGCCGGGGGCGCTCGAAGGCAAGCTTCCCGTCACGCTCGAGTTGAGACGGGTTTAAAGGCCCTATTTGGCAAGCGATAAGCTTAAAATGAAGGAGAGAGTCATGGCTGAAGCTTCGGGGTTGCTCGTTTCATTCAACGCCTCTGGCAGGCCCTGGACCCCTAAATTCGTGCAGGCGATCGATACGGACAAGTGTCTTGGATGCGGAAGATGTTATAAGATATGTGGGTGCGATGTTCTCATGCTCAAGGAGCTAGAAGATGACGAAGATGGGCGGATGGTCATGGGGCTGGCACGCCCTGACGAATGCATCGGATGCCAGTCCTGCCAGCGTGCCTGCCCAAAGAAGTGCTTTTCCCATGCCGAACGGATGCTGGCATAGGAGGGGGGATACGATGGAAGCTCCCTTCTCGAGCATTCGTTTGACTTCCAGGCAGCCCGAGGACGGGCTTGGTATTAAGGTTGCGTTCGCATCCGACGACCTCCTTCACCTGACAGAGCACTTCGGCAGGGCCAAGCGTTTCGTCGTGTACAGGCTCGACGGGGCAGGGGCGTGGATCGAAAGCGTCTTGTCGTTCCACCATCTCAAGGCGTCAGGTTCGAGCGGGATTATGGACAAGCTCGAGGCCCTTAAGGGGACCGACGTGATCGTAGCCGGCGAGATCGGGCCGGAGGTCACGGTTGCGCTGGTGCGGATCGGGATCAGCCCCGTCAAGGTTAAAGCAGGAGAGACCGTCGAGGGGTTTTTGCAAAAGCTCGTCCGGGCGATCGAAAAAGACCCTCCTCCTTGGCTCAAGCAGCTCCTAGCTCCCAAATCGGAACTCGCTCGTCGCACGAAGTCGACGAAGCAAAGGCAACTGGAGATACACTAAACGTTAGGAGGGTGCCGTGAAGATGGTCCGGGCGATTATCCGGCCCGAGAAAGAGTACGAGGTGGTTTTGAAACTCGAGGCCGAAGGGTATCCTTCGCTCACCAAGATGCACGTGTTCGGGAGGGGTAAGCAAAAAGGGGTTGTCGTCGGGTCTGTTCATTACGACGAGCTGCCCAAGGTCATGCTCTTGATGGTTCTAGAGGATGAGGACGTGCCAAAGGTCGTCGAGACGGTCATGGAGGCCGCGCGGACGGGAAATATCGGCGATGGTCGGATCTTCGTAACGGACGTTCTCGATGCCTACACCATCCGTACGGGGGAAAGGGGGCTATGAAAGAGGTTGTGGCCATCATCCGGAGGGCGCTTGTCCCCGAGACGAAAAAAGCGCTCGAGAGGGTCGGCGTGACGGGCATGACGCTGCATGCGGTGCTCGGCAGGGGTAAGCAGGGCGGGGTGATGAGCGAGATCGACCCGGAGATGGAAGCCATTGAGGGGCCTGGCAGGCTGAACATGACCCCCGCTAGGTACGCGCTCGAACACCAGATTCACCGGCCCTTGCAGTTTGTCCCAAAAAGGCTCATCGAGATCGTCGTGGAAGACGAAAAGATCGAAGATACTCTCAAAGCGATCCTCGAAGTCAATCAAACCGGTAACGCGGGCGATGGTCGGGTGTTCGTTTTGCCCCTTGAAGAGACCTACGCAGTAAGGACGGGCGAAAAGGAGCTGCTCTCTTAGGGGACCCATGGAGGAGTCCTACCGGCGGTTTGCAAGGCAGATCGCACTGCCCGGGTTTGGCATCGAGGCTCAAAGAAGGCTTGCGTCTTCAAGCGTGCTTGTGGCCGGCGTGGGGGGGCTAGGTGGGCCTCTTGCGCTCGAGCTGGCGGCGGCTGGCGTGGGCGAGCTTACTCTCGTGCACGAAGGGGTCCTTACCCTTGAAGACTTGAACCGTCAGATCTTGATGCCCGAAGACGGCCTCGGGCGGCCAAGGGCAGAGCTTGCCAAAGAAGCGATTCAGCGTTTCAGTAAAACGACGCGCGTTCATGCGCTCTCTGGGTTTGTTCGAGACCTCGATCTTGACGCTTTGCAGCCCAAGCCGGACCTCGTCGTCGATTGCCGCCATAATTTCAAGGACAGAGAAGCGCTTGGACGGTTTGCCATGCGAACGCAAACCCCGCTTTTGGAGCTTGCCATGTACGCCTTCGAGGGGCAGGTCGTTCTTTTGGACCCGCCAAGAACGCCGTGTCTTTTTTGCCTGTTTCCCAGCTTTCCATCCTGGGACCCGCGCTTTGGCGTGCTCGGGGCCCATGCAGGGCTCATGGGATGCTTGGGAGCGCTCGTGGCCGTCTCTTTCTTGGGGATGGGCGCAAAAGAGTACTACGGCATGCTAGGGCTAATCCGGGTGATGCCTTTGGAAGTCAAGAAGATCAAGCTCAAAAAAAGAACCGGGTGTGTTTGCCAGGCATGCTAGAACGAGTTGAAGAATCGAAGCTGCTCAAGGCATCCAGGGCGATCGTTACGATGTATTCCAACCCTGGATCCCTGGAGGATACGCTCCAGGGCATCACCCGGGTCGTTTCGAGCCTTCTGGATGCCAGGATTGTGTCAATCCTGCTCCTCGACGAAGATGAAGAAATCCTTTATATCAAAGCGCACTACTTGGGCTCGGAAGGGTATACAAAAAAACCCCCCCTGGAGGTAGCCGGCTCGCTCGTGGGAGAGGTCGTAAAAACCAACTCCCCCATCTTTATTCCGGACATTTCCAGGGAGGACAGGCTCGTATACAAGGCGCTTCTCCAAGAGGAGGGGCTCGTGAGCCTGCTTAGCGTTCCTTTGAGCGTACAGGGTGTCGTGATCGGTGTAATGAACATCTACTGGTCGTTTGCCAAGGCGCTTAGCCAAGAAGAGCTCGAGCTTGCCAACCTCTCGGCGCTTCACTCCGCGATGGCTATCGAGAACGCCAGGTTGCATAGCCAGGTGGTTCAGGCCCAAAAGGAGATCGCCGACAAAGAGCGGCTCGTGAGCCTAGGCGAGCTATCTGCCGGGCTTGCGCACGAGATCCGGAACCCTTTAAACGTAATCAACATGCTTCTTTACGCCATCCAGCGCCAAGCGCCGGAGTTTTGCCGATTTTGTCAGGTAACGGACGACATCACCGTGCTCAACAACGAGGTGAAGCGCATTAACTTGCTTATCGAGCAGTTTCTCGATTTCGCGAGGCCGTCTGGCCTCCACGAGGCCCCTCACGATATCAAAGAGATCCTCGAAGAGGTGCTGATCCTTACGGCGTACGAGGCGAAATCTCGCGGAGTCACGCTCGTTAAGAACTACGGGAAAGAGCCCGCAGTGCTCCGTGTCGATGGCAACAAGCTCAAGCAAGTGTTTTTGAACCTCGTCCTCAACGCCCTCCAGGCGATCGAGGGCGGCGGAGAGGTGTCCTGCGGGGTTCATTGGTCGAAGGCGTTCCTTCGGGTGGATATCCAAGATACGGGGTCTGGTGTGGACCCCAAGGAGATTCCAAAGCTCTTCATCCCTTTTTACACGACCAAAGAGAAAGGGATTGGTCTCGGGCTTCCGTTGTCTGCCCGGATCATCGAGGAGCATGGGGGGAAGATCACGTTGGAGCCAGGCCCAAG
>WOYI011305082.1_pt1 | contig 13192 bp, 14 predicted proteins | sample 6423411 | NCBI WGS metagenome assembly WOYI01 (sample SAMN13441803, study PRJNA592873) | oil field metagenome | biome: oil field; feature: oil-well bore; material: oil-contaminated soil; isolation source: oil-contaminated soil from oil-well borehole | place: Germany: Wietze | collected 2016-10-18 ... | reverse complement strand
TGGCCGACCCCTATGTATTGGGCATTTCCGGCGGCGCGGCAGTGGGCGCGCTCCTCTCCATGCTTTTCGGGCTGGCGCTCTGGTTTATCAATCTCGCAGCATTTGGCGGCGCGTTTCTGGCGATGCTCATCGTCTTTGGTCTCGCGCATGGTGACAGTAGCTGGACGCGCACGCGCCTGTTGCTCACTGGCGTGATCGTTGCCGCCGGGTGTGGTGCGGTGGTCGCCCTGACGCTCTCTATCGCGCCGGAAGCGCAACTGCGCGGCATGCTCTTTTGGTTGATGGGCGATGCGGGCCAGATCAGCGAACCGCGACCGGCGCTGGCTGTGCTGGCGCTATCGCTCGCCCTGGCGATGCCCTTCGCCCGCGAACTCAATGTGCTGGCACGCGGTGACGTACTCGCGGAAACGCTGGGCATTCCGGTTGTCCACATCAAGCGTGGTGTGTATTTTCTCGCTGCGCTGGCGACTGCCACCGCCGTCACCACGGCCGGCAGCATCGGCTTCATCGGCCTCATCGTGCCGCATCTGGTGCGCCTGTGGCTGCTGCGGCTCGGCTGGGGCAATGACCAGCGCCTGCTGCTGCCCGCCGCCGTGCTGGTCGGCGGCAGTCTCTTGCTCCTCGCCGATACGCTGGCGCGCACCGTCATCGCCCCGCAGCAATTGCCCGTCGGCGTACTCACCGCGCTGATTGGCGTACCCGTGTTTTTGTATCTGCTGAGCCGCGAGAAGCCCGCATGAGAGCCCCTATGAGCACGCTGCTTTCCGCCCGCGCACTGGATGTCAGCATCAGCCACATCCGCATCTGTCAGGCGCTGGAACTGGCCGTCGCGGCAGGCGAACGCTGGGCGATTCTGGGCCGCAACGGCGTCGGCAAATCCACGCTGCTGGCAACCCTTGCCGGTTTGCGTGCCGCCGATGCGGGTGAATTGCGTATCGGCACCGTATCACCAGCGCCGAGTTTCCCGGTCCCCGCCATGCGCCGCCTGGCGCGCATTCGCGGTGTACTTCCCCAACAGCAAAATGATCCATTTCCCTCCACCGTGCTCGAAACCGCCCTCGTCGGCCGCCATCCGCATCTGGGCCGCTGGGATTGGGAATCGACCGCCGACCGCGCCATCGCACGACAAGCACTGGCCGCCGTTGGTCTGACGGATTTTGCCGAACGTGAAGTGCACACCCTCTCCGGCGGTGAGCGACAACGGCTGGCCGTGGCACAACTGCTCACGCAACAACCGCAATTATTTTTGCTCGACGAACCGCTCACCCATCTTGATCTGGCGCATCAGGTGGCCGTGATGGACCTGTTCAAGCGCACCACTGAACATGACGCGGCATTGATCGCCGTTCTGCACGACCCCGGCTTCGCTGTGCGTTACTGCGACCACGCCCTGCTGTTGTTCGGCGAGGGCGAATGGCAGGCCGGACCAAGCCAGGACATCATCACCGAAAAAAATCTCAGCCGCCTGTACGGCTATCCGCTGCACGAAATTCGTAGTGATAACGACCGCTGGTTTATCCCAGGCTGAGGCAGCCCGCCGCTGTTCCGCCTTCTGTACGCCAGATTATCTCGATACCATAAATCTTCTTCTTGCATGGAGCCTGCGCTTTCAAGTAGACTGCCTTTTCGATCTCGGTTCTCTGGTGTGCAGTCTGCGCGCCAGAGTGAAACGGGAAGTCCGGTGCCTTTGGGACACTGATCCAACCATCAGTCTTCCAGACAGTCCGGCGCAGCCCCCGCTGCTGTAAACCTGACAAATCTGTCCCAATGCCACTGTGCGATGCACGGGAAGGCGGACAGAGGCGAGTGAAGGTGAGCCAGAAGACCGGCCTTGATCGTATGAATGGTATGTACCCCGGGGTGAGGGTGTTGGCCGATTTTATTTGGCTTGCAGTTTGATACGCAGTTTTGTTTGACCAGATTTGTCTTGCTGTAGCTAAGCGGTAATTTTCCATCGCTCAGTACAATCGGATATCCACGTCAACCATCACTGTCAACGCTCCCCTCGTCATGCCGATATTGATTGTCCATCGCAGAGGAGAAGCACTATGCACATCGAACCAGGTTACGTTTCCGCCACCAAAATCGCCTTGGCCAATATCACCGCCATCGGCCTGCTGGGCAGCCAGTCGTTGCAGCTCATACGCCAGCCGCAACTCATTGTGCGCACGCTGCTGGCCGCTGTTTTCTTCACCTTTTTCATGCAGCTGTATCACCTGCCCGTGGGGCCGTCCGAGCTGCATTTCGTCGGCGCTATGCCAATCTACCTCACCCTGGGTTTCGTGCCCACGCTGATTGGCTTCGGTCTCGGCCTGCTGCTGCAGGGACTGGTCTTTACTCCCACTGACCTGGTGCATCTGGGGATCAATACCCTCTCCCTGGCCGTTCCCCTCTGCCTGCTGCATGCAACCTTGGGCAAGCGTCTGCAAAAGCTCAATGTCAAGACCATCCTCACGCTGGACGCCGCTTACTACAGCGGCGTCACCCTGATGGTGGGTTTTTGGCTGGCCATCGGCGAAGTCGCCACACCGTTTGCTGCCTGGGCTGGCTTCGCCGCCTCCTACATCAGTCTGGTTCTGATCGAACCCGTGTTCACCTGGGTGATCGTCAAGGGCCTGGCCCGCTACAAGGACAGCAACGTCCTGCGCTACTGCTTCGATTTACGCACGGCCTGAAAACATGACTGGCAAGATCTGGTTTGTCGGCGCGGGGCCCGGCGACCCCGAACTGATTACAGTCAAGGGCCGTAATCTGCTCGCGCGCGCCGGTGCCGTGCTGTTCGCCGGGTCGCTGGTCGATCAGGCGGCGACGCTGTATGCGCCCGCTGGCTGCACCATTCTCGATTCAAAAGACATGACGCTCGAGCAAATCACCGCCTGGCTGATCGAGCAAGCGGGGCGGCATGAAATCGTCATCCGCCTGCAAACCGGTGACCCCGGCTTGTATGGCGCGCTGATTGAGATGGCCCGCCCGCTGGATGCGGCCAGTATCGCGTGGGCAGTCGTTCCTGGCGTTTCCTCGGCGATGGCCGCTGCCGCTGCGGCGGGCGAAACACTGACCCTGCCGGAAATCACCCAGACCGTGATCTTCACCCGCGTTGCCGGCCGCACGCCGATGCCGCCAGGCGAAGACCTGGCAGCGCTGGCGGCGCATCGCACGACGCTCTGTATCTTTCTTTCCATCACCCTGCTGCACGAAGTGCAACGCGCCTTGCGCGCCGCCGACTGGCCGGAAGACGCACCGATCCTGGTCGTGCAAAAAGCCAGTTGGCCGGGACAGGAGAAAATCGTACGCGGCACGCTGGCCGACATCAAGCGCCGCTGCCAGGACGAAAAAATCGCCACGCAAGCCATGATCATTGCCAGCCCCACCCTTGGGGCACATCACTGGCCGGATATCGCCCGCTCCAAACTCTACGACCCGGCCTTCGGCCACCGCTTTCGCCGGGCATCGGCCACTTCAACCATTGAAGGCTCCCCATTATGAACGACACCAGTTTTCTCCTCGTCGGCCACGGCTCGCGCAACCGCGAAGGCAACGAGGAAATCCTGAATTTTGCCGCCCAGTGGCGCGAACGCCACCCGGCATGGCGGATAGAGGTTTGCTTCATCGAACACGCCGAAGTGCTGCTTAACGAAGGACTTGACCACGCCGCACAAAACACGCGCCGGGTCATCGTCCTGCCCTTCATTCTCAATGCCGCAGGGCACGTCAAGATGGAATTGCCGGCCGCTCTTAACGCCGCCCGCCTGCGCCATCCCGGCGTGCACTTTGACTGCATGCGCCACCTCGGCATGGGTCGCGAGATATTCGCCGTGCTCACAGGCCAGCTCGCCAGCCTGATGAAACACTTGGACATGCCCGACCCGCGCACCACTGGCGTCATCCTGCTCGGTCGTGGCTCATCGGATAGCGGCGCCAATGGCGAACTGGCGAAAATGGCGCGCTGGATGTTTGAAGACGGCGACCACGACCTGGTCGATCTAGCCTTCACCAGCATCACCTGGCCGCGTCTGGAAACCGTCGTGCAACGCCAGGTTCGTCTCGGCATGAAGCAAATTTGCATCATTCCGGTATATCTCTTTACCGGCGTGCTGATCGAACGCATCAAGGCGCAGCTTGTGCGTCTGCAAGGCCAGTATCCGGAGACAGCCTTTGCTTTGGGCACGCACTTTGGTTTCGATATGGGCATCTTCGACCTGCTCGACGCCAAGGCCACCGGACATGAAATGACTGAAGGCGGCCTGCTCGAATGCGATGGCTGCAAATACCGGCTGGCAGCGGAAGAGGAACATCTGCACGATCACAGCCATACCCACATGAATCACGGCGCAGAGGATCATGTGCACACGCAAACCCATCCCCACCCAAGCCATGCATAAGCCATGACGGTCAACACCGCCAATACCATCACCGAGCAGCTCACCGCCGCCGGACGCGCCATCGAACATGACTCCTTCGCCATCATTGACGCCGAGGTAGGGCCCCACACCTACAGCGACGAGCAGTGGTCTATCGTGCGGCGGATGATCCATGCCAATGCCGATTTTGAATTCAACGGCTTGACCGAGTTTCATCTGCAGGCGATCGACGCGGGCCTTGCTGCCATCCTCAAGGGCGGCACCGCCATCGTCGCGGATGTCGAGATGATCTGCGTCGGTCTCTCGGTCACGCGCCTGGCGCACTTCGGCCTCTTCACGCACCAGTTCATTTCCGATGCCGACGTGATCGCGCAGGCCAAAGCCGAAGCAACCACCCGCGCCGTGCAAGCCATGCGCAAGGCCCATCGTCTCGGCCTGCTTGACAATGCCATCATCGGCATCGGCAACGCGCCCACGGCGCTGATTGAAATCGTGCGCCTGATCCGCGAAGAAAACCTGCGCCCGGCGCTGGTCATCGGCATGCCGGTCGGCTTTGTTTCCGCCGCCGAATCCAAGGCGTTGCTGGCGCAGATTGATACCGTGCCGTGGATCGGCATACGCGGCCGTAAGGGCGGCTCCACCTTGGTGGTGGCCGCAATCCACGCCCTGCTTGGCCTTGCTGAAAGTCGACAAAGGAATGCGGCCTGAGCATGTCCGCAACCAATGACACACTCCCGGACACGCCACCGGAGGCACCTCCGAACACCCTGCTGCCGGAAAAAATCCGCAAGGGTACTACCCGACGCCAGCGCGGCAACCGCACGGGGTTCACTACCGGCGCCAATTCCGCCGCCGCCGCAATTGCCGCCACCCAGGGACTGGTGGAAGGCGACGTGCCGGAACAGGTTATCTGCCGTCTGCCCAACGGACAGGAAGTTAACTTCACCATTGTCGATGGCCGAGTGGATGACCACTGCGCCCATGCCGTCAGCATCAAGGATGCCGGCGACGATCCAGACGCCACCGACGGCGCCCACCTGACGGCGGATGTGCGCCGCATTCCCCACGGCGGCGGATTAGTCATCCTCAAAGGCGGCGCCGGTGTCGGCATCGTCACCAAGCCGGGGCTGGGGCTGGAGGTCGGCGGCCCGGCAATCAACCCGGTACCGCGCCGCAATATCACTGAAAATGTCACGCGCACCGGCGCCGTCCTGCTGGCGGCGGGCGACAACCTGGAAGTGACCATTTCGGTTCCCGGCGGCGAGGAAATGGCCAAAAAGACACTCAACTCGCGGCTGGGCATACTCGGCGGCATTTCGATTCTCGGCACTACCGGCATTGTCCGCCCGTATTCCACCGCCGCTTTTCGCGCCAGCGTGGTGCAGGCCGTGGATGTCGCTGCCAATCAAGGGCAAACCCACGTCGTGTTCACTACTGGCGGCCGTACCGAGAAGTTCGCCATGCGCCAGTTGCCCGAACTCGACGAATCCTGTTTCGTGCAAATGGGCGATTTCGTCAAGGCCGCCTTCCAGGCCGCCATTCGACAGCACATGCAGCACATCACCGTCGGCGCGATGGTCGGCAAGCTGAGCAAGATGGGCCAGGGCCTCGCCGTGACCCATGCCTGGAAGGAAGAAGTCAACCGTAATCTGCTAGCTGACTCCGCCGCCAAGGTCGGCGCCCCGCCCGATCTGGTCGAAGAAATCCGCAATGCCGAAACCGCACGTTTCGCCGCAGAGCGCCTGCAAACCCTTGGCCTCACCGTGCCCTTCCACCGCGCGCTGGCCATCCGTGCCATCAGGAGTCTGCGCAGCTGCTACCCCGGCCCCTACCAGCTCGCCGTGCTGGTCTGCGATTTTGAAGGTCAACCGATTGTCCGCGTCAAGGAGAGCGAGCTTGCCTGAGCCCCCCTGCACCCTGCTGGGCATACTCGATGACGGCTGGGCCGGGCTGACCGATGCCGCGCGTGGGTATCTTGGCGCGGCCGCTGTCGTCATCGGCGCTGACCGCACGCTGGCGCTGGTGCGCCCCCATCTGCGCGACGGCATCACGGTGCACGACATGAGCGGCGCCCTGGGCAAAGTGCCAGGCTGGATCGAAGCCGCCCGCGCCCAGGGACTCGCCACAGTCGTGCTCGCCACGGGCGACCCACTCTGCCACGGCATTGCCGCCTTCCTCATGGGCAAGCTGGGCAGAGAAGTCGTGGATATTGTTCCGGCGCCATCCACCCTGCAACTCGCCTGTGCGCGCTTCAAGCGGCCCTGGCAGGACTACCGAATTACCTCCTGCCACAGCGCCGATGCGGGCGAGTGGGATGCCTGGGCACCCGGCGCAACGCCTGCGCACGGCCTCTACCCGCTCATGCGCGCGGTGGCCGAACACCCACGTGTCGCCGCCTTCACCAGCCCCGCCAACAGCCCCGACCGCATCGCCCGCGCCTTGCTGGCGGCAGGCTACGGTGAAGAAGTGAGGCTCTCGGTCGCCGCACATCTGGCGCAAGCCGATGAAGCTCTGTTCGCCGATCTCCCGTTGGCGTCAGCTGCAGCGCAACGCTTCCCCGATCCGAACGTCGTGCTCATCGAACGCATCAAGACGGAACGCAGTGACCCTGAACGCCGCGCCCTCTTCGGTTTCGAAGATGTCGATTACAACCAGCGTCAACCTGAAAAGGGCCTGATCACCAAGCTCGAAGCCCGCGCCGTCTCGCTGGCAAAACTCGGCTTGCGCGCCGACAGCATGATCTGGGACATCGGTGCTGGTTCCGGCTCGGTCGGCCTGGAAGCTTCTCGGCTGGCCTGCGCCGGCCATGTCTGGGCCATAGAAAAAAATCCGCATGACGCCGTCAACGCGCGTGAGAACGCCCGCCGCCTCAAGGCCACCAACTACACCTTGCTGGAAGGCAAAGCGCCGGCAGGGCTCGATACCTGGCCCGATCCGGACGCTGTATTCATCGGTGGTTCCGGCGGCGAGCTGGGCCAGCTCATTACGCTCATCCTCGCGCGCTTGAAACCCGATGGCCGTCTGGTGATGAATTTCGTCACCATCGAAAACCTCGCCGCCGCCACCGCCGCACTGGCCGCCGCCGACGCGCCGTGGGAGGTGGTGCAGTTGCAGGCTTCGCGCAGCCAGCCCATTCTCGACATGCACCGGCTGGCGGCGCAAAACCCGATCTGGATCGTCACTGCCCGAAAGCCCCAGGAAAATGCCTGACAAAAACAACCACCCCCCTGACCACCGCCATGGCCGCCTGATCGGGGTCTCCCTCGGTCCCGGCGACCCGGAACTGATTACCCGGCGCGGCTGGGCAGCCCTGCAATCCGGCGCGCGCTGGCTCTACCCGATCAAAAAAGCCGAAGAACGCTCTTATGCGCTGGACATCGCCGTGCGTGGCGGACTGGTGGTTCCCGCCAACGCCGAAGCCCTAGTGTTTCCGATGACACGCAACCCGGAGATTCTCACCAAGGCATGGAGCCGCGCCGCCACCCGCACCGTCGAGCTGCTTGCCGCAGGTCGCGACTTGGTCTTTTTGGTCGAGGGCGACGCCTCCACCTTCGCCACCTTCGGCCATCTCGCCCGCGTGGTGCGCGAGCTGGCGCCGGATGTCGAAGTGGAAACCATCCCCGGCGTCAGCTCCTTTGCCGCCGCTGCGGCCCGCATCAACGCCACGCTGGCCGAAGAAGACGACACCCTCGCCGTGATTCCCGCCGCCTATGGCGTCGCGCTCATCGACCATCTACTCGACGAATTCGACACGCTGATTCTGCTCAAAGTCAAACCGCTGCTCGACGAAGTGCTCGACCTCCTTGCACGGCGCGGCCTGCTCGCCAGCGCTTGCTTCATCGAAAAAGTCGGCTCGCCCGACGAGCGCGTGGTATCCGATGTACTCAACCTGAAAGGCGAAAAAGTGAACTATCTCTCACTGATGCTGGTGAAAAATCCCAAACGGGCGCGTGGCGAACTACGGCGCGGTTGCCGCAAACGCGCGGAACTTTCGGCATGACACAACACCTGCCCTTCCCCAGCAGCCGCATCGCAGTCGTCGCCATCACCCGCCACGGCATCGCGCTGGCCGGAAAAGTCGTGGCGGCGTTGCCCGGCGCCCGGCTTTTTGCGCCGGAAAAATTCCGCGCCGAAGCCCAAGCGGCTGCGCCGGATGCTGCCGCCTGCTATACCGGAAAAACCGGCGACCAGATTCCGGCGCTCTTTGCGACCTTCGATGGCATCGTCTGCATCGTCTCGCTCGGCGCCGTGGTGCGATTGATCGCGCCGCACCTGAAAGACAAGGAAGCGGACCCAGGCATTGTCGTGATCGACGAAGCCGGCCACTTCGTCATCCCCATGCTGTCCGGCCATCTCGGCGGCGCCAATGCGCTGGCCGGCCGCCTCGCTACGGCGCTGGATGCAACACCGGTGCTGACCACGGCTTCCGACTCGCGCCAGACACTGGCAATTGATCTGCTCGGCCGCGAACTGGGCTGGACTTTTGATGCCAGCCACGACGAAATCGTGCGCACCAGCGCCGCCATGGTCAACGACGAACCGGTCGCCCTGGTGCAGGAAACCGGTAGCACCGACTGGTGGGCAAGGCACGCCAACGGGCGCAGCGGCCCCTTGCCGGCCAATCTCCACCAGTTTGCGCGGCTGGAAGAAGTTGACCCTGCGGCATTCGGCGCCATCCTGTGGGTGAGCCAGCGCGAGTTGCCTGATGGGTGGGCGGCAAAACTGGCGGGCAAGCGCGTGATCTATCGCCCGCCACAGGACTCGGCACAGTGACCACCATCCCCTTCAAGATCGCGCTTGGCCTGGGCTGCGACCGGGGCACGCCGACTGCGACTATCACCCGCGCGGTAAATGAGGCTCTCGCTGCGGCTAGCCTCGAAGCCGCACAGGTGCAGGCCGTCGCCAGCATCGCGCTGAAAGCGGACGAAGCGGGTCTGCTGGCTTTTGCCGCCGCGCAAGGCTGGACGCTGCGCTTTTATTCCCCGCAACAACTGGCCGCCGTGCCCGTGCCCAACCCGTCGGAAACCGTGCGCAAATACACCGGCACGCCATCCGTTGCGGAAGCCGCAGCTCTCTTGGCCGCCGGTGCGGACAAGAGCCAACTGATCATAGAAAAACACAAGCTGCGCGGCCCCGACGGGCGCAGCGCCACCGTTTCCATCGCAAGGATGCCCACATGAATGACGAAACCAGAAAATCCGGAAAAATCATGCTGGTCGGCATTGGCCCCGGCAGCAACGACCACATGACGGCCCGCGCCCGCGCCGCCATTGCCGAGGCCGATACGATCATCGGCTACGTCACCTATATCCGCCTTGTCACCGACCTGATCGAGGGCAAGGAAATCATCAAGAAATCGATGACCGAAGAACTCGACCGCGCCATCGAAGCTTATGCACGCGCCAAACAGGGCAAGAAAGTAGCCCTTATCTCCTCCGGCGATGCGGGCGTCTACGGCATGGCCGGCCCGACGTTCGAAGTACTGTTCCAGGCTGGCTGGACGCCAGATTCGGATATCGAAGTCGAAATCGTCCCCGGCGCTTCGGCGCTCAACACCTGCGCCGCATTGGTTGGCGCACCCCTGACCCACGATTTCTGCGCCATTTCGCTCTCCGATCTGCTGACGCCCTGGCCGATCATCGCCAGACGCCTGAATGCCGCCGCCGACGCCGATTTCGTCGTCGCCCTCTACAACCCCAAGAGCGGCCGCCGCACGCGGCAGATTCAGGAAGCACGACGCCTCTTTCTCGCCCACCGCCGACCGGATACACCAGTTGCCATCGTAAAGTCGGCCTACCGGCCGAAACAGCGCGTCGAATACACCACGCTCGACAAAATGACCGAGTGCGATATCGGCATGCTGTCCACCGTTCTCATTGGCAATTCCAGCACCTTTGTGCGCGATGGCCTGATGGTCACCCCACGCGGCTACGCCAGCAAATACAACGTGGAAAGCGGCGACACCCACGTCGGCGAACAGGCCGGACGTTCACTCTCTACCGGCCTCAACGGCTGGCTGGAAACCATCCGCAGCAGCGGCAAGACACCGGACGAACTGGCCGCCCAATATGGCCTGCCCGCCAGCTACATCGCCGAAACCCTGGCAGCGGAAACCCTGGCCGAAAACCCGGAAACAGACCAGGAAAACGACGGCGAAAACGCTGCGGAGGCCACCACATGAACACCGTCGAAAAACCAAAAATTTCCAACTATCACCGTCATTTGCTTGTATGCACCGGCCCCCGCTGCACCATTGATGGCGCATCGCAAGCGCTCTTCGACAGCCTCGGCGAGGCCTTCAAGCTGGCCGGGCTGGATCAGGGCGAACTGCGCATCAAGCGCAGCCGGGTATCCTGCTTCGCCGCCTGCCGGGGCGGGCCGATTTTTTGTGTGCAGCCGGACGGCATCTGGTATTACAACATCACGCCGGAGAACCTGCAACGCATCATCAACGAACATCTCGTCGGCGGCCGACCAGTCGAAGAACTGATTTTCCATCGCGGCCCGGCAGCTGCCTGACGCGAATAGTAAAAAAGAAAGCACGGCAGTGACGGAAAACAAACATACCGAGCGCATGCAGCGCAAGAAACAAGTGATCGACGAAAAAATCGCCAGCGCGAACGATGAGCGCGGCCTGCTATTGGTCAACACCGGTATCGGCAAGGGCAAATCCTCCGCCGCGTTTGGCGTGCTTGCCCGCGCGCTGGGGCATGGCTTCAAGGCTGGCGTCGTGCAGTTCGTCAAAAGTCGCACCGACACAGGCGAGGAAGGTTTCTTTCGCCGCCAGCCGAATGTTGAATGGCACGTGATGGGCGATGGCTTCACCTGGGAGACGCAAGACAAGGAAAAGGACGCAAAAGCCGCCCAGGCGGCGTGGCGCCAGAGCCGACTTTTTCTCACCGATGCAACAATCGATCTGGTGATTCTGGACGAGCTCACCTATGCCTTCAAATATGGCTGGCTTGATCTCGATGCCGTGCTAGCCGATCTTGCAGCACGCCCCTCCATGCAGCACGTCATTATCACCGGCCGCGCCGCGCCCGAAAAACTCATCGAGGCTGCCGATACGGTGACCGACATGAACCTTATCAAGCATGCGTTCAAGGCGGGCGTTAAAGCCATGCCCGGCGTCGAGTTTTAACATGGCCGCCTGCCCTGCTTTGCTTATTGCAGCACCGGCTTCCGGCCAGGGAAAAACCAGCATTGTTGCCGGCCTCGCCAGACTTTATGCGCGACAAGGCAATCGCGTGCGCGTCTTCAAATGCGGGCCGGACTTCCTCGATCCGATGATCCATGCCGTGGCCTCCGGCGCACCCTGCGAAAACATCGACCTGTGGATGTGCGGCGAAGAGGATGCCGCTTGGCGCCTGGCCCGCGCAGCGCAAGATGCGGATGTGATTCTGGTGGAAGGCGTGATGGGCCTGTTCGACGGCACGCCCTCCGCCGCCGACATCGCGCGTCGTTTCAAATTGCCCGTGCTGGCAGTGATCGATGCCTCGGCGATGGCGCAAACTTTTGGCGCGTTGGCGCATGGTCTTGCCCACTACCAACCCGATTTGCCGTTTTACGGCGTGCTGGCCAATCGCGTTGCCAGCACCGGGCACGCGGAGATGCTCGAAGAGAGTATCCCATCCAACATTCGCTGGTGCGGCACTGTGCCACGCGATGCAGCAGCCACACTTCCCGAGCGGCATTTGGGTTTACATCAGGCAGCGGAAATTGAGGACTTGATGGCCCGCCTTGATCGCATGGCCGATCATCTGGCAAAAACGCCGCTGTCAAAACTGCTGAGCAACCCGCTCGCCGTATCAACAGAGCCAGCGCGCTACGTCCCCCTGGGAACTTTTCCCGTCGTGCCAGCACTGCTAAAAAACCAAACCATCGCCATCGCCCGCGATGCCGCGTTCTGTTTTCTCTACCCGGCGAATCTTGAACTACTTGAGCAACTCGGTGCACAGCTCAAGTTTTTTTCACCCATCGCAGGCGAGCCGCTGCCCAAATGCGATGCGCTCTGGCTGCCCGGCGGCTATCCCGAGCTGCACGCCGCCGTACTCTCGCAACGCCATGAATTCTTTGCCCAACTCACCACCCATGTCACCGCTGGCAAACCCCTGCTCGCCGAATGCGGCGGCATGATGATATTGTTCGACACACTCACCGACACGCAAGGCGCAACACACCCGATGGCCGCCCTTCTCCCCGGCCGCGTCGTCATGCAACCGCGCCTCACCGCGCTTGGCGGTCAAGAGGCAGCGCTGCCCGAGGGTACGCTGCGTGGCCATACATTTCATTATTCAAAAACCGAAACATCGCTCGAGCCCCTCAGCCATGCCCGCCGCCAGCGGCCATTGGGTGGCAAAACCCAAGGCGAAGCCATTTACCGCCGCGCACGGCTGACCGCTTCTTACGTGCACTTTTACTTCCCCTCCAACCCCGCTGCGGCCGCCGCCTTGTTTCTGCCATGAACACAGAAAACGCCAGCGCGGAAAACCCCAACGCCTTCGACGCTGCGTCCATCGCCGCGATTTATCACGCCATCCACAGCCGCCGCGACATCCGCGAATTCGTTCCCGGCGCATTGCCCGCCGGCCTGCTCGACCGTCTTTACGCCGCCGCCCATGCCGCGCCATCGGTTGGCTACATGCAGCCCTGGCGCTTGATCCACATCAGCGACCCGACGCTGCGCGACAGTATGGCAGCGCTCGTCGAGGAAGAACGCCTGCGCACCGCCGCCGAGCTGCCTACCCGCACGGCGGAGTTTCTCAAACTCAAAGTAGAAGGCATCAAAAGCTGCGCTGAAGTCCTCGTCGTGGCGCTCATGGATGGTTGCG
>WOYI011019296.1_pt2 | contig 13194 bp, 12 predicted proteins | sample 6423411 | NCBI WGS metagenome assembly WOYI01 (sample SAMN13441803, study PRJNA592873) | oil field metagenome | biome: oil field; feature: oil-well bore; material: oil-contaminated soil; isolation source: oil-contaminated soil from oil-well borehole | place: Germany: Wietze | collected 2016-10-18 ... | reverse complement strand
ACCAACGCAATTCCATCCGGCGCACCGTTTTGAATTCCGGAAATGGCAAAACTCAAAGTTCCATATCCGCCATCCTGGTCAGGAATTATACCATTTAAACTTTGAGTATTATAAACTGTTTCGTTGCTACCGTTGTATAAAACCAAACTCCATCCTGATAAATCAGTACCGGCAGTACCGGCAACTTCTATAGCCTCTCCAATATCACCTCCAGTATTATCGTAATGAATTTCGTTGATAAAAACGGTTTGTGAAAAACCAAAAATTGCTGCAAATAGAAAAATGCCAACAATTCCGGCACGATGTAAAAAGTTCTTCATGTTCATCAATTTTAATCTATAATTTAGTATATACAATATCGAAATAAAAGAGAAAAGGAGTAGAGTTATAACATTACCAAAAGGTTAGCATTGTATTAAATATTACTGTCATTTAAGAAACAAAAGGTTAAGTAAAATGCTTTCTCAAAATGAGATTTTTTTTGCTGAAAAGACCGGATCTGGTTTTTGTTTTCGGAAACAATAAAGAAATTTCTTAACCTTGACTATCCCCGTGGCCGGGCCAAGAAGTATTACGCCAACTTCATTTCAGCTAAACCGCTGAAACCCGAATCTTCTTGATTTCACCCCCCTGCCAGCTATAAAAGCCAACATCTCCCCTCGCCCAGGGGAGAAAAAGCACAACCCCGCGACAAAGCCGCGTGGAACCCTTCCGATTAAACTTAAAACAGAATGGACTATTAATTTCACATAACCATACTGTTAAATTTCAAGGTATTACAAAAAAAACATTGAAAATGTTGTTTCGAATAACTACGTTTGCACGCCCTTTTTAGGGGCAAATTTAAAAAGGGTAGAAAATGATAACAGTATCGAATTTAAGCATTCAGTTTGGAAAACGTGTATTATTCCAGGATGTGAACCTCAAGTTCGTGGCCGGAAACTGCTACGGAGTGATTGGCGCCAACGGCGCAGGAAAGTCAACTTTTTTAAAGGTCATCTCGGGCGAGATTGATGCTACCGGCGGACAGATCATGCTCGGTCCGGGCGAGCGCCTTTCTGTATTGAGCCAGGACCACTTTGCCTTTGACGACTTTACGGTGCTCGATACTGTGATGAAAGGACATGCGGAGTTGTGGAACCTGGTGCAGGAAAAAAATGACCTTTACAACAAACCTGATTTCTCGGAAGATGATGGTATGAAAGCCGCCGAACTGGAGGAAAAATTTGGGGACATGGGTGGTTGGAATGCCGAAAATGATGCGGCTACATTGCTCAGCAACCTAGGTATCAAGGAAGAGTTTCACTACACCCTGATGAAGGACATGAGTGGTAACCAAAAAGTACGGGTCCTGCTTGCTCAGGCTTTGTTTGGAAATCCCGACAACCTGCTGCTTGATGAGCCAACCAACGACCTTGACCTGGAAACTGTAGTTTGGCTCGAGAACTACCTCGCCAATTACGAAAATACCGTTTTGGTGGTTTCTCACGACCGTCACTTTCTCGATGCAGTGAGTACCCAAACCATTGATATTGATTTTGGACAGATAAAAATGTTTGCCGGCAACTATTCGTTCTGGTACGAAAGCAGCCAACTGGCGTTACGACAACAATCGGCTCAGAATAAAAAAGCCGAAGAGAAGAAGAAAGAACTTCAGGAGTTTATTTCGCGCTTTAGCGCCAACGCGGCCAAATCGAAACAAACGACCAGCCGCAAAAAAATGCTTGAGAAACTTAATATCGACGATATCCAGCCTTCAACGCGCAAATATCCGGGCATTATTTTTAAACCTGAGCGTGAAGCCGGCGACCGTATCCTGGATGTGGAAAACCTGAGCGCCAGTATCGATGGAACAACACTTTTTAAAGATGTTTCGTTTTCAACACAAAAAGGTGAAAAGGTCGTTTTCCTTTCGCGGGACCATCGTGCTATGACGGCACTGTTCGAAATCATTAACGGGAACCGCAAAGCCGATTCGGGAACTTTCCAGTGGGGACAGACCATTACAACAGCCTATTTACCGCTCGATAACTCACAATATTTTCAAAGCGAAAAATCTTTATTCGACTGGTTCTGCCAGTTTACCAACGATACCACCGAAGTTTTTGTACGTGGATATTTGGGGAGAATGTTGTTTGCCGGCGACGAAATCTACAAAAAAGTAAGCGTGCTTTCGGGAGGCGAGAAAATGCGTTGCATGATTGCCAAAATGCAGTTGCTCGAAGCAAATGCACTTGTTTTGGACACGCCAACCAACCACCTCGATCTGGAATCGATCCAGGCATTTAACAACAACCTGATCACCTATCCGGGCAACATCTTCATGTCGTCGCACGACCACACTTTTATTTCATCGGTTTGCGACCGGGTGATCGAACTGACGCCAAATGGGACCATCGATAAAATGATGAACTACGACGATTACATTACCGACGAACGTATTAAAGAACTGCGTGATAAATTGTATGCCTAATGTTAGACGGAAGACAACGTAAAAATATTAAACCGGGAATACTGGTGGAGATTGTTCTGAAAAAAGATCAGCAAAGCGGAGAGCTCACCGAGGGAGTGGTTAAAAAAATTCTCACCAATTCTACCATTCACCCACACGGGATTAAGGTTATGCTCGAAGACGGGCAGGTAGGCCGTGTAAAAAATATCCTGGAAGAAGAATAAACATTATTGCTTATTCAGTTCCTGGAGAAAAGCTCTCTTTTGTTGCTACAATGAGTAAAATCCTTCGGGATGAGACACTAAAATCTTAGAAGAGAATTATTCCCGGTTACCATAAAAACGATCGAGAATGGAGCCGTCGTTGGCTTCTTTTGAAAGCGATTCAATGGTATTTTTAGGAACATCATATACATCGAGTACGATCAATCCATCGAGGCAATTATTGAATTTCGGATCGACATTGAAACCTATAATTTTGGCGTTCAGTTTAATGTACTTTTTCAATAAAACAGGAAGGCCTGAATTAAGCTCATCAAGATCGCCAATTGTTTTATCCAGGCGGTCGATGTCGCGGTCCATGTTTTCCATTAACAGATTCAGGTCGGTACTGTCGCTCTTAAATTTGTAGCTTTTCCTTGGCCTGATTAGTTTCGCCATTTGCCAGTTCAGGTGGTTTCGCATAATAAAACGAACGATCATGTCTTTCGAAACTTTCGAATAATTGTTGCTGATGCTCACCGGCCCAATCAGATAACGATACTCCGGGTTTTTTAAGAGGAAATATAAAATTCCCTTCCACAACAGGAACAGCGGCATTGGTTTCCGTTGGTATTCCCTGATTACGAACGAACGACCGAGTTCGAGACTTTCGTCGAGAATAGGTTTGAGTTTGTCGTCCATCCGGAATAAGGTTTGCAAATAGAACCCGCTTTTTCCGTATTGCAACATAATGTCCTTACCTTTTCCCATGCGGTATGCGCCAACTATCCGGTCTTCCTCTTCATCCCAGATAAAAAGCTGGTCGTAATACAGGTCGAACTCGTCGATATCGATACTGTTGTTGCTCCCCTCGCCCACCTCGCGGAAAGTAATCTCGCGGAGTCGCCCGATCTCATTCAGAATATTAGGAATTTTGTTTGAAGGCGCACAGTATGCAATGTAATTTTTTAGTTTAAAGAGAGTACCGTCAGCTTTAATTGCCTGAATTTCTTTCATGATCAGTTCCTGCGGAACCGGATCAATTATGGGTTGCGGTTTTACCGAAGGTTTGAGTGTGTAGTTAAAAAATCGCTTCACTTCGATATTCGATTCCATTCCGTATGTTTTGGCGCGTAAATAACGTCCAAACTGGTAAATATCGGCAAAGCGCTCCTGTTCTTCAACTTTGATTGGAGTCCCAATCCTGATTTTGATGTTCTTGTGTCGTTTGCTTAGTATCTCTGAAGGCATGCGCGCATGTTTCAACGATGGATGAATTTTTGCAATAAAATGCAACAACCGGCTGTTGGTCCCCTGAAACAAAACCGGCACCACCGGTACTTTTGCCTTGTTTATGAACTTCACCACCGGAAGCTGCCAAACCTTATCGGTAACCCCGTCGAAAGTATCTTTGGTGTTTAAATCGATAGCCGGGAAAAGACAAAGTACCCCCCCGTTTTTCAGAAGAGAGATTGCCTCGCGGTAACCTGCAGGGTTATTTTCATCACCATCAAATGGTTTCCCTGAAATAAAAAAATCAGATAACGGTTCTACTTTTTTCAGGAGGAAACTGGCCAGCACCTTTACATCTTTGCGAACCATCGAGAGATACTTGATCAGCAGCAGCCCATCAAAACCTCCAAGCGGATGATTGGCTACAATAATCAGCGGTCCTTCCTTTGGTATTTTGGAGAGCTGGGTTTCATCAAATTCGATATTAAACTCAAGAGTTTTGATCAGTTCATCAATCAGTTCAATTCCTTTTTTTTCTGCAATCTGGCTGTATAACTTGTTCAGTTTATCGAAACGAAGAATATACATAAGAAATTTGGCGAAATAGTCGCCACTGGCAAGAAAGGCGGGACGATCCTTAAACAGATCCTTCGGATTGAGTAATTCCATTTATTGCTGCTGACTTACAAGTTTACGACTTCCTGATCGGTACAAAAATAGAATGTTTTTTCCAGATTTCATTTTACCGCTCTTCCTTTTTTGATGCACGATGCGTTCTTACCCTTTATCAAACAGAATTACAGCCAGATAGTTCGGATAGCAACTTTTTTTTGATCATATTTGCCCCTAATTTGTTATAGTTTAGATTAAAAGAAAACAGTTTGGAAAACAATTTAGATAGCAGCCTCTGGCTACCCACTTCGAAAAAAGAAATTCAGCAACTGGGATGGGACGAGATTGATGTAATCCTTTTTACCGGCGATGCCTACATTGATCATCCTTCGTTTGGCGCCGCCGTGATCGGCAGGGTACTCGAACACGAAGGGCTCCGGGTTGCCATTGTACCACAACCCAACTGGACCGACGACTTGCGCGATTTTAAAAAGCTTGGTAAACCGAGGTTGTTTTTTGCGGTTACCGCCGGAAACATGGATTCGATGGTAAATCACTACACGGCCGGAAAACGCAAGCGCCACGATGATGCCTACACCCCGGGAGGAAGACCTGGCGCCCGCCCTGATTATGCCACAATCACCTACTGCCGGATTTTAAAGGATATCTATCCTGAAGTACCAATTGTTATCGGTGGGATCGAAGCTTCACTACGCCGTGTAACGCATTACGATTACTGGTCGGATAAACTGATGCCTTCGATTTTGGCTGATTCACAAGCCGATTTGCTACTCTATGGAATGGGAGAGAAATCGATTGTTGATTTTACACGACTGGTGCTGCGGGGAATTCCAATTAGTAGTTTAACAACTATTCCACAAACTGTTTTTATGGTTGGTGAAGACGAAGAATATCCTACCAGGAAAATCTGGGACGAACTCGAGCTGGCTTCGCACGAAACCTGTCTCGCCGACAAAAAAGAATATGCCCGCAATTTTATGCACATCGAGGAAGAATCGAACAAAATGGAGGCTAAAAAGCTGGTGCAGCGAGTAGGAAATAAAAAAATTGTGGTAAACCCGCCATGGCCAACTTTTAAGGAAAACGAGATAGATAAAATATACGATCTGCCCTACACCCGAATGCCACACCCCCGATACCAAAACAAGGGAACTATTCCGGCTTACGAAATGATCCGGCATTCGATCAACATCCACCGCGGTTGTTTTGGCGGTTGTACGTTTTGTACAATCTCGGCCCACCAGGGAAAATTTATTGCCAGCCGCTCCGAAAAATCGATTCTGAAAGAAGTGGAGCAGGTAACACAAATGCCCGATTTTAAAGGATACATCTCCGACCTGGGAGGTCCGTCAGCGAACATGTACAAAATGAAGGGAATCCACGAAGAAATCTGCAAAAAGTGCAAACGTCCATCCTGTATTTTTCCTTCGATATGCAAAAATCTCGATACCAACCACCAGCCGATGCTCGACCTGTACCGAAAAGTCAGGCTACATCCGAAGGTAAAAAAAGCCTTTATCGGAAGCGGTATCCGTTACGATATGATCCTAGAAAAAACAAGTAACGAAGAGGCCAATGCAGCCAACCACGAATACCTCCGCGAAGTAATCAAACACCATGTTTCGGGGCGTTTAAAAGTGGCTCCCGAACACTCGTCGGACGAGGTACTCAAGTTTATGCGCAAACCTTCGTTCAAACTATTCGAGGAATTGAACCGGGAATTCATAAAAATAAACCAGGAAGAAAACCTGAACCAGCAACTTATTCCGTATTTTATTTCGAGCCACCCGGGGAGCAAATCTGAAGACATGGCTAACCTCGCAATTCAAACCAAAGACATGAATTTCAGACTCGAGCAGGTACAGGATTTTACACCAACTCCAATGACACTGGCTACCGTTGTATATTATTCCGGCTACCATCCGTACACAATGGAAGAGATTTACACCGCTAAAAACCGCGATGCCAAAGAAAAGCAACGGCAGTTCTTTTTTTGGTACAAAAAGGAATTCAAAAATAAAATCGTTCGTGATTTGCAAGCAAAAGGCCGCGAAGATCTTGTTAAAAAGCTATTTAAAGAATAATCAAAACAAACTATAGAAATGATCCGAAAAACGATGTCGCTACTCCTAGTTGTCGTATTAACGAGTTGTGCAGAATTAACTCAACTGGCCCAGCAAACACTCGATTCGAATGCTCCGCTGAGCCAAAACGAAATTGTTGCCGGGCTCAAAGAAGCCCTGATTAACGGAGCAAATAATTCAGCTTCGATCCTGGGAGCAACCGATGGTTATTACAAAGATGATTTGGTCAAAATATTACTCCCTCCTGAAGCAAATACAATAGTCGATAATATTAAAAAGATACCTGGGGGCGAAGATTTACTTGAAGACGTGTTGCTGCAAATTAACAGGGCAGCGGAAGATGCTGCCAAAGAAGCAGCTCCCATCTTTATAAGCAGTATAAAAAGTATGGCCATTCCAGATGCTGTTGGGATTTTAAAAGGAGACGATAACGCAGCCACACAATATTTGAACAAAACAACATACGATCAGTTGTTTAATCTGTATCGCCCAAAGATAAAGGCATCGGTTGAAAAAGATTTGGTAGGGAATATCTCGACAAAGGAAAGCTGGGACTCGCTTACCGGGAAGTGGAACAAATTAGCGAATGGCATGGCGGGCCAGATCGCCGGACTAAAACCGGTAAATACCGAACTTGAAGACTACCTGACTCAAAAAGCATTGGATGGCCTGTTCCTGAAAATCGCCGATGAAGAAAAACAAATCCGAAAAGACCCGGCAGCACGCGTAAGCTCTCTGTTGAAACGCGTGTTCGGATCGCTTGATAAATGATGAAGCTCCGGCTTCCAACATTTTTTTAACTTCTTGAACATGTTTGAATGAAATATTCGCGAAATATTCATATTTTCAATATGTTCAATTTCATTCGGGAACCGAACAAGAAAAACAGCTACTAACCGGTTAAAAATGAGCGCCATGAGATTAGAATTCTGTAGAGTAGAAGAAGCCAACGACCTTTTGAACCAACTGATTGAGCACCATCCACACGCTATTTTCCTTACCGATCACGATTTCAAGGTAAAATATTACAACAAGTCGTTCCAGGAACTTACCCGGAGCGATAAAGGCGACATCATCGACCACGAATTCTGTGAAATAATGGGTTGCACACAACGCGACAAATTCTCACCTCAAAATAACAGGTTCTGCACACACTGCCAGTTGCGCGAACTGCTCTCGGGCTCTAACCTGTCGGAATTGGTACTGATCCGCGACTTCGTGATCAACAACAAGGTAAAAACCAAACACCTCCATATCGACACCCACCGCGTGATAATGGATGGGCACAAATACCGTCTGGTGGTGATTGAAGACCGGACCGGACATACGGTTAAATAAAATTGTTTAGATTCATTCGCGTTGTTTTCATAGAAAAACATGTCGATAGTTAAACACAGTTTAAAATAACGGTTTGGGATTGGATACTAAAAATCCCAATTTGTTTTTATTTCATTTCCTGAAACGAATCGGGATACGTTACAAATAATTCCTTTTCAGTTTTGTTGGTTGGTGACCAGAGGTCTTTATCGTTGTCGGCGTTGTATTTGATTCGTACCCACGTATCAAATTTACGCTGTCCTTCATACAATTCAATTACACGATATCCTTTCCCGATATCGCCATAGGCTTCACGACCGGTAGCCTGTCCGTAAGCCAGACAGATTCCGCGCAAATACCCGATGTAGTTATTTACGTGGTCGTGCCCAACAAACATGCCCATCACATCGCCCGATTCCAGAAAGGCATTATACATTCCTGAATTGATATCAGGCGAACAAACATCTTCCTCTTTTACGCCCACAGTTGTTTTTTTGCCCCACACTTCGTTGTACTCGATAAACAGAATATGAAAAAATGCCAATGCCGCATAAGGTTTTCCACCGTTCTTTTTTGTCAGCGAAGCACTTTCACTGCGGTACCACTGTACCTGGTCGTTTTTTATCCAGTCATACGGCCCCAGTGTGCTTTCCTTTCCAAGCCCTGAGTGCGAATCTATAAAATACAAAATGGCCTTTGTTCCTGTTGAACGGGCCGATTGCACCGGAATAATATAATTTCCACTCCCCGATAATTCTTTTGGTCCCGGCACAGCAACGCAATACGGCAATCCGGAAACTGTTTCCAGGATTTGTTTATTGGTAAGTTCATATTCCACGTCGTGGTTACCCAAAACCACTGCCCATGGTACTTTTGCATCCACAAATACCTTTGTCAGGGCAACCCAGGCCTGCCTTGTGTTGGCAGAACAAACCACGTCACCGGTGAATACTACCAAACCGGGTTTTTCGGCTTCCACCGCATTTTGCATCAACACCAGCGTACTGTCCGATTTATAGGAGTTGTATTTAAAATGGATATCGGTAAACTGTACAATTTTTAGCTTTCCGTTTTCACCAAATTTCAGGGACGGTTTGGCTTTGGCATTTACACTGTTTATAGTAACCAGTAACGCAAGTATAAAAAAGAAGGGGAAGTCCAGCTATTCAAGTTATTACAGGGGAACGGTGATGTGATTCCGAGACTTTGGGGTGCAGCTAGCCTTAAAAAAAATCAAGGGGTTCCAATTCTTTAAGAGGGTGCAATTCTCCATTTTACCGGGGGGTCTTTGAAGATAGAAACCGATTGCACGCAAAGATACTTTGTGTGCTGGCTGAAAAGTAAACTGCCAAACCCTTCTGAAAAAGAAACGAACCGCTCCTAATATGCCGGTACGTTAAATTTCCCTTCCGAAATTACAACCGAATCCATCAGCACATTTGTGCCGCCACTGCTGTCGTACCATAAAAGTGTTCCCGAGAAAGTACCGCTAATGGCAGACTCAGCAATTTCGGAAAACTTTACAAAAGCAGGTTTATAAAGCCCGAACATAGGATTGTCCCCTGCTCCACCTGCAATAAAAAGGGTTCCTTCGCTGTTATAGTAGCCCATCAAAAACGAGAAATCAGGATAATCGTCCCCTTCTCCGGGAATATTGGAATAGTTTACCCCTTCTAAAATCCCTCCGGTATCGCCGACAAAAATGGTCAAGGTGTTCTTTCCTGATTCGAAAATATTCTTAATGCCCCCAATGTTTAAAGCATACCCTGTGCTTTCATCATATCCGTAACTTCCTGTAAGGTTTACCTGGTCGTCGCCAAACTTATAATCCAGGTCTGTTCCGTCCGCCTTAAACTGAAAATAATATTCACTATCCTCATTGTCGTTAGGGTTGTCGTCTTTGGAGCATCCCGCCAACAGAAGGAACAAAAGTGAAATCGAAACTAAAATGTGTCTTTTCATTTTTACTTATTTATTTTTTTATCCATAAAATACCCTGCAACCACACCCATGATTGCAAAAATTATTACACTCAAAAACAGGTTGGAAACAATGTCCCAGCCGTTACCGACAAACCTGTCGTATTCGTCCACTATTTTGGGAAAATTCTTCAGGTAGCTAAACATCCCGCTGCCCCTGTAATTTTTTATGATGTCAGACTGGAAATAATAACTTAAAGGCACTCCCAACAAGGCTCCGAGAAGCCCAAGCGTTACTTTCCTGTTTTTATTTTGGAACGTTGTTACATAAAATATAATGTAAAGGACAATTCCAAGAGGAATAAAAAAAAGTGTCAGAACAATAAAAGCTATCCTTACGACCGTAGGAGAAAGGTTAAGTTTTTGGGAAAGTGCGCTGCAAACCCCGAAAAGTAATTTTCCAGGGCGGGTAAAAATGTTGAGTATCTTCTGAGTTTCCATAACAATCTTGTTTTCATCTGAAATCAAAAATACGGTGATTCTTTTCCATGTCAAACCCCAAATGATTATCTGCCGGGTTTGATTTATTTTCTGAACGCCTGCCATAATTTTTTGTTAGAATATGTACTTTTATAAGGATTAAATTTTATTTATGAAAGGAGGCATACTGTTTTTTCTTCTTTTGGTTTGTTTTTCAGCAAACACACAAGAACTTCAAAAAAGGCTTGATTCTCTGTCGGTGCTTATCGGTACAATGCCTGCTGACGACACGGCAACCATTAACCTCAGGAACGATTATATCAAACAAGCTTTATTTTCAAACCCTGCCGATAGTACCCTGACGGAATTTGCACAACAAACCCTGGAAACGGCTGAAAAAACAGGCTATCACAAGGGTGTTTTGTTCGCTTACGAACGTTTGGCGCTTATCAGCCAGTATTCATTTTCCAATCCTTACAAGGCGCTCGATTATTATCACAAATCGCTTTCAGTTGCAGAAAATAATCCCGGTTTAAATTCCTGCAAATGGGGAATTACAGGAGGAATTGCCACTATTTATTACGAACAGGAAGAATACGACATGGCGTTGCGTTCTTTTAAAGAAATCATTCTGAACAATAAAGATTTGGAACTTACGGCCACAGCCAATATCGCCAATGTTTACGGGGCAATGGAGAAAGTTGATTCTGCCATATATTTTTACAAGAAAGCCTTGCAGCATCCGCAAACGGAGCAAAATCCTGCTTTCAAAGCCAACCTGTACAGCAACCTTTCGCTGATGTATGAAAAAGCCGGAAATGCAGCGTTGGCTGTAACCACCGCCGAAAAAAGCCTGGCGCTGATAAATGCACATGGAATTGAATTTGTCCGGCCAACGGCTTATGCCAACGCTTCTATGGCATACCTGGGGGCCGGCGATTATGTAAAAGCCGAATATTATGCCCGCGAATCATTACAACTCGGCGAACTTCAGGGTAATCTGTTTTTGCTGAAATCGGCCTGGGGAACATTGGCCGATGTTTTTGCCGCTAAAAACGACTATAAAAACGCGCTTCAAGCCCACATCAGATATTCTGCCTTGAAAGACAGCCTGAACAACCAAAACCGCAGGGTTGAAATCAACCGGAAGCAAATGGAATTTGACTTTGAAAAGGAACGCGCTTTCGCCCAAACCGAGATTGCCCGGCAAAACTCGATAAAAAAGGCAACCCTTTTGGGTGGGCTTGGCTTACTTGTAGTTTCGGCCTTGGGTTTTATACTTTACAAACGCAGGCGCGACGCTCTGGAGCAAAAGAAGGAAGCCGAATTCAATGCACTGGTTTCAGATACTGAACTAAAGGCGCTCCGGGCGCAAATAAACCCTCACTTTATCTTTAATTCACTAAATTCCATCGGAGATTATATCCTGAAAAACGACAACAAATCGGCGCAGGATTACCTGATAAAATTTGCCAAACTGATGCGTACAGTACTTGAAAATTCGGAGTTTAAGGAAATTCCACTGAGTGAAGAATTAAAATTTATTGAATTGTACCTTCAGGTAGAAACCAAAAGGTTACCGGGTAAATTCTCGTACATTATCAATGTTGAAAATGAACTGGACACAGAAAACATTCTTGTACCCCCGCTTTTGTTACAACCATTTATTGAAAACAGCATCTGGCACGGGTTTAGAGAAAAAGAAAGCCAGGGGAATATAGTAATCGATTTTAAAAGAAAAGACAACATGCTCCTGTGCAGCGTGGACGATGACGGCCAGGGAGGAAGCAATAACACGACAGGTGCCGGCAAAAAGTCGCTGGGCATTGCCATTACCGAAAACCGTATCAAAATTCTGAACAAACAAAAAAATGCCAGTGGCAAACTTCAGATTTTACAGAAGCTCAACAATACCGGAACGCGTGTTGAAGTAAGCCTACCCTTACAAAACGCTTTTTAAACGAAACAGTATGATAACAGCAGCCATCATAGAGGATGAACAACACAGCACTGACCGCATTTTAACCCTTCTTGAACCCTATGCGGAGAAAATAAAAACAGTATGTTTTACTACGGCAGACGAAGCTATACAAGGAATTGAAACTTTGCGGCCCGATATTGTGTTTCTTGATGTGCACCTGCATGACAAAACCGGGTTTGATGTTTTGTCGGGGACCGCACACCATAACTTTTCCTTAATTTTTATTACGGCCTACGAGCAATATGCCATAAAAGCGTTCAGATTTTCGGCCATTGATTATTTGCTGAAACCCATAGATGCAAATGATTTTAAAAATGCGCTGCAAAAAGCATTGGATAAAGTGCAACAAAACCAACTCGACGAAAGGATTGGCGTATTGTTATCGCACCTTTCGACAGAAAATTCCGTCAGGAAAATCAGTATCCCGACCAAAGATGGATACAGCCTTCTGAATATTTCAGACATTGCAAGGTGTGAAGCAGATGTTAATTATACGCATATTTTTACTTTGGGTGGAATAAAATACACGATATCCAAACCTTTAAAATATTTTGAAGGGCTTTTGGTCAGCCACGGTTTTTTCAGGATACACAACTCGCACCTTATCAACCTTAGTTTTGTGAAGTCTTATGCAAAAAGCGGGTATGTAACCCTTTTGGACAATACCAAATTAGATGTCTCGATTCGAAAAAGAGAAGCCTTTGTAAAAGCGTGCAAAAGACTTTAAACAATGATGAACAAAACTTGTTTACAATCCCGCTCCATTGCTCCTTTGGTTTAATTTTTCAGATTTTACATGGGCGACAAACCCAAAATGTAAAATTACACTTCGGTTCTCCGTGTCAAATCTGCGATCTCAGTAGTAAAAAAGTTGTTCAAAGGAACTCAAAGGAAA
>WOYI010011639.1_pt1 | contig 13198 bp, 18 predicted proteins | sample 6423411 | NCBI WGS metagenome assembly WOYI01 (sample SAMN13441803, study PRJNA592873) | oil field metagenome | biome: oil field; feature: oil-well bore; material: oil-contaminated soil; isolation source: oil-contaminated soil from oil-well borehole | place: Germany: Wietze | collected 2016-10-18 ... | reverse complement strand
GCTATGCCTATTCCTCCGCCTATGCATATCAGTATAAATGTAGCGATCATCGCCCAGAACGGATTTGAGAGCGCGAACGGTGAGCCGTAGAACACTAAAGCAAGGGCTAGAAAGACAATGCCTACGACAAGCAGAATGCTGCCCACTATCCTGTTCTTTCTGGACCCGAAATATAGAGCTATTCCTCCAGCACCTATCCCACCTATCGCGAGACCCAGCAGAAGGGTCTCAAGTATTATCTGCATCGCAGAAAGATCGAACTGCATTTTTACACCTGAAGAGAATTGCATTATTTTTTATTTAAATGTTTGTAATAAGCAGAATGAAAGGCTTTCACGATAAAATACACGGCAGCCAGAATAGCCAGAGCCATGAGAACGAGCAGATATACTATGATAGCATAGGGCTTTGCGATGCTTATCACGAAAGGAAAGGAAAACCATATCTGCACCCTCTGCTCTTCTCTCTCCGCAGGAGGAACTTCAATGTGCAGTTCATTATCCCCATTTGCCTCGAGACCCTGCCCGAAGGTTATGTAAAACTCCAGAGGCCAGTATTTCAGAGGGTTCTCTATGGTGAAGGATAGTGGCACGGTTCTTGTTCTTCCCAGATCTATCAGGTTCCTTGCTATCCTTATCAGCCCCGGGGCAAAAGTGCCCCCGGCACTGGGAGCACCAGAGCCTCGGATCAGGGCTATCAGAGGCACGTCAAGGTAGCCCTCCATCTCTATCGTTAGTGGCCCCTCTCCCTTCAGCTGATCTATGAAGCCATCCACATCCACAGAGAGCGTCACTTTAGAGCCACCAAAGCCTGAAAACAATCCCTGATACATTCGCTCTATCGCAGGAACGATGACATCAAACATCTCACGAATGTCCTCATCCGTCAGCATCCCTGCTCTATAACCGAACCTTATCGCATCCGCGTCTATATAATCCATGCCCGTGCCTTTCGGCATGATCTCCCTTATTCCTCCAGGCGCTCTGAAGTGATCTACTGTCATGCTCACCCTTGCGCTCACATGCCCCCTGGCGGCATCCTCGAGCCAGAGGCTTCTGAAAAATGCTGGTATGTCTATAGCTATGGTGCTCTCATCTATGCTGGCATAGCCCTGCACGCTCACTCCCTCTCCCTCATATCTCGGTGCGCTCGTTGAAGCTACCCTTCCTTTTATTGCGCTGTCTCTCTGATCGAACTCTATGACATGCCCCCCTTCGCTTGTTCTCAAATTCGTGTTCTCCAGCTTTATTCCCTCCGGCAAAACGATCCTGCATCTGTAATCTATGCCCAAGCTCTGCATGCGCTTCAGAGAGAAGTTTATGTCAGCGTAAGCCCCAGCCTTGAGCGCTCCCTCATAGATCTCCTCTTCGCTGACCTTTGGCTTTCTCTCAGGCAGCTCAGAGCTCTTCATGCCCTCTGCTCCAGCGATCATGGAGCTCACGACAGCTACGGGATCATAGGCGTTGAATATCCTGTCCAGATCTATTCTGTATCCTATGTCCTCTGGCGCAACGCTCATATCGCCCCCCAACCTTATCACTAGCGCTCTTCTGTTGTCTATAACAGCGGTTTCCGGGCTTATCTCTACTGTTTTCAGAGTCAGATTCATGGAGGGAAAGACTGAGTTCTTCATTCTCATGAACTCCTCCCTTATCATCCTGATCGCTGAGTCTCTCACCTCTCTGTTCTTCAGCAGTGCTGCTGTCGATGCTGGATCTGCTGCTATGCCAAAAGCCTTTACGGAAAAGATATAGCCCTCTATCGAATAGTTCGCGTGCATCAATGAGTCAAACTCCACATTTATGTCTGCGCTCATGTCAGCGCTCAGATTAAATTGTGCTGAAGCTGACGGAAGCAGGAGAAGGAATACCATCGCAAAGAGTATCTTTCGCACCTTCCCTTCATCACAATATCTGTTTAACTCTTTTGCGCTCTGTGTCATGCAAAAAAGTTTAGAAAGTTAGATAATCCATCAATCATATAAACTTCAGATGATTGGGAGATGCGTTGATGTCTGTGAGCGAATATTTGAAGAGATCAATAAAAGAGAGCTGAAAGATCTCGCTAAAGTTATAGGAATGGGTGCAAGCAGGTCAGAGACTAGGGCCATAGACAAGATGGCTGAGGACATGATAATTGAGAGCTTTCCTGAATTCTCAATTCTCAGCGAAGAGGCAGGATTCATAGACAGGCATAGCGATGAGATCCTTGTTGTTGACCCCATAGACGGAACGAAGAATGCAGTGAGAGGTCTTCCTCTCTACACAGTCTCCATCGCTGTGGGCGAAAAAACGCTCAGCGACATATCCTTCGGCTTTGTTGAGAGCCCCGTCACTGAAGAGATCTTTTATGCAGAAAAAGGCAAGGGAAGCTATGTGGGTAAGGATAAGCTGAGGCTTTTGGACAGCAAAGAAGAGCTCGCCATGCTATCCATGGACTCTGAGAGCTATAAGCACGCTGGAAACCTTAAAGCTCTCGGTTATGACATAAGAAGCCTAGGATGCTCTTCACTTGAGATGTGCTATGTTGCCACAGGGGCTGCGAATGCCTATCTGCACGCAAAGAAAAGCCTGAGGGTGATAGACATAGCCGCATCTCTGCTATTCCTCAGAGAGGCTGGTGGTGAGTGCTATGACTTTGGCACTTCAGAAAAGCTGGATAAGCCGCTCACGCTTGAGGAGCGCTTTGGTCTTCTGGCTTTAAAAAGGGGTGAGAGCATTGAAGATCTCTATCGTTTATAAAAAGGGCGCCTTGAAGGAGGCAGAGGCTGTCAAAGAGAAGGCTGAGGCTAGGGGTATTGAGGTCCTCTCCATCTTTTCTCTGGATCAGTTTTCTGAGGGAGAAGAGGATGTGGTGGTCGTTATCGGTGGGGACGGCTCTTTTCTCAGGGTCGCAAGCATAACCAGCAAGCCCATAGCGCTGCTGAGATATGAGAGCTTTGGATTTTTTGCCTCATTGCCCTCTGAGAGAGCAGAGGAGCTTTTTGAGACTCTGGATAAATCAGAGATCATCAACCTCTGGAAGATTGAGGCTGAGCTCTCTGATGGAAGCAAAGCAATAGCGGTGAATGAGCTCTTTTTGAAGGGGTGCAGGCAATCCATCACCTTTGATGTCTCTGTCAAAGACGTTGCAGAGATCTCTTTCAGAGGCGATGGTCTCATAGTGGCAACACCCGCTGGTTCAGCGGGGCATGCATTCAGCTTTGGTGGTCCCCTTCTTGTGGGCGCGGATGCATTTGTTTTTGTTCCTGTGGCGCCAATAAGGAGCAACCTGCACCCTATGGTCTTCAGCAGCGATAGCGAGATAGAGATAAGGTGCTCAGATGCTGTGGAATTGCTGACGGATGGACAGAAAATCTGTGAGACAGACAGCGTGAAGATAAGAAGAAGTAAAGAAAATGTCAGGTTGATAAAGAAGGAGAGCTTTGACGAAAAGATAAGGCGGTTGATAGAATGATAGATCCACATGGAGGAAAACTGGTAAACAGGATGCGCAGCGAGGAGGATGTGAGCGATCTGCAGAAGGTAGAGCTGGACCAGAGGGAGGCTTCAGATCTTGAGCTTCTCGGTTATGGCGGCTATAGCCCTTTAGAGGGCTTCATGTGCAGAAACGATTACGAGCACGTGCTGGAAGAGATGAGATTGGAGAGCGGAATTGTGTGGTCTCTGCCAATAACTCTGTCCTCTGACGAGAAGCTGAATGGCGAGGTTGCTCTTTCTCATGGGGGTAAAGCTCTGGGCATTTTAGAAGTGGAAGAGGTCTTTGAGTGGGATAAAGAGAGAGAGGCAGCCTTCGTTTACGGAACGACAAACATGGAGCATCCGGGAGTCAGGTACACCATGGGAAGGAAAAAGCACCTTCTCGGAGGCAAAGTTAGAGTATTCTCCGTTACTCCCTGGGATCATCCATACATGCCCCGGCAGACAAGAGATATCATAGAGAAAAAGGGCTGGAAGAGCGTCGTTGCCTTCCAGACAAGGAATGCAATCCATAGGGCGCATGAGTACGTGCAGAAGTGCGCCCTAGAGATGTGCGACGGCCTCATGGTTCAGCCACTGGTTGGGGAAAAGAAGCAGGGCGATCTACCCTCTGAGACAATACTGAAAAGCTATGAGATAGCGATAGACAGGTATTACAACAGGGATAGAGTGCTGCTCGCAGTTTTGCCAGCAGCGATGCGATATGCCGGGCCGAGAGAGGCGATATTTCATGCGATTGTGCGCAAGAACTACGGCGCAACCCACTTCATCGTTGGCAGGGATCATGCCGGTGTAGGGAGCTTTTATGGGCCATACGATGCGCAGAAGATATTCGATAGCTTCAGCAGAGAGGAGCTGGGCATAGCTCCGCTCTGCTTTGAAAACGCATTTTACTGCAGAGCCTGCGGCTCAATGGCCACAGAGAAGACATGCGGGCATGAGAAAAGTGAGCGCATAGAGCTCAGCGGAACGATGGTGAGGAAAAACCTGAGCGAGGGCAGAGATGTGCCTAAAGAGGTAATGAGAAGAGAGGTTGTTGATCTCCTGAAAGAGTATTACTCTGATAGAGAGAAAGTTTAATAGAAGCGAGCTTGATTATGACCATGGATATAGAGAAGCTTGATGAAGAGCTTGAGAGCAAAGAGCCACAGGAGATCCTAAAAAGGGCAATTGAGCTGTTTGACAGGATAGCTATATCCTTCAGCGGCGCAGAGGACGTTGTTCTCATAGACATGGCCTCAAAGATAAAGGAGGGCATGGAGGTTTTCACCTTAGATACGGGAAGACTTCACCCTGAGACATATGATTTCATAGACATAGTGCGGGACAGGTATCCTGTAAAGCTGAAGGTCTACTTCCCAGACTATAGTGAGGTTGAGTCTCTGGTTGATAAAAAAGGTCTGTTCTCCTTCTATGCTGACGGGCATGAGGAGTGCTGCGGGATAAGGAAGGTCGAGCCTCTGGAGAGGGCTCTAAAGGATCTAGACTGCTGGGTCACCGGCCAGAGGAAGGATTCAAACGTCACGAGAAAGGACTTGCCTGTGGTGCAGAGAGATCCCGCGCATGAAGGAAAGGTGAAATTCAATCCCTTAGCGAACTGGAGCTTGAAGCAGGTCTGGGATTACATACACAGAGAGAACGTTCCTTACAACAAGCTGCACGAAAGAGGATTTGTGAGCATAGGCTGCGCGCCATGCACGAGGGCGATAACGCCGGGGGAGCATGAGCGCGCTGGCAGATGGTGGTGGGAGGATGCCACAAAGAGGGAGTGCGGGATACACCTGAGAAAGTAGCACTCATCAATGGTAAAAGCATGGTAGTAAAAACGAAGAGGAGAAGATACATAGTCGTAGAGGGAGAGAGCAGAGGTGCGGTTTACACAGAAAACCGCTACTCTATAATCAGAGCAGACAACCGCAACAAAGAGAGGATTATAAAAAGATTAAATAGTAACAAATCCTTTCATACCATAGTCACCACAGGAAGTATAAAGAAAGCAAAGAGAGTGATCAGAGAAAAGGAGGTAAAAAATGGAACCGAACATGGGTTATGACAGGGCGAGCACAATCTTTTCGCCCGATGGAAGGTTATTTCAGGTAGAGTACGCCAGAGAGGCTGTTCAGAGAGGGGCTCCTGCTATCGGAATAAAATATGCAGATGGAGTGCTCCTTATGGCGGATAAAAAGGTCACCAGCAAGCTCATAGAGGTCAATAAAACGGAGAAGATATTCAAGGTATCTGATAACATAGGCTGCACAACAAGCGGGCTCTTCGCTGATGGGAGAATACTCGTGGATCGAATAAGGGTTGAGGCTCAGAAGCACCTCTTAACCTATGACGAGCCCATAAAGATAGAGGAGCTTGTCAAATCGATATGCGATTTTGAGCAGAACTACACCCAGTACGGCGGTGTTAGACCATTCGGCACATCTCTGCTTGTTGGCGGTGTTGATGATGATGGATACCACATATTTGAAACGGATCCCAGCGGCGCCATGCTTGTCTGGAAGGCTACAGCCATAGGTTCCGGTAGAGAGCTTGTTATGCCTGTGCTGGAGCAGAGCTACAGAGAGGATATGACAAAAGAAGAGGCTATAGTCCTCGGGTTAAAATGCCTTAACATAGCCACAGAGGGCAAGATATCAGAGAGCACCACTGAGATAGCAGTGATTGACAGTAGCAGGAAGTTCTACAAGTCCAGTGAAGAAGAGGTGGGAGAGTTTATAAGGACGCTCCCGAAGGAAGAAAAGAAGTGATGCAGATGGTTAGCCTTGAGGACGCGATTGTTGCCAGATACGCGCATGGAGAGCGCAGATTTGAGATCCTTGTGGATCCTGAGAAAGCGATGGAATTGAGATCAGGCAAGAGCGTCCCCATAGAAGATCTGCTGGCAAGTGAAGAGATATTCAAGGATGCCAGAAAAGGAGATCGTGCGGGAGAAAAAGAGCTGAAAGAAGCGTTTGGCACCACAGATACGCAGAAAATAGCCGAAGAGATCGTGAAGAAGGGAGCAATACAGCTTACCACAGAGCAGAAGAGAAAGGCTATGGAGGAAAAAAAGAGGCAGATAGTCAGCTACATCGCGAGGATCTCCATAAACCCGCAAACGAATGCACCGCACACGCCTCAAAGAATAGAAAAAGCCATGGAGGAAGCGAGGGTTAGCATAGATCCCTTCAAGAGCGTTGAAGAGCAGGTCACAAAGATAATAGACGCTATACGCTACAAGATCCCCATAAAGATAGAGAATGTGGTGCTTGAGATAACCCTTTCCCAGCAGGAGTATGGCAGGTGCAGCCAGTTGCTGAAGGAGTACGGAAAGTTCAGAGAGCAGGGCTGGCTTTCTGATGGGAAGTTCAGGTGTGTCCTCGAGATCCCTGCAGGCGTAAAAGGTGAGTTTATGAATGCGCTTGTGAGAAGGGCCGGGGATGAAGTTAGCATAAAGGAGCAAGAAAAAGGAAAGAGGTAGAAAAAATGAATGTTATACCAGGTGAACCTGTAGGAAAGAGCGCAGAGCTGAAAGCCGGGAGCGGCACCTATGAAGATGGAGACAGCATCTATTCCGCTCTGGTCGGTTTCAAGGAGGTAAGATCCAGCTATGTGAATGTTGTGCCCATAAAATCTGTTTACATCCCCAGAGAGGGAGATCAGGTCATAGGGATAGTTACAGACATAGATCAGTCTTTATGGGTTGTGGATGTGAGGGCTCCGGCACCATCGGTGCTTCACTCAAATGACACGCCATGGAAGGTTGATTTCGGGGATACAGGGAGCTTTCTCACGATAGGAGACGCTGTACTCGCAAGGATAAAGAGCTATGATGATATAGGCAGAATACAGCTCACGATGAGCGATAGAAACTCGCGCAAGATAAGCTCTGGCTATGTCATAGAGATCATGACCACAAAGGTTGCAAAGGTGATAGGTAAGGAAGGCGCGATGGTGAATGCCATAAAGAAGTTTACAGGATGCAGGATATTCATTGGACAGAATGGTAGGGTATGGATAGACGGAGAGAGTGATGGTGTATCCAAAGCTATAATGGCTATAAACAAGGTAGAGAAAGAGGATGTGAACGTGGAAGATGTAGAGAAATTATTGGGGTGATATGATGGATGAGGTAATCAAGGATTTTGACAGAGAAAAAAAAGAGATGAAGTTGATAGATGAGAATGGGAAAAGGATTGATGGTAGAAGCGCTGAAGAGCTCAGACCGGTGAAGATGAAGGTTGGGGTGCTCAACAGAGCTGATGGAAGTGCATACATAGAATGGGGCAAGAACAAGGTGGTAGCTGCTGTCTATGGCCCCAGAGAGGCGCAGCCAAGGCACATACAGAACCCTCTGAAGGGAATAGTTCAGGCAAGATATAACATGGTTAGCTTCTCTGTCACTGACAGGAAGAGGCCTGGGCCGGACAGAAGGTCGATAGAGATCTCAAAGATAATCTCTGAAGCTCTTGAGGCTGCGGTTATAACCGAGAGCTTTCCCAGAACAACCATTGATGTTTCGATGGAGGTGCTTCAGGCTGATGCCGGCACAAGGTGCGCGGGCTTAACAGCTGCCAGTTTAGCATTAGCTGATGCAGGGGTTCCGATGAAGGATCTCGTTGTTGCCTGTGCGGCAGGAAAGGTTGACGGTCAGGTTGTGCTGGACCTCTTAAAGGAAGAGGACAATTACGGACAGGCAGATCTCCCTGTAGCCATCATGCCGAAGAGCGAAGAGGTAGTCCTTCTTCAGATGGATGGGCATCTGACCCAGGAGGAGTTCGATAGAGCTCTCTCTATGGCTATAGAGGGGTGTAAGAAGCTGTATGAGATGCAAAAAGAGGCTCTCAAAATGAGCGTTGGAGGTGAATAGTTATGGATATAATGTCTCTCGTTAATAAGGATTTCATAAAGGCGCGGCTCAAAGAAGGAAAGCGCATAGATGGAAGGGGATTTGATGATGTCAGAGATTTAGAGATAACAACGGGTTTGATAGGAACCGCAGAGGGCTCTGCCCTTGTCAGACTGGGCAACACAAGGATCCTTGTGGGAGTGAAGCTCGCGGTTGACAAGCCTTTTCCAGACACACCTGATGAGGGGATACTGATAACGAATGCAGAGCTGAGACCTGCAGCTTCGCCCACCTTTGAGCAGGGGCCACCCAACCCCGAAGCAATAGAGTTTGCCAGAGTTGTGGATAGAGGGATAAGAGAAGGCCAGACAATAGACCTGAAAAAGCTGTGCATAGCAGAGGGCGAAAAGGTGTGGGTTGTTTTTCTTGACATACACGTTCTGGATTACGATGGAAATCTCTTTGATGCTGGCAACTATGGGGCTGTCAGCGCTCTTCTAACCGCAAAGGTTCCAGAGCATGAGGGTAGAGAGAGCTTCGATATGCCAGTGCTCCACACGCCCGTTTCGTGCACATTTGCAAAGATTGACAGCTCTTTGCTCCTTGATCCAGGGCTTGAGGAAGAGGGCGTCGCTGATGCGAGACTCACAATTGTGTTCGATGAAGAGAAGAACCTCAGAGCTATGCAGAAGGGACTTGATGGGAGCTTTAAGCGTGACGAGATAAAAGAGCTGATGGATAGAGCTTCGCGAAAAAGCGAAGAGATACGTAAAATAATCGATCAGAAGGTGAAGTTATGAGCAAAAGAACCAAGAAGTCCGGAGCCATGGTTAGATTTGGACCCAGATATGGTGTCGGTTTGAAGAAAAAGTTTGCCAAAGTAGAGGCAGAGCAGAAGGCTGTGTATGCATGCAAGAGCTGCGGTAAAATGGGCGTTAAGAGAGAGGCTGCCGGCATATGGAAATGCAGGTACTGCGGGTATACCTTTGCTGGTGGAGCGTACACTCCAAGAACTGAGGCCGCAGACATAGTCTATGGTAAGGAGGGCTAGAGATGTATAAATGCTTCAGCTGCGGAAGAGAATATGACTCCATAGATGAGATAAGGGCGCCCGGTGATACCCTTTCATGCAAGCACTGCGGTGGGAGAATATTCCTGAAAGAGAGAAAAAGCAGCGCAGTCCGGGTAAAGGCGCGTTGAGATGCTGGGCGAGATAGAGGTTGAGAGCAGGAACGCATCACTCTTACACAGGACAATGGTTGAGGAGAGAAAGAGAAATGATCTCGCTATCTCTTCTTTGAGCAATGCTTTGAGGATAGAATTTGAAGCGAAAGAGATAAATGAAGTTAGAGCCATGGTGAATGCGATCATCAATGATCTTTCGTGTGCGGAAAAGTTGATAGAGGTGAAAAAAGATGGATAATATACCGGAGCAGTTGAGGAATGACATACAGCAGCTTCAGAGCCTTCAGCAACAGTTGCAATCAACCATATCTCAGAGGCAGCAGTTTGAGCTCCAGCTCAACGAGATTGAGAATGCTCTGAAAGAGATAGAAAAGGCTGACGATAACACACCGATATACAGGAGCATAGGCGCTATGCTGATAAGGGTGAAAAGCAGGGAAGACGTTAAGAATGAGCTATCTGAGCAGAAGGAGCTCCTGAACGTTAGGGTTAGCTCTCTGAAGAAGCAGGAAGAGATGCTGAATGGCAGGATCTCTCCTCTGGCGCAGAGGGTCTCTCAGGGTCTTCAGAGATATTCTGGTTGAGCGCTGAATGTGGCAATAGTAGAGATAAGAGATCTTTATAAAGAGTACAGAGCAAGGGGCAAGGTAGTTAAAGCACTCAATGGCATAGACCTAACAATAGAGGAGGGAGAGTTCTTTGGTCTTCTCGGCCCTAACGGCGCAGGGAAAACAACGCTGATACAGTGCATAACCACCCTTTTGATCCCCACCAAAGGGGAAATAAGCGTCTGTGGTTATGATGCGCTCAGAGAGCCCTCAAAGGTGAGAGCTTCTATAGGCTGCATGCTCACAGGCGAGCGATCGATCTACTGGAAGCTCACTGGCAGGGAGAACCTTGACTATTTTGGTGCGCTATACCATATAAAGAAGAGGAGAGATAGGATAGAAGAGCTGATATCGATGCTGTCGCTTGAGGATTTTATAGATCGCAGGGTAGAGACATACTCCAGCGGGCAGAGAATGAAGGTCGCATTTGCAAAGACGCTCATAGCGGATCCCCCTGTGATAATACTCGACGAGCCCACAATAACCCTGGATGTGCTGGCATCCAGAGAGCTGAGACAGGCAATAAAGGAAATAAACAGGAATGGGACAACGGTCATATACACGACGCATCTCATGTTTGAGGTTGAAGAGCTATGTGACAGGGTAGCCATAATTGATGAAGGCGTCATAAAGGCACTTGATACGGTAGAGGGGCTAAAGAGGATCTCTGGTGATGAGAGAAGGATAAAGCTCTCGCTTTCAGATCCTTCCACAGTGGCTGAAGCACTTAGGGGAGTTGAGTCTGTAAAAGAGGTCAGCGAAGAAAATGGCTCGGTTGTTGTTGTGGGGGGTGCACTTGATAGCATACTCAAAGCTGTTCTTTCCTCCGGGGTGGAATTAAAGGACATAGATGTTTCTTCACCGGACCTTGAAAACGTTTTCCTCAAGCTTACAGGCAAGAGGCTGGAAGAGTGATGAGCTGGACTGGCGTTATGGCGGCATTTCGTGTCAAGATAAAAGAGTCCCTGAGATACAGAGGCTACTGGATAAGCGACCTGGGCTTCACTTTTCTTATGGCTCTGTTGCCGATAATGATAGGCAGAGGCGGTGATATTGATGCATTTGAAGCGCTCACAGGAACAGGGAATTACTATGGTTACATGCTCCTTGGAGCATGCACTTTTATGGCAATAGACGCTCCACTATGGCAGATGGGCAACTGGTTCAGAAGAGAGCAGCAGATAGGAACCCTGCAGTCAATATACCTCACTCCAGACGGCTCGATGGAGGCTTTAGGGGGTTTAGCTCTGTTCTGCCTCTTCCGCTCATGCATAATAGCCGGCATACCATTCGCCACGGGTTTTGTGTGGTTTGGCCTTGAGCCCTCCAGGGGAATTATATTGGCTCTGGCATTCTTCATTGTCGGCTTCATACCCGTGTGTGGTCTCTCTCTTTTCATAGGAGCTCTTGTTCTGAGACTCAAGGAGACAGGCGCGCTGCTGAACACCCTGCAGATGTCATTTGGTCTTCTCATGGGGATGTGGGTTCAGGTTTCCCTTTTTCCGGTTGCAGTGAGAGCAGTATCCTATTCTCTGCCAATGACATGGGTTGCTTCAGGTGTGAGAGCGAGCATAATGGGCATGCCCTATCTGTTTGGCTCATGGGAGTCTGATTTTATAGCTCTCCTCATGCATTCCATCATCATGCCTGTTCTTGGGGCGATGGTCTTCTTATATGTGGAAAAAAGGGTGAAGATGAACAGCGGGGTGGGATCATTCTGATCAGCGATTTTTTAAATGTTATGAGGAAGGAGATAAGGGTTACAATGCGCTACCCAGTGAACTTTGCCTGCAGCCTTGCTATGATATTTGTTTTTGCGGCTCTGTTTGGCTCTGTTGGGGCAATGTTTTTCAGCGGAGGACAGATGATCGGTCTCTCACTCTCAGGGCTCATCATCATGGAGGCTTTTTCTGACTCTCTGTGGGGGGTAGGTTTTTCACTCTCTGCAGAGCGCTATCAGGGCACTCTGGAATCTTTTTATCTAACCCCAGCAAACAGGTTCGCTTCTATCGTGGCAAGGTTCGGTATAACTTTTTTCTGGACGCCTATAACTATTCTGCTATGCCTTCTCTTTATGAGGGCTTATGGGATATCCTATGATCTATCAGCCCTCCTCATTCTTTTGCCCCTTTTTTCCATGCTCCTAGGGCTCGGCTGCGCGCTCGCAGGGCTATGCTTGCTATACAGACAGACTGGACAGCTTCTGATAAATGTAACGCAGTTCTCTCTCATGATCCTCTGCGCCTTCTTTTTTCCATTTTCTTCTCTGCCGCAGCCTCTGCTGTGGCTGAGCCGCGCTGTGCCATTCAGCTATGGCATTGATGCTTTCAGAGCCACCTTACTCAGCACTCCAACAGAATTGCTAGGCATAAGGGCAGAGATCGCCATCCTGCTGATATTCGGGATAATTGTGCCTGTAGCAGGGTATTGTGTGTATAAGATCGCGGAAAGAAGGGTTCTTGAAGAGGGAGGACTGAGGATATACTAGTTTTCAGATAAACCGCATACATTTTTATTGAGTTGAGAAGATTACTGTTTATGAAGATCGCAATCCTTGCCTCAACAAAGGGCACAGACATGGAAGCCATCATTGAAGCCATAAAAGATGGTAGATTGAGAGGCGTTGAGATCTCTATGGTGATAAGTGATAGAAAAGATGCATACGCTCTTGAGAGGGCCAGAAACCATGGGATAAAGGGCATATTCGTTGATCCAGCTGGAAAGAAAAGAGAGGAGTATGATAAGGAGCTTGCTGTGATCCTGGGCGACATTGATCTGATACTCCTGATAGGGTATATGCGCCTTCTGAGCCCGTGGTTTGTTGAGAAGTACAGGTACAGGATAGTAAATGTGCATCCATCTCTGCTTCCCGCCTTTGGCGGAGGAATGAATCTCGATGTGCACAGAAAGGTGCTGGAGTATGGCGCAAAGGTGAGCGGAGCGACAGTGCATTTTATTGATGAAGGCGTAGATACAGGTCCTGTAATATCGCAGAGAGCTGTTGAGATATGCGATGATGAGACTCCAGAGAGCTTGAAAGCAAAGGTGCAGAAGGTAGAGGGAGAATTGCTGGTAAAAGTGATAGAGCT
>WOYI010797303.1_pt3 | contig 13203 bp, 13 predicted proteins | sample 6423411 | NCBI WGS metagenome assembly WOYI01 (sample SAMN13441803, study PRJNA592873) | oil field metagenome | biome: oil field; feature: oil-well bore; material: oil-contaminated soil; isolation source: oil-contaminated soil from oil-well borehole | place: Germany: Wietze | collected 2016-10-18 ... | reverse complement strand
AGCGCGAAGCTCACAGCTCACATAAAAAACCCCGAAACAGAAAAATCTGTCCCGGGGGAAAAAAAATAGTATAGCTAACAATTCTTTATTGCATCAGTTGGTATTCGAATTTAATTACGCGCTGGCTGGTCGAGGTTCCGTAGAACCCGGTAAAGCGTAGTTTGTAAACATCGCCGTTGCCAAGTTTTACGATGTAAAACCAGTTTGAATTTACGGTGTAAACCATCTGGCTCAGGCTAAATGACTTCCAGGTATGGCCAATGGCGTTGATATCGCCCGAATAACCCAGTGAACCGACATCGCCCGGCGTTAGCGCTGCAAAAGCATCGGCGATCGCAGTCGGGTCTTCGCTGCCGGTATATTCGATTTTACCTACTTTAATGTTCTCGCCGGTGTTGATTAAAACACCCACCACCCCATAAGGAATGATAGTGCCTTCGTCGTCGAGGGCCTCGGTATAAAACGACAGGAGGAGATCCCAGTCCTGCACGTCGGTACTTACATTATAGGCCGAGGTATCGGGAACCAGAAAGAAATCGGTCCATGTGTCGGTGCCATAGGTTCCGGTTTCCACCGGAGTGGCGCTGTTAAACGAAAAATAGGTTTGCCGGGTGTATTGTACGGTGCCGTGTTCGGCTGCTGCATCATAAGCCAGGTCGGCTTCGAAAGTTTTCAGGTTGTAGTCTTTTACTTCTACTTTCTCGTCGTCTTTGCTACAGGCGCTAAACAAGCCGACAGCAAGAATGAATACCAATAATTGTCTCATAGTGTTTCTATTTAAAAAATTTATAATTCAGACTAATAAAAAACGATCTTCCGTATGAAATGGGCACGCCCGACCCGCCACCGTGCGAACTTCCCCCCGAACCTTTACGCTCGACAGTGGTAACATCAAAGAGGTTTTTGGCGCCAAGGACCACCTGTAGCTGGTAACTAAAAAAGCTCCGCGAAAACGAGGCGTTCAGGGTTTGGTAAGCGGCCTGTTTTCCTTCCTTTAGTTGCTGGTCGTTCTCGTCGGTATAAAAGAAAGGCAGCGAACCGTTGTATTTGTAATCGGCATTTAAAGTGATGCGCGAGTGTTGCTCGGTAATTTTCATGGTGGCAAACACATCGTGCGTGAGCTGGTAACCGGCGTTGCCGCCCAACCCGGTAAGCGAACTTTGGCGGCCGGTTAGCCCGTAACCTCCGCGAAGTTTTAGCCATCCCTTATAGCCGTAATCGATGGTAAGGTCGGCCCCGAGCGACTTAAAATCGTCGATGTTTTTATACGTATAAGCCGATGAATTCTGTTCCTGTACCAGCGTAATCAGGTCGCTGATGTCGTTGTAAAAAAAGGTGGAAGCGATTTTCCAGGCCTGGTGTATGTTGCTGGCCGAGTATTCGAGGCTTGAATTGAAGTTTTGCGACGACTCGGCTTTGAGCTCGCTGTTTCCAAAAATCTCGTGGTTTGAATCGACAAAAACATAATGCAATTCTTTGACGGTAGGCGCCCTGAACCCGGCGGCCACCGAGCCACGCCACACCAGTTTGCTGCCAAGGTCCCATTTTGCATTGGCAGAATATACCAGCGGCGGGTTGTACCCGGTGTTATACGAGTAACGCAACCCGGGTTGTAGTTCGAGCGCCGGCGCCACGGTATAACGCAGGTTCGCAAAAAGAGCGTAATCCCCAATTGACCGTTTACCTCCGGAAATGCGTTCGCCTTTCATTTCTTCAATACTGATGTCGGCGCCGCTTTGCAGCGAAAGTTTTTGCGGAATAAAAATATGGTTTTGAATGACCCGCAACATCTTCTGGTTCATGTCCTGGGTGCGGTGTTTGTCGTTCAGGATTTCTTCGAGTGTCCGTAAATCTTTATAAAGTTCCTGTTCAGAGCGGTTGTATTCGTTGTACGAAGCTACCACGTCGAGGTGGTTACGGTCGTTCCAGCCGCCGTTCAACCCGATACTGGCATCGTAACGATTGGTATAATAATAAGTGTCGAATACCTTGTAGCCTTCCACGATATCGCCTTTGTAATGCAGGCGGTCGCTGTAAACGCCTACTTTGCCATGCAGTTTCCAGCGGTCGTAATTCAGCGTGTGCCCAAGGTTAACACGATACAGGTTTTTGGGTTTCCAGTCCATCGACCGTGTGGAAGTGTCGTAGTCTTTACCGGCAAAATATTCATAACCGCCATCGGCCAGGAAATTGTTTCTTCCGGCTTTGTACGACAGGCTCAGGTTTCCCGAGTAGCGGCCAACGGTTTCGGCATAAGCGCGTGTTTGAGTCTCAATTTTGTGGTAGCTGTTTTGTTTGGTGATGAGGTTGATGGTCCCTGCCAGCGCGTTGTTTCCGTACACCACCGACATCGGACCTTCGACCACTTCTACCTGCGAGATGTTGTCGACATTGACCTGGCTTAGGTCGATGTTCCCGTCGAGCCGTCCGATAACCGGCACCCCGTCGACCATGATCTTTACGTTCTGGCCGCTAAGTCCCATCATTTCGATTTGCGAGCCCAGCACCAGGTCGGTCGACATACGGATATTGGCTTCGGTAAGCAGGAGATCATTCAGGTTCAAAGCCCCCGAACGCTGAATTTTATCAGCCGATATCAGCTTTATTTTGTAAATGGAACTGTCAACAGGAGTGGGAACCACTTCCCCGGTAACAATTACTTCCTGCAACTCTTTGTTGTTTTCGGCGAGGTGGATGAGTTTAAACTCGACGGAATTGTTTTGCACCTGGTATTCCACTTCGCGGGTATGGTAGCCAATGGCCGAAACCTGTAAAGTCCCTGTTTCAGTTCCTGTTTTTATCTGAAGTGAAAAACTGCCGTGGAGATCGGCTGCTGTCCCGGTCCCGCTTTCCTTGTCAACTATCGATGCATAGGGAATAGGCTCCTGCGCAAAATTGATGATTCTGCCTTTGATTAAAATCTGGGCATCTGCAGCGGCAGAAACCAATAGTAAAAGCGATAAACTTATAAGTAAGTTAAGCAGCCTTGATTGGGGGGAGCTATGTTGAGTTTTCAATTGGTCAATCTTCATCACAAATCTTTCCGGTACGACCCCGCAAAATTAGGAGTTGGCTTGCAAGCGTTTATCCCAACATGTTGGGATATTGCCCCGGTTCAACCCAGACTTAAACAATTGTGCGGAAATAATGTTTTCAAAGAATCTGGGAAAACAGGGTTGAATAATATCTGTCACCGGCTAATGACATTTCAAATGTGGATAAGACAGAAGCCAATTTACGGAAAGAGAAAGATTTTGTTTCTTTGAAGAAAAAATACGATGCAGGAATTTAACGAAAATGACAAGATGTTGCACCTGGTGCAGACCAACCACAACCTGTTGCCGGTGATCCATCGTTTTGGCATCCGCCTGGGTTTTGGAAACCGTAAGGTTGGCGAATTGTGTTCGGAGTACCAGGTGAATACCGCATTTTTCCTGGCCATTGTAAACACCTTTCATCATAAACATTCCTTTCCTGAAGAGCGCCTGCTCTCGTTTTCGCCACTGCTGATCGTGGATTACCTCAGAAAAACACACGATTATTATATCCACTCTTCGCTGCCGCAAATCGAGGTACTGATCCATCGCCTCTTGCAAAGTACTCCTGTTCAAAACAGCGAAATGAAAATGATCGGGACTTTTTACCTGGCTTATAAAAAGAAGTTGCTCAAACACATCGAAGAAGAAGAAAAGGTGGTTTTTCCTTACGTCGAGAAACTGGTGTTGCAACCCGAAACGGTCGAAGACAGATCCTTTGATATAAACTTCGAAAAAAAACACGAACACGTCGATTTGGAGCTCGACGACCTGAAAAACCTTATCCTGAAATACATGGTCCCGGAGTACGACGCCCTGGTGTGCAACAAACTGATGGATGAGATTTACAGTTTCGAAAAGGATATTCGCGAACACTCCCGCATGGAAGATGTGATCCTGATTCCGCAGGTAGTTCACTTACTGAAAACCGCAAAATGAAAGGAAGAACCATTATTATCGTACATCCTTTCGATCTGGTTTGCCGCGGACTGGCAGGTGTTCTGGAGGAGTTGCAAGGTATTCGCATTCTTTGTTTCTCTTCCTTTTCCGAAATCAAAATTGTGGAACATACCCCGGCGGAAAACTTGTTGCTTTTTGTCCCGGCAGATTGCCGTTATGCCGACGAGCTGCTTGAATTACGCACCCACCTTGGCGAGCATTGTTTGGTGGGTTTAACAGCCAACAAAACAGCAGCCCCGCATCAAAAGGTTTTTGATCATGTTTTTTCGCTTGATGATCCGGCAAGTGAGTTTGTAGGTTTAGCCGAATCTTATTTCAGAAAGGAAAAAACCTCGCAGAATGATGAACTGACCAACCGCGAACGCGAAGTTTTACGGCTGATAGCCATGGGGCATACCAATAAAATAATTGCCGATAAGCTTTTTATCAGTACGCACACGGTGATCTCGCACCGAAAAAACATTACCGAGAAGCTGGGTATCAAGTCGATACCCGGACTGACGGTATACGCCATCATTCAGAAAATCATTGGTCCCGGCGAAATTTCTCCCGATCAGTTATTGTAATCTTTCACTCCCTTTAACCTAAAAATCCCTATTTCTTGGGATATTATTTTGAATCATTCAAAATAGCTTTGCCCCCGAATCAAATCATTAATTATCATGAAAAGATTAAACAATGCTTTTTTAATGTTGGGAATGTGCCTGACCGTTTCGGCGGCCATTGCCCAAAACCAAACCAGTGAAGTAAAAAATGCAGCCGAATCATTATTGCAATCCGGGCCGAGACTATCGATTGGAGGATATGCCCAAATCGATTTTAACCAACCAGTGTCCGACGGCAAACGTTATAATTCAACACTTGATATACACCGCCTTGTGCTCCTGTTTGGCTATCGCTTTAGCGAAAGGACAAGTTTCGTAAGCGAAATCGAGTTGGAACATGTTTCGGAGGTTTATGTAGAACAGGCCTTTCTGAACCACGAATTTTTACCCTGGCTGAATCTGCGTGGCGGATTGATGCTGGTCCCGATGGGGATCATCAACGAGTACCACGAACCGCCTACCTTTAACGGTGTGGAACGGCCAAACCTCGACAACAAACTGGTCCCCACCACCTGGCGCGAGATTGGTCTGGGTTTTTCTGGCCGTTTTGATGCGGCATCGCTCAAATACCAGGCGTATGTAATGAACGGTTTTAACGGCTACGACGGCGCCGCCAAATTTCGGGGCAGCGACGGGTTCAGAAAAGGCAGGCAAAAAGGAGCCGAATCGTTTATGAGCTCGCCAACTCTGGCGGCACGCCTGGATTATTATGGAATTCCGGGACTAAAGCTTGGAGTTAGTACCTACAATGGAAAATCGCAATCGACTCTTTACGATGGATTGGATGAAAACGATGAAAATGCTAAAGTCATAGCCGATTCTTCAGTTGTTGGAATAAATATGCTTGGTTTGGATGCACGTTACCGTAACGGAGGGTTGGAGGCGCGTGGACAATTTAATTTCGCAGGTATTTCCAATTCGGATGCTTATAACGGCTACACCGGCAGCGACATTGGAAGCAGGATGCTGGGATGGTATCTCGAAGCCGGGTACGACCTACTCCACGGAAATCAGAACGGGCAGCGCCTGGTTCCATTTGTACGTTACGAACGTTACAATACACACGCCAAAACCGAGGGTAGTCTCGTAAAAAATGAAAGCTACGACCGCACCGATATTACCATAGGTGCAGGATGGTGGCTTACTTCCGGAACCGTACTAAAAGCTGACTACCAGTTTTTCAGTAATTCAGCCGATACAAAAAGCGGACAGTTCAACCTCGGAATCGGGATTTGGTTTTAGATAGAAGAAGAGAACATGAAACAAATAATATTTTTTGTATGCCTTTTAACTGTTGCCGGAGTTTCTGCTTCAGCAACAGATTTTTATCCTGAGGATAAAGCATTATCGATTATTCAAAAAAAGTTGAAGAATAACAGCCTGGAGATAAGCGGAAGTTTCCCGTTGAGCGAAAGTTCGGAAGTTGGTCAGAGAATGATGGCTTACCGCTTTACAGAAGTCGGGAAGCAGGATGTTTTTTATGCGGTATTTACCGAATCAAAAGGACGTTATGACTTGTTTGATTACCTGGTGATAATCAATAGTGCAGCCGTTGTGCAAAAAGTGGCTGTAATAAAATATCGCTCGGAACATGGTGGTGAAATTGCGTCTAAAAAATGGTTGTCGCAGTTTGAAAATTATTCGGGAAAGCCCTTACAATACGGGGAGGATATTTCTGCAATTTCAGGAGCTACCTTATCTGCCGGATCTATTACCCGCGATATGCAAAAAGTGGTGTTAGCCTTAAAAAAGCAGCTCGAAAACGGCGAAAATTAACGACGGTTAAATTACACTGCACGGAAATTACCCCACTTTCGCTTTTACCCCGGCATTTCGTCGAGCGTGAGTACCCGTGGGTTTTTATACATTTCGATAGTCGTTTCGGTGATGTTGCTTTCTTTTTCAATTCAATTTCCACTCATCTGCCAATTCTTTGTTGTAACCTTCATCTTCTTTTGGATTTTGTTCACCTTTACCTGTTGTAATCAGCAATGTCGCGGCCCAGGTCCTGCATGCCCCACACCCAAACGATGTTACTTAAGCCCACTGTGTCAGTAAAATAACCATGGGCGATTCGGAAGAGTTGAGCTGTTCCGTTTAGTCCGGGACGCCCTCTCCACCAGAATTTTCCCTGGTTCATTTCGTACAGTAGCCGGAACAAAACCTCCAGCCTTTATCTGTGAGGTATTGCAGGTAGTTGTTTTAAGGTAGCCGATCCTCCTGGCAGGTTCGGCATTGTGTTCCTTGTTGTGTTGCCCCGACAGAATTTGCCTGCCATAAAAAATGGGCCAGAAAATCGAGTACCTGCAAATTTTGGGAGAATGATTGAGCGGCGATCAAAGCCAGAAGAAGTAAGAATGTTGGTTTAATTCGATCTTATTAGGTTTAGACGGGTAAAGATAAGAAGGAAAGCAGAAAGTTGTATGATCCATTTCTTCAAAAAACAAGGCCTTCAAGGTTTCAGTAACCTTGAAGGCCTGAGAGAAAAATTAAATTTGAACCATCTTTGCAACCCCGGTTGGGGAGGAAATCGGAAACCATATTTGAAGGGAAACGTGAATGATAGTTACAAAGGTTATTAATCATCATCGCCGTGATGATCGTTGTCGTACCCTTCGTGTTCATGATCGTCGTTCTGGTGTTTGTGCTTGTAATGCGAGCGGTGGTCGTGCGCCAGGTTGCTCATCACAATTTGGTAGATTTGTGTGTTGCTGTCGGCTGAGATCACAATGACGCCATCGCTTAAGTCGGCATTATCCAGATCAGCCGGGTCAACATTCGCCATTAACTGGTCGAGGTAGAGTTGAATAACCGAGGTGATATTGATTCCTTCGTCGGTAACCCCTACATTCTCTTTTTCGGTTTTAAAATACACGTCATCGCTTACCCAAACTACAATGGGCCGGCTACCAGAATTATTTTTATAAGTTCCTTCGAGATAAAAAACGGGAAGATCGCCAGCATCTTCGCGGGTACCGGTAACTTTTAGTTCGATTTCGTCGTAAGTCCCGGGCTGTAATACAAAGTTGCCAAGCGTGATCTGGTTATTGAGCAAGTCGGCCAACTCGGGTCCGTGCCATTTGTATTCAATCGAGATCGAGTCTTCGCCAGTCGTCATGCTTTTTAATTCCGCCTCAAATTTTATGGTGGATACTACCAGGTGTGCAGAGTCCCAGCTAATGGAATCGGAAACTACTGCTGCCGATTTTGTTCCAGATTCAGGCAGTGCAAAGGTTGGGTTTAATGCTTCAAACTGAACCCCAAATTGGGAAGTTCCGTTGGTCGTTAAATCGCTTTACTGACAAAGTACCTTGAAGAAAGTTTGCATTGTTCAGCCGCAGCTACGAGTCATTAGTCATTGGTCACTTTGGAAAGCTCCAGGCTGGCAGCTTTTCTTTTTTTCTTCCGTCACCCGGCTTCCAACTTCCAACTTTTTTTATACTTTGCGAACCGCTAAAAACAAACAATTATGAATGTTTTACTACGTGTTGGGACGATTGTGGTACTATTTGCACTGGCTGCCTATTCGGTGGCGATAATTACCGAACAACGGAAAAAAGTGGTGAGCCAGTTTGTATTGTATGTATTAACATTGGGAGTGATCTTCGATGTGATAGCTACAACCTTTATGATCCTTGGCTCAACAAAAGGCGCATTCACCCTGCACGGCATGCTGGGCTATTCGGCGCTGATTGCGATGTTTACCGATGCGCTGCTGATGTGGCGTATTCAACGTAAAGCAGGCTTTAACGCTAAAGTCCCCGAAATGCTGCATCTTTATTCGCTACTGGCTTATATCTGGTGGATAATTGCGTTCCTTACGGGCGCCGTACTGGTAATGATCAGATAGAATATTTTTAATAAAACAGTCGCAGGATTCAGTCCGAAAGTAGTTGAAACTTGTCGTTTTCGGCTATTTCTTTTTCTTCTTTAAGAAATAATCAAGAGAAAATTTTCCACTGCCGAGCAGGAACAGAGCGATATACACAGCCAGGTAGAAAAGTGCGAGTTCTTTGCGGCCAAATGGATCGGCGCCGTGAGCGATAAAAGCCGCCACCGCCATGGTAACAATAAGTGGAATGCTTGCGAGTCGGGTACCAAGACCAAGAATGAGTAGTACCGAGCAAAAAAATTCGGCAAAAACTGCCAGGCCAAGCGAAACTTCGGGGCCCAGGCCGATGGGATCGCCAAACTGGAATTCGCCAGCCAGTAATCGTTTTAACTTTGGAACGCCGTGGGTAAGCATAAAGCTTCCAGCTATAAATCGTAAGATCAGTGCTGAAATGTTCAGTTTTCAAGAGAATCAGTGTTTCATTCCCATGATCATTCCTCCGATGTAGGGAACCAGCCAGGTTAGCCACACAATGATGCTGTATCGATGGAGAAAGAAAGACAGGAGAAAAGTTTTTCCCTGGAATAATTAGCGGAACCTCGTTGCCCGAAGCCAGACTATTTTTTGCGAAAACACTTAAAACGACAACACATACAAAGAGGCAAACACGCAAAGAAAGCCCCGTTTTTAATCTGAAGAATTCCCCGCAGTTTTGTCTCGGGGTTCCGCTTTTTCTGGCGGGGGGAGATGTCAGCTTTTATGGCTGACAGAGGGATGAAAAGGGACAAAAGTTGTCACACCGGTAGCCCAAAGGTTTTCAGGAGGCGTTGGAAATTGGAACACCATCCTGTGTTTATTACACCCAAAAGTGATTTACACGATTCGTTGCTCAATACTAAAATCGTGAGGCAAAATAAAAAGAAGGAGTCGCCTGGTTTATCCGGCTACAAAATTCAACCATGAACTGTCTTCCCGGTAATCATCGATTGCCAGCTGACTGTTTTTAAAGTTAAATGCCGACATCAGCTTCCCGATCTCTTGCTGCAAAAAGGTAATGCTCCCGTCAATCAGTTCTTTCTTAAATCCCTTATCTGCCAGGTCAAGTACCTGGTTCAGCGATATCACCCGGCCAATCACTTTTCCCATCTCAACGAGTTTGCGTTGCGGAATCTGGAGGTCCAGCGTAAAGTCGACGTGTGTTTTTATAAAATGCACTGCCTTGCTTGTAAGGTCGAAATCCTTTAAAAAGCGGAAAAGATTGTGTTCTTTCGATCGCTTCATCATTTTTACCAAGGCTTCAGAAATTTGGGCGTACAGGATATCGTTCGAACCTTCGAATATCTGGAATGGGCGGCTGTCGACCGTACCCCGTCCGGCAATGTGGTTAATTTTATAGGCTTTGGCGCCTACCAGCTGCACCACCGATTGAGCGGCTTCCTGCATCAGATCGGTAATAACGCTTTTCACGGCATTGGCTTCCATCCCCTGCGACGAGAGGTCGACATCGAGCCCGGCTTTTTTGCTGCTGTTGACACACATGGCCGAGCAAATGGTATACGAGGCCTGCAGGTCAGACAAACGCTGCTGCACCTGGTCATACTGAAAAAGGCTTCTCCCTCCCACCGAACGTTGTTGGGTATGTGCAAGAGCTTCGTCGAGCATCCGCTGTATAAACCCCATTCCCATTCCCGGGAATTGCATCCGGCTGCGATGTAGCAAATCAAGCATCATTTTTACGCCAGTGGTTTCGGGCACCAGTTTATGTGTGCGGGGAACCTGTACTTCGATTCGGTTTCTTCCATAAGGAATGGCGTAGAGTCCCAGGTTTTCAAAAAACTCCTCCACCACTATGTTTTGTCCGGGCGCGTTTACATCGCATAAAAAGAAATCGATGTCGCGCATCAGTTGGTCGGATGAAGATTTTTGGCGCGCGGTAAGCAGCCAGTAATCGGCCCAGCCGGTTAATCCTGCCCAGTGTTTTTTGCCACTCAGGTGATATTTCGAATTTTTTTCTGAATACAAAGTTTGCATGTTCAGCGCATCGCTGCCGTAATCGGGTTCGGTAATCATTAAACCGCCCATTGCTTTTTCATTCAGAAAACGATCAAAAACTTCCTTTTTAACTTCTTCCTGCCCGAACTTACCAAAAGGTTGCAGAAACAAGGCCGAGTTAATTCCAAAGGTTAGCGAAAGCGCCAGCGATTCGTACGATGCTGCCGCCAGCAATCCGATGTTTTCTTTCATAATACCTCCGCGCCCGCCGTATTTTGTTGGAATGCCAACTGATAAGGGATTTGCCGACATAATTTCACGCAATACAAAAGGCGGAAGTCCGCGGTGAACACTCATCTGATCAACATCGGCCCGAACATGAAACACCTGTTTCATTTTTTCTTTTAAAGTGTCGATAAACTGCGAAAAGGGAAGAAGTTGGGTTTGAAGGTTATTGGATACCGACAATATATCGGTGGTAACTGCATACATATTTTTATTTTTAAGTGCGGGTTTACCTTCAGCCGAAGGCAACCCAAACTATTACAACGATTAGCTCACAATATTGTTTGCGCTTTTCACAAGCATTAACAAAAAGCGTCTGATAGTTAATTGTTTTAACATGTAAAAACCCAATTCTTGTATTAAAAATTGATAATCAGAATATTTTTCTACCTTTGTCGCCCTGACAATCAGGTTTTATTGAATCGTCCGTAAGCTTTGCTTTGTTCCGCTACCATCCAGCGGGTCTTCTCATCGTCAAAATTCGACCTCAAAATCAACCGTCTTGTTCAGAAAAACCGGTCGCGAAGTGTGTTACACAATGTTCGTGACACATTGAGAATATATGATAGAAACTTTTTTTTGCGACCTCGCGTGCCGAACCCTGGTTCCGGCTTCTTCCGCGCTAATCACACATTTAATTACACATTTAAAAAGTACTGCAGCTACCTGCAGTCAAAATCATTATGACATTTAACGAATTAAATATTTCTGCCCCGATATTGAGGGCGCTCGAAAACAAACAGTACAAAACCCCCACTCCCATTCAGGAGCAGGCGATACCACCGGCATTAAATGGCCGTGATATCCTGGGGATTGCCCAAACCGGCACCGGAAAAACCGCTGCCTTTGCCATCCCAATCATTCAGCAACTCGACGAGGCTCCTGTTCGGAAACGCGGTATCAAAGCCCTGATCCTGACACCCACACGAGAACTGGCCATCCAGATCGACGAAGGGTTTCGCGATTACGGTCGCTATACCAAGTTACGTCACACAGTGGTATATGGCGGGGTAAACCAACGCCCTCAAGTCGACAAACTGCGTCAGGGCGTCGATATTCTGGTGGCTACACCGGGCCGTCTCCTGGACCTCATCAACCAAAAATACATCCGTCTCGACATGGTGGAGCATTTTGTGCTCGACGAAGCCGACCGGATGCTCGACATGGGATTTATCCACGATATCAAACGTCTGTTGCCTTTGTTGCCAATAGAAAAGCAAACCCTTTTCTTCTCGGCTACCATGCCACTTACGATTGCCCGGCTTTCGGGTTCGATTTTGAAAGATCCGGTGAAAGTACACGTAATACCAGAAGCTTCAGTAGCCGAACAGATTGCCCAGCATTTGTATTTTGTGGAAAAACAACAAAAAAGCGATTTACTTGTTTCGCTATTAAAGAACGAGTTGAATAAGTCGGTGCTGGTATTTTCGCGCACCAAGCACGGTGCCGACCGGATTGCCAGAATACTCACCCAAAAAGGGATCGACTGCGAAGCCATCCACGGAAATAAAAGCCAGGGGGCACGACAACGGGCACTGAGCAACTTTAAAGCACGAAGAACACGCGTAATTGTGGCTACTGACATTGCCGCACGCGGAATCGACATTGCCAACCTCGAGATGGTAATCAACTACGACATGCCCGATGTGGCAGAGACTTATGTACACCGGATAGGAAGAACCGGAAGGGCCGGACAGAGCGGCACAGCGCTTACCTTTTGCTCGCGCGACGAACAAATGATGGTGCGCAGTATCCAACGCCTGACTGGAACAAAACTGAACGCCATTTCGGCATAAATAGAAAAAAATAAGCCCTCGTGCGGGATTATTTTGTATTTTTCTGTGTCAATTTGAGCAATGTATGGCACGGGTCAAAATGAAGATGATATTTGGAAGATATGAATAAACCACACCGGGAATAAAACATTAAAAAAAATTTGAATGGGTAGATCAATTTCATACAACAAACGGGAACTCGAAAAAAAACGTGAACAGAAAAGAAAAGAAAAAGAAAAGCGCAAAGAAGAACGCAAAGCCAGCGCCGGGGGCAGCTCGCTCGACGATATGATCGCCTATGTTGACAAGAATGGTGTAATCATGGACACTCAGCCCGATCCTGACAAACACGAAGATATTAAACTCGAAAACATTGCCGTTTCGGTGCCGAAGCGCGAAGATGTGGAGGAAGAACCACTAAAAGGCCGTGTGGAACATTTTAAAAACGACAAAGGCTATGGTTTCATAAAAGATATGGGAAGTGTTGAAAAGTACTTCTTCCATATCAGCGATGCTTATCCGGGAATCGACGAAGGTGCTGTGGTTACTTTCGAACTGGCCCGGGGAAACAAAGGTATGAATGCCGTAAATATTACTCCCTGGGTTGAAAAGAAAGTGGAAGTGCCAAATCCTGAAAAGAAAGAGTCCTCAGATCCCGGCTCCGCCGCATCGTCGCCCGGAGAAAAGCAGTAGAAATCTTATACAAGCAACTTAAAATA
>WOYI010713695.1_pt1 | contig 13203 bp, 10 predicted proteins | sample 6423411 | NCBI WGS metagenome assembly WOYI01 (sample SAMN13441803, study PRJNA592873) | oil field metagenome | biome: oil field; feature: oil-well bore; material: oil-contaminated soil; isolation source: oil-contaminated soil from oil-well borehole | place: Germany: Wietze | collected 2016-10-18 ... | reverse complement strand
ACCGGCGCCGACACCAGCAGGGACAGGAGCGAAACCCCGACGAACGACACGACCGGCACCGACAGCACGCCGAGATGCGCCGAGAACAGGATGCCGATCGTGTCGCCCGAGATCGCAGGTGCCAGGAATCCGATCGCCGACGCCACCAGAACGACGAGTCCCCAGCGCGTCGCGATCCCGGCCGCCGAGGACGCCCGCCCCGAATAGGCCACCGAGCCCAGCGCTCCGGCCAGCGCGCCGACGGCGAGGTTCCACGGGACCGCGACCGTCACCGCACCCGGGAGAGTTGCGGCTATCCCGGCGACCAGGCCCAGCGCGAGGGAGCGGCCGATGGGACGACGGGCGTTGCGCAGCAGGTCGACGAGCAGCCAGCCGAGAGCGCCGAACACCGGCCCGATCACGGCGGCCAGCACGATCCGGGTCGTGTACTCGTCGACGGCCCCCTCCAACTGGGTCAGCCAGACGATGAAGGCGAGCCAGACCACGAGCAGGGCCAGCATCGCGCGCCGGTTGTCCTGCGGGTCCGGGTCCGCCCGCTCGACGACTCCGGCCGGCAGCCAGGCGAGCAGGACGAAGGCGCTCGATGACACCAGCAGCGGGAGGCCTCCCCCGAAATCCTCGAGCTCGCAATCGGTCCCCGCGCAGGACGCGGTGAGCCACAGCGGCACGAGTGCCGCGAGCGGAAACACGATCGCACCCCAGCCGAGCATGAGGATCCACCGCCCAGCGCGGTCGGCGCCCGACGCGATCGCCGCCGCCTCGAGGAGTACGAGCACGGGGACCGCGAACGCCGCGATCCCGATCAGGTAGCCCCATGAGGCGATGTCGAACAGCCGGCCGATGCCGATCGTCAGGATCGCGCTGACGGCGGCGGCGCCGAGCGCAGGCCAGACCATCCTCCCGGCGAGCAGCGGACGCGCCAGCTGGAAGACGGCGAGGGTGGCCAGCGCGCCGGATGCGATCCCGACGGCGATGAGGGCGAGCATCCCTGCTGCTCCTCTCGATCGTGGCCGGGTGACCCAACCCTAGGACGATGCGCGCAGGCGAGCGGGGCGCCGCCTCCGAAGAGACGACGCCCCGCTTCGAGCGATGACGAGGATCAGGCTCCTTAGAGCGCGTAGCTCTCCTCGCCGTGGACGATCGTGTCGACACCTGCGACCTCGTCCTCGGTCTTGACACGGAAGCCCATCGTGTGCTGGATGATCCAACCGATGACGAACGCCAGCACGAAGGAGTAGATCATCACGCCGAAGGCGCCGAGGGCCTGAGCCCCGAGCTGCCAACCGGTCCCGGTGTAGATCATGCCGATGCCCTGGCCGAAGAAGCCGATGTACAGGGTTCCGATCAGACCGCCGACAAGGTGGATGCCGACCACGTCGAGCGAGTCGTCGAAGCCGAGCTTGAACTTCAGCTCGATCGCGACGGAGCAGATCGCGCCGGTGATCAGGCCGAGCACGACCGCCCAGAACGGCGAAAGGATGTTGCACGCCGGCGTGATGGCGACGAGGCCGGCGACAGCGCCCGATCCCGCACCGATCGAAGTCGGCTTGCCGTCCTTGATCTTCTCCACGATGAGCCAGCCGAGGATGGCAGCGGCGGGCGCGGCCAGCGTGTTGATCCAGGCGATGGCGGCGACGCCGTCGACGGCGGCTTCGGAGCCGGAGTTGAAGCCGAACCAGCCGAACCACAGCAGAGCGGCGCCGATCAGGGTCAGCGGCACGTTGTGGGGGGCGTTCATGCCCTTCTTGAATCCGACACGACGGCCGAGCACCAGCGCGAGTGCGAGGCCTGCAGCACCGGCGTTGATGTGCACCGCGGTTCCACCGGCGAAGTCGTTCACGCCGAGCACGTGCGCCGAGAAGCCGTCACCGAGGTTGAACACCGCGTAGCAGACCGGGAAGTAGACGACCGTCACCCAGACGCCGGCGAAGACCATCCATGCGCCGAACTTGGCGCGATCGGCGATCGCGCCCGAGATCAGCGCGACCGTGATGATCGCGAAGGTCGCCTGGAATCCGACGAAGGCGAGCCCGTTCAGATCCGGCGACATGGCCCCCGTCTTGTCGATGCCCAGCAGGTTGCTCAGCCCGAGCAGGTTGTTCGACGGATCGAAGGGGTTGCCCAGGAAGTGCGGGATCAGCGGGGTTCCGAACGCCAGGCCGTAGCCGTAGAGCACCCAGAGGACCGCGACGATGGCGATGGCACCGAAGCTCATCATCATCATGCTGATGACGGACTTCGCTTTGACCATGCCGCCGTAGAAGAAGGCGACGCCCGGCGTCATGAGCAGCACAAACGCTGCGGCGACGATCAGCCAGAGCGAGTTGATTGCGGTCACCGTGTCTCCAATGGTGGGACCGCTCGCGAGATGGAGCATGGGTAGGTTCCTCTTTTTCTCTCTTGTGCCCGGGTGAGGGGGAGAAGCCTGGCATCCGCGCTCGCACCAAGGGGACCGGACGTCGGGTTCAAGGCCAGTGTGGCGGGGGCACGTTACCGCCCTGCTGTCCACGTGTTTCAGGGGCGTTACGCGCGGTTGGCTGGTGTAAACATCGTGTTTCGAGGAGGGGCGAATCCGCCCCCAATTCGGCGGCGGTGCAGCCACGACGGGGAGACAGAATGGGCGGGTGACCCTCTTCCGCTCCGAACGCGTCGCGGCCGTGCTCCTCGTCGTGGCCGCGGCGCTGGGGGTCGCCCTGGCCAACAGCCCGGTCGGGCCCGCCCTGTTCACCGCGCGCGACGCGCACCTCGGCATCCCGTGGCTGGGCCTCGAGCTCTCCGCCGGCCACTGGATCACCGACGGGCTGCTCGCCGTCTTCTTCTTCCTGGCCGCCACCGAGTTGCGCCACGAGCTGACGCACGGCGAGCTGGACAGCGCGCGCAAGGCCCTGGTCCCTGCGGTCGCCGCGATCGGCGGCGTGCTCGCGCCGGCGCTCGTCTACCTCGGATTCGTGCGCGATCCGGCGCTGGTGAACGGATGGCCCATCCCGACCGCGACCGACATCGCCTTCGCGCTGGGGGTGCTCGCCCTGCTCGGGAGGGGACTCCCCTCACGGGTTCGCGCCCTGCTGCTCGCGCTCGCCGTGATCGACGACCTGATCGCGATCCTCCTGATCGCCTTCCTGTTCACCAGTGAGCTGAACCCGATTCCGCTGCTGACCGCGGTGCCGGTCGTGCTGCTGTTCGGCTTCCTGAGCTACCGGGTGCGCGGGCGACGGGCGCCCTGGATCGTTGCAGCGCTGATCGTTCTCGGTGCTGCCGCCTGGACGCTGGTGCATCTCTCGGGGATCCACCCGACGATCGCCGGGGTCGCCCTCGGCCTGATCATGGCGCCCGCCGTCGCCGGAAAGGCACGGCACACCCTCGAGCCGTGGTCGAACGGCCTGGTCCTCCCGCTGTTCGCGTTCGTCTCGGCACTCGTGATCATCCCGTCGGTCGGGATCTCGGGGCTCAGCCCGGTGTTCTGGGGCATCATGGTCGCCCTGCCGGTCGGCAAGCTGGTCGGAATCACTGCTGGGGCGATCATCGCCTCCCGGCTGGTGCCGAAGGCGCAGCGAGCCATGGCGGTCCCCGTCGGCGACGTGCTGGTGGTCGCCACCCTGGGCGGGATCGGCTTCACCGTCTCCTTGCTGATGAACGAGCTCGCGTTCCGCGCAGACGGCAGCATCATCGCGCAGGGCACGCTCGCCGTTCTGATCGGCTCGATCATCGGTGCGATCATCGGTGCGGTCGTGACGGGTCTTCGAGCTCGCAGCTATCGCAGGGCCGGCCCCGGGCCCGAGACCTCCTGACCCCTACTCGGGCTGCCCCGTGGTCATCGCGATGAGCCGCGACACCGCGCGCAGGTACTTCTTGCGGTAACCGCCCGCCAGCATCTCTTCCCCGAACACCGAGTCGAGGGGCGTGCCCGTGCCGAGCACCCGGACCTGCGCGTCGTAGAGCCGGTCGACCAGGGCCACGAAGCGCAGCGCATCCGACTGATCGCCGAGCGTTCGGACACCTCGCAGTCCGACCGTGTCGAGGCCGTCGACCAGCTTCACATAACGCGAGGGATGCACGGTCGCCAGGTGCGCGAGCAGCGATCGGAAGTCATCGGCCGTCACCGAGCCGGCGGTGCCGGCGGAGGCCGCATCCGTGATCGCCGCATCGAAGGCGTCCTCGTCCAGCGCGGGCGCGTGCCCCTCCACCTCGCGGTGACGGTAGTCCAGCCCATCGATCCGCACGATCTCGAAGCGATCCGCCATGCTCCGGATCTCGCGCAGGAAGTCCGATGCCGCGAAGCGGCCCTCACCCAGCGCGTTCGGCGGCGTGTTGGAGGTGGCCGCGATCCGGGTGCCGGATGCCGTGAGTTCGCCGAGCAGCCGGCTCATGAGCATCGTGTCGCCTGGATCGTCGAGCTCGAACTCGTCGATCGCCAGCAGGCTGGCCCCGCTGAGCAGCTTCACCGTCGCCGCATAGCCGAGCGCACCGACCAGCGCGGTGTACTCGATGAAGGTGCCGAAGTACTTGCGGCCGGGGGCGAGCTTCCAGAGCGCGGCGAGCAGGTGGGTCTTGCCGACCCCGAAGCCGCCGTCGAGGTACAGGCCCGGCTTGACGCCGGGGGCTCTGCGCCGGCCGAAGCGCCCGCCGCCCGCCCCCTTCCACGTGTCGACGAAGGCCAGCACCTTCGCGACGGCCTGGGCCTGGGACGGGTAGTCGGGATCCGGGCGGTAGTTCTCGAGCGTCGCATCCGCGAACTGCCGTGGCGGAACGAGGGATGCCGCCATCTCGGCGCCGCTCATCTGCGGAGCGCGCTCGGCCAATGACGGGACGGACAACTGCTGCATGGGATGTGCCTCGGGACTCGGACTTCGTGTCGAACTCTTACGGCACGTCAGCGGGCACGTGATCGACTGTCTACCCTGAAGGGGACGCCTCAGCCTACCGCTGCAGGCCGCTTCACTCAGGAGACGCAGATGCCCATTGAGAACGACCCTTCGCCAGCCTTCGCCGCCTTCGCCCATCCCGAACGCCTGGTGAGCACGGACTGGCTCTCCGCGCACCTGGGCGAGCCCGGCCTGGTCGTGGTCGAATCCGATGAGGACGTGCTGCTCTACGAGACCGGCCACATCGAAGGCGCCGTCAAGATCGACTGGCACACCGAGCTGAACGACCCGGTCACCCGCGACTACCTCGATGGCGCCGGCTTCGCGAAGCTCCTCGGCTCGAAAGGCATCGCCCGCGATACGACCGTCGTCATCTACGGCGACAAGAACAACTGGTGGGCCGCATACGCCCTCTGGGTGTTCAGCCTGTTCGGCCACAAGGATGTGCGCCTGCTCGACGGCGGCCGCGCCAAATGGGAGGCCGAGGGCAGGGCGTACACGACCGTCGTCCCCACCCCGGCCCCGGTGGACTATCCGGTGGTGGAACGGGACGACTCCGTCATCCGCGCCTTCAGGGACGACGTGCTGGAGGTGATCGGCAGCTCCCCTCTGATCGATGTGCGCTCCCCCGAGGAGTACGTCGGCTACCGCACCTCCGCCCCCGCCTACCCGGAGGAGGGCGCGCTGCGCGCCGGCCACATCCCGACCGCGCAGAATGTGCCATGGGCGAAGGCCGTTGCCGAGGACGGCAGTTTCAAGACCCGTCCAGAGCTCGAGGAGGTCTACCTCGCCGGAGCCGGTCTGAAGCCCGGCGACGATGTCATCGCGTACTGCCGAATCGGCGAGCGCTCGAGCCACACCTGGTTCGTGCTGACCCACCTGCTCGGCTTCGAGAACGTGCGCAACTACGACGGATCGTGGACCGAATGGGGCAGCGCGGTGCGCGTGCCGATCGTCAAGGGCGCGGAGCCCGGCGCCGTCGCTCACTGACTGGCACACTGAAGGGGTGACCGACACCGCACTCCCCGAGGCCCTCGCCGACATCCGCGACGACTTCCTGGCGCTCGAGCAGAGCGATCGCCTGCAGTTGCTGCTGGAGTTCTCGCAGGAGTTGCCCGAACTCCCCGAGCGCTACGCCGATCATCCCGATCTGCTGGAGCGGGTCGTCGAATGCCAGTCGCCCGTCTTCCTCTTCGTCGAGGTGGATGAGGATCGCGTGGTCCGCGTGTTCCTGACCGCACCGCGGGAATCGCCCACGACTCGCGGATTCGCCTCGATCCTGGCACAGGGTCTCGCCGGGTTGACGGTCGAGCAGGTTCTGGCCGTTCCGTCCGACTTCCCGCTGGAGATCGGCCTGACCGAGGCGGTCAGCCCGCTCCGGCTGCGCGGGATGATCGGGATGCTCGGCCGCATCCAGCGCCAGGTCAAGGAGAAGTCCGCAGCTCTCTAGCCTGCTCCGCCCGAGGATCGCTCCTGTCCGGCCGTCGCGGTCGTGGAATGCGGCAGCGCCTCGATCCAGCGCCGGATCGCGCCCTCCCACTTCTCGCGGTCGTAGTTCCACAGCTTGGTGTGGCGTGCGATCTCGAATGCCTCGTAGCTGACGATGTCGGGCCGGGCGACGGCCAGCGCGCGCGACGCCGTCGACGGGACGAAACCGTCGTCGTCGCTGTGCAGGATCAGGATCGGGCGGTCGAGCTCCTGGGCGCGGGTCACGAAATCGAGGCGGTCGAGGTCGAGCGGCTCGGCCAGCCCGGTGAGGGGTCGTCCCCAGCGGTGCTTGAACAGGCTGAGCACGCCGCGGCGGATCGCCGAGGGGAGGCGGCGCAGTTCGGCCTGGAAGTCGAGGGTCGCGATCCAGTCGACGACCGGCGACTCGAGCACGACGCCCACCACCCGCTCCCCCAACGCCGAACGGGTGAGCGCCTGCAGCACCGTGGCGCCGCCCATCGACCAGCCCATGAGCACCAGCTCCTCTGCTCCATGCGACAGCGCGTACTGCATGGCGGCCTCCACATCGAGCCACTCGCGGTCGCCGAGCGCATAGCGGTAGTCGTCGCTGCGCGGGGCGTCGCCGTCGTTGCGGTAGCTGACGAGCAGGGAGGTGAAACCCTCTGCGCGGAACGGGATGACGCCGCGCAGCGTCTCAGGGCGGCGCACGGCGCGGCCGTGCACCCCGATCATCCATCGCTTCCCGTCGGATCCTTCGGCAGGGATCAGCCAGGCTGGGGCGTCGCCCAGCGGCGTGGCGATCCGCACATCCTCGTAGTCCAGCCCCATGTCGGCCGGTGTCAGGTAGTACCAGCCGCTGAAACGACCGCGCTGTGCCGCCGCGAGATCTCCGAAGTCGGGCACCTCGACCGGCCGGGTGACCGTCCGCAGATCCTGCGACAGGATGTCGCCGACCCGCACATGACCGGTGTCGCCCGAGAACCAGAAGCTGTACTCCCCCGGCAACCGCGACTCGGGCGTCGACGACAGCACGATGGTCTTCCGCACCGGGTCGACCGCGAGGACCTGGATGTCGTCGATCCGCCGCGACGGCGGCACGATCACGGTCCTGGCGACGACCACGCTGATCGCCGCGGCCGCTGCGGCGACGGCGCCGCCGAGCGCCAGCACGCCGATCGCCGAGCCGGCCAGGACCTTGCCGGTGCGGCTGCTCCCGGTGCGACCCGCGCCCGTTCGGCTGGCCATGGTGCTCCCCTTGCTCCGGGCGGCTCCGGGCTCGGAGCGGCGTGGCAGGTGACGCCGCCTCTGCGAAAACCCTAGTCTGCAGACGTGCCCGAATCCGCATCCGGTCCCCTCCTCCCGCTCGCCTTCCGCGATGCGATCGATGCGGTGCGGCACGCGGCCGCGCGTCCGGAGCTGGAGCTCGCCGAGATCCCGGCGCCGACCGGACTCGCGCCCCACGCGATCGCGATGGCCGGCGATGTCCGACCCGCCCTGCACGGCGTCGATTCCGTTCTCGGCACCGGGCGTTTCGTGCTGCTCTACGACATGGAGGAGCCCGAGGCCTGGGGAGGGCAATTCCGTGTCGTCTGCTTCGCGCAGGCGCCGCTCGAGACGGACATCGGGCTCGATCCATTCCTGGCGGAGGTCGCCTGGTCGTGGCTCGTCGACGCGCTCGAGCTGCGCGGCGCGCACTACCACTCCGCATCGGGCACCGCCACCAAGGTGCTGTCGACCGGATTCGGGGAGCTGGCCGGGCAGAGCGACGGGGCGCAGCTCGAGATCCGCGCATCCTGGACCCCGACCGACACCGACTTCGCCGCCCACGTCGAGGGCTGGAGCGAGCTGGTCTGCCAGCTCGCCGGCCTCCCGCCGACCACTGATGCGGTGAGCCTCCTTCCCGATCTCCGGGCGACGCGTGACTGACGGACCACTGTTCATCCAGCCGGGATCCGCAGCGCACCCGATGGGCGAGGATCCGGCCGGGCCGGAAACTCCCGCCGAGCGGGCCGAAGCGGTCCCAGCGCTCCGCGAACCCGAGCCGCATGCGCCGCTGCACGTCATCGACACGCGCGCCGAATACGAGTTCGCGGTCGAGCGGCTCGCTGCAGGCGTTGGACCTTTCGGAGTGGATGCCGAGCGCGCCTCCGGCTTCCGCTACTCGCAGCGCGCCTACTTGATCCAGGTCTTCCGCCGCGGCTCCGGCGCCTTCCTCTTCGACCCCCCGGCGATCGGCGAGCTGTCGGCGCTCGCCGCGGTGATGGCGGACGAGGAGTGGATCCTGCACGCCGCGAGTCAGGACCTCGCCTGCCTGCGCGAGGTGGGTCTGGATCCGGCGCGCATCTTCGACACGGAACTCGGCGCCCGGCTCGCGGGCCTGCCGCGCGTGGGCCTGGGGCCGGTCGTCGAGCAGTTGCTCGGCATCCATCTCGCCAAGGAGCATTCGGCAGCCGACTGGTCGACCCGGCCGCTGCCGCAGAGCTGGTTGGTCTATGCGGCACTCGACGTCGAACTGCTGCCAGATCTGCGCGACAGGATCGCCGAGATCCTGGCGTCCTCCGGCAAGACGGAGATCGCGGCGCAGGAGTTCGACGCCGTGCTGCGCCGTGAGACGCCGGTGCGCGAGGATCCCTGGCGCCGGCTCTCGGGACTCCACACCCTCCGCCAGGCCCGCAATCTCGCCGTCGCGCGCGCTCTCTGGACGGCCCGCGACGACTACGCCCGCGAGATCGACACGGCGCCCGGCCGACTGGTCCCCGACGCATCACTGGTCGCCGCGGCGCGGCTGCTGCCGGCGACCAAGCGCGAGCTGGCCGGCATCAAGGAGTTCACGGGACGCGCCAGCCGCAGCCAGCTCGACCGCTGGTTCGCGGCCATCCAGGACGGGCTGGCTGCCACCGAGCTGCCGCAGCTGCACCCGCCCAGCGACGCCCTTCCGCCACCGCGGGTGTGGGCGGACAAGAACCCGGACGCCGACCGCAGGCTGAGGCGCGCACGCGCGGCCGTGACCGAGGTCGCAACCCGCCTCGACATCCCGATCGAGAACCTGCTCACGCCGGAGTTCCTTCGACGCCTCGCATGGGCGCCCCCGGCGCCGGCGAGCTCCGAGAGCATCGCAGCGGCGCTCGCGGCGCTCGGCGCCCGCCCGTGGCAGCTCGACGCAACCGCACCGGTCATCGCCCGCGCCTTTGCCGACGCCGCCCAGGAGCCAGAGACCTCATCCGCGGCTGTTCCTTCGGAATGATCAAATGGCTCTGACCGGTTCTCGAGGCTGACCGGCCGGGAGGCTCCAGGGGTGCTCAGCCGTTCAGCGCTGCCATGTCGGCGTAGCGGTCGCCCGCCGGGGTTGGAAGGGCGCTCAGCGCGGCGAGCTGCTCGGCGCTCAGCGTCAGCGCGTCGGCAGCCACGTTCTCCTCGAGCCTGCTGACCCGCTTGGTTCCCGGGATCGGCGCGATCCCCTCGCCGTGACTGAGGATCCAGGCCAGCGCGACCTGCGCCGGCGTGGCGCCGACCTCCTCCGCGACGGCCGCGACGGCATCCACGATCTTCAGGTTCTCGACCAGATTCTCGCCTTCGAACCTCGGATTGGCCCGGCGGAAGTCGCTCGCGTCGAGCGCATCCTGCGATCGGATCGCGCCGGTCAGGAATCCGCGGCCGAGCGGCGAGTACGGCACGAAACCGATCCCGAGTTCGCGCAGCAGCGGCAGCACCTCCGCCTCGGGATCGCGCGTCCAGAGCGAGTACTCGCTCTGCACCGCGGTCACCGGATGCACGGCATGCGCCCGCCGAATGGTGTCAGCCGAGGCCTCCGACAGCCCGTAGCCGCGCAGCTTGCCGGCCTGGATCAGTTCGGCGAACGCGCCCACGGTGTCTTCGATCGGGACCTTCGGATCGATGCGGTGCTCGTAGTAGAGGTCGAGGTGGTCGGTGCCGAGCCGGCGCAGCGAATCGTCGAAGGAGGCGCGCAGGTTCTCCGGGCTCCCGTTCTGCTCGCGCGCCCCGCTCTCGCGGTTGACGATCGCGAACTTGGAGGCGATCACCACCTGGTCGCGATCCGCCCCGATCGCCCTGCCCAGCAGTTCCTCGTTGGTGAAGGGGCCGTAGGCCTGCGCGGTGTCGAAGAAGGTGACCCCGAGTTCGAGGGCGCGACGGATCGTGCGGATCGACTCCGCCTCGTCCTTGCCGGCGCCGGTGTAGTACGCCGACATCCCCATGGTGCCGAGCCCCAGCCGGGAGACGTCGAGGGTTCCGATGGTGGTGTGCTTCATGTGCAGAGCCTTTCCTATGAGATGAGTTCCGCTGGGTGCCCGGTCCACCCGCTCCCGCGGGAACGGACCCTAGGATCCGGCGAGCTTGTGCTGCTCTGCGCGCTCTTCGAGATCCTCGGGCAGCGGCCGGGCGACCGGGATGCGGGTGCCGAGCACCTGGGAGACGATGTCCCTCGCGATCCGCTGCTCGGTCAGGCCGACCTCGGCGAAGATCTCGTCGCGGGTGGCCTGCGGGATGAACTCGTCGGGGAGTCCGAGCTCGTCGACGGCGGTGTCGACTCCGGCCGCGCGCAGGTCCTGGCGGATGCGCGTGCCGACGCCGCCCACGCGGATCCCGTCCTCGATGCTCACCACCAGACGATGCTGGGCCGCGAACTCGATGATGCTCGCAGGAACGGGGATCACCCAGCGCGGATCGACGACCGTCGCGCCGATCCCCTGGTCGGCGAGGCGCTCGGCGACCTGGAGCGCGAGCTTCGCCATCGGCCCGACCGCCACGATCAGCACATCGCGGTGCGGCGCCTCGCGCAGCACGTCGACGCCGTCCGCGGTGCGGCGCTGCGCGTCGAACTCGTTGCCGACGGTGCCGCGCGGGAAGCGGACCACCGTCGGACCGTCCTCCACGGCGACCGCCTCGCCGAGTTCCTCGCGCAGCCGGCTCGCGTCGCGCGGCGCGGCGATGCGGACGCCCGGCACCGCCTGCAGGATCGCCAGATCCCACATGCCGTGGTGGCTCGGGCCGTCGGGGCCGGTCACCCCGGCGCGGTCGAGCACGAAGGTGACGCCGGCCTTGTGCAGCGCGACATCCATCAGCACCTGATCGAACGCGCGGTTCATGAAGGTCGCGTAGATCGCCACCACCGGGTGCAGGCCGCCGAAAGCGAGTCCCGCCGCACTGGTGACCGCGTGCTGCTCGGCGATGCCGACGTCGAAGACGCGGGCCGGGTACCTCTCGGCCATCCGGTAGAGGCCTGTCGGACGCAGCATGGCGGCCGTGATCCCGACCAGGCGCGGGTTGCGGTCGGCCAGCTCGACCATCGCGTCCGCGAACACCGAGGTCCAGGATGGCCGGCTCGCGGGCTCGATCGGCTCACCCGTCTCCGGGTCGATCTGGCCGATCGCATGGAATTGATCAGCCACGTCGGCGACCGCGGGCTCGAAGCCGTGGCCCTTCTCGGTGATGACGTGCACGATCACCGGCGCCTCGTAGTTCTTGGCCTGGGTGAGCGCCGCCTCGAGGGCGGGCAGATCGTGCCCGGGAATCGGCCCGATGTACTTGATGTCGAGGTTCGAGTACAGCGCCTCGTTGTTGCTGAAGCGGGCGAGGAAGCCGTGCATGGCGCCCCGCGTTCCGCGATAGATCGCGCGACCTGGCGCGCCGAACCTGGCGAACAGACGTTCGCTGGAGCGGTACAGATCGCGGTACTCGCGGCGGGTCCTGACGGTGTTGAGGAAGCGCGCCATGCCGCCGATCGTCGGCGCGTACGAACGGCCGTTGTCGTTGACGACGATGACCAGGCGGCGGCTGTTGTCGTCGCTGATGTTGTTCAGCGCCTCCCATGTCATCCCGCCGGTCAGCGCTCCATCGCCCACGACCGCGACGACGCAGCGGTCGTCCTGGCCGGTCATCGCGAAGGCGCGGGAGATCCCATCCGCCCAGCTCAACGAACTGGAGGCATGGGAACTCTCGACGATGTCGTGCACAGACTCCGAGCGCTGCGGGTAGCCGGACAGGCCGCCCGCCATCCGGAGCCTCGAGAAGTCGTGACGGCCGGTCAGCAGCTTGTGCACATAGCTCTGGTGCCCGACATCGAACACGATCGCGTCGCGGGGGGAGTCGAACACCCGGTGGATCGCGATGGTCAGCTCGACCACTCCGAGATTCGGCCCGAGGTGCCCGCCGGTCTTCGAGACCGCGGCCACCAGGAATACCCGGATCTCTTCGGCGAGCTGCACCAGCTGCTCCCGGGTCAATCCGTCCAGGTCGCGTGGGGTGGAGATGCCCTCGAGCAATGACATGCCATCGAGTCTACGAGCGCATCGTGGATGGACTCTCAGAGGCGGGACCGGATTCCGAGTTTCTCTGACACCGGCGCAGCTAGCGTCGCACGCGATCCCGCAGCACGAAAGGACGCGCGCACGTGACCGGTACCGTCTCCTCTCCGGAGGTGCGCGTCCTCCGCGGACAGCCCCGGTGGGTGCTCCCCCCGCTCGGCAGCATCCTGCTGCTCGCGGGGCTGCTCTACTCCTGGAACATCGGCTACAGCGGCGTCTCGACCTACTACGCGAGCGCCGCGAAGAGCATGTCGGAGAGCTGGGGCGCCCTGCTCACCGGGGCGATGGATCCCTCGGCGAGCATGACGCTCGACAAGCTGTCCGGATTCCTGGTGCCGCAGGCACTGTCGATCCGGTTGTTCGGATTCCACGCCTGGGCGCTGTCACTTCCCCAGGTGATCGAGGGTCTCATCACCATCGTCGCCGCCTATGCGATCGGCGCCCGTTGGCGCGGACCGGCCGTCGGTCTCGGGACTGCGGGCGTCATGGCGGTGACCCCGATGCTGGCGGCCATGTTCGGGCGGCTGATGGAGGACGGCATGCTCACCATGACGATGGTGCTCGCCTTC
>WOYI010305773.1_pt1 | contig 13209 bp, 11 predicted proteins | sample 6423411 | NCBI WGS metagenome assembly WOYI01 (sample SAMN13441803, study PRJNA592873) | oil field metagenome | biome: oil field; feature: oil-well bore; material: oil-contaminated soil; isolation source: oil-contaminated soil from oil-well borehole | place: Germany: Wietze | collected 2016-10-18 ... | reverse complement strand
CCGGCCGCGGAGATCAACCGTTTCGTCGCGGAAAAACAAAACTGGATCAACAAGGCCATACAGAAACAATCCCGGCTGCTTGCCCTGCATCAGGAAAAAGCGTATGTGACCGGTGAAAATTTTTATTATCTGGGTCAAACCTACCCCTTGGAAACCTTCTTTGAACCCATGGAAAATATCGGCGTTCTTTTCCGGAATAACCGCTTTTTTCTAAACTGTCCCGAAGGCAGGGACATGAGAAAATTCTACCTTATTTCCTGGTATAAGAAAAAAGCGCGGCAACATCTCAAAGAGCGGGTTGATTTTTTCGAAAGCATGCTTAAACTTACGTCCGGCGGTGTTCGGATAACATCGGCCGAAAGGCGCTGGGGATCCTGCTCGGAAGATAACCATTTGGCCTTCAGCTTTCGCCTGATCATGGCGCCGCCTGAGGTCATTGATTATGTTGTTGTCCATGAGTTGATGCACATCCGGGAGAAAAATCATTCTTCAAAATTCTGGAACTTAGTGCTAAACGTGATTCCGGATTACCGGGCCCATCGATGCTGGCTTCGCGACAATCAGCGCCATTTGAATCTTTGAGCATCTGACACGAAAGGATTTCAATAGCTTATTTTATGGATATTATCGAAACCATTGACCTGAAGCACCGGCCGTTTCTGTCTGAACGCTTCCGGCAAATGCATTTGAATATTTCCGACTATACGTTTGCCAACCTCTATCTGTTCCGCAATGTAAGCCATTATAATATACTGACGAAAGATTGCGGCACGTTCATTTCGGCCTACAACCGTCAGGACCAGAATTACATCATGCCTTTGGATAGCCCGCAAAACTGCTCTCCGGACACCCTCAGGCATTTGGCGAATGACGGCGGTTTTTTCTTTCCCATCCCCGAAGCGTGGCTGCCTTTTTTCCCTGAACATGAATTTGCCATCACATCCGATGACGGCGAATCAGATTATATTTACCTGACTTCGAACATGGCGTCATTTGCCGGAAAACAATATACGCGCCATCGCAATCATCTGAATCAGTTCTTCGGCGCATACCGTCCGTTGGATCAAGCCCTTAACGCGGATAATGTTCAGGATGCCGCGGCCGTCCTGCAGCACTGGCAGGAAGAATCCCTGCTGGCCGAAAATAAAACGGATTATTCGGTTTGTATGGAGGCCCTGCAAAAATTCTCAGAGCTTGCGCTGTGGGGCACACTATATTACATTGAAGGCAAACCGGCCGGTTTCATCGTCGGGGAGGCATTGAGTAAGGATACTTTCTGTCTGCACTTTGCCAAGGGTTCTAAAAAATATCACGGCATTTATGAGTTTATGTTCAATGACACGGCCATCAAATTGCAATCGCAATATCAATATCTGAATCTGGAAGAGGACATGGGCAACGGCAATTTACGGCGAACAAAAAAGTCATATGGGCCGGAACGGATTTTGAAAAAATATCGTGTCAGCCTGAAGCGCTGACACCGGGATAACGGATTCATGACCAACCCAGAAAACATCACCAACTTATACGAAGGGGATCAGGGCATCATTCATTCGATTGACGGCGGTTCCGCCCTGACCAGCCGACTGGCCGGCATGGGCATCGTCACGGGTGCGCGATTCCGCGTCGCCCAGACGGGCGGCGGGTCGATCGTGATTCAGGTATCCGGAACGCGTATTGCTCTGGGCCGCGGCGAGGCAACTAAAATTTCCGTCTATAAAATTGCTCCGGACGACACGGTTTGTTTGCAGCCCATTGACAAAGAAATATCCGTCGCCCTGGTCGGCCAGCCCAACGTCGGCAAGTCCACGCTGTTTAATATTCTCACGGGACTTTCCCAGCATGTCGGCAACTGGCCGGGGAAAACCGTGGAAAAAAAAGAAGGTGAGCACCGGCGGGATAATGTCCTGATCCGGATGGTTGATCTGCCAGGCACTTACAGTCTGACCGCTTTTTCGGAAGAAGAAAGGGTGACGCGCGAGTTCATTATTCGGGAAAAACCGGACCTGGTGGTGCTGGTCGTCAATGCGGCAGCCCTGGAGCGCAGTCTCTATCTCCTGTCGGAAGTTCTGCTGCTCAACCGTCCCGTCATGGTCGCCGTCAACATGCTGGACGTCGCTTCCGGACAGGGCATGCAGATTGATACGAAAGCCCTCGAAGACGCGCTGGGCCTTCCCGTTATTCCCATGATCGCCAAAAGAAACAGCGGCATCAAGGAGCTGGTGGACCAGATGGCCGCCTTTGCCGAAGGCAAAATCAAAATCACCCCCGATTTGCCGGAAGTTTCCGTTGATCACTTGCCCATTTATCAGCAGATCCTGAAGGAAGTTCGTCCATGGATTACCGAACCCTTCACCGCGGAATGGACAGCCGTTAAGATCATGGAGGGGGACCCGGAAGCTTCGGCGTTGATTGAACAGCGCGACGATAAAACGGCATGGAATAAGATACAGATGCTTTTGAGCAAGCATGAAGACGCGCTGCACGCCGTTGTCAATGGCCGTTATGACTGGATTGAAAAGATGACGCGCGCGGCGGTATCGCACTTCAAAATGGGGCAGGTCGTCCTCACCGACCGGATCGATCACGTCCTGACACGCCCCATTTTCGGCATTCCGATTTTACTGGCTGTCATGGCCGTGGTTTTTTTTCTGACCTACAGCGTGGGCGTGCCGCTGCAAAACCTGATGAATGACGCTATCCGGCACATGGCTCATTCTATGGAACCTGCCATTGCCGCCTGGCCAGTCTGGCTTCAGGGACTTCTGCAAAACGGCGTCATCGGCGGCGTCGGCTCCGTGCTCAGCTTTCTGCCCATTTTGCTGATCTTCTTCGCCATGATGGCGTTTTTGGAAGACGTGGGCTACATGGCGCGGGCCGCGTTTGTCATGGACAGGATTATGCATCTGGTCGGCCTGCACGGTAAAAGTTTCATCCCCCTGTGCCTGGGCTTTGGGTGCAACGTACCGGCCGTGCTGGGCGCGAGGATCATCGAAACCCGCAAGGCCAGAATGATCACGCTGCTTTTGATTCCCTTTGTCCCCTGCACCGCCAGGCTTGCCGTCCTGACGCTCGTGTCCGCCGCCATCTTCGGCTCCCAGGCCGCTTATGTTTCATGGACCATTCTGGCCCTCAACATTGCCGTTTTGGGACTGGCCGGCATTTTTGTCAACAAAGCGCTCTGGAAACAGGACGCGCCTTTCATTATGGAACTGCCGATTTACCACCAGCCGGACGTCCGGACCATTCTGATCGTTATCTGGTCAAGGCTGCTGGCTTTTATCCGCAAGGCAGGAACCATTATTCTGGCTGTTTCCGTCCTCATATGGGTCGTATCGTATTTTCCGGCAGGTGTGATTGAAGAAAGCTGGTTGGCGTCGTTCGGCAGGCTGATAGAACCCATCGGCATTCCACTGGGATTGGACTGGAAAATGATCACTGCGCTGCTCACGGGACTGGTCGCCAAGGAAACGGTGGTTGCCACTTTGGGTGTTTTGTATTCCGTAGGTGAAGAAGGACTGGTGGCTGTTCTGCCGACGATTATGAACCAAGCATCCGCCGCCGCCTTTCTGGTTGTGATGATGCTTTTTATCCCCTGCGTCGCGACAATGGCCGTCCTGCGCAAGGAAATGAACAGCAACCGATGGTTTTATGCCACCATCGTATTAACCCTGATTATTTCCTACCTGGGCGGCATGGCGGCTTATCAGTTGGTCAGGTATCTGGGCTGAAGAACCCATTAGATAGATGAAGCCAGGACAGCGGCGCCGATGGCGCCGTTTACCTGAGCGTAGGGCGATACTTCGATTTTCACACCCATTTTGGTCTCAAGAGCAGCCACAACACCGGCGTTGCGGGCAACACCACCGGTAATCATCACCGGCTCCAGAACGCCGATGCGCGCAAGCATGGATGAAACGCGCGTTGCGATGGATTCATGGATCCCGGCGATAATATCCGTTCTTTTTCCCCCGCCGGCAATGAGCGAAATCACTTCCGATTCTGCAAATACTGTACATAAACTACTGATTTTAGATGGCTTTTCTGATTGCAGCGACATCGCACCGAATTCATCGAGATTAACTTCGAGCGCCCGCGCCATGACTTCCAGAAAACGGCCGGTCCCCGCAGCGCATTTGTCATTCATGACAAAATTCCTGACCTTGCCCCTTTCATCGAGCGCTATCGCTTTGCTGTCCTGTCCGCCGATGTCGATAATGGTTCGGATCTTCGGATTCAGAAAATAGGCTCCCGCGGCATGCGCCATAATTTCCGTAAAAGTCTTGTCGGCAAATCTGACCGAATTGCGGCCGTAGCCGGTGGAAACGATTTTATCAACAGATGATTCCTTCAAGCCGGAGGCGGCAAGCAGTTCCTGATACACCTTTACACCCGCCGCCTCCGCGTTATAGCCGGTAAACATAATTTTCGTGCCGAGAATTTTACCCTCTTCGACAAGAGCCGCCTTCGCCGTAATAGAACCAATATCAATGCCCGCTGTCTTCATCTTTCATTTCCCGTAAACTCAACCATTGAACCACCGAATGGAATCGCAGGTATCTTGTATTTATCGTTTTGCCGTTGTGCGACGGTACCCCTAACATATTTAAACACAAAAGTGGATTTTTTTATTGAAGGCGCATCTCACACCTCACGATCCACGCTTCGCACCATCACCGTTCCAGGCATCGTCGTGGACATTGGTCATAACATCGCGATCGCCCGCCAGGAGCTGTTCCTGCAGTTCGATCTGTTCCCGGGTTTTAAAAATATAGGATTCCCGGTCATGACGATGCGCGGCCAATTTTCGCAGCGACGCTTCGTCATACCTGAAAAAATTCTGTCCGGCGCGCGTCGCGCTGTACCGGCGGAAGCCCAGTTTGATGAGAACATCGACGCCCAGACGGATGGAGGTGTCCAGCGATTCTCGATAAATGTTTTCCATCCCCGCATCCAACAGCTCATAAGCGTCCAGACGGCTTTTCGCGCGCACCATCACTTCCAGTTTCGGGAATTCCTTGCGCACCCGGTCGATCAACTCCAGATTGATTTCCGGCGAATCGATCGCGGCGATCAGCACCTTGGCTTCGTCGGCGCCGGCGGATTTGAGGATATCCAGCCGGGTGGCGTCGCCGTAAAATACCGTAAATCCCATTTTTCTTAAAATTTCCACACGGTCCGAATCGTTATCGAGGATCGTTGCCGTGATTCCATTGGCCCGCAGAAAGCGGCCGATCGTGCTGCCGAAATGGCCAAAACCGGCGATGATCACGGCGTTTCCGCCGGAAATGTCGTCGTGGGACTTTGTCTCCACGGATTCCTTCGTGCCGAAATACGGCAGAATCAACCGTTCGTTGATGAGAAGCAAAAGCGGGGTGAGCGCCATACTGGTCGCCGTAACACCCATCATGATGTCTGTCCAGGAAGCGGATAAAATATGAAGCTGATGAATAAAGGCAAAAAGCACGAAGGCAAATTCACCCACCTGCGACAACGTCACCGTAAAAAGCATATTCTGATCAAAGGACAGTCCAAAAAGTCTTCCGGTGATTCCGGTGATAACCGCTTTAATGGCGATCACGCCGAAAACAAGTCCCAGGATCGTTACAGGATTGGTCATCATGAGGCTGAAATTAACGGATGCGCCGACGGCAATAAAGAAGAGACCCAGAAGCACACCTTTGAACGGTTCGATGTCGCTTTCCAGTTCATGCCGAAATTCGCTGGTAGCCAGCACGACGCCTGCAAGAAACGCCCCCAGCGCCGGGCTGAATCCAACCCGGATCATCAGGTAGGCCGTGCCGATCACGATGAAAAGCGCGGCCGCCGTGAAAAGTTCCCGAAGACGGATGCGGGCAATGAATCTTAAAAACGGGACAAAGAGAAAATGACCGGCCAGCAAAACCGCGTTGGCGGCAACCAGAAGCGTCAGCGTCTGCGCCCAGCCCGTCATGCCTTCGATGAGCGGGGCCGGACCATCGGAAGTCTTCGCCAGAGTCGTGACGGCCAAAAGCGGCAGGAGCGCGAGGATCGGAATAACGGAAACATCCTGAAACAGGGAAACGGCCAACGCACCCCGGGCGGATTGCGTTTTTGTCAAACCCTTTTCGCGAAACGTCTGCATAATGATGGCGGTGGAAGACATCGACAAAGCCAGACCAATCGCGAGCGAGGCCTGCCAGTTAAAGCCCAACACAAGAAAAAGGCAAAAGCACGCGCCAATGATGGCGGCCGTCTGAAGAAATCCCGCCCCCAAAATCAGCCTGCGCATGCGCCAGAAGGTGGCGGGCTCGAGTTCCAAACCGGCCAGAAAGAGCATCATCACCACGCCGAATTCGGCAAAGTGCATGATATCCTTTCCCTCTTCACCGACAAATCCCAGAAAGAAAGGTCCGATGATGATCCCGCCCAGCAGATAGCCCAGCACGGACCCCATACCCAGCTTTTTGGCAATCGGCACAAAAACAATTGCGCAGGCCAGATAAATCAATGCATCATGCAGGAAAGCGCTGCTCATAGCCTATCCTCTGAATTCAGCAAGCCAGTCATTGAGATACTCATATTTACAGACGTCTTCCACAGAAAACGCGCCGGCAACCATTTGCGCAAGTAACCGCTGATAAAGCGCGGCGTGCATGGCCAGTTGCTGATCGCTCAGCAGGTGGGTGCCATGAACAACAAAAGGCGGCAGATAAATCAACTTGCACAGGGTGGCGGTCTGTTCGAAAGGCACAAGAAACTCACGAATGGTAAAACGATTGAGCTGATTTGCCGCATAAGAGGCTCTGGCGCCGCCAGTCGTCAGCGCGTTAAAAACCATTTTATCCTTCAGGGCATTCCCCCTGGAGCCATGCGCCCAGTTATATTCCAGCACCAGGTCCATCCACTGTTTGAGCATGGCCGGCGCGCCATACATATAGAAAGGAAAATGCCAGACGATAACATCATGCCGCGTTAAAAGTTCTTTTTCGCGATCTATGTCGATATTAAAATCGGGATACTGCTCATAGAGATCATGGAGGGTAACGCCGTCAATCTTATCCGCTCCGGCCAGCAGGACGCTGTTGGTCTTCGACTTTTCAAACCGGGGATGGGCAAACAGGATCAGGACTTTGTTCATTCAATCTCTTCTTCGCGGACTATTTCGGTCTTGATCAAGGCAATCAGTTCCTGAAAAACCGGCAGAACGTCCTTGCGGAATCTTCCCGCCACGCAGACCACCATGATATCGTCGCCGACGTTCAACGTCCCTTCATTGATCCAGGCACGAATGTCCACGATGCCCTCCATGCTTTTGAAACGACGCACGGTTCTGTCCAGCGCGGTCTGATCATAGGAAAGCTTCATGCTCCCGACAGGCGCGCCTTGTTTGGACGTCGCCCGCACAACGCCGTTATGCACCAGAATCATCCCGAGACTGTCCTTTGGACACTGTTTCTTTATTTCTTTAATCCATTCATCAACCATGAAGACCTCCCGGCTGTTCATTGTCTTGTTTATGGTCCGGGGCGACGTGCTTAGACGCGGCCAGTTGCGTCAGTTGCGCAGAAATCCGGCGGGCCAGCGATGAAAGCAGGGCCGTATCCATCTGCGCCGTATAGCGATCCGCATCCGCGTCGCCATTATTCCAGGTTCCAATGATTTGACCGCCAAGCGCAAAAGGCACGACCGCCACCGATCGAACAAAATATTTTCTTTGGAACGGCATCAGCTTATAAAAAGGCTGCAAATCTTTATTAGCCAAAACGGGCTGCAACCCTTCAGGCAGCATCGTCTCACATAATTCGGATGAAATAACGCAAAGCCTGCCTTTCAAAGATTCCGACGCGTTGACCTCCTCAATCAGCGGGGCTGCGTTTGGACGATTGATAAGCGTCAACCAGACAAAAGGAACGCTAAATTCCCTTTCAATCCTGTCCACCAGGACTTCAAAAAGTCCGGCAATACTCCCGGCGGCGGAGATGTCGGCTTCAATTTTACTGAAGCGCGCCGCAATTTCTTCGTTTATGCGCTGAACATCTTCTCTTTTGCCCATCAGAATGTCCCTTCCCAGTCGGCATAAATCACCGCATGATCAGACGGCTTTTCGGCAAGGCGTGTTGCCAGATCAATGGTACAGCCGGCGGATGTTACGGCCGGTTTTTCCGTTGCCAGAATATGATCGACCCGCCAGCCCAGATTTCGTCCCACGGAATCGCGGACGCGATAATCAAAAAAAGTATATTGCCCCGGTTCGTCGGGATGATGCCTGCGAAAAATATCCGTCAGTCCCCAGGAAACAACGTCTTCGTAAGCCTTCCAGACGTCCGGATTAAAAGAAACATGCCCGTAAATCCGTTTGGGATCATGAACGTCGATGCTCTGGGGCGCTACGTTAAAATCACCGCATAGAATGATTTTCTGATCCGTCGTAAAATTCTTTTGCAGATATTTTTTCAGGCGGCCCAGCCAAGCCAGTTTATAGGCGAATTGAGGCTTGTCAACCTCCTGCCCCTGGGGCACGTAGGCATTCAAAATAATCCAATCGCCGAATTGCGCCTGCGCCAGCCGGTCGGGGTCAGACGGTTCATCGCAAAGACCGAATACAACTTTTTGTGGTTTTTCCCGGGAGGCGATGGCTACGCCATTGTATTGTTTATTACCGCGGAAGGTCACCATATAGCCCAGTGCTTCAAACCCAGCGGCAGGAAACTTGGCATCCTCAACTTTTGTCTCCTGCATGCAGAAAATGTCGGGCTGATTGTTTTGCAGCCAGGGCAATACGATATGCAGACGGGAACGGATGGAATTGACATTGTAAGTGGCAATCTTCAAAATTCATCAAAGCCTTTCGTCAGTCGCTGGTGCTTATTACCATGACCGGTGATTACGCTCAAGATTTTTTGCGACGGCCGGCAAAATCGTGTATAGGTTTTTTAGGGAATGGTTGTGCAATGGAGCATGTTGATATTACCATCATCGGAGCCGGCGTGATCGGATTGGCTATCGCCGCCGAACTGGCGCGGCCCGATTTGAGCATCTTTATTCTGGAAAAGAATCCGGCGCACGGCGGCGGGATCAGTTCCCGCAACAGCGAAGTGATTCACGCAGGCCTGTATTATCCCGGAGGATCGCTTAAAGCTGAACTGTGCGTTGCCGGAAACCGGATGCTCTACGACATAGCCGCCCGAAACGGCATCCCTCACCAGAAAACCGGCAAACTGATTGTGGCGATGAATTCCAGCGAAATTGAAGCAATCGAAAAGCTCCATGAAAATGGATGCCGCAACGGCGTGAAGAATCTGTCTCTTCTGAACAAGCGGCAGATCGAAAAGATGGAACCCCCTATTCAGGCCAGGGCGGCGCTTTATTCATCCGATACGGGCATGATCGACACCCATGCCCTGATGCATTATTTCTTGAAACAGGCGCTTAGCAAAAAAGTGAATCTGGTTTGCCGCACACAGGTCCTCCATATTGAAAAAGACATAAACGGTTGGCGGATCTACGCCCTAAATGACAAGGAGGGAAATTTCGATTATTCTTCTCAAGCGGTCATCAACGCCGCCGGTCTGTCCTCCGACACGATTGCTAATCTGGCCGGCGGCCATTATCAGCTTCATTACTGCAAAGGTGATTATTGCAGTATTTCCGGTATCAGGCGGGGAATGTTGCAAAGGCTGATCTATCCCGCACCGGTAGAAAACCATGCGGGTTTAGGCGTGCATCTGACCATCGACTTGAACGGCCGTTTAAAGCTGGGGCCGGATGCAACATACATTGAACGCAGAGAGGACTACCAGGTGGCGGCGGGAAAGGCCTCACTTTTTTATGAGCAGGCCCGAAAATTTCTACCGTTTCTCAAACCGGAAAACATTCACCCCGATATGGCCGGCATCCGTCCGAAACTTCAGGGGCCGAATGAGGCTTTCCATGACTTTGTCATGAGAGAAGACGCGCCAGGCTTCGTCAACCTGGTCGGCATCGAATCCCCGGGCCTTACCGCTTCACCGGCAATTGCCCGGTATGTTAAGGAACGGTTCCTATAAACCAAATTCTTTGCGCAGCCTGGTGAAACCACCAGATGACCGAAACCCTGATTTCGCATGATCGGATAGACCGCCTGCACCCCGTTAACGCCTGAAGATCGGCAATGACAACCTGCGCACCCCGGTTGGCCGATTCACAGGCCAGCGCCCTGCCGATTCCGGAAGCGCCACCCGTTATAATCACCACTGCATCATGATAGGTTCTGATCCGGCTTGACACCATCGTTCCTCCATAAATCATCACTGGATTGAAAGGTCATAAGGTCGGTAATGGCGATCCATAAGTCTTGTCAATGAAATTTTAGAACCTTGAAGATAAAACTCTTTTTGATTGACACGGAACCTTCGTTCTCCTATAAGTTTTTGGGCAAATTTTGAATCGACACAGGAGATATTGCATGAAAAAATCAGCGGTTATCATAATTCTTTTGGTGATCCTTTCCCTGGGTGTTTGCGGTTGCGGTAAAGATGATTCTTCCCTGATCAAAATCGGCGTCATTGCCGAACTAACCGGGGATATTCCGGCCGTGGGCGCCTCCTGCAAAAATGCTGCGGAGATGGCGGTTGCCGAAGTCAACGATGCCGGCGGCATTCAGTTGGGCGACAAGAAATATAAAATCAAACTGATCATTGAGGACAACGCCGGCAAAGCTGATCAATCGGCCTCCGCGGCACAGAAGCTGATTACGCAAAACAATGTTGTCGCGATTGTCGGCCCCAACGCCAGCCGCTATGCTCTGCCCGCCGCGGAAATAGCCGAATCGGGCAAAGTGGTGCTCATTACCCCCTGGTCCACCGCTCCCAAAACAACGCTGGATTCCAAAACAGGGGCCCCCAAAAAATATATTTTCCGTTCCTGTTTTATTGATCCCTTTCAGGGCGGCGTGCTGGCCAAATTCACGCTGGACAACCTCAAGTTGAAAAAGGCGGCGGTTCTTTATGATGTCGCCTCTGAGTACAACAAGGGCATCGCCGAAATTTTCAGGGACGTGTATGAGAAAAATGACGGCAAAGTGGTCGCGTTTGAAACTTATACAACCAACGATAAGGATTTTTCATCGCAGCTTACGAAGATAAAAAAGGCCGGGCCGGACATCATCTTTCTGCCCAACTATTACAGCGAAGTGCCGCTGCAGATCCAGCAGGCCAAGCGTTTGGGCATCAACGTGCCGTTTATCGGCTCGGATGCCTGGGGAAGTTCCGAATTGACGAAGCTTTGCGGCGCCGACTGCAACGATTACTATTTCAGCACACATTACGCCGCTGACGCCGCAACAGACGCCACCAAGAAATTCATCGCCAACTACAAAGCCAAATACAACACCACGCCGGATGATGTGGCCGCTCTGACATACGATTCGTTCGGCTTGTTGTGGCAGGCAATCAAAACCGCAGGCAAAAATGACCGCCAGGCCGTGCGCGACGCACTGGCCAAAATCCCGCTCTATGATGGTGTCACAGGCAACATGCAGTTCAAAGAAGGCTCCGGCGACCCGGTCAAAAGTGCGGTGATATTGAAAATAAAGGATGGAAATTTTACGTGGTTTGCCAACGCCAAACCCTAAACTTTAATTTCCCTCACTAGATGGGAGGGACTCCAGGGAGGGTAAAATCAACAAAACACCCCTCCCCTCAATCCCCTCCCACAAGGGGCGGGGAAGACCAGGTGACATGGCCTATATTTTTCAACAAGCTTTAAATGCCCTTCAGCTGGGCAGCATCTACGCGCTGATCGCCCTGGGCTACACCATGGTTTACGGCATCCTGACGATGATCAATTTCGCCCACGGCGATTTGTTCATGGTTGGCGCTTTTTTCTGCTTTCTCATCGCCGTCTATCTCAAGCTGTCTTTTGTCCCGACGCTGCTATTATCGATGTTGGGCGTGGCTTTCCTGGGCGTGGTCATCGAGCGCTTCGCCTACAAGCCCCTGCGCGACGCTCCGCGAGTCTCCGCCATCATCACCGCGTTGGGCGTCGGCCTCTTTCTGGAAAACTTCACGCTGGCGCTTTCGCCCTACCCCAAACATATTCCGACGCTCTTCGAAAACACCACCTGGGCCGTCGGTTCGCTTTCCATTTCTTCCCTGCAGATCCTGATCATTTTCCTTTCGCTGGTTTTGATGCTGCTTCTGGATTTTATCGTCCAGCACACGAAAGCCGGCATGGCCATGCGCGCCATTTCCTGGGACAAGACCATCGTCCCCCTGATGGGCGTGTCGGTCAATAAAATCATTTCGCTGACCTTTGCCATCGGCACAGGTCTGGGCGGCGCCGCCGGCGTCATGTACGGACTCGCCTACCCGGTCATCGATCCCTATATGGGCATCATGGTCGGCTGGAAGGCCTTTATCTGCGCCGTGGTCGGCGGCATCGGCAACATTCGGGGCGCGATGATCGGCGGATTTATCCTGGGCGCGGTGGAAATTCTGGTGGCCGCGTTTTTCCCTTCCACCTACCGCGACTTTGTGGCCTTCACGCTGCTCTTGATTCTTCTCATCGTCCGGCCGTATGGCATCCTGGGCAAACCCCAGCCGCAAAAGGTATAAGCATGGCCGCCTTCAGAACCGCATATCACTCTCTGCTTAAGCGTTGGCACGCCCTGTCCGGCAACAAGTTTTTCTGGCCGGTCTTCATGATCGCGGGGATCGTTTTTTGTGTTGCCGTGGACACTTTTGACTTTCTGGACTTATACCTGCAGCTGATTTTAATTTATGTGGGCATCAACATCATCCTCACCGTCAGCCTGAACCTGATCAACGGCTACATGGGTGAATTCTCCGTGGGCCATGCCGGATTTATGGCTGTCGGCGCTTACATCGCGTCACTGCTCACCGTTCACGCTTTCCCGGCGGGCGCGCAAAATCTGCTTTTCCCGCTGGCGATCCTGGCAGGCGGCGTCGGCGCCGCGCTGGTCGGCTTCCTGGTCGCCATCCCCTCGTTTAAAACACGCGGCGATTATCTGGCCATCGTCACCCTGGCTTTCTGCATGATCGTCAAATCCGTTTTGGAAAACATCGACGCTGTGGGCGGACCGCGCGGGCTTCTGGGCATGGAAAAGCTCACCTCGCTGCCGTGGGTCTTTTTCTGGACTGCTTTGTCCGTCTGGGTGATCCGCAACCTGGTTTATTCGAATTTCGGGCGCGGCGTTTTATCCATCCGCGAAGATGAAATCGCCAGCGA
>WOYI011518438.1_pt1 | contig 13223 bp, 12 predicted proteins | sample 6423411 | NCBI WGS metagenome assembly WOYI01 (sample SAMN13441803, study PRJNA592873) | oil field metagenome | biome: oil field; feature: oil-well bore; material: oil-contaminated soil; isolation source: oil-contaminated soil from oil-well borehole | place: Germany: Wietze | collected 2016-10-18 ... | reverse complement strand
CTGTCTCCGACAGGCCTGCGCCCTGCAAGGGCGACGACGCGGCGGGCTCATGCCCTGCAAGGAGGAGCAACGCCGCATGGCGCCCTGAGCGCGGTGCTGGCGGGTGCATAGCGCTCTCACCCAAAAGGTGAACGCCATCGGAGCCATCAACGATAGATTTCATGCGGCCTGGCCAGGGATACAAAGCGGTCAACTGCCGTTTTTAGGATTATTTGAGGGAGAACAAATTTACCGTGGTAGTCCCGGCCCCCACCAGCAAGGCAAATTCGAAGGCGAATACAGCCCCCAGAAACACCACAAAGAGCGGAATGATCACCCAGTCCACCTGGGCATCAACGCGGGCCGCTTCCTGCGGGCTAAAGGCATTAAGGCCAATCACTTGGCCTCCATCCGCTTGTAAGAAAAAGAGGCTCGGCCAGCTTTGCGCCAACACGTGAAGAATGGTAGATTCGAAGCACATGATGTTGCACCTAACTTTCGTTAGGGTAGTTAGGGTAATTTCCATGGCGCATCTCCATAGACTTGCTTTAACCTCAAATCGACGCGATAAGAGACCAAAATAAAATGCAGGAGACAGCAATCAAGGTGACTTCCAATGCCATGCGGCTTGTCAACCCCGACGAACCGGCGGGACAAGCGGAAATAGACCGCATCTTCGCCGCCCAGCGTGAGACGGCCTTGCGGCTTCGTCAATCAACCGCCGCGCAGCGACTCGACAAGATCGACCGCCTGAAGCGGGCCGTCCTGGCGCGCCAGGCCGACATTCAGCGCGCTGGCGCACTGGACTTCGGCAAACCGGCCGCCGAGGTCGACCTGACCGAAATTTTGCCCATCGTGGCCGAAGCCAACGATGCGCGTCGCCATCTGCGCCGCTGGATGAAGCCAAACAAGGTTTTCCCCACCCTGTTGATGTTTGGCACGTCAAGCTACGTGCAGTGCGAGCCCAAGGGCCGCTGCCTGATCATCTCGCCCTGGAACTATCCCGTCAACCTGACCTTCGGCCCGCTGATCTCGGCCATCGCCGCCGGCAACACGGCCATTCTCAAACCCTCGGAGATGACCCCGCACCTGACAGCGTTGATGGCGGAGATCGTGCGCGAGGTGTTTCCCGAAGACGAGGTGGCCCTGTTCCAGGGCGATGCGTCGGTCTCGCAGGCCCTGCTGGATCTGCCCTTCGATCACATCTTCTTTACCGGCTCGCCGGCGATTGGCCGCGTGGTGATGGCCGCGGCGGCCAAGCACCTGACCAGCGTGACCCTGGAGCTGGGCGGCAAGAGCCCCACCATCGTTGACGCCACGGCGGACCTGAAAGCCGCGGCGGCCAATCTCATGTGGTCCAAATACACCAACAGCGGCCAGACCTGCATTGCGCCGGATCACGTCTACGTCCACGAATCGGTCAAGGATGTTTTTGTGGAGCACTGCCGCCAGGCCCTGGCCAAAGCCTACGGCGAAGGAGATGCCGTGCGCACCAGTCCCCACCTGGCGCATATCGTCAATGAGCGCCATGCCAAGCGCATCGTCGGACTGCTGGATGACGCACTTGAAAAAGGTGCCAGACTGCTGGCCGGTGGCCAGCACCAGACAGATCACCAGTTCGTCGCGCCCTCCTTGATCGACAACGTCAGCCCGGATGCGAAGATCATGCAGGAGGAAATTTTCGGCCCGTTGCTGCCCGTCATTGCTTACCGGGATCTTGACGAAGTCATCGCCAAGATCAACGGCCAGCCCAAGCCGCTCGCGCTGTACATCTGGACGAAGAACCACAAGGTCGCCGACAAGGTGCTGCGCGAGACGAGTTCGGGCGGCGCCTGCGTCAACCACAGCGTCGTGCAGTTCCTGCATGGCCGCCTGCCCTTTGGCGGTGTCAACAACTCCGGCTTGGGCAGCGCACACGGGATCTACGGGTTCAAGGCCTTCAGCCATGAGCGCGCGGTCGTCAAGACCTGGCTGTTGCTGGCCTCCACCTTCTACCCGCCCTACACCCATCTGTCGCGACGGCTGATCAATTGGACGCTGCGTCTGGTCTGATGAGCCACTTCTCTCCGGAGAGGCGCTATGGCACCTCTCAACACGATATCCGGCCAGTGGCCTAACCAAAAAAAACCTAAGGAGACTTCATGAACGGTCAAATGATGAGCATCCCCCTGCTCATTTCCTCACTCATCACCCATGCGGCGCGCCATAGCGGCGATGTGCCCATTGTCTCGCGTCGCGTCGAAGGTGACATCCACCGCACCACCTATGCGCAATTGCATGACCGTTCTCGCCAGATGGCCCATGCAATCGGCGGTCTCGGAGTGAAAACGTCGCAGCGTGTCGCCACGCTAGCCTGGAACGGCTACCGGCACCTGGAACTGTACTTCGCCGTCTCTGGCAGTGGTTCGGTGCTGCATACCCTCAACCCACGCCTGCACCCTGACCAATTGCTCTACATCCTCAACCATGCCGAGGACCAGGTGCTGTTCTTTGACCTGACCTTCCTGCCCCTGGTCGAAGCCGTGGCGGGGCGCTGCAAGACGGTGCGTCACTTCGTCGCGATGATCGACAAAGACAAGATGCCGGCGAGCAAGCTGCCAAATTTGCTGTGCTACGAAGACCTGATCTCGGCGCACAAGCCAGACTTTGCATGGCCCACCTTCGACGAAAATACCGCCTCGTCGCTGTGCTACACCTCGGGCACCACCGGCCACCCCAAGGGCGTGCTCTACAGCCACCGCTCGACGATGTTGCACACCTACGCCTCGGTCATGCCGGACGCGATTTCCATCTCGTCGCGCGACTGCGTGATGCCGGTGGTGCCGATGTTCCACGCCAATGCCTGGGGCCTGCCCTACAGCTGCGCGATGGTCGGCGCCAAGCTGGTGCTGCCGGGGTCGGCGCTGGACGGCAAATCGCTGCACGAACTGATTACCTCTGAGCAGGTGTCGTTCGCGGCCGGCGTGCCCACGATCTGGCTTGGCTTGCTCCAGCACGCCGAGCAGAACGCGCTCAGCCTCGCCCCCCTGAAACGCACCATGATCGGTGGCTCAGCCGTGCCGCCGAGCATGATGCGCGATTTTGAGGATAAGCATGGCATTGAAGTCACCCACGCCTGGGGCATGACGGAGATGTCGCCCCTGGGCACGGTGAGCCGGCTGAAGCAGAAACACCTGTCCCTGCCACTGGCCGAGCAGCATGCGCTGCTCGCCAAGCAAGGCAAGGTCGTGTTCGGCGTGGACATGCGCATCGTCGATCCACAGGGGGCCGACGTCCCCTGGGACGGCAAAACGCAGGGCGATCTGCTGGTGCGTGGCCCTTGGGTAATCCAGAGCTACTTCGGCCCGGATGGCGCCAAACCCCTGGTGAACGACGCAGCGGGCGTACCATGGTTCCCCACTGGCGACGTGGCCACGATCGACGCCGATGGCTATATGCAGATCACCGATCGCAGCAAGGACGTGATCAAGTCCGGCGGCGAATGGATCGGTTCAATCGACCTGGAAAACGTCGCCATGGCGCACCCGGCGGTGGCGATGGCAGCGGCCATCGCCGTGCCGCACCCGAAATGGGATGAACGGCCCTTGCTGGTGGTGGTGCGCAAGCCGGGCGCGGAGGTCACCCGCGAAGAGTTGATCGAGCACTACAAAGGCAAGGTTGCCTCCTGGTGGGTGCCGGACGACGTGGTGTTCGTCGAGGCCATCCCCATCGGCATCACTGGCAAGATGCTGAAGCACCAGTTGCGTGAGCAGTTCAAGGACTACCGGCTGCCGGGGGTCTGATCACCATCCTTGGATGATCAACCGGATGGCGATTCGGGCGACTACAGGAAACGCTTTGGGCGCATTCCTGGCTGGAAATACGCGCGCCGTTCAGGCTCATACTTCGTTGGACAAGGCTGAGTGGCTGAGTGGCTGAGTGGCTGAGTGGCTGAGTGGCTGAGTGGCGCAGCAATACCACGCGCGCTGGCAGAATGTGCTGCCATGACCCATGCCCCTGCTTCCCAGCCCGCTCAGGCGGCTCAGCCAGCGCGCCCCGCGCCGCAGCCGCGCAGCGCCTACCGGGCCTTTCGCTCCATCAGCACCCGCTGGATGGACAACGATGTCTATGGCCATGTGAACAATGTTGTTTACTACAGCTGGTTTGATACGGCGGTGAATGCGCACCTGATCGAGCAGGGCGTGCTCGATATCCACAGTGGCGAAACCATTGGCCTGGTGATCGAAACCCAGTGCAATTATTTTGCCCCGCTGGCGTTTCCTCAGACGGTGGAGGCGGGCATTCGCGTGGCGCGACTGGGCGGCTCCAGTGTGCGTTACGAGGTGGGCCTGTTTGCCCAGGGGGAGCCGCTGTGCGCTGCCGCCGGGCATTTCATCCATGTGTACGTGGACCGCGCAACACGCCGGCCCGTGCCGGTGCCCGAGCCGCTGCGCGAGGTTCTGCAAGCACTGGTCTTGCAATCAATTTGATAGCTTCAAGCGCTTTACCAGCAAGCGCTAGAGGCCGATTTGGCTTGAATTTCTGCAGCCCGGCACTGGGTTGCGCGATGGCCTACACTTTGTGGCCTTGCCACCTGTCCTGTCCATGATCATCACCAGCCTGCTCGACACCGACCTGTACAAGTTCACCATGATGCAGGTGGTGCTGCACCAGTTTCCGGGTGCGCAGGTTGAATACCGCTTCAAATGCCGCAACCCCGGCGTGCAACTGGCGCCTTATGTGGCTGAGATCCGCTCAGAAATCCGCTCGCTGTGCAGTCTGCAGTTCCAGGACGACGAGCTCGATTACCTGCGCTCGCTGCGCTTCATCAAGAGCGACTTTGTGGATTTTCTCGGCCTGTTCCGGCTGAACGAGAAATACATCACCGTCACGCCGCTGCCCTCGGGTGAGATCGACATCACCATCCGCGGGCCCTGGCTGCACACCATCTTGTTCGAGACACCGGTGCTGGCCACCGTGAACGAGGTGTACTTTCGCAACACGCAGAAGGTGCCTGATTTTCCCGAGGGCCGCCGGCGCCTGGATGACAAGATCGCATTGCTGCAGGCCGATGGCCTGGCCGAGCTCAAGATTGCCGACTACGGCACGCGCCGGCGCTTTTCCCGCGCGTGGCACGAAGAGCTGCTGCGCGTGCTGGTCGCCCGTCTGGGTACGGGCGACCGCCGCGCGGGGGCGCCGCCCGGCCCTGGCCAGTTTGCCGGCACCAGCAATGTGCTCGCTGCCATGAAACTGGGCGTGACGCCGCTCGGAACCATGGCGCACGAATATTTGCAGGCCTGCCAGGCGCTGGGCCCGCGCCTGCGCGACAGCCAGGTGTTCGGCTTTGAAATGTGGGCCAAGGAATACCGGGGCGACCTGGGCATTGCGCTGTCCGACGTGTATGGCATGGGCGCCTTCCTGCGCGATTTCGACCTGTATTTCTGCAAGCTCTTCGATGGCGCGCGCCATGACAGCGGCGACCCGTTTGCCTGGGGTGAGCGCCTGCTCGAGCATTACCGCAAGAACCGCGTGGACCCGCGGACCAAGACGCTGATCTTCAGCGATGCGCTCACGGTGCCGCGCATTATCGAGCTGTACCAGCAGTTCCGGGGGCGCTGCCTCCTTGCCTTTGGCATTGGCACCAACCTCACCAACGATCTGGGCTACGAGCCGTTGCAGGTGGTCATCAAGATGACGCGCTGCAACGGCCAGCCGGTGGCCAAGGTGTCCGACACGCCCGGCAAGGGCATGTGCGATGACGAGAAATACCTGGCCTACCTGCGCCAGGTTTTCGAGATTCCCCCGGTGTCTTGACCACACCGATCATGCTGCCCACGCCGCGCGTGGACCCAGCCAATCCTCGACAAGAAGGAGACAAATTCATGGCGATTTCCCGCTGGCTGACCGCCGCCGCCCTGTGTGCGCTGCCCGGTCTGGCCTGCGCTGCCGGCATGGATGGCAGCCGCCTTTCGATGCTCTGGGGCGTGCCGTTTGCCGGCATTTTGCTGTCGATTGCGCTCATGCCCTTGCTGGCGCCCATCTTCTGGCACCACCATTTCGGCAAGGTGGCGGCAGCCTGGGGGCTGGCGTTTCTGGTGCCGTTTGCCCTGGTGTTCGGCCCGGCGGCGGCGGGCGCCAGCTTTGTGCATGCGCTGCTGGCCGAATACATTCCGTTCGTCATTCTTCTTACGGCGCTGTTTGCGGTGTCGGGTGGCATCTACATCCGGGGCAATCTGCATGGCAGCCCGGGGCTAAACACGGCCATCCTGGCCATTGGCGCCTTGCTGGCCAGCTTCATGGGCACCACGGGCGCATCGATGCTGCTGATCCGCCCGCTGATCCGTGCCAATGACAACCGCAAGCATGTGGCCCATGTGGTGGTGTTCTTCATCTTCATCGTCTCCAACGCGGGCGGCTCGCTCATGCCGCTGGGTGATCCGCCGCTGTTCCTGGGCTTTTTGAAGGGCGTGGATTTCTTCTGGACGGTGGCCCATATCTTCCAGGAGACGCTGTTTCTGGTGGGCGTTTTGCTGGTGCTGTTTTATGCGCTGGACAGCTGGTATTTCCACCGCAACAAAGAGGTGACACCCCAGGACCCGACCCCCGACACCCGCGCCATCGGTTTTGATGGCAAGGTCAACTTTGCCCTGCTGGGTGCGGTGGTGGCGCTGGTGCTGCTCAGCGGCTTGTGGAAATCGCCCATGGTGTTCAACATCGCCGGCACCGAGGTCGGCCTGCCCGGCATCGTGCGCGATGCCGGCCTGGTCCTCGTCACGCTGGCCTCGCTCTGGCTCACGCCCCAAAAGGTCCATGCCGACAACGAGTTTGGCTGGGGCCCCATGCAGGAAGTGGCCAAGCTGTTTGCGGGCATCTTCCTGACCATCATTCCCGTGATCGCCATGCTCAAGGCGGGCGTGAATGGGCCGTTCGGCGCCATCGTCGCTGCCGTGACGCGGCCCGACGGGTCGCCCGACCCGGCCATGTATTTCTGGGCCACCGGGGCGCTGTCTTCGTTTCTGGACAACGCACCCACCTACCTGGTGTTCTTCAATACTGCCGGGGGCGACCCTGCCGTGCTCATGACCACGCTGGCCCCCACGCTGGCGGCCATTTCGGCGGGCGCCGTGTTCATGGGCGCCAACACCTACATCGGCAATGCGCCCAATATGATGGTCAAGGCCATGGCCGAAGACCGTGGTGTGAACATGCCCAGCTTCTTTGGCTACATGCTGTGGTCCTTCGGCGTTCTGGTGCCCTTGTTCATTGTCATGACCTTTATCTGGTTTCGTTGATTGGAGATTTTTTTGCCATGAGCAGCAAGCCCCGCATCCTGGTCGCCCGCGCGATCTTTCCCGAGGTGGTTGCGCGCCTGGCGCAGCATTTCGAGGTCGAGGCCAACCCCGATGACGTGATCTGGTCGCCCGAGGAACTGGCCGCGCGGCTGGCCGACAAGGACGGCGCCTTCACCACGGGCAGCCAGCGCATCGACGCGGCGCTGATTGCCGCCGCGCCGCACCTCAAAATCGTGGCCAACATGGCCGTGGGCTACAACAACTTTGACGTGGACGCCATGACGGCCGCCGGCGTGCAGGGCACCAACACCCCCGGCGTGCTGACCGAGACCACGGCCGACTTCGGCTTTGCGCTGCTGATGGCCACGGCCCGGCGCATCACCGAAGCCGAGCATTACCTGCGCGCCGGAAAGTGGACCACCTGGCGCTACGACATGTTTGCGGGCCGCGACATCCATGGCAGCACGCTGGGCATCATCGGCATGGGGCGCATCGGCCAGGGCATTGCCAAACGCGGCGCACATGGCTTTGGCATGAACGTGGTCTATCACAACCGCTCGCGCCTTTCGCCCGCGCTGGAGGCCGAATGCAAAGCCCGCCATGTCGAAAAAGACGAGTTGCTGCGCACGGCCGACCATGTGGTGCTGGCGCTGCCCTACAGCGCTGCATCGCACCACATGATTGGCGCGGCCGAGCTGGCGCAGATGAAGCCCACGGCCACGCTCGTCAACATTGCACGCGGCGGCATTGTCGATGACGCGGCCCTGGCTGTGGCATTGCGCGAGCGGCGCATTGCGGCGGCTGGCCTGGACGTGTTCGAGGGCGAGCCCAGCGTGCACCCCGACCTGCTCACGGTGCCCAATGTGGTGCTCACGCCGCATATCGCCAGCGCCACGGTGCCAACGCGCCTGGCCATGGCCAACCTGGCGGCCGACAACCTGATTGCCTTTTTTGACGGGCGCGGCCCGCTCACCCCGGTGAACCAGCCCCTGGCCGGCCAGCGTGCACAGTGATTCAAGCCAAATAGGCCGCTAGCGCTTATTGAGTAAGCGCTAGCAGCTATAAAAAATATAGTAAAAATTCCGTGACCACCGACACCCTTGTTTTGCTGGCCGCGTTGGCCCTGGTGCTGATCTTGCTGGTGCTGCTCCTGCTGCGCCGTCCCCCCGTCGATCTGCCGCCGCAGTGGCTGGCCCGCCTGCAGGCGCTGGAGCACATTGCCCAGGCCACGCAGATTGCCGTGGCCAAAAACGATGGCGCGATGGACGGCATGGGCCAGCAACTGCGCGGCTTCACGCAGACCACGCAGACCACGCTGGAGGGCCTGCGCCACGCCGTGGACGAACGCCTGGCCCAGGCCGTGACCGAATCGCGCAACGGCCGGGCCGAGTTGCTGGCGGCGTTTGGCGTGTTCGAGGGACGGCTGGAGCAGCGCCTCACGGCGTTCGACACCGCCATCACCCAGCGGCAGGCCGCCCAAGACACCGCCCTGGCCCAGCGCTTCGAGGCCCTGCAGGCCGCCACGCGCCTCACGCTCGACTCGCTCAAGACCGACATCCAGGCCCAGCTGGGCACCATGTCGAATGCGCTCAAGGACCAGCTCGAAGGCAACAGCTACCAGATCAAGAACCAGTTTTCGGTGCTGCAGGACGCCGTCTCGCAGCAGCTCACCGGCCTGGTGCAGGGCAGCCAGCACAATGCCGAGCAGCTGCGCACGGCGCTCAACGAGCGGCTCGGTGCCATCCAGGCCGACAACGCCACCAAGCTCGAAGAGATGCGCCGCACCGTGGACGAAAAGTTGCATGCCACGCTGGAGCAGCGCCTGGGCGAATCCTTCAAGCTGGTGAGCGACCGGCTCGAACAGGTGCACAAGGGCCTCGGAGAAATGCAGACCCTGGCCGGCAGCGTGGGCGACCTCAAACGCGTGATGACCAACGTCAAGTCGCGCGGCACCTGGGGCGAGATGCAGCTCGGGGCCATCATCGACAACGTGCTCACGCCCGACCAGTTTGCGCGCAACGTCAAGACCGTGCCGGGCAGCGACGAGCTGGTCGAGTTCGCCATCCGCCTGCCGGGCCGGAGCGACGAGCACCCCGTGTGGCTGCCCATCGACTCGAAATACCCCGTGGAGCAATACCAGCGCCTGCATGACGCGCAAGACGCCGCCGACAAGGCCGCCATCGCTTCGGCCGGCAATGCATTTGAAACCTCAATCAAGCTCGAAGCCAAAAAGATCTTCGCCAAATACGTCTCGCCCCCGCACACCACCGACTTCGCCGTGCTGTATTTGCCCACCGAGAGCCTGTTTGCCGAGGTGATGCGCCGCCCCGGCCTGGTCGAAGCGGTGCAGAACGACTGCCGCGTGATGATCACCGGCCCGGCCAACCTGGCCGCCATGCTCAACAGCCTGCAGATGGGCTTCAAGACGCTGGCGATTGAAAAGCGCTCGTCCGAGGTGTGGAGCCTTCTGGGCATGGTCAAGACCGAGTTCGCCAAGTTTGGCGATGTGGTCGAAGCCACCAAAAAATCCATCGACGCCGCCGCCAGGAAGTTTGACGAAGTGGGCGTGCGCACCCGCGCCATCCAGCGCAAGTTGCGCGATGTGCAGGACCTGCCCGCGCCCGACACGGCCTTGCCCGTAGCGGGCGCCAGCACCTCGGCATTGCCAGATCTGGACCCCGAGGACGACCTGTTGTGAACCGGGCGCTGGCGCGCCTGGATGCGAATTCGGATCAGAGCTTGTAGAAAGCCTTGATCAGCCCCCAGGCCTCCTGGGGGTCATCCGTGTAGTGAAACAGCTCCAGGTCTTTGGTCGTGATGGTGCCTTCTTCCACCATCACGTCAAAGTTGATCAGGCGCTTCCAGTAATCCACACCGAACAGCACGATGGGCACCGGCTTGGCCTTGCCGGTCTGCACCAGAGTGAGCACTTCGAACAGTTCATCGAGCGTGCCAAACCCGCCGGGGAACGCCACCAGTGCCTTGGCGCGCATCATGAAATGCATCTTGCGCAGGGCAAAGTAGTGGAACTTGAAGCTCAGCGAGGGCGTGATGAAGCGGTTGCCGCTTTGCTCGTGCGGCAAGCCGATGTTGAGGCCCACGTTCAGTGCACCCGACTCGTGGGCGCCCCGGTTGGCGGCTTCCATGATGCCGGGGCCGCCGCCCGTGCAGATGTAGATACGGTCGGCGGGGCGCTGGCGTTCGCTGTAGTCGGCCACGATGCCGGCAAACTGGCGGGCGAGGTCATAGTGGCGGGCATTGCCCACGGCCCGGCGCGCGCTCAGCAGCTGCGCTTCGTCGCCGCTGGCTTCGGCTTCGCTCAGTTTTGCCGCCGCCTCATCGGGCGGCACAAAGCGGGCGCTGCCGAACACCACCACCGTGTTCTCGATGCCTTGCTCGGCCTGGCCGATGTCGGGCTTGAGCATTTCCAGTTGAAAGCGGATGCCGCGCGTTTCACGGCGGAACAAAAACTCAGGGTCGGCAAAGGCCAGCCGGTAGGAATCGGCATGCAGGGGGTTGTCGTTGTTGGCGTGGGCGTGCAGTTCGGCCCAGGCATCGGCCAGGCGGCGTTCGTTGAGTTGGGTGGTGGCATCCATGGAGTTCCAGACGTCGCGGCGGGGGCCGGACTGTGAGATTGGGGTGTTGACAGGGCCCGGCTATTGCATCGCGGGCTCTGCTGTATTTTAAGATCGTGAACAGGTTCTATTGGCCGCTGCCCATGGGCAATGTGCAAGCCCGTTGAGACGCCCGTCAGCCGCACAAACTGCCTGGGAAATAGGGGGCGCATCAGGGTGCCGGGCATTGGCAGCATGCAGGACGCACTTAGGGCTCGCAAAGCAAAAGGCCACCCCGAGAAGGGTGGCCTTTTGCTGCCAATGAATGGCTCCTCGACCTGGGCTCGAACCAGGGACCTACGGATTAACAGTCCGGCGCTCTACCGACTGAGCTATCGAGGAACAAGACTTCAATTATATACACAAAAAATCAGCCTTTGTGCGGATCTGCCGCTATCAAAAAGGCTCCCGTGCGGGCTCGCGTCTGCGCCATAGCCACGCCAGTACGCAAGCCATGCAGATGCATGCAAGCACCACAGTCCAGCGTGGGGTTTCGGTGAGCGCCAGAATGATGCTGCTCACGGCCATCATCGCGGTGGCGTTCCACTTGGATCGGCGGCTTACGCAGCCCCCATTGGCCCAGTTGCGCAGCATGGTGCCAAACAGGCGGTGGTGCCAAAGCCATCGATACAGCGCGGGCGAACTGCGGGCCGCTGCCCATGCGGACAGCAGGATGAAAACAGTGGTTGGCAACCCAGGCACAAACACACCCACAATGCCCAGCACCAGACACAGCAGTGCAAAAGCCTTCAGCAGCCAACGTAGCGGTAGCGGTAGCTCTCGGGGGATTTGTGTGTCAGAAGGATCGTCGGCAGGCGAAGCCATGGATGGTGATTGTGCATGCAGGCAAAGGCGTTGCGCTCGCGCTATGCTTGCCAGCTTTCATGCGCACGCAGTGAATTGCGGCAGTTGAAGGGCCTATTTTTCATCATGACTATTCATTCCATCTTGAAGATGGGCGATCCGCGCCTGCTGCGCATCGCCCAGCCCGTGCAGAGGTTTGATACCGATGAACTGCATTTGCTGGTGCGCGACATGTTCGAAACCATGCGATCGGTCAACGGTGCGGGCCTGGCGGCCCCCCAGATTGGTGTGGATCTGCAGGTGGTGGTTTTTGGCTCTGGCAACCCCAATCCCCGCTACCCCGATAGGCCGCTGGTGCCAACCACGGTGCTTCTCAATCCGGTTATCACCCCGGTGGGCGCAGAGGAGGATGAGGATTGGGAAGGGTGTCTTTCGGTGCCAGGATTGTGCGGCAAGGTTCCGCGCTGGCTGCGCATTCGCTACACGGGGTTTGACCCCTATGGTGACCCGATCGACCGTATGGTGGAAGGATTTCATGCCCGTGTCGTGCAGCACGAATGCGATCACCTGGTGGGCAAGTTGTATCCCATGCGGGTGCGTGATTTTGCGCAGTTTGGCTATACCGAAGTGCTCTTCCAGGAGATTGGCGTTGCGCAAGATCGGTAGATGCGAGGTGTGGTGCGGTTATTTGCGAGCCCTTAGCGGCTGACGCTGCGTGCATCCACTGCCCAGTCTGGCCCGGGCGCCTGTACCGCGCTGGTCGCCGCAGCCACTCAGAACTTGTTCACGATGTCAGGCGCGCTGATGCAGCAAGGTGGCGGCTGCGCTGCACGGTCGTCCGCGGCCATCTGCCGGGCGGATGCCGTGGGCGCTCCTTGCCGGTTGTTGTGTGGGCTTGCCTGCGATCAGGTCTTGCTCTTGACCAGGCTGTAGATCACCAGCAACACCACAGCGCCCGCCACCGAGGCAATCCAGCCTGCGGGGGTGCCTTGCGCGTACCAGCCCATGGCTGCCCCCACGTAGCTGGCGAGAAATGAACCCGCCACGCCCAGCAAGGCGGTCATGATCCAGCCCAACTTGTCGTCGCCCGGTTTGATCGCCCGCGCAATGAAGCCAACGATGAGTCCGATAATGAGAGTCCCGAGGATTGAGAGCATGGGTGTATCTGGTAAGAAAGATGGGTTATCACTGTATGGCAGATTCACCAGACGCGTGTGTCGGACAAGGCCTTGTGCACCCGGACTGGAAGATTTCCCAAAGATGGTCGCCGCGGCATGGCGCGGACGGCAAGGGAAATGCATGGGGCCTTGTCTGACATGCCAGTGCGCCCCGCGCCTGCGCTTTGCCTGGGAGCAGGACTATGCGTGCACCCTTGCCCAGCGCCTAAAGTTTTGGTTACCCTAGAAGCGGCGGTTGGATGCGCCTGCCGGTGCCGTGATCGGGGTGCCAGGCAAGACGAGACGACGCGGCGGGCTACTGCCCGCAAGGAGGAGCAACGCTGCATGGCGCCCCGAGCGCGGTGCTGGCGGGTGCATAGCGCTCTCACCCACAAGGT
>WOYI011132147.1_pt1 | contig 13227 bp, 11 predicted proteins | sample 6423411 | NCBI WGS metagenome assembly WOYI01 (sample SAMN13441803, study PRJNA592873) | oil field metagenome | biome: oil field; feature: oil-well bore; material: oil-contaminated soil; isolation source: oil-contaminated soil from oil-well borehole | place: Germany: Wietze | collected 2016-10-18 ... | reverse complement strand
GTTAAATACCAGTAGTGTGTTGAGCAGGGTTGGACTTTTCTCAGCTCGATTTCTCGTTATTTTTCTTATGACTACGTTTCAATAAGACCTGATTGACCGACCTCTTTTTTTTAGGAAATGATCTTGCAAATACGTGCAATTAATTTGAAATGAGCTAAATTGAAGCATTATTCATTTATAATATCCCGAACAGGAAGGAGTAAACATCAGGAAATCAATCTCAAGCGGGATTATTTACCTTTTTATTCCAAACCACGACCTACGCTTGCCTGAAAACCAGGAATAACCTGCCACGTAATTCTAAAAAGTACTGCATTTATTAGGCTCAGATAAATATTGGCACGTCCCCAACCGAGATTGAACCTTTATAATCATATTGAACAATCGTTTGAATTGAGGCAAAAATGATGCGTTACATCGCTTCCATAGATCAGGGTACAACAAGCACTCGCTGCATGCTGTTTGACCACAGCGGCCAGATCATTAGCAGCCACCAACTGGAACATGAACAAATCTATCCCAAGCCCGGTTGGGTCGAACACGACCCGCTGGAGATTTGGGAACGCTGCCAGGATGTCATCAAAGGTGCCTTGCTCAAAGCCAGCGCGACCGCGGAGGATATCGCCGCTGTGGGAATCACCAATCAACGTGAAACTGCCCTTGTCTGGGATAAGGAAACCGGGAAACCTTTCTATAACGCCATCGTCTGGCAGGATACCCGCACCGATAAGATCATCGCCAAATTCGCCGAGGTCAGCGGCCAGAACCGTTTCCAGGAACGGGTCGGCCTGCCTCTCGCCACCTATTTCTCCGGCCCCAAGATCCGCTGGATCCTCGACAATGTTGAAGGCGTACGGGAAGCCGCCGAACAGGGCCGCGCCATCTTTGGCAATATCGACACCTGGGTTCTTTGGAATCTCACCGGCGGCGTGAACGGCGGCCTGCACATCACCGACGTCACCAACGCCAGCCGTACCATGCTGATGAACCTGAAAACCCTCCAGTGGGATCCTGATATCTGTAAGGTCATGGGCATCCCCATCCAAATGCTGCCCGAGATCCGTCCCTCATCCCAGGTCTACGGCTATACCAGGACTGACGGACCGTTTGCAGGCGTCATCCCCGTTTCAGGCGATTTGGGCGACCAGCAAGCCGCCACCGTCGGTCAAACCTGTTTCGAGCCCGGTGAAGCCAAGAACACTTACGGCACTGGCTGTTTCATGATCCTCAACACCGGCCCTGAGATTGTTTTTTCAAAGAACGGCCTGCTCACCACCGTTTGTTATCAATTCGAGGGTGAAGCGCCCATCTATGCCCTGGAAGGCTCCATCGCCATCACCGGCGCGCTCGTCCAGTGGCTGCGTGACAACCTCGGCCTTATCGAAACCGCCCCTCAGATCGAAGAGCTTGCCAAATCCGTTGATGACAACGGGGGCATCTATTTCGTCCCCGCATTCTCCGGCCTCTTTGCGCCTTATTGGCGCACGGATGCCCGCGGCGTCATTGTCGGCATGACCCGCTTCGTCAACAAGGGCCATATCGCCCGTGCCGTCCTCGAGGCGACTGCTTTCCAAACCCGGGAAGTCCTTGACGCGATGAACGGCGACTCTGGCGTGGACCTCAAGACCCTCAAGGTGGATGGCGGCATGGTCCAGAACGACCTCCTCATGCAGATCCAAGCCGATGTTGTTCAGGTGCCGGTCATCCGACCGAAAGTCGCTGAGACCACCGCCCTCGGTGCAGCTTACGCCGCCGGCCTGGCCGTCAAATTCTGGCAGAACAAAGAGGAAATGCGCGCCAACTGGGTCAAGGACAAGGTCTGGGAACCTGACCCGAACAGTCCTCTCCATGACGCCAAATACAAAGAGTGGAAGAAAGCTGTCACTCGCACTTTCGATTGGATTGATTAAAGAATTGGGTAGTCCCTGCGTTTATGATTGGCAGCGAAACTCCAACGGGGTATAGCGGCCTTTCTGGTTGATCAATGTCAGACTCTCTCCCCTCCCATTCATGAAACAAACTCGTCAAAATTTTTAGTGTTTCCGGTTGCAGATAGCAGCGATTAAACAGAGATTCTACAAGAAACGTTTTAAACTCAATCCGTATATAATAGTGCAATGACCAAACCGAACGCCATCCTGACCGGCATCCTGGCAATCGCCCTCATGGCCTGCCTGACGCCGCAAGCCTCAATTTCTGCCTCCTCAACACCCTTCATCTCCATTGTCACCCCGGGCGATGGGTCTGTTTTAACTTCTCCCATTCACCTCATCGCAGAACTCAATCAAGAAGCTGGCTCTCTGGTCAGGATCACCCTCGTCAATGAGAATAATCTCACCATCTCGCGACAACTTCTCCGAATTGACAAAGGAGAAGGCAGTTCAACCCGATTCGAAACCGATTTATTTTTCGAGATCCCCACTGAAACAACGGAAGCCTTGCTCACTGTCTCAACCCTGGATGATGATCACCGGATCCAATCGTTACGGTCGGTGACGTTGAAATTAGCCTCCGAAGGGCAATCAACCCTTCGGGCTCATCTATCCAATGAACCCTGGCTGGTCATCAACGAGCCCAAACCGATGGAAACCATTGCCGGGGGACAAATGACAGTCAGCGGGACGATCAATCCGATAAATGACAACCCGATCAGGTTCGATTTGGTTAAACCCGGCGGCGCAGTCATTGGAACAATGCAACTCCTGGTGACCAATCCGGGCGAAATCATTAACTTTGATAACACGCTCCCCTATGCTTTTATTACCGCCACCACGGATATCAGGCTTGTCATTCGACAGGTATCTGATGATTTCGCCACAGATGTCATTCTGGACAGCGTGCCAATTTTCCTGGCCCCCTGATTAATATTCCATCTGGTAGAATCCCAAAAATGCAAAACAACCTTCTTATGTAGATTCACTGGCTGGATCATTTCCCGCTTGTTACGTATTCATCTCCCTCAATAACAAAACGGGGGTTCCTCCCAAAAATACTTTGACCAATATATCCGTTTGATATATTTGCGGTTATTTTAATGCTAACGCTTGACAGAAAAACATATTGAATGCATAATTGTTCTCAATGAACTTTTGTTCATGTTAATTGCACATTTATGCATTTTTTGATGTAAAGATAAATTGAGGATGGGCGCCAATTGCTGAGAAGCCTTGAGGTCGTAGAATGAACAATCAAGAGAAAATAAGCGCTGCTGTTAAGGTAGCCAGGATGTATTACTACCAAAATATGCAAACGAAAGAGATTGCAGAAGAGATCAACACTTCCAGATCGACTGTCTCACGATTGCTGAGTTTTGCGAAAAGCGAAGGTCTTGTCAATATCCATATCATTGATCCCTCCGACGAACCGCAACTTTTGGAGAAGAAAATCCTGGACGAATACCACCTTGAAAAAGTCCAGGTCGTTCCCGTCCCGGAAATCGCAGGCGAGGCGGAATGGCTAAACCGCACCGCGCGTTTCGCGGCTAAACGACTTAATAACCTGTTTGATTCGAATATGATTTTGGGGTTAGCCTGGGGGACAACAATGAGCGCGATTTCTTCTTTGTTGCTGCCAAAATCTACGCATAATTCTCAAATCGTGCAATTAAACGGCGCTGGCAACACCGAATCCATGGGGATCGAATATGCCAGTCAGATTATCATGCGCTTCGCTGAAAATTACACTGCCCGTGCCCACCTTTTTCCAGTCCCAACTTTCTTTGATTATCCCGAAACGAAGAAAGCGCTTTGGAAAGAAAGAAGCATTAAACGCATTTTAGACCTGCAAAATAAAGCTGATTTATTAATTTATAGCATTGGCGCAGTTGATGCTGGTGTACCCAGCCATGTCTACACCGGGGGGTACCTTGACAAAAATGATTACGCTCAACTGGAACAATTGGATATTGTAGGCGATATTGCTACCCACTTCTTTAAGCAAGATGGAAGTTTTACAGACATCCCTTTGAATTTACGATCCAGCGGTCCCAATCTTGATCTTTTCAGGCAAAAATATGGTATTTGTGTTGTCTCAGGATTAGCAAAAGTACATGGATTGCAGGCTGCCCTGAAAGGCAACTTTATGAAGGAGCTAATCGTTGATGAGCCCACGGCGCGATCATTGGTCAATTTGCAAACATAATGAATCTAATTTTATCAGGTTGCGAGTTCGATTAATTTACTTGAGAAAGCACTCGGTTTCTCATTTTTCGTCTCTTTAGTGAGTTTACTTGATATGGAGAGTTGAATGCCTAAGAAGTACGATGTAATCATTATCGGCGCCGGAATTGTCGGTAGCATGGTTGCAAGATTTTTATCCAAATATAAACTAAAGATCCTGATGATTGAAAAAGAGGTTGATATTGGCATGGGCACAAGCTCTGCGAATTCAGCCGCCATCCATGCCGGCTACGATGCCCTTCCCGGCACGAACAAGGCTATCACCAATGTGTTGGGATCAAAAATGTGGCCGCAAGTCTCCCAGGAACTCGGCATTCCTTATAAGCAAAGCGGGGATTATGTGGTCGCGATAAACGAAGAGGAAATGGTGACCCTTGAAAAGCTGCTGGCTCGCGGCAGGGAGAATGGTATTCCGGGATTGGAAATCATTGACGGGCCGGAAATGCGCCGCAGGGAACCGCTGATCCGTCCTGATGTAATCGGCGCTCTGTGGGCCTCGACCGGGGCGATGGGGGACCCCTTCACCGCAACAGTCGCTACGGCAGAAAATGCCGTTATGAACGGCGCAGAGGTCATGCTTGAAACCGCATTTGAAGATTTCCTGATGGACGGTGACCAAATCACCGGTATCCGGACCAACAAAGGCGATTTTGAGTGCCGGTGGGTGGTCAATGCGGCCGGCCTGTATGCCGATGAGGTCATGCACAAAGCCAATGTACGCCCCGAATTTACCATCCGGCCCCGGCGCGGTGAATATATCATTTTAGATAAAGCGGATTTCCAACTGACACATGAAGCCATCATTTTTCCCGCACCCACAAGCAAAGGAAAGGGCATTCTGGTCACATCCACCTTGCATGGCAACATCATCGTCGGACCCAATGCCAACTTTGTGGAAGAGAAAACCAACAAAGAGATGACCACAGAAGGCATTCAGGAAATTTGGTCCGGTGGGCAGAAGCTAATTCCCAGCCTTAACCGGAAACACATTATCGCCGAATTTGCAGGCCTTCGAGCAACCGGTAACGCACCAACACCCAACCCGGAAATCGACTATAACCAGGATTTCATCATTGAGATCCCTAAAAATGTTAAAGGATTGGTCAATCTGGGCGGGATTGAATCGCCGGGCTTCTCAGCCGCGCCTGCCATAGCCATTAAAGTAATTGAACTCTTGGAAAAAGCCGGTGAAAAGCTGGAAGAAAAACCGGACTGGAACCCGATCCGGCCTGCACGCCCGGTCTTCCGTCACATGACCAGGGAAGAACAGGCTGAACTGGTCGGAAAAGAGCCGACTTACGGCCGCATCGTTTGCCGATGTGAAACGGTAACTGAAGGCGAAATCCTGGCTGAAATCCATGCGCCCATCCCAGCCACAACTTACGACGCCATCAAACGCCGCACCTGGCTTGGCACGGGACGCTGCCAGGGCGGTTTCGATATGCCCAGGGTGGTGAACATCCTCTCGCAGGAACTCGGTATCCCACCGGAGGAGGTGACGAAGAAGGGCGCAGGTTCCCCCTTCCTCTTCCGCCGCACCAAAGATGTCAAACAAGACCATCTTTCCGTGGAGGACCTGATATGAAAAACACAGTTGATGTGATTATCATCGGCAGTGGTCCTGGCGGATTAGCCGCCGCGATCGCAGCTAAAGAAAACGGGGCAGATGACGTCCTGATCATCGAACGCGATGTTGAATTAGGCGGTATCCTCCTGCAATGCATCCATAATGGCTTTGGGTTGGAATTGTTCAACGAAGACATGCCCGGCCCGACCTATGCTCAATATTTTATTGATCAGGTTAGGAGCCTTGGTATCGAGACCCTGATGGACACCATGGTGCTGGATATCACCCATGACCGTAAGGTTTTTGCGATCAACAAAGACCTTGGTTATCTGGAACTCCAGGCGAGGGCAGTCGTCCTTGCCATGGGTTGCCGGGAACGCACCCGGGCACAGATTATGCTGCCCGGCGCGCGCCCAGCCGGCGTCTATTCTGCCGGTACCGCCCAACGTTTTGTCAACGTGGAAGGCCATATGCCGGGCGAGAAGTTCGTTATCCTGGGATCCGGCGATATCGGGATGATTATGGCCCGCCGTTTGACCATCGAAGGCGCCCAGGTGCAACGCGTATTGGAGATCATGCCTTATTTGACCGGCCTGACCCGGAATTATGTCCAATGCCTCCTGGACTATGGCATTACCCTTCAGAAACAGCGCACCGTCCACCGCATCATCGGCAACGATCGGGTTGAAGCGATTGAAGCGGTCAGCGTGGATGATAAATGGCAGCCGATCCCCGGTTCCAGGGAGATCATCCCTTGCGACACTCTACTTTTGTCTGTCGGCTTGATTCCCGAAAATGAACTTTCCAGGAAAGCCGGCGTCAAACTGGACCCCATTACCAACGGCCCCTTTGTGGATGACCGCTTCATGACCAACGTCCCCGGTATTTTTGCCGCGGGCAACGTGGTCCACGTTTACGACCTGGTGGATTGGGTGACAGAAGCCGGTCGGGTTGCCGGAAAAAGCGCGGCAATATATGCCCAGGCTGAAAAGATGGAAACCGGCCCCGAGATTAAACTCACCGCAGGGGAAAACATCCGCTATGTGGTTCCCCACAAGATGGATAAGAATCATCTGGCTGAGGATCTTGTGCGGCTGCAAATGCGCGCCATTGTCCCCATCGAAGAACGGGTTCTTGTGACTGTGGAAGACCAAAACGGCGACGTGATCGCCAGGAAGGCCGAGCCCTATGCCCGGCCTGGCGAGATCCTGACCCTTGCCATAAAACCCTCTGCATATGAAGCCGTGCAAAAAGCGACCTCGTTGACAGTCAACGTCCGCAAGCGGTAAGGTTAAGTATCGGATTGATAGAAGGAATGATGCAATGATTGAAACCAGTGAAATTATCTGTGTGACCTGCCCAAAAGGCTGCACTCTACGCGTGAAACACGACGGGAAAGAAGTTCTGGAAGTCCTCGATGGCTGCAAGCGCGGTCAGGAATACGCGGTTTGCGAACTAAGTGACCCTCGCCGGATGGTGGCCTCCACCGTGAAAGTTAAAGACGGTCTGCATCCTCTCGTACCTGTCTATACCCGAAAAGCCTTCCCAAAACCGCTCATCCCCCAACTGGCCCGTGAACTGCGCAAGGTGGAAGTGCCCGCACCGGTAAAGATCAGCCAGGTCGTTTTGGAAAACGCCCTCGGCACCGGCATTGATGTCGTTGCCTCCCGGGATATGCCCAAAGCCTAATCCAAACCCCATTCAAAACACGATAGCGGCGTTGATCATAACGCCGCTATTTAGTTAATAATTGCGACTGATCTACGGCGCGCCTGGGCCGTAAGACGAAGCGTCGGTTGGCGTCTGGCCGCTGGGATCGTAGACATAAACGTAATCGCCTACTTCCGCCCAATTATAGAGCCAGTGAGCGTCTCCCGACGAAAGGTTCACACATCCGTGCGACTGGGTATACCCGAAGAGCGTATGCCAGTAAGTGGCGTGCAGGGCCCGGGCTTCATCAAAATACATCGTCCAGGGAACATCCTGCAAATAATAAAAATCGGACCGGTCGGTCTCAAAAGAACCCTGCATCGTCTCGAGGGGCTTTTTCTCATAGATCTGAAACAAGCCGGGGCGGGTGTAATATGGTTCGTACCCGCTGGCGATCAGGGTGGCAAACTGCAATTGCCCGTTTTCATAGACGGTCAGCGTCTGTCCAAAGTTGTACACATTAATGGCAATCCAGCGATCCCCTGCCACACCTTCGGGGGGTTCCAAATCCACGGTCACAGCGCGTGCTTTGAGGCTGTTCACCCATTCATTAAGGCCAATCTCAAACCAGGTCACCCCATCCGCATCCACCCGGTTATAAACCTGGATGACATCCGCCTGGTAATATTTCTTCCCGGTTGTTTCCGCGGAGAAAGTCGGTTCGTGATAGCTTTCCGTCTGGTCAATGATCCAGCCAAAATCATTCCGTGGGTTTTCAAAAAAGCGCAATCCCTGGAAGGAGGAATAGGATGCAGGCGAGGCCCGCAGCCAGTCGCCGGATGCCAGCTGGAGGTATGGATTGCCATCGATATCGGCCCGGGTGATGTAACTGATATAACGAAGTGACCCGGCCGGTATCTGTCCAATGGGATTGACACCGGCTGCGGCATCGCTGGCTGAACCGTAAACCGGAGCGGGTTCAGTCTCATCCAGGTTGATCTTTGCCACATACACCGGTAAGACATTCAGCTCGGATGAAGGTGAAGCCGCCGGCAGATCAAAAGAAGGATAAGGGAAACCTGCCTCTTTCATTTCAATCACCGTCTGAGCCGGCCCAAAAGGAAGACAAGTGCCATCTGCCGGCATACCGGGCAGGCAGAGCGGCAGACCAAATGTGCCATTCCCTTCATGGTTGGCCGTTCGAGCGGCAACCGGGTTGGCGGGGAGCAACAAAGCCATCAGCATGACTGCAAATATCAAAAAGCGTTTCATAAATCCTCTATTCATTCTTCAATAGCCATAATTATACCTAAACTTGTCCAATTTTGTCACCTGGCGAGCAACCCACCAAAATAACAGAAAAATACCGTAGATAATCTAAGTTGATCCTACCTGGTCTGGGATAAGATAAATATGAAAGTGCAATACAAAAAATAAATAACATTACTTCTCCTCTATATGAATAGGCTGAAGCGATCATCCATGGGATGCTCCCATGGATGATCGCTTATAATGAAAACCCACCCGGTTGTTTTGTCAAAGGGTGGGAAATCAGCAAGTAAAAATTAACGCAACACTTTAAGAATTTCAGACTCGTAAATCCGCTGTAAACACAATCCTGGCGTGCCCGGCAATCCGAACACGATCACCTGACAGTTTTACATCGAGGACGCCGCCGCGGACGGAAGCCTGATATGCTGTGAATGCATTTTTTCCCAGCTTTTCAGCCCAATAGGGCGCGAGCAGACAATGCGCTGAACCGGTAACGGGATCTTCGTCAATTCCCAGTTGAGGCGCAAAGAACCGGGAAATAAAATCGTATTTCGGATCATCGCTTCGTGCAGTGATGATTACCTCCGGTGCCGGTGAATCAGCCAGAGCCTTGAAATCCGGGCTGGCCTGACGAACCACACTGGCATTCTCGACCTCATAAAGGAAATAATTTCCGGAACGGACGCTTCCCTGGATATTTATCCCCAGGGCAGCCCTGACGCGCGGATCAACCTCAACCGGTTCCGGTGTCATGCGGGGAAAGTCCAATTCAATCTGCCCATCCAGCCAGCGTGCCGTCAGAATACCGCTTTGGCTGACAAACCGAATCAGCTCGTCCTTTGCTGCCAGGCCGGTCTCAAACAGAATTTTCGCGCTGGCCAGCGTCGCATGCCCGCACAGACTGACCTCGGTTTTCGGGGTGAACCAGCGCAGCCGCCAACTCTCACCCTCCTGAAGCAGGAAAGCTGTCTCTGACAGGTTCATTTCAGCAGCCAGCGCCAGCATCCAACTGTCCGGTTGGGGCTGGGTCAGCAAGCAGACCGCTGCCGGATTTCCCTTAAAGGGTTCCTGCGTAAAAGCGTCAACCTGAAATAATTTTGTTGCCATCCTTTGTCCTATCCTTCCATGCCAGCAATCCACACTTACCATAATTTGTGAATTTAGCGCCCTCATGTTTCATATCAGTAAGGTCCAACAAAAATTATAAAACTTTTTCGGAATGATCCCATGCCGACATGAAACTTCTCGGATGAGAAATCCAATCCGGCTGAGAAAAATAAAATTCACTTTATTAAAATATGTCCACTTTAGTAGTTCCAAAGCTTAAAATTTGCAAATCTTTATTGAAAACCCCAACACACGTATATATAATGAATTCACACCATTAAATTTTATTAATTTTTTCACCGATGACAAACAGATGGAGGAAATTAAATGATGGTGAATGTGATCTACCCACATCACGAAATCAGCCGCATCATGACAGCAGCTGTCGTCAATGCGACTTTCCGCCGCGATTTGCTGGCTAACCCCATGCATGCCATTGAAATGGGTTTTGGCGAAGAGACCTTCATCCTCGAACAGGCACAAGCGGATCGCATATCCAAGATTCACGCAAACACACTGGAAGAATTCGCCACCAAAATCGTTTATGCCTGAGTGCAACCCCACAAGAACAAAACAAAAGGGCTGTCCCAAATGCAGACCCATTTTTTGATCCCCCACTTCGCTTGGGTTTTCAGGCTAAACTAACCTACGCGCCCCACAAAAGGCCGTTATTCCGATATTTTCTCCTAAAATTAGCTGTCCCAAAAGGAAATTTAGGGTTTTTGGGACAGCCTCTTTATTAGTATCTTCATTTACCATTTACCCCAAAAATCAACCCCCTAAATAGGCTTCCTTGACCTGGGGATTTTCCATCAGTTCATCGGCGAAACCGGAAAGGGCGACTTTCCCCGTTTCCAAAACATAGGCCCGATCCGCAATAGACAGCGCCATCTGCGCGTTCTGCTCCACAAGCAAAATACTGACGCCTTGCTCGTTGATATCCTGAATGATTTCAAAAATCTGTTCAACAAGGATTGGCGCCAACCCCATGGATGGCTCATCCAGAAGCATGAGTCGCGGGTTAGCCATCAACCCGCGGCCCATCGCCAGCATCTGTTGTTCCCCGCCCGACAACGTGCCGCCCAACTGACGCTGACGTTCTTTCAACCGGGGAAAGACCTCAAAGACATGGTCGAGATGGTCCCGAATGAGGGCTTTGTCTTTCAGACTGTACGCGCCCATCTCAAGATTTTCCATGACGCTCATCCGGGCAAAGATCTTCCGGCCTTCGGGCACCTGGACAATCCCTTTTTCAACGATCTGGGCCGGAGATGTCCTGGTTAAGTCTTCGCCTTCAAAATCCACCTGCCCCGAATCGGGCGGCAGTAAACCTGAAATTGTATTGAGCGTTGTGCTTTTTCCGGCGCCGTTCGCGCCAATTAACGCAACAATTTCCCCTTCCTGGAGGTCAAAAGTGACCCCCTTGAGAGCATGGATGGCGCCGTAGGATACATTTAAATCAATCACATTTAACATGGTGAGTTTTCTTCCGTTTGAATTTCGCTGATAGAGCCGCCGCGCCAGGCCCAAGATAAGCTTCAATCACGCGTTGATTGCATTGGATCTCAGACGGCTTCCCTTCAGCAATCTTTATACCATAGTCAAGAACAGTCACCTGATCTGAAATGTCCATGACGACCCGCATATCATGTTCGATCAGCAGGATCGTAATTTCACGGGAATCGCGCATATCACGGATAAAGGCTTTCATTTCTTCCGTTTCCTGCGTATTCATTCCCGCGGTTGGCTCATCTAACAGGATCAGCACTGGCTGGCTGGCTAAAGCCCGGGCAATTTCAAGCCGCCGCTGAGCGCCGTAAGGCAAATTATGTGCAGGCGTATCCGCCAGGTCAGCCAGGCCAACATATTCCAGGATTGCAAAGGCTTTTTCAAGGCCTTCCCTTTCTTCCTGCCGATAGCGGCGGTTATAGAGAATCGATTCCACCCAGGTTGCCCTAAGACGGGGATGCTGCCCGACCAAAACGTTCTCAATGGCCGTCATCTCCGAGAATAAGCGGATATTCTGATAGGTACGGCTGATCCCCAGATCGCAAATTTTATTGGTCGATAATCCATGGATCGACCTCCCAAAGAATTTGATTTCGCCTTCATCCGGGACATAAAAACCGGAGACGCAATTGAAGAGCGTCGTCTTCCCGGCGCCATTGGGGCCGATAATGCTTGAAATCGAATGCTCAGGAATGGTCAGGTCCACATTATCAACTGCCCTAAGCCCCCCAAAGCACTTGGTCACATTCTTGGCGTGAATGGCAGCAGTTGTCATGATTCCACCTCCATCGGAACGTTTTCCGGAGTTTTGTCCTTACCTAGTCCACTTCGTTTTCGCTCGGCAGGCCATAGGCCCTCAGGGCGGACAATCATCATCACGACCAGCAATGCCCCGAACACAAGCAAGCGATAATCTTCCAACTCCCGCAGCAGTTCCGGTAAACCCTTCAGGACAAAAGCGCCGACGACAACACCGGGCAGCGATCCCATCCCGCCAACGATCACGATGCATAGCACGTTAATGGAGACCATCATTGTAAAATCTTCCGGGCCGGCAAACTGATTCCGGGAAGCGAACAGGGCACCTGCCAGGCCGGCAATGGCCGCACCCAAAAGAAGCGACAGGATTTTATATCCATAGGTATTGATGCCGGTAGCCTGAGCAACGGTTTGATCTTCCCTGATCGCGATCCAGGCCCGCCCCGTCCGTGAATCCTTCAGGCGCTTGGAAATAAACAAAGCAACCAAAACCAACAGCGTGAACAAGTGCATATAGTTCACATCGGAAAAGAGTTTGCCAAACCAGTATGGCTGGCCAATATTTGTGACCCCCTTTGGGCCATTGGTCAACCAGGTCAGTAAGTCGCTCTTCAGCAGGATTCGGACAATCTCCCCAAAGCCAAGGGTCACGATTGCCAGGTAGTCACCTCGCAAATTAAGAATAGGAAGACCGAGGAGTAAACCGGTCAGGGTGGAAACCAGCATGGAAATCAATACCGCCAGCCCCAAATTCATGCCAATCGCATGCGGTGCAGGCGCAGTCAGCAGGGCAAAGGTGTACGCTCCAGTGGCAAAGAAAGCCACATAGCCCAGTACCAACTGACCGGAGTAACCCACGATAATATTCAACCCTAATCCCAGCAGAATGTAGATGGCTACCGTTCCCATAATGTAGTTCCAATAGGAACCCCATGCCAGCGGCAGGAAATAAAGCAGCGCGCCCACAGCGATCAGAAGCAATGCCATCACCCATTTCTTTTTGAAGATCTGGTCGATCTTTTGAGTTTCAACCCAACCGGTGACTTTTTCACCGCCATTCTTCCAGGCACGCCTGAGCCAGCTCTTGTAATTCAACAGCCATCCCAGAACCGCACCCAACAACCCGAACAGGGTCAGGTAAATCAGGTCAGTCACCGCTGCGGCGTCAGGTGTGCTGTAGAACAA
>WOYI010354658.1_pt2 | contig 13237 bp, 11 predicted proteins | sample 6423411 | NCBI WGS metagenome assembly WOYI01 (sample SAMN13441803, study PRJNA592873) | oil field metagenome | biome: oil field; feature: oil-well bore; material: oil-contaminated soil; isolation source: oil-contaminated soil from oil-well borehole | place: Germany: Wietze | collected 2016-10-18 ... | reverse complement strand
CATCGTGGTTAAGCCCCAGCGCCACGCCATAGGCGGCAGTGACGCCGATCAGCGGTGCGCCGCGCACCTGCATGCTGCGAATGGCGTGGGCCGCTTCTTCCGCAGTGTGCAAACGCACCATCACGGCGGCGTGGGGCAGGCGCGTCTGATCGAGGATTAGGAGTCCCCCGGCGTCCTCGATCAGCGTCGGATACGGTGTGCCGTTCAGTTCAGCTTGCCGTGGCAATGCTTGTATTTCTTGCCGCTGCCACAGGGGCAAGGTTCGTTGCGGCCGACTTTCGGCAACACGTGGGCAGGCACAGGTTTTTGGGCGATCGCCACTTCCTCCGCCGCTGCCGGTTCGCTAAAGTCATCATGGTGGTATTCCACATGCGCCAGTTGCGGCGGCGTTTCGGCTTCCTCGAGCTGCTCTTCGTTGCGCACTTCGACCGTCATCAGCAATTTGGTGACATCGGCGCGCACGGCTTGCAGCAGTCCCTCGAACAGGTCAAACGCCTCGCGCTTGTATTCCTGCTTGGGGTTTTTCTGCGCATAGCCGCGCAGATGGATGCCCTGGCGCAGGTGGTCAAGCGCCGCAAGGTGTTCGCGCCAATGACTGTCAAGGCTTTGCAACATCACATTACGCTCGAAACCGGCCCAGGCGGCGGCATCGACATTTGTCTTCTTTGCGGCATACGCGGCATCGGCCACATCCAGCAGGCGCTTCAGGATGCCTTCATCGGTGAGTTGCGGCTCCGCCTTCACCCATTCACCCACTGGCGGCCTGATATGCATTTCGCCTGCCAGCGCACTCTCCAGGCCGGGAATGTCCCATTCTTCTTCGACACTCTCCGCCGGTATGTAGATACGGAAGGTATCGTGCAACAGCCCCTGGCGCATGTCAGTGATGGTTTCACCGATGTCGCTGGCGTCAAGCAAGGCATTGCGTTGTTCGTAAATCACCTTGCGCTGGTCGTTGGCGACATCGTCATATTCGAGCAATTGCTTGCGGATGTCGAAGTTGCGCTGTTCCACCTTGCGCTGCGCGGACTCCAGCGAGCGCGAAACCAGCGGATGCTCGATGGCTTCGCCCTCGGGCATTTTCAGGCGGACCATGATGCTGTTCAGGCGGTCGCCGGCAAAAATCTTCAGCAACGGATCATCCAGCGCCAGATAAAACCGCGATGAGCCGGGGTCGCCCTGGCGGCCGGAACGGCCACGCAACTGGTTATCGATGCGGCGTGATTCGTGGCGTTCCGAACCGATGATATGCAGGCCGCCAGCGGCCAGCACCTGGTCATGCAGCTTCTGCCATTCTGCCTTGCGCTGCAAAATGCGCTGCGCTTTTTCTTCTTCCGTCAGCGCCGCATCGGCGTGGATGGCGTCCAGGTCTTTTTCAATATTGCCGCCGAGCACGATATCGGTGCCGCGGCCGGCCATGTTGGTGGCAATGGTAATCACGCCCGGGCTGCCGGCCTGGGCGATGATCTCCGCTTCACGCGCATGCTGCTTGGCATTCAGCACCTGATGCGGCAGTTTTTCCTTGTCCAGCAGACCGGACAGCAACTCGGAATTCTCGATCGATGTGGTGCCCACCAGCACCGGCTGCCCGCGCTCGCGGCATGCCCGGATGTCAGCGATGATGGCGTTGTATTTTTCAGCCGACGTGCGATATATCTGGTCATTCTCATCGCGCCGTATCATCGGCCGGGTGGTGGGAATGACGACGGTTTCCAGGTTATAAATCTGCTGGAATTCGTAAGCCTCGGTGTCGGCGGTGCCCGTCATGCCGGCCAGCTTGGTATACATGCGGAAATAGTTCTGGAAGGTGATCGAAGCCAGGGTCTGGTTCTCGGCCTGGATCGCCACACCCTCCTTGGCTTCCACCGCCTGGTGCAAGCCTTCCGACCAGCGGCGACCGGACATCAGGCGGCCGGTAAATTCGTCGACAATGATGACTTCGCCTTCCTGCACCACGTATTGCTGATCGCGGTGATACAGATTGTGCGCGCGCAAGGCGGCATACAGGTGATGCATGAGCAGGATGTTGGCCGGCTCATAGAGGCTGCTCCCCTCCGGCAACATGCCCATGCGCGCCAGGATCTGCTCGGCTTTTTCATGGCCTTCTTCGGTCAACAGCACCTGATGCGCCTTGAGGTCTACCGTGTAGTCGCCGGTATCTTTCTCGCCCTCGTGCTTGGCGGCTTCACCGCGCGTCAGCAGCGGCGGCACGGCGTTCATGCGTACATACAACTCGTTGTGGTCTTCGGCCTGGCCGGAAATGATCAAGGGCGTGCGCGCCTCATCGATCAGAATCGAATCGACTTCATCGACAATCGCGAAACTCAGCCCACGTTGTACCCGCTCGCCCGGCGCATACACCATGTTGTCACGCAGGTAATCAAAGCCGAATTCGTTGTTGGTGCCATAGGTGATATCGGCGGCATATGCCGCCTGCTTCGCATCATGCGCCATTTGCGAGAGATTGACGCCGATGGTCAGCCCGAGGAAACGGTAAATCCGCCCCATCCATTCGGCATCGCGGCTGGCCAGGTAATCATTCACCGTCACCAGATGCACGCCCTTGCCGGACAAGGCATTCAGATAAACCGGCAGCGTCGCGGTCAGCGTTTTGCCTTCGCCGGTACGCATTTCGGCGATCTTGCCGTAATGCAGCACCATGCCGCCGATCATCTGCATGTCGAAATGGCGCATGCCCAGTACGCGCCGCCCGGCTTCGCGCACAACGGCAAAAGCCTCCGGCAACAGGGAATCCAGCAATTCGCCATTGGCGTGGCGGCTGCGGAATTCCTCCGTTTTGGCACGCAAGGCATCATCTGAAAGACCCTGAATGCTGGTCTCCAGCGCATTGATGCGGGCAAGCGTCTGAGAATACTGCTTGATCAGCCGGTCATTGCGGCTGCCAAAAATTTTTCTGAGGAGTCCGGAGATCATGGGTCACACAGCACACCCGAGCGGGGGCCGGTAATTGCAAAACGTTAATTTTAGCATGGGGGCTCAGCCCCCTTAACCCTGCATTTGCACCATCAATGTCAATGCTTCTGTAGCGCCAACCCACCAGTACCTGGCGCAAGCTGATTCTGCGCCAGCCGCAGAAAACGGCCCGGATTCTGTGCCATGCCCTTCATGCGCACTTCAAAATGCAGATGCGGTCCGGTTGAGCGCCCGGTAGTGCCAACTTCGGCGATTTTCTGTCCCCGCATGACCAGCTGCCCGGCTTTGACCCATAGCCTGGAGGCATGGGCATACCGTGTAGTGAGTCCGTTACCATGATCTATCTCGACCAGATTGCCATAATCCGGATGGAACTCCGCGCTAATCACGATTCCGGCAGCGGCGGCGCTAATTGCCGTACCCGGGGCAGCAACAAAATCAATGCCTTCATGCATGGCTCGTTCGCCGGTAAATGGGTCAATACGCCAACCATACGCCGATGCATTCCATTCAGCATTGACTGGCAGGCTGGTCGGCAACTGGTTGCTTCTGATCCGGTCTTCCAGCAGTTGCGCCTCGATCAACGCAATCGTGTCCGATTTTGTTTCCAGTTGCCGGGATAGCGCATCCACCGCCTGCTGCAATTCTGCCGGCGACATCGTCGCGCTTGGCAATACCAAGGGGCCGCCACGGCCATCGCTACGGGCCTCGACGGCCTTGATTTCCTGCGGCTTGATACCGACCATCGCGGCAAGCCGGGCGCCTACAGTGTCAAGACGCAACAATTGCGCCTGCATCTCGCCCAGCTTGGTCGCCATGACATTGAGGTTTTCACGGACAAATGTTTTGGAGCGCTGGGATTCTTCCGCATTCATGGCGTGCAGCAAATCCTGCAGGAAAGGCAAGCGCATCTCTGCTGCATGGCGCACGGTGAGATAAGAAAAAGCGGAAGCGAGCAAAACAATTGAAACCAAGACTGTTGCGCCAGCAAAAAAAAGATGCCACCCGGTCAACGTCAAACTTTTTGCGGTTGCCAATCGGTCAGAGACGAGAATAATATGCACGCCTTCCCTCCCTCAGAATTCATTTGAACAATAATTATGGCGAAGAGCCTCCAGGAACACTTGGTCTCCGGTGACAGCATGGCGCATCTCGCTGTCCACGCCAACCGCCTGTTGCAACTGCAAGGTGCCCTGAAAGCCGCACTACCAGCGGCGATGCGGCCATATGCCCATGTCGCCAACTTCCGTCTGGGGAAGGTATTCATCCACACAAACAACAGCGCAGTAGCGGCAAAAATCAGGCAACTCGGTCCGCGCCTTGCCGGTGCATTATCGTCCCCAGCGGCGCAGGTTACCGAAATTGAAGTACGAGTGCAAGCCAGCACGCATTCTGTAACCCAATCACACCATGAAAGGCCCGCTCTACCGGGAGATCAACAAAAGCAGGGGCTCACTTTGCTGGCAGAAAGTCTGCCGCATGGGTCAACGCTCAAAGACGCCCTTGAGCGTTTGCTGCAGGCTATCAAAAAGTAATCAGGCAAGTACGATCAGTCGTTCGGCAGCCATCAATACCAGGATGGCCAATCCTGCGAGCAGGGCGCCTTTGGCGACGCGCAGTGCCAGCGACAGGTAACGCCGGTCATGTGTAAACAACCAGGCAACGACACTGCTGCCTATGACGATGGCAACCAGTATGCCGATGACCCTGAGCAGTAACATGGCGTTATGCCAGCTGCGGATATAGCCTCGCCACTGAAGCCGGTGCGTCTTCGGTGTGCAGAAAACTGACCATCTCCCAGGCCGAGGCATCGCTCAGCAAAGCGCGCAAAAGCTGGTTATTCAGCGCATGGCCCGACTTGTGCGCCGAGAACGCCGCCAGCAAGGGATGCCCGGCGAGATAGAGATCGCCTATCGCATCGAGTATTTTGTGTTTCACGAATTCATCGACATAGCGCAGGCCATCACTGTTCAATACGCGGTACTCATCCATCACGATGGCGTTTTCCAGGCTGCCGCCCAAGGCCAGGCCCTGCTCACGCAGCACCTCGACATCCTGCATGAAGCCAAAGGTGCGCGCCCGTGCAATTTCGCGCACATAGGATTGGTCAGCAAAATCAATATGCGAGCTGGAACCCGACTGGGCCACCGCCGGATGGCTGAACACTATCGAAAAATCCAGGCTGAAACCATCGAAAGGGGAAAGGCGCGCCCATTTGTCGCCGTCTTTCACCTCGACAACCTTTTTCACCCGGATGAATTTCTTCGCCGCATTCTGCTCTTCGATACCGGCTGACTGCAACAGGAATACAAAAGGCGCGGCCGAACCATCCATGATGGGCAACTCGGGCGCATCCACGTCAATATAGATATTGTCTATACCCAGGCCGGCAAGCGCTGACATCAGGTGTTCAACGGTCGCCACCTTCGCGCCATGCTGTTCCAGGCAGGAAGCCATGCGCGTATCGCCGACGCCGAATGGGTCGGCCTTGAGATCAACCGGCGGATCAAGATCGACACGACGGAAAACCACCCCGCTATCCACCTGCGCCGGACGCAGGACGAGCGAAACCTTGGCGCCGGAGTGCAGCCCCACGCCGGTGGTCTTGATGATGGTTTTCAATGTGCGTTGGCGCAACATGGATTCACAAAATGGTTGATTGACAATGACCGCAGGAATTATACCGGCGGCCAGCGCCAGATGAATCACGGCGAATAAGCCGCACCTTGCCGGGAAGCCCGCCCTCTGTTTCCATATCAGTCAGACTGGCGGCGCAAAAAAGCCGGGATATCGTACTTGTCGACCCCGGAAGCCGCCATCGCTTCGGCCTGCGTGTTGCGCGGCATGCTGCGGTTGCTCGATATGACGCCGGACAAATCGACCTGTCCCGCACCTATGTCATAGGTGTGCAGGTTGTCCGTACCCGTCCGCAAACCCACGGTTTCAACAACTTTCATTTCCGGCTTGCGCACCTTGCCCGTCACCACGCCCAAACCGGTCGCCACGACCGTGACCCGCAACTGGTCTTCCATCGACTCATCAAACACCGCGCCGCAAATCACCGTTGCCTCGGCAGCCGTGTATTGGCGGATGGTGTTCATCACCGCCTTGTATTCCTTGAGTCCCAGGGAATTGCTGGCGGTGATATTGACCAGCACGCCACGCGCACCGGACAGTTCAATGCCTTCCAGCAAGGGGCTGGCCACGGCTTCTTCCGCCGCGATACGCGCGCGATCCACACCGGACGCTACAGCAGACCCCATCATCGCCTTGCCCATTTCGCCCATCACCGTGCGCACATCCTCGAAATCCACATTCACCAGGCCTGGCACATTGATGATTTCGGCAATCCCGCCGACCGCATTGCACAACACATTGTCGGCGGCCTTGAAAGCATCCAGCATGCTGACTTCATCACCCAGGACTTCTTCCAGTTTCTCGTTGAGGATCACGATCAGCGAGTCGACATACTGGGCCAGCTCGGTCACGCCGTCTTCGGCCAGACGCTTGCGTTTGCCTTCATATTCAAAAGGCTTGGTCACCACCGCCACGGTGAGGATACCCAGCTCACGCGCCACCTCCGCAATCACCGGACCCGCGCCGGTGCCCGTGCCACCGCCCATGCCCGCAGTGATGAATACCATGTGCGCGCCCATGAGTACTTCGGCGATTCGCTCACGGTCAGCTTGCGCCAAGTCCTTGGCCTTTTCAGGCTTGCCACCGGCGCCCAGGCCAGGGCCGAGCTGGAGCTTGACATGCGCACTGCTCTTTTTCAGGGCTTGCGCATCGGTGTTGCAGCAAATGAATTCAACACCACCGACCCCTTCGCGGATCATGTGCTCGACCGCATTGCCACCGGCACCGCCGACGCCAATGACTTTGATAATGGTCGCGCCGGATTCTTCTTGCTCCATAACTTCTTCGAGTTCAAACATAGCTGTCTCCTTAAAATTCACTGCATCAAAAATTCTTGCCAAACCATGCCCGCATGCGCCCCAAAATCTGCGCGAAAGTCTTCGGGTTTTGCGCTTTCATTCCTCGCTGACGTTGCGCCACACCTTCCAGAATCAAGCCCATTGCGGTTGAATAGCGCGGATTGCGTACAAAGTCGCGCAAATTACCGTCGTAATGCGGCGTTACCAATTTCACGGTGTTATGGAAGATTTCTTCCCCCAGTTCAGCCATGCCCTGCATTTGCGCCGCACCGCCGGTCAACACGATGCCGGCGCGCAAGAGCCGTTCATAACCGCTGCGGTGCAGCTCTTCCTGCACTTGCTGAAAAATTTCTTCAATACGCGGCTGGATGAACCCGGCCAGGGTCTGCCGCGAGAGCCGTGTGGATGGCCTGTCGCCAACACCCGGTACTTCGATCATCTCTTCGGGATCGGCCAACTGCTGCAGCGCGACACCGAAACGCATCTTGATTTCCTCGGCATCCGGCGTCGATGTGCGCAAGGCGATGGCGATGTCATTGGTCACCTGGTCGCCGGCAATCGGGATCACTGCCGTATGGCGGATCGCGCCTTGCACAAAAACCGCGATGTCTGTCGTCCCGCCGCCGATGTCGACCAGACAAACGCCGACATCCTTTTCATCCTCGGTCAGTACCGCATAACCGGAAGCCAGTGGTTGCAGCACCAGATCGACCACTTCGAGGCCGCAGCGATGCACACATTTGACAATGTTCTGTACCGCCGTCACCGCGCCGGTCACCAGATGCACACGCACATCCAGCCGCCGCGCATCCATGCCGATCGGCTCCTTGACGCCGTCCTGGCCATCGACGATGAATTCCTGCACCAATGTGTGCAGAATCTGGTCGTCGGCGGAAATCGGCGTCGCATTGGCGGCTTCAATCGCGCGTTCGACATCGAACTGCGTGACTTCCTTGTCACGTATCACCGCCATGCCTGACGAATCCTTGCTCTTGATGTGGCTGCCGGCAATGCCGGTATACACCTCGCGCACCTTGCAGCCGACCATCATTTCGACTTCGGCAACCGCCCGGGAAATCGAATTCACCGTAGCCTCGATGTTGATCACCATGCCGCGCTTGATGCCGGTGGATTCCTGCATGCCCAGGCCCAGAATGGACAGCCGTCCCTCATCATCAATCTCGCCCACCATGGCGACAATCTTCGAGGTGCCAATATCCAGGCCGACGATCAAATCACGTTTGCTTTCCTTACCCATTGTCTATCAACTCTTCTTCAGCCTAAGTGCAAACCCGTTGGGATAACGCATATCCACCACGCTGACGGTGGACACACGGTTTTTCACCGCCGCGTAGTGGGCCGTAAATCGGTTCAGGCGTTCGGTCAGTCGCGCTTGGGGCAGGTCACGTCCCAATTCGAGTACTACGCCATCGTCCAGTCTGAGTTGCCATGCCTCGCGCGGCGAAAGGCTCACCGCCACAGGCTTATGCTGGATGCTGCCCAGCACGGCGGCAAACTCATGGTAGCGGTCCAGCATCTGCGCAGCCGAGCCTTCCGGCCCCGAAAAAACCGGCAAGACATCCGCCGTATCCGCTACGAAAACCTCGCCGTAACTATTGACCAGCCGTGCTTCCCCATCCAGCGCCGTCCACCGCGCCACGGGTTGCTGCTCTTCCAGCGTCAGCGCCAGGCCATCCGGCCACTGGCGGCGCAAACTGGCGCGCCGCACCCAGGGCACCTGCTCCAGCGCGGCTTGCGCGGTCGCCAGATCAACCGTGAAAAAATTGCCGCTGATCGCCGCGCGGGCGGCTTGTTCGAGCTGCGTGCGGGAAACCTGATGCAGGGGCTCCGTGACCACCATCTGGCGCAGCGGAAACACCGGCAAACGCTGTAAAACCAGCGCCCCCGCCCACACCAGCAAAATCCCGCCCGCCAAAAACAGCACATCGGCCAGCAGATTGACCAGGGGCGCGGAATCCCAGAACGCATTGCCTTCGGCCTGCGCCTTAACCTTGACGTGGGTATTTTTCTGTCTGGTCAGCAGCTTAGCCACAGCATGCCCCCGCGAGCAATTCGACGACCAGATCACCAAATTCGATACCTGCCGCCCGCGCCGCCATCGGTACCAGCGAGTGGTCAGTCATGCCGGGCGAGGTATTTGCCTCCAGGCACCAGGCAGCGCCTTCCGCATCCAGCATCACATCCACGCGGCCCCAGCCTCGTCCGCCCAGCGCGGCGAACGCGCGCAAAGCCATGTCGCGCATCTCGGCTTCCCGCGCTTCGCCCAGCCCGCTGGGTATCCGGTATTCGGTATCGTCGCGCGAATACTTCGCGGCATAGTCATAAAACTCGGTATGCGGCACGATGCGAATAATCGGCAGGGCACGATCATTGACAATGCCCACCGTGAATTCACCACCCGCCAAAAATCGTTCGGCGATGACACAGGCATCGTATTGCGCAGCCAGCTCATACGCGGCACGCAAACCACCCGCGGTTTTCACCTTGCTGATGCCGATGCTGGAACCTTCATTCGCCGGTTTGACAAACAAGGGCAAGCCGAGCCGCGCTTCAACCGCCGCAAAATCGCTTGCCGCAGTGACAATTTCATATTGCGGTACAGGCAAACCGGCGGCAGACCACAGCAGCTTGCAACGCCACTTGTCCATCGCCAGCGCGGAGGCCAGCACGCCGCTGCCGGTATAGGGGATGTTGAGCAGGTTCAGCGCACCCTGCATGCTGCCATCTTCGCCACCCCGCCCGTGCAGGGTGATGAACACGCGGCTGAAGTTTTCACTGTGCAGCGCCTCCAGCGGTTTGTCCTGCGGGTCGAACGGATGCGCATCGATGCCCTTGGCGCGCAGCGCGGCCAGCACGGCGGCGCCGCTTTTCAGCGAGACCTCACGCTCGGCCGAACTGCCGCCCAGCATCACTGCCACCTTGCCAAAATTCACGGGGTTTCTCCCGCTGACTTTTCACCAACAATTCGCACCTCACGCACGAGTTGCACACCAAACTTTTCACTGACCAAACGCTGGATTTTTTCCATTAGCATTTCTATCTCACTTGCCCTTGCCTTGCCCTCTGGATTAACGATGAAATTGGCATGCAATTCGGAGACCTGCGCTCCACCCAGCCAGGCGCCCTTCAAACCGGCCGCTTCGATCAGCCGCGCGGCATGGTCGCCGGGCGGATTCCTGAATACCGAACCGGCATTCGGCAGCTTCAGCGGCTGCGTGGCGATGCGCCGCGCCAGCAACTCGCGGATGCGCTGGCGCGCAACGGCTTGCTGCCCCTGCGGAAAGCGCAGCCATGCCGCGACAAAGATTTCATCGCGCGCCGTTTTCGGCGCCACATGTCGATAGCCAATCTCGAATTCGGCGGGCGTGCGCCGGATACATTCACCGTGACGATTAAGCATCAACACGCGGCTCACGTACTGCCACGTCTCGCCGCCATGGCAACCGGCATTCATCGCCAGCGCGCCGCCCACCGTGCCGGGGATGCCGGCGAAGAACTCCGCCTCGGCATAGTCGTGGTTGGCGGCAAAGCGCGCCAGCTTGGGCGAGGCGACGCCAGCCTCGGCGTAGATCGTGCCATCGGCCTCCAGGCGCAACACAGATAATCCGTTGCTCACGCCATGCGTAAAAATCGCCGTGCCGGCAAAGCCGCCATCGCGCACCAGCAGGTTGCTGCCCAGGCCGACCATCAGCAGCGCTTCATCCGGCGGCAGGCTGCGCATGAAAGTGGCAAGATCGCCGATGTCCGCCGGAAAAAAGGCCTGCCGCGCCACACCGCCCGCGCGCCAGGACACATGCCGCGCCATCGGCTCGTTGTGCAGCAACTGGCCGTGGCTGGTTTCAATCATGGGCCGCTTCCACCAGCCGCATCGGCACCGTGCCAACCGAGCCGGCGCCCATGGTGATCACCACATCGCCATCATGTGCCGTTTCGCGGATCGTTTGCGGCATGTCGGCGACGTCTTCGACAAATATCGGCTCGACCTTGCCCGCCACGCGCACCGCGCGCGCCAAGGCACGGCCGTCGGCGGCCACAATCGGCTCTTCGCCCGCGGCGTAGATTTCAGTCAGCAGCAAGACATCGACGCCGGACAACACTTTGACAAAATCTTCAAAACAGTCGCGCGTACGTGTGTAGCGATGCGGCTGAAAGGCCAGCACCAGCCGGCGTCCCGGGAACGCCGCACGCGCGGCGCTGAGCGTGGCGGCCATTTCCACCGGGTGATGGCCGTAGTCATCAATCAGCGTAAATTTTCCATCTTGCGCCGCCACTTCGCCATACCGCTGAAAGCGTCGCCCCACGCCCTTGAAGCTGGCCAGCGCACGAATGATCGCCGTGTCGCCAACGCCGACTTCCGTGGCCACGGCAATCGCCGCCAGCGCGTTCAGCACATTGTGGCGGCCGGGCAGATTGAGCACGATGGGCAGGCATGACTCGCTGCCATTCTTGCGCACGCAATCAAAGCGCATCACGCCACCATCGGCGACGATATTCTCGGCACGGAAATTGGCCTCGCTGTCGATGCCATAGGTCACCACCTGTTTGGCCACGCGCGGCAATATTTCGCGCACATTCGGGTCATCGCCACAGACCACGGCCACGCCGTAAAACGGCAGGCGGTGCAGGAAGTCGACGAAGGCCTGCTTGAGCCGCGCAAAATCGTGACCATAGGTTTCCATGTGGTCGGCATCGATATTGGTGACCACCGCAATCACCGGCGAGAGATACAGGAAGGACGCGTCAGATTCGTCCGCCTCAGCCACCAAAAATTCGCCGCTGCCCAACTGCGCGTTGGCGCCCGCGGAAATCAGGCGGCCACCGATGACGAAAGTCGGGTCCAGCCCGCCTTCGGCAAGGCAACTCGCCACCAGACTGGTGGTCGTGGTCTTGCCGTGCGTACCGGCAATCGCGATGCCTTGCTTGATGCGCATCAGCTCGGCCAGCATTTGCGCGCGCGGCACCACCGGCACATGCCGCGCACGCGCCATGACGACTTCCGGATTGGTCTCGGCCACCGCTGTGGAAACCACCACGGCATCGGCCTGCGCGGCATTTTCCGCGGCATGCCCGATGGTGATGCGGATGCCCAGCGCCGCGAGCCGCCGCGTCGTCGCGCTCGCCGCGAGGTCCGAGCCGCTGACCTCGAAGCCCTGATTCGCCAGCACCTCGGCAATGCCCGACATGCCTGCGCCGCCGATGCCTACAAAATGAATGCGTTTGACCTTATGTTTCATTTCGCCAGCTCCGCGCAAATAGTCGCCACATCCGCCGTGGCTTGCGGTCGCGCCAATGCGCGCGCCTTATCAGCCATTTCCGCCCACTGGCTGCGCGGCACATCGCGGATCATGGCCAGGCGCTCGGGGGTGAGTTCTTCCTGCGGCAGCAAAATCGCTGCGCCCGCATGAGCAAGAAAACGGGCGTTCGTCGTCTGATGGTCATCCACGGCATGCGGATAAGGCACCAGCACGCTGGCCACGCCGGCGGCGGCAAGTTCCGCCACGGTCAACGCGCCGGCACGGCAAATCACCAGGTCGGCCCAGGCATAGGCACCGGCCATATCCTCAATGAAGGCTACGCAATGCGCCTTTACGCCGGCAGCGGCATAGGCTGCCTGCAATTGCGGCAGATGTTTTTCTCCTGCCTGATGCACGATTTCCGGCCGCTCGTGTTCCGCCATCAAGCCCCAGGCTTTGGGCACGGCCTCGTTCAATGCTTGCGCGCCCAGGCTGCCACCGACCACCAGCACCTGCAAACGGCCGCTGCGCGCGGCATAACGCAAAGTCGGCGCTGGCAACACGGCGATGTCGTCACGCACCGGATTGCCGACCCACTGGCCGTTCGGCAAGGCATCGGGAAAGCCGCACAAGACACACCGCGCCACTTTCGCCAGCACGCGGTTGGCCAATCCGGCCACCGAATTCTGTTCGTGCAGCACCAGCGGGATGCCGCGCAATGCCGCCATCATGCCGCCGGGGAAAGTGATGTAGCCGCCCATGCCCAGCACCACATCGGGTTTGATCCGCGTCAGCGCACGCCAGGCGCCGACAAAGCCGCGCAGCAGATTCATCGGCAAGGATAATTTGCGCAACAGGCCTTTGCCGCGCAGGGCGGAAAAATTTATCCATGCCATCTGGTAGCCGCGCCCGGCCACCAGTTTGGCTTCCATTCCTGCCGGATTGCCCAACCAGGCAATGCGCCAGCCCTGCGCACGCAAATGCTCGGCCACCGCCAGCCCCGGCATGATGTGCCCGCCCGTGCCGCCAGCCATGACGAGGAGGGTTTTCATATGGCTTGCCCCCGCATCAACTCGTGGTTTTGGCTGCGGCCGCTCGCTGATGCTCGCTTAA
>WOYI010651814.1_pt1 | contig 13241 bp, 13 predicted proteins | sample 6423411 | NCBI WGS metagenome assembly WOYI01 (sample SAMN13441803, study PRJNA592873) | oil field metagenome | biome: oil field; feature: oil-well bore; material: oil-contaminated soil; isolation source: oil-contaminated soil from oil-well borehole | place: Germany: Wietze | collected 2016-10-18 ... | reverse complement strand
TTCGCTTCGGACTACAGCTTAATCTACTGTCTCAAATTCGGGGGCCACTATAGTCTTTCGTTCGCTGTCGGTCCGGCGCTTCCCGATTCGGAAAGTGAACGCACTTGTCCGGCGAGTTCCTTGCAGAACGCTTCCAGCCGTTCCAGTCTTTGTTGTTGCTGGTAGACCGTTTTGTTCAGTTCTTCGATCAGGTCTTCCTGGAAGGTGATCTTTTCTTCGATGTGGGTGAGGCGTTCGTCGGTCATGGTATGGCGATTGGATTCCGGGTGCGCATTGTAGCGCGGTACGCTCGCCGGCAATTTCGGTATGATTGCGCGCGTTACGCGATGCATCGCAAATCACCATAACGCTAACCGAATAATGCCCTCAGCGCGACTCCTTCATCCCCGTTCGCTCGCCGCGCACCTCAAACGCGGCGGCGTGATCGCTTATCCCACCGAGTCCTGCTACGGCCTCGGTTGCGATCCGCGCAATCGGCGCGCGGTGCAGCGCATCCTGAAGTTGAAGCAGCGCCCGCAGAAGAAGGGCTTGATCCTCATCGCGTCGGACTATCATCAGGTGGAGTCTTATATTCGTTCGCTCACGTCTGCGGAACAGTTGCGGCTGCAACAGGATGGCGCGCAGGCGGTGACGTATCTGATGCCGGCCAAACCTTCCTGCCCGCGCTGGTTGCGCGGGGTGCATGCATCGCTGGCGGTGCGGCTGACGGCGCATGCGTTCGCGCGGCAGCTTTGCCGTAGTGCGGGCAGTGCGCTGGTGTCGACCAGCGCGAACCGCAGCGGCATGCGCGCGGCGAAGACCTATGCGGAATGCCTGCGAATGTTTGGTAAGCGCGTGTGGGTATTGCGCGGTCGGGTGGGCAAACGCAAGCGTCCTTCGACGATCAAGGCGTGGGCCGGTGATAGAATCGTGCGCTCGTAAACGCAATCGGAGAAGTAGATGAGCAATGTTGATCCCAACGCCGTAAAGACCTACCTGCTGGAACTGCAGGAGCTGATCGTCGATCGTCTGGAACAAGTGGACGGCAAGAAATTCATCCGCGACAAGTGGACGCGCGCCACGGGTTCTGGCGGCATCGGCAAGGGCGAGGGCATCAGCTGCATCATCGAGGAAGGCAATGTGCTGGAGCGCGGCGGCGTGGCGTTCTCGCATGTGCAGGGCGACAAGATGCCGGCTTCCGCTACGGCGCACCGTCCCGAACTGGCCGGTTGTTCCTGGGAGGCGATGGGCGTGTCGTTGGTGATGCATCCGCGCAATCCTTATGCGCCGACTTCGCACGCCAACGTGCGCATGTTCATGGCGCACAAGCCGAACGGCGAGAAGGTGTTCTGGTTCGGCGGCGGTATGGACCTCACGCCATACTACGGTTTCGAGGAAGACGCGGTGCACTTCCATCAGATCTGCAAGAACTCGCTGGCGCCGTTCGATACTTCGCTGCACGCGAAGTACAAGAAATGGTGCGACGTGTATTTCTTCCTCAAGCATCGCAACGAGCCGCGCGGTGTGGGCGGCATCTTCTTCGACGATCTTTCCGAACCGGATTTCGATTCCTGCTTCGCCATCCAGCAGAGCGTGGGCGACCATTACCTGTCGGCCTACGTGCCGCTGCTGGAGAAGCGCAAGGACATGCCCTACGGCGAGCGCGAGCGCGACTTCCAGTTGTATCGTCGCGGGCGCTATGTGGAGTTCAACCTGGTGATCGACCGCGGCACCATCTTCGGTCTGCAATCCAATGGCCGCACTGAATCCATCCTGCTGTCCATGCCGCCGCTGGTGAAATGGCGCTACGACTGGCACCCGGAAGCGGGCACGCCGGAAGCGGAGTTGTACGACAAGTATCTGGTGCCTAAAGACTGGGTGTGATTATTGGCGGACGATTGAATCGTCGATAGTCGGAAATACAAGACCCGCTGATCGGCGGGTCTTGTGCTTTCGGCGGACAAGGCTGTTCGCCTAGTATTCCTCGCGCTGATAGATGAATACGTTATCCCCTTTGTAGATGCCGAACGTGGCACGGCCCGGGAGGCTCGGGTCGACTGCCGCGCCGTTGCTGCCGGTCAGCAGATAGGCTGGTGCGTTCAGGTTGAGATCGACACTGCCCGGTGCGCCGGGCGCACTCAGCGTGAACGTGCGAACGCCGGCTGTGACAGCGGCGCTGCCGGGTGCGTTGATGATCACTGCGCCGCCCATGCCCACGAGATTCGAGAAGACCACGTTGCCGCCATCCGTGCTGAGTGCGCTATTGAACGTCGTGGTGTTGTCGGTATTGCTGGTCAGCCAGTTGCTGCCGCCATAGAACTGGACGGTCGCTTGCATCGTGAGCGGCAACAGGTCCGAGCCGTAGTTGTTGCCGATCTTGATGCGTCCGCTGACGATCTTCAGCCCGCCTTCGATGGAGGTGGCGGGCACGCTGCGCAACGATGTGGCATCGGCATTCGCCGCGCGCAGATAGATGTCGGTCGGCGCGGTGGGCGCGGTGGCGAAAGTGTAGGCCGGTGTCGCGGGTGTACCGAGGATGGTGCTGCCCCGGCTGAAGGCGGAAGCGGCGAAGCCTGCACTGGAGAGTGCGCCCGGATCGGCGGTTGGCGGGTCTTGTGTGGTGGTGCTGCCGGTCGCATCCCAGGCTTCCAGCAGTACGGCGTTGGCGAAGTTGGGCGAGGTGTTCGCCGTGCCGTCGTAGTTCAGGGTGATGGCATCGCTGGCGTTGGCTGCACTGACATTGACCGTGAACGGCTGTCCTGAATATGCCCAGCCTGCGACGGGGCAGGTTTGACCGGTGGGGCAGGTCGCCATCGGTGCGGTCACAAAGCTGTTGAAGTGATGCGGTACGAAGTTGCCGACTGTGCCTGCAACGGCGGTGCCCGAGCCGTCATCGCACACGACGCCGCTGGCACTGGTGTTGCCGCTGGCCGTGAGGCCGGACAGCAGATAGCTGCCGCTGCCCAGCGTCGCGGTCAGGTCGCCGTTGCCGACTTCACTCCAGTTGAGTGTGGTGATGGTCGTTGCGCCACTGGCGAAGGCGGGGATAGTACCCGCGCTGAATGTGCCGGCTGACGATGAGGTGCCGCTGGGTTGGCATTTGCTGAACGCGATCACCACGCTTTCCGGCGTTGTCTCTTTGCCGAAGTTCGGTGTGGGTGCCGGTGTGGCTGCGCCGTTGTAGGCCGTCACCTTGGCGGAGAAATCGTTGCCGGCCCGGATCGGCCCGGTCGTGACAGCCGAGATGCCGAAGTGATGCGGGGCGACGACGAATTGCCCGCTCGCGCCGAGCTGGGCGGTGGCGGCACTGTTGCGCATCCACAGATCGACCTTGCCGACATCGGCGTAGTTGAAACTGTATGGTCCGGCGGAGGGCGTGCCGCCGGGGAAGCTGGCGCTCAGCGTGCTGCTCGACCATGTGGCGGGATTCGCGCCGTTCGCCTGACACAGCGGCAACGTCACGCCCGAGAATGTCGCCTGGACACCGGCATGCGCCACCGGGTCATGGCACGACAAGGCGAACGCCATGTCGCGCGTGCGCACCTGCACCGGGTGGAGGCGGGTCGGGACGCCCGCCGAGTTCAATGCGGTGATGTAAACATTGCCGACAGCGATGTCGGCTACCTGCGGCGACCATGCGAGCACGTTGCAACTCTGCCCGCTAGAGCCGAATGCGATGTTGTGCACGCAGGCGCTGTCGGTGAACGCGAAATCGGGCAGCGAGTAGGTGATGGTGTTGGAGAGTTCGACTATGGGCGTGTTCGCCAGCAGATTCGCACCGCCAGGGTCGGCCACGTAGATGGAGATCGTGTCGGCGGCCTGATAGGTGAAGTACAGGGAGACTGAACTCTCGCCCGCGCCAAAGGTATAGCTCGCCTGTCCGCTGTTGGCGGTGCCCGGCGTCAAAGTGCCGGTGCCCGCGCCGATGCTCCAGTCGCCCGCCCCGGTGCTGGTGGAGAGCACTATCGTTTGACCGGCCAATGCGTCATGCGCGACTGCATGCGGGGAGAGCACCACCGGCGTCGCAGTAAAGCCCATTGCAGTGGTGGGCGCATTGACGCTGACGTGATCCAGCAGGGATGAACATGCGCGCACTGTGCCATTCCAGTTTTTGCCCGCCAACTCGTTGTTGTAACCGGCGGCGATGGCCGATGCGGACAGCACGGATGAGAACACTTTGTATTCGTCCAGTTTGCCCGTGAAGTAGAGAGGCAGGGGTGCGCCGGTGTTGGTGACCCGACCGATGCCGTTGAAGCTGTTGCCGACCAGTCCGGTCGTTTGCGTGCGCGTACCTTCCAGCACGCCGTCGACGTAGATCTGCGTCACGCCGGTGCCCATGTCGCGCGTGAATGCGACATGGTGCCAGTTGCCGTCGCTGACCACGCTAGCGGACAAGAAAGACGTGTCGTTCTTCACGTTGAAACCGATACGTCCCACGGTATCCAGCCAGCCGATGAAGATGTCGTCCTGTCCGCCGTTCTGTTCGACGCCGGTGATGCCGGGTGCCTGCCAGTCGATGTTGTTGCCGAGTTGTGTGGTGTTGAGCCAGACGCTCAGGGTGAATGTGCCTTTGAGCTGATCGTACAGTGTGGGGATGGCGATGTAATCGTTCGCGCCGTCGAACACGCCCACATTGCAGATGCCTTGGCCGGTGCCGAGACTGGTCGCCGTGGTTGCTGCGCCCATCGCCGTGCCGTTGTTCGCCGCGACGGTGTCGAGCACTTCTCCGCTGCTGCCGTTCCAGCTCGACTCGTCCATGCGGTATTCGGCCACGGTGGCGGCTGCAGCGGGGTCTTCCGTCAGCGTGATATACGAAGCGGTCGCGGAACAATAGACGCGCGCACGATCATTTGAGACGGATTGATTGAAGGTGTATTCCAGCATCAGCCTGTGAGCGGCAGGCACGGTGTAGGACGCACTGCTGATCGTATAGGCGTAAGTGGTCGTGGTCGAGCCGCCTGTCAGCGTGATGGCGGGGCTGGCACCGATCAGCACTTTGCCGCCTGTCGCCGGGTTGTAGTCATACAGGCTCGCCACCACGCTATCGCTGGTTCTGCCGCCGCGCAGGCTGGCACTCCCGGTTGGGTTCGCGCCGATATTGGTGGCCACCGCGTAATCTGAATTGAGGTACCACCTCGAATGTGTATAAGCACCGACAGGATGGTTCCTTGAGCGGGCGCTGCTTACGGGGCAGGTGTTCACCGGATTCAGCGAGGCAGTGATGACCGGCGGGATGTTCTGATCCGAGCCGGTTACGTTGGTTGTGCCATCGAATCCGATGTTTACGCCATTCGTTGTGTCATGGTAATAGGTGACCGGCCCGGTGCCGACATACGTGATCTTCACCATACCGGCTGCACCGGCACCGCCGACCGTGTCATTTTCAGCCGCGCCGCCGCCGCCGCCGCCCTTGCCCGAAGCGGGGGCATAACCGTCCTGATTATCGGAGCAACCGCCGTTACCGCCTATGCCGCCGCCTGTTGGTGCAGCGGCAGCGGTACAGGTGCTCCAAGTGCCGGGGCCACTGGTGCCGTTCGCTGCTGTGCCGGCCGAGGAGCCGCCGGGGCCGCCGCGGCCGGTATTGCTGTTGCGTCCGGTGCCGCCGTTACCGCCCGAGTATTTCACAGCACCCACGCCTGAAGCTTCCGCGCCGCCCGCACCGGCGATGCCGCCCGCATCACTGACGGGTGCCGAGCCGCCACTGCCACCTTTGGCGAGGATGGTCGTTGTGTTGATGAACCAGGAGTCGCCGCCCGGGCCGCCTGTGCCATTGGTTGCGCCTGCAGTGCCAGTTGCGCCGACGGTCACCGTGTAGGTCGTGCCGGGCACGACCGTGATCGCCGTGGTTCTGGAATAGGCACCGCCGCCACCGCCACCGCCGCCGTCCGAGCTATCCCCTTCACTGCCGCCGCCGCCCCCGCCGCCGCCCCACACTTCCACATCGACACTGGTAATACCGGCAGGCGCAGTCCATGTACCGCTGGTAGTGAAAGCCTCGGTCGCCGCGCGCGCGAAGGGCGCGGCTGCCAGCAGCGCCGAGCCGAGCAGCAGCGGGAAGATAAACTGTCCGGAAAGCAGGCTTGGTTTTTGCAACGCGGCAGTCATGGAAGCGACTGCAGCGCAGTATGGATGGGATGAATGTTCGTCATGGCTCGACATATCTATCCTCGCTTTTGATGAGCAGTTGTTGCATGGTTGCGTTAGCCGCAGGCTACACCCTGCGACAAAGGCTATTCAATCTTGTTCAAGACGATCTTGCGAAACCAGCCGCCGCCCAGCATCGGCACATCGCTTTCCACGGCCAGCATCGGCACATCACTCAAGACCTCCTCGAACACCACATCCATGCGCGTCACCACACGGCGCGACAGGCCGTTGAGCAAGCGGCGCACGGGGGCGCGCTGGCCGGGGCGCAGGAATTTGTCGAACAGCAATATTTTGCCGCCCGGTTTCAAAACGCGCGCCGCTTCTCGCAAAACGCGCTGCGGTTCCGGCACCACGGCCAGGATCAGATGCAACACCACCACATCGAACTGCGCGTCGTCGAAGGGCAGCGCCATGCTGTCGCCGAGGATGAAATCCGCATCCAGATGCGCGCCGCGCGGACGGGCGCGTGCCAGCATGTCCGCATTGAAATCCAGTGCGGTGTAGTGATGCCGGGACGGCAAGTGCGGCAGGTCAAGGCCCGTGCCCGCGCCGCTGACCAGCACATATTGGCCGGAACTGGCGCTGAGCGCGGCGAGCGAACTTTTGCGCGCGGCGCGCATCGGCGCGTCGATGATGAGATCGTACAGCGGCGCGATCAGTGTGTAGCTGATGCGCAGCAAAGGGTTCTGGCGGTAAGGCTGGCGTGGGGTGGTCATCGTGTCCCCATCGGGTTTGCGCGCACCGCATCAGGGTGCGCGCGATGAAGTTCAGGCGGTGGTGGCGGTGTTGTTGCTGCCCGGATTGCTCAGTGCCTGGTTCTTGACGTACTGCGCCTGCGCGATGGCGGCCTGCGCGGTCTGGCTGCTTTCGCCGGTCTTCGGTGCCGCATCGCTCTGGCCGAACTTGGCGGTGGTGTTGATCGGCGACGAGTTGTTCGAATACTGGTTGGGATTGAACGAAGCCTGCGCCCGGGTGATCGCGTTCTGCGTGTTGAGGATGGCATCGCGCGCGGCCTGTTCGGTGTCGGTGCTGGTGCTCTGCGGCACGGCTTGCTGGAAGCGGCTCAGCAGACCGGAAGCGTTATAGGTTAGCGCGGAGGTGGAGGAATTCCGGTCGTTGGCGGTCAGTGTGGCGACCACATTGTTCTGCCCGTTCGCGGACTGGTCCTGCGTGCTCTGCGCCGGCTGCGCCGGGGTGGAAGAAGTGCCCACCGGCTGTTGCTGCGCATAGTTGTTCAGGCTGGAAGCTGAAAGGCCGGGAATGGTTGGCATGATGGGCTCCTGAGTGAGGTGCTGTGGCGGTTGACCGCATTCTACGCCGGGCGCAGGGCAACGCCAACAGTTTGCCCCAATCCCTTGTCACGGCATGGGCTTAGCCCAGATGACGGATGCCGGTGACTTTGGCCCGGCCGACTGCTTCCGCCAGCACTTCCACCGCTTGGGTGCGGACGAAGCTCTTGCGCCAAGCCAGCGCGATGCGGCGCGCCGGGGCGGGTTTGGTGAAGGGCACCACGCTCAGCAGCTTGCTGTGATAGCGGGCATTGTTGGCCGAGGCGGGCAGCACGGTGATGCCCAGACCGGAAGCCACCATGTTGCGGATGGTCTCCAGCGAGGTGCCGTGCTGCACGTCGTTGCCCTTGCGGCTGTCCGGGCAGGCTTCCGCCACCTGGTTGCTGTAGCAATGGCCGGAATCGAGCAGCAGCACTTTCTCCAGCGCCAGTTCGGCGGGCTTGATGCTGCGCCGCGTCGCCCAGCGGTGGTCGCTGTTCACCACTACCTCAAATGATTCATCGTACAGCGAACGAGTGAGGATGCCGGCGTCGCCGAACGGCAAGGCGATGATGATGACGTCCAGTTTGCCGTTGCGCAGCAATGCTTCGAGATTGGCCGTGATGTTCTCTTCCACTTCCAGCGCCATCTGCGGCGCGAGCTTCTTCAGCTCAGGGATCAGATCGGGCAGCAGATAGGGGCTGACGCTGTGGATGATGCCGAGGCGCAGCGGGGTGCCGAGCTGGTTCTTGCCCTGCGCGGCGATCTCGCGGATGCGCTCCGCCTCTTCCAGCACGCGCTGTGCCTGCCCGACGATGGTCTGGCCGACCGGGGTGGTGGTGATCTCGCTCTTGCCGCGCTCGAATATCTTCAGCTCCAGTTCGTCTTCCAGTTTCAGTATCGCCAGCGACAGCGCGGGCTGGCTGATGAAAGCCTTCTCCGCCGCGCGGCGGAAGTTGCGTTCCTGGGCGACGGCGACGATGAAGCGCAGTTCGTTGAGGGTCATGGCGGTGTTCCTTTCAAGGGCATAACCTTACGGTCAACGAAAATCACGAAAGACACGGAACAAGCCTAAACCCGCGCGGTGGTTTGCCTTTGTTCGTGCTTTTCGTGTCTTTCGTGGACCTAATGATTTTGAGTGATTTGGATAGTAAATCAACCAACTTTGAACAATCAATTGGATTAAAGGGCGGTATGCGCCTACATTGCAACCCGTGGCCGAGACGTCACCCTCTCAAACCAGACAAGGAGAACACCATGCAACGACCCGACATCAAGACCCATGCCAATCTCGAAGCCGCCTTTGCCGGCGAATCGATGGCGCACACCAAGTACCGCTATTTCGCCGCCATCGCGCGCGCAGAAGGCAACGAGGAAGTGGCGCGCGTGTTCGAAGAGACCGCCGCGCAGGAAGTGATGCACGCGCTGGGCCACCTCGACCTGCTGTACCCGAAGGCCGAGATGAGCACCGGGCGCTGCCTGCAGATGGCCATCGAGGGCGAGACCTACGAGTACACAGAGATGTATCCCGGCTTCCTCAAGGTCGCGCAGCAGGAAGGCCATGATGCAGCGACTGCCGAGATCAAGCAGCAGATCGATGAATCGAAGGAGCACGCCGAGATGTTCAAGGCCACGCTGGAAAAAGCGGCCAAGCGTTTCGCGGCACTGGCCAAAGTGGAAGAGCACCACGCCAACCGGTACCGCGCCCAGTTGGCGAAGGTCACGGCTTAACCGAAATCAACGACAAGGAGAACATCATGAAAGTATGGCAATGCGTAGTGTGCGGTTTCATCTATGACGAAACCAAGGGGATACCGGAAGAGGGCATCAAGGCCGGCACCAAGTGGGCAGACATTCCGGAGAACTGGGCGTGTCCGGATTGCGGCGTGGCCAAAGCTGATTTCGAGATGATCGAAATTTAGCCAAAGGGAAAACCGAATTGGCCACAGAGAACACAGAGGTCACATAGAGGACATTGGAAATCGTGCAATCGCGAATCACCTCCAGGGTGACCCGTCAAAACAGGGAAGCCCCACTTCTTTCTCTGTGTCCTCTGCACCCGCAAGGGGTAGGCTGCAGTTGTAATGGGCTAAAGCCCCAACAACGCACGCTCCGAACTCCGTGGCCAAGGGTTTTAAAGATTCACGTTTCTCCAGCAGGAGAGGGAGCAGGAAATGAAACCAATCGTCGTACTGGGTAGCGGTTTGGCGGCTTACTCCGTCATCCGCGAACTGCGCAAACTGGATCGAGACATCCTGCTCACGCTGGTCACGCGCGACAGCGGCGATTACTACTCCAAGCCCATGCTCTCCAATGCACTGGCGCAAGGCAAGGATGCCGACGGGCTGGTGCTGACGCAGGCGGCGACGATGGCGGAGCAACTCAACTTCACGCTGCGCAGCCGGTGCGAGGTGAGTGGCATCGACAGAGAAGCGAAGCGCGTGCATACCTCGCAAGGCGAGTTGCCCTACAGCAGGCTGGTGCTGGCACCGGGGGCGGACCCGATACGCATTCCGCTGCAGGGAGACGCGGCCGATGCGGTGCTGTCGGTCAACGACATCACCGACTACGCGCGTTTACGCAAGGCGATGCAGGGCGAGAAGCACATCACCATCATGGGGGGCGGGCTGATCGGCTGCGAGTTCGCCAACGACTGGGCGGCGGCCGGTTATGGCGTCAGCGTCATCGATCCGGGGCCGTATCCGCTCGCCGGTCTGATGCCGGAACAAGCGGGTAAGCAGTTGCTCGCACCGCTTGCCGCGACCGGCGTGGATTGGCGTTTCGGTACCTCGGTCAGTCGTGTGGATCGTGCTGCAACCGGCTATCAATTGACGCTGGCAGACGGTTCGCAACTGCAGAGCGGCTTGGTGGTGTCCGCTGTGGGCTTGCGTCCGCGCATCGTGTTGGCACAAGCGGCAGGCTTGGAAGTGAATCGAGGTATCAAGGTGGATGCATACCTGCGCAGCAGCGACCCGCACATCTTTGCGCTGGGTGACTGCGCGGAGATCGACGGTCGTGTGCAACCCTTCGTGTTGCCGATCATGCACGCGGCGCGCGCGCTGGCGAAGACGCTGTCCGGGTGCGAGACAGCGGTGGAATTTCCGGCCATGCCGGTGGTGGTCAAGACGCCCGCGCACCCTGTCGCGGTATTGCCGGTGGCGCGCGATGCGCTCGGCAACTGGCAACTGCACGCCAACAGCGACGGTGTGAAGATGGCCTTCCTCGATGCGCAGCGCCGCATGACCGGCTTCGTGCTCACCGGGCGCTACGCCGCCGAACGCAACGCGATGAGCAAGCTGCTCGGGCAGCCGTTGCCGGCGGGTGAGGAAGGTCCGCTGCATGAGGCAAAGGTGTAACATCAACGGTGCAGAGACATGACACACCATCCATCAACCAATGCGTGAAGGAGAACCATCATGAGCAAGAGCAAACCCGTCGCCATCAACATCGGTATCACTGACAAGGAACGCAAGAAGATCGCCGACGGCCTCAGTCGCATGCTGGCCGACACCTACACGCTGTATCTCAAGACGCACAACTTCCACTGGAATGTCACCGGTCCCATGTTCCAGACCCTGCATCTGATGTTCATGACGCAATACACCGAGACCTGGAACGCCGTCGACCTGGTCGCCGAACGCATCCGCACACTGGGTTTCCCGGCTCCGGGCAGTTACAAACAGTTTGCCGCGCTCACCAGCATCAAGGAAAACGACGGCGTGCCCAATGCGAAAGAGATGATCCGCCAACTGGTGGACGGCCAGGAGACCGTCGCGCGCACTGCCCGCGAAGTGCTGCCCATCGCCGAGAAGGCGGGCGATCAGCCCACCGTCGACCTGCTCTCCGCACGCATGGAAGTGCATGAAAAGAATGCGTGGATGTTGCGCAGCTTGTTAGAGGAATAAGCCGCGAGGTCGGGTATCGCCACCCTCACGCATTCTTTCGGTGGAGACTCATGCGACTGTTTCATCGCCGCGTGATGTCGTGACTAAAAGGATGTCTGGATGTTGTGCAGCATTTTGGAAGCGCAAGCAGGACCGGTCATGCGGTATCAATACGATTCCTCACCCTCGACAGCGCAGTCAGTATCGTGCGGAACTTTGGGGGAGCGGTCATGTTTGTAGAGTAACGGTACCAATCCTGCCGTGGCGAGCAACATGAGCCCGGGCCCGAACAGCCAGAACACCAGCGGCACGCAGTAGTAGTAGGTGCGCATGCCGATGCTGTAATACTTGCCCGCGCTGTTGAGGTGGGCGGAAACATGTTTTGCCGAGAGCGAGGGATGGTTCAGGCTCAAGGGGACGTTGATCAGAAAGCCGACATGGTTGTAGATGCGGATCGCCATAGAGAAGCTGAAGAAGGCGACGAACAGGTTGATCAGCAGCAGCATCAGTTTGAACAGCCACAGCTCAGGGTGGTTGGTGCCATGGGTGTTGAATATCTGCCAGGCGTGCCCCTGATTCTGCGAGCTGAGCGTGAGCACGCCCATGATCAGCAATACGGCGGTGGAGGCGAGGAACGTCGCCGCCATGGTCGAATTGCGCAGCGTCTGTACCGCGATCACATCCGGCTTGCCCTGATTCATCATCGTTTCCACCCACAGGCGGCGCGCGGTGCGGTTGATCGCTTGCACCGTGTAGGTGGGATTCTTGCGCACCTTGTTACGCAGATAGACGTGATACAGGAGCAGCAGCGAGACAGAGGCCAGAAAACTGATGATGTCATTCTGGAATGTGCTGAAGAAAGCACTGAACTGAGAATAGTCGAGCAAGATTTCTCCTGGCATTGCGCAATCGTTCTGGTGTGCGGGTGTTTTGGATTGTAGGCCGGGACGCGTTATGGAAACGTCATGCCGACGTCAAGGTTACGCCTAATCTGGACCGGTTGCAGCCCGCGCTGCTTCAGCGCAACAGGAAATTCCCCGCCACGCCTGCGAACACCGTAGCACCGAACCAGTTGTTGTGCAGGAAAGCCTTGAAGCAATCTTCGCGTTTGCGCTCGCGGATCAGAGAGTAATGATGCAGCGCGATACCGGCTGCAACGAGCAGCCCGATGAAATAGATCATTCCCAAACCGGCCATCACCCCCGCCAGCGCCAGCAGGATCAGCGTAATGGCATAGCACGTCATCACCGCCGCCACATCGAAACTGCCGAACATCAGCGCCGAAGAGTGGATGCCGAGATGGATATCGTCGTCGCGGTCCACCATCGCGTATTCGGTATCGTAGGCGATGGCCCAGAACACGTTGGCGAGTAGCAGTACCCATGCCACCGGCGGCACATGGCCGATCTGTGCGGCGAAGGCCATGGGGATGCCGAAGCCGAAAGCGATGCCGAGATAGGCTTGCGGGATGGCGAAGAAGCGTTTGGTGAAGGGGTAACTGCCTGCAAGGAACAAAGCCTGGAAAGCCAACAGCCAGGTGAGCGGATTGAGCGGCAGGATCAGTGCAAAGGCCAGCAGCGCCAATACCACCGCCAGCCACACCGTCTCGCGCTCGCTCACCTTGCCGCTGGTGAGCGGACGATGCCGGGTGCGTTCCACGTGCAGGTCGATGTGGCGGTCGGCATAGTCGTTGATGGCGCATCCGGCGGAGCGCATCAGTACCGTGCCCAGCGTGAAGATGAACACGATGAGCAAAGAAGGCTCGCCCGCGCCCGCGATCCACACCCCCCACAGCGTCGGCCAAAGCAGCAGCAGGATGCCGATGGGGCGGTTCAGACGGGTGAGTTGGGCGTAGAGGTGCAGGCGTTCGGTGAATTTCATGCCGTCATTTTACCCGCTCCGTCATTTCGGCGAAGGCCAATGGAATGGACACCTCCCACGGGAAGATGGCAACGGAGCATTA
>WOYI010158621.1_pt1 | contig 13246 bp, 10 predicted proteins | sample 6423411 | NCBI WGS metagenome assembly WOYI01 (sample SAMN13441803, study PRJNA592873) | oil field metagenome | biome: oil field; feature: oil-well bore; material: oil-contaminated soil; isolation source: oil-contaminated soil from oil-well borehole | place: Germany: Wietze | collected 2016-10-18 ... | reverse complement strand
ACAACAACGAGCCCCCGGGAGTCATCCCGGGGGCTTTTTGCGTTGATTCCTTTTCGTCTCGATATTCTGCCTTTGGCGGTGACGAATGTGCAGATCCGTGCTGATTAGCGGGGTTGTTCCCTGTATGAGCTAAAGCATCATCATCTCCTCCTCGCAGAGCGTGATATTCTCCAACCCGTTCTCATGGACAATATAGGTGTTCTCGATACCCACGGGACCGATGCCGGGGAGCACAAACTTGGGTTCCACGGCAATCGCCATGCCTGTTTCCAGGATCTCCTCCGAGCGGGGAGTCAGCACCGGTGGCTCGTTGATCTCGAGTCCCACGCCGTGGCCGATGAATTTCGCCTGCTGGGTGGTGCCCATGAAATAGGATTGAAACCCCTTCTCCTGCACCATCCGTTCTGCCAGGAGGTAGAGGTCGGCACAGGGGGTTCCGGCCCGGGTGCTTTGTTCGATTGCACGGACGATGTCGATGGAGAGCTGATGAGCCCGCCGGGCGATATCGGGCACCTCCTCAATCGCGAAGGTGCGGCTCATGTCGTCCATCCAGGGGCGGTAGTTGCCCGCCATATCCACCATCAGGGTCATCCCCCGCAACAGCTTCGTGCCGTTGGCTCCCAGTGGCAGCAGCGGTGAGACACCTGCTCCGCCCAGAGCAAAGTCGAAAGGAGATGCCGCCTGTGCATTGTCGCCAGCCAGCATGCTGCCCATGAAGATATCCATGTTCTCCCCGAATGAGCGGAAGATACCTACCGAGCCATGGAGACGCATCTCCCGCTCAATTTCGATCTGCAGCTCCAGGTCGCTCATTCCCCGGCGGTACAACGAGGGGATCAGCTCATACACTTGCCGGTGTACCTGGGCACTCTCGCGTATCTGGTTCAGTTCATATGCCGATTTCACCGCGCGCAGTCTGCGCAATTCGCCCGAGATGTTGACCAGCTCCGGCATCTCCATGGCCGCCTGCAGGCGGGTGGCACTGCTGAACGTAAGCTGATCGGCCTCCAGCAACAGTCGTCGCGGCACCGAAAAGCCGGCACTGCGCAACAGCGAGGGGATCTGTTCCGGCTTGCGGATCTGGATCACCCGTTCATCGGCGATGCCGGTGGGGCGTCTTACGAATAGCATCGCCTCCCCCTCGGGGTAGAGAAGCAGATAACCGTCGAAAATAAATCCGCAGAGCCAGTACTGGTTGACCGGAGAGGTGATGATGCAGGCATCGGCCTGCAGAGCAAGAATGGATTGCTGCACCCTTTTCAGCCGCAGCGTCTGCTCTTTTTTCTGATCATGCATGTCGTGAATAATTTGTGTCAAAGATACAATTTTCTGACGAGGGTTGGAATCCACCACCACCTTTTTCACCTGCCTGTCTCCCCTCAATTGTGCAAAAAAGGTTGGAAAAATGGGGCGCAACAACTTGCAACAATCAGGAGAAATAAACTATCTTTACATTCTCTCATTAATAATCAAGATGTGAACAGAAGCATACTGATTGTGGAAGATGACCGTTCTTTCGGAGCGATGCTGCACAAGTGGTTCGAACGAAACGGTTTCAGGGTGACCCTCGCTACCGGCATGGAGGCTGCTCAGGAGGTACTCGCCAGGCAGGCCTTTCAGGTGGTGCTGTCCGATCTGCGTCTGCCCGACGGCGATGGCATCATGCTCCTCTCCTGGCTCAACGAGAAGGGAAGGAGAGTGCCGGTGATCATTATGACCGGCTATGGTGATGTACAGACCGCCGTCTCGGCCATCAAGCTGGGTGCATTCGATTACCTGGAGAAGCCGGTCAATCCCTCAATTCTGTCGCAGAAGATTGAAGCTGCCTGCAGCTCCGCCAGGGAGCAGGATAAACCCGGCGAGGAGCGACGGTCACAGATAGTGGTGAGCCCTGTGGAACAGGAGGCGATCGTCTTCGGACAAAGTGCACCGGTGAAAGAGATGTATGAATATGTGGCACTTGTGGCGCCTACGCAGATGGCGGTGATGATCACCGGCGAGAGCGGTACCGGCAAGGAGCATGTGGCACGACTCATTCACCAGCGCAGCAATCGTGCCAATGGTCCCTTTGTGGCGGTCGATTGCGGGGGGCTCTCTCCGGAGCTGGCACCCAGTGAGCTGTTCGGTCACAAGAAAGGATCATTCACCACCGCGCTGGAGAACAAGACCGGTTTCTTTGCCGAAGCCGATGGCGGTACCCTTTTTCTCGATGAGGTGGGAAACCTGCCCTACGGCGTGCAGATGCAGCTGCTACGTACTCTCCAGGAGAAGAAGATCCGTCCGGTAGGGGCGTCAACCGACAGAGAGGTGGATGTGCGGATCGTGACCGCCACCAACGAGGATCTGCTCAAGGCCATCGCCGAGGGACGCTTCCGCGAGGATCTCTACCACCGGATCAACGAGTTCACCATCACGGTACCGCCATTGCGGGAGCGGAACGAGGACATCGAACTTTATGCCTTACATTTCATGAAAGAGGCCAACCGTGAGCTGGAGAAAAATGCTGAGCGCATCACTCCGGAGGCTTTGTCACTCTTGACAGAGTATGGCTGGCCGGGTAACCTGCGAGAGCTGCGCAACGTGATCCGACGGGCCGTGCTTTTCTGTCGCGACAGCGAGATCACCCCGGCGACGTTGCCCTACCTGCCCGAAAAGAGGCTGATTGAAAGAGAGGAAACGGCAGGACCACAGCTGCGGGAGATATCGCTCTCCCGTGATCCCGGAAATGAAAAAGAAAAGATTTCGCGTGCCCTGGAGATGGCGGGTGGGAACAAGACCAAAGCTGCCCGCCTGCTGAATGTGGACCGCAAGACGCTCTACAACAAGATGCACCAATATGGCATCGATCTATAAATGATCGCGTCGTATGGCTGCGGTAAACGCTTTCACCTGTTTCACTGTCTCGCGCAACGCCTCCTCCCATTCCGGCCAGGCATCCTCTCCCTCCTCCCGCAAACGGTCCATCCTGCGCATCGGGGTTGCCAGCTCTTCCGCACCGAGCTGGCTGTAGAAAGGATGGATACGGTGACAGAGCTGTTGCGCTTCACGGTAGCGGTGCCCGTCGATCAGCTCCGATAGTGTTTCCATATCCCTGTCTGCCGATTCCACGAACTCCGCCAAGATCTCCCGGATCGCCTCCCGGTCGTCACCGAAGAGCGCCGTCAGTCCGGGAAAGGGATCTCCCGCCGCCGCTACATCTTTACGCTCACCATTGTTGCCGGAAAGGATCGTTAGCAGTTTCTCCAGCCGGACAGGCTTTGACAGCAAGCCAGCGAAACCCTCTGCAGCGGCTCGCTCGGGGGTATAGTCGTCGTGAGCGGTCATCAGCCACACCGGAATAAGCGGATCTTTTTCGCGTATCGCACGGAGGATTCCGGTGCCGCTCACCTCGTTCATCTGCAGGTCGGTGATCACCAGGTCGAACGATGAGATCACCCGCACAAATCCTTTCACATCCCGTGGGTCGCCACACAGCTTCACCTTGCACCCCTGGCGCGTGAGATACTCCCTGAGCATATTGCCCAGGGAGGGGTCATCTTCAAAAATCAGGATCTTCTCCACTGTTGCACCCCCTGAAGAGGAGGAGGTTGCAGCGTTTGCCGGGGCGTTCTCCTCTATGGGGGAGAGCGGGAGCCTGATCACCACGCGGGTACCCTTTCCTTTCTCGGAGGTGAGCGAGATCTCTCCTTTCAGTGCATCTACCAGTCCCCGGGTGACATAGAGCCCGAAGCCGCTGCCCTCCGAATTTGAGGGGTCTCCCACGCGGGAGAAAGGCTTGAAGATCTCTTTCAATTCCGCTTCCCCGATACCGATGCCGGTGTCGGTGATCGTAACCACCAACTGCTCTTCGTGACGTAGATCAATGGTGACGCTCCCCTCACGGGTGTACTTCACCCCGTTTGAGATCACATTCACCAGGATCTGTTTCAGGAGAGTCTGATCACTCTCGGTGACAAAGGGGTGAGGGAGGTGATTCTGATACTGCAGTTGCAACCCCTTCTCCTCTGCAAGTGGTCGGAACATTCCCAGTATATCCTCCATCAGCTCATGCATTTCGATCCTGTCGTTTCGCAGCACCCCCCTGTTACGCTCCATTCGGGAGAACTCCAGCAGGTTAGAGAGCATGCTGAGGATATGTCTGGCGGAACTTCTGGCGGAGTGCAACTCCCGTTTTCGCTTCTCCTGCCGCTCATCGCTCTCCCACATCTCCAGGTAACCCATTATCGAGCTGAGGGGTGTTTTGATGTCGTGCGACACCGATAACAGCAACTTGTGGCGGCTCTCAATCAGCTGTTCGCTTCGCTGCTTCTCTCTGACCAGATCGCTCCTTGCTTTCTGCCCTTTGTTCAGGTCGTCAGCAATCAGTATGCCAATGAAGATGATCAGCAGGAGTGAGAGGATCCCCACGGTGAGTGCAAAGCTGAAGATCCGCCTGGTGAGTGCTTCGCTCCTGTCGGCCCTCTCTCTCGATTTCTCCAGTGCTTCATGGTAATATTGGGTGATCAATTCAGAGATGCGCAGTGAGATATTCTGATCGGCAAAGATCAACCCGCGCACCTGCTGCTCAATGCGGCTCATGCGGGAGCTGTAGGTCTGAGAAGCCTCACGGGTGATCTGCTTCAGGTCACTGTAGATCACGGTGTCGAGACGAGAGGCACTCCAGGCTTTCTGTTGTACGTGTGCGACGGAGACCGTGGTATCGACATCATCCTCCGGGTCAAACAGATTCTTCAGCCGCCCCCAGAAATTCTGTTTCCTGCTCTCCCGCGTCCGTATCGTATCCTGACTGGTCGTCACCACCACCGTATCGCGGATGATCTCATCGTATGACTCTATTTTGCGGTCAAGGGTGTCAATTGGATTTTGCGACCGGATCAGTTTCGTCAACCGTTCTCCAAGCAGTCGCTTCTCCTCTAACAGGGAGTCCACCTCTTCAAACAGGTCATTCCCGGTATCATCGGGAGTGACCTGTTTAATCGTCAGCATCTCTTGTTTGATTCTGGATGTGAGAGAGTCATAATCCTGCTGCCATCTCTTTTGGGGAGAGAGCAGATAGCGGTTTAACAAATTCTGTGCCTCTTGAACCGAGCGTATCAACCGGTTGTTGAGCGATACCAGCTCTCTGGATAGTTCCATCTCCTGTTTTTGCTGCCTGATCTCCTCCTGGACACGGGAGGAGTGTACAAGCAACCCGACAAAATAGAGGATAACGACCAGCAGGATCAATCCTATTTTAATTCTGATACGTTGTTCCGGTGAGCTTTTCGATCGCATTCTCTTGCAGTTTAGGGTGATCAATGCATTGAAACATTCAAATATACTGCAATTATTTTAATTTGAGATATGCATCCGTATCGGTTCAATTGTGGTTCGTTTGTGGAATTTCCACAGCCTGGTGTAGAACAATTCCACAAAATCCCCCATTATTTTTTGGTGGCACGGAAGGTGATTGGCCTGAGAGAATCTGCTTAAACATCAGAAAATCAATGAGTAGCGATCAATTTTGAAAAGGAGGACATTTTTTTTGCACGGATTTTGTGTAATAGATGACAGAAGGTGATTGATCAATCCTCAATCATTGGGATTAAAGATTCAATGTATAACTAAAAAAAAGGATTCGTTATGAAAAAAGTTATTCTATCATTTGCACTGATCGCAGGCATGACCGCGATGGCAAATATTCAGACGCTGCAAGCTGCCAACAGGATTCAGACGGAAGTCGTGGCACAGGATGAAAATGGTTTTGTAGAGGTGAAGCTGGAAGAGCTGACCCCGGAAGTTCAGGAAGCTGTGAAGGCAATGCTCGTTGACTATGACCTGAAAATGCTGAAGTATAATGCGGAGAAACAGCTGACAAAGGTTGTTCTGACCAGCAAGGAGGATCAGTCTGAGAAGAAAGTGATACTCGATGCCCAGGGCAAAGAGGTAAGCAAAGATCCTGTTGCAAAGGAAGAACCTGAAAAGGTTGAAGAGCAACAGCCGTAAGCTGTAAGGATTGGTATGAAATGATCTACCCTGTTATGGAGAGAAACCGACTACACTATCGCACCACTACATATATTCTACGTTAAGGCGCACTCTTCATCCATAACAGGGATGAGCCGCCCTCTCAATGTGATATCTGAGAGGGCGGATTTTTTACAGGGGGGGGTGGAACCCCCTCTGCAGGCTGTCTGGGTTAAACGCTTCCGTTGATTCGCCAATCTATTCCTGCTGTTGCCAGATCTTCCAGGCAGCCAGTGCCTGCAGTTCAAGCATCTCTTTCCCATTAAGGGTGGTGGCACCTGCCTCTTTCCCTTTTTTCAGAAAGCGTGTTTCCTCGGGATTGTAAACCAGATCGTAGAGCAGGTGGTCGGGCGTGAGCGCATCGTAGGGAATCGCCGGGCAATGGTCGATGTCGGGATAGGTCCCGACCGGTGAGGCATTCACGATCAGTTTATGAGAGGCGATGATCCCGGGCGTGAGCTCGTCATAGCTATAGCGTCCCTCGGCAGGGGTGCGGGAGACCAGCTTCCATTTTATCTGCAGCTCTGTCAGCGCCTGTGCCACTGCCTTGGAGGCACCTCCGGTACCCAGTATCAGGGCATGGGTGTGGATCTCATTCCGGAGCAGGGGGCGTAGTGACTCCCTGAATCCAATGTAGTCGGTATTGTAGCCGGTGAGTCTGTAGGTGTACATCTCTCCGGGCAGGCGATCAACCCTGATCACGTTTACTGCTCCGATCTGTTCCGCCTCGGGTGAGCATCCATCAAGAAAGGGGATCACCTGCTCCTTGTAAGGAATGGTGACATTGAGTCCCCTGAGCGAGGGATTGAAGAGGATCACCCGGCGCAACTCCGAAATATCTGCAATCTCGAAGTTGAGATATTCCGCATCAATCTTCTCACGAGCAAACTTCTCATTGAAAAAACGGGCGGAGAATGAGTGCTTCAATGGGAAGCCAATCAGCCCATAAGTTTCCATATCCTCTATTTCTCAGCCATGTAAAGGGTTGTCACACCCAGGGTGTAACGCCTCAGCCGGATGTTGCGGAAGCCGTTCTTTTTCAGGATCAACATCATCTCCCTCCCCTGCGGGAAGGCAGCAATTGACTCCGGTAGATATTCATAGGCTTTGCGTTCGGTATGAAGCAGGTCCGACAGTCTGGGCATCACATACTTCGTGTAACCGTTGTACAATCCTTTCATCGGATTCTTTTCAGGGGTGGTCAGCTCCAGGAAGAGAAAGATACCACCCGGCCGGAGCACCCGCAATACCTCCCGGAAGCTCTGGTCGATATCCTCGAAGTTGCGTACCCCAAAAGAGATGGTGACGGCATCGAAAAGCTCATCAGCAAAGGTGAGTGCCGCGCTGTCCTGCTGCTCAAAGGTGATGATGTGACTCAGACCTCTCGCTGCCACCTTCTGCCTGCCTATCTCCATCATTCCCTCCGAGATATCGACAGCGGTGATCTTCTCAGGATGAAGAACCTTTTCCGCCAATAATGCGAAATCGCCGGTACCGGTAGCGATGTCGAGGATATGACGAGGGCGGTAGCGCCGCAGCTCGCGGATGGCGTCGCAGCGCCAGTAGTTGTCGATGCCCAGGGAGAGGGTGCCGTTCAGCTTGTCATACTTGGGAGCAATCTCATTGAACATCTTTCTTACCTGTTCATTCTTGCGCTCCTCACCGTTGTAGGGATTCACATTTTCAACCTTGTAGTTCATAGCTTCAGATATTCCTTGATATTCTTCTCGATGCGTGCAGCCAGGTTGGCAGCATCCGCCTTTATAAATTTTTCCCCGACGATCCTTTCATACAGTTCAATGTAACGCTCCGACACGCTCTCACAATAGGCATCGGTCATCTCGGGTACCTGTTGCCCCTCCTGCCCCTGGAACCCATTCTCCATGAGCCACTTCCTTACGAACTCTTTCGAGAGCTGCCGCTGCTCCTCACCTCTCTTAAAACGCTCCTCGTAACCCTCACTGTAGAAGTAACGTGATGAATCGGGGGTGTGGATCTCGTCGATCAGGTAGATCTTCCCATCTTTCTTGCCGAACTCATATTTGGTATCCACCAGGATAAGCCCTTTCTCGGCAGCCATCTCGGTACCCCGTTTAAAGAGCGCATAGGTATATTTCTCCAGTTGCTCATACTCTTCACGACTCACCAACCCCTGCGCGATGATCTCCTCTTTCGAGATGTTCTCGTCGTGACCCTCATTGGCCTTGGTGGTGGGCGTGATCAGTGGTGTCTCGAACCGCTGGTTCTCACGCAGTCCCTCGGGAAGAGGAATGCCGCACAGGGTGCGTGCTCCCTTGCGATATTCACGCCAGGCGCTGCCGGTGATATAACCACGGATCACCATCTCCACCTTGTAGGGTTCGCAACGCACCCCCACGGTCACCATCGGGTCGGGAGAGGCCTCTTTCCAGTTGGGCACGATATCGGCGGTAGCGTCGAGGAACTTCGAGGCAATCTGGTTCAACACCTGTCCCTTGTAGGGGATCCCTTTTGGGAGGACCACGTCGAATGCCGAGATCCGGTCGGTGGCGATCATCACCAGTTTGTCTTCACCGATGCTGTACACATCGCGTACTTTCCCGTGGTAAACACCGGTCTGTCCCGGGAATTGGTAATCTGTTCTTGTAAGCGTATTCATATGGTTGATCAGTTGATTTGTTGATGATATGAATGATTTTACCCCTCATATTGTTCACTGGGTCTCCCTTTTTGGGTTTCCCGCTCTTCTCCTTCATAGGCCTCCACAATCTTTTGCACCAGCCTGTGGCGGACGATATCTTTCTTATTGAACTCCACCGTGCCGATTCCCCTGATATGTCTGAGCACCCCCATGGCATGTACCAGCCCCGACTGCTGTGTATGGGGCAGGTCGATCTGGGTGATGTCGCCGGTGATGATCATCTTCCCGTTGATGCCCAACCGTGTGAGGAACATCTTGATCTGCGGACGGGTGGTGTTCTGTGCTTCATCGAGGATGATCACCGCATCGTTGAGTGTCCGTCCCCGCATGAAAGCAAGCGGCGCGATCTGTATCACCTTGGTCTCCAGGTACTCTTTCAGTTTCAGTGGAGGGATCATGTCCTCCAGGGCATCATAGAGCGGTTGCAGGTAGGGGTCGATCTTCTCTTTCATATCCCCCGGCAGAAAGCCCAGCTTCTCACCTGCCTCCACGGCAGGGCGGCTCAGGATGATCTTCCGCACCTGCTTGTTTTTCAGTGCCCGCACGGCAAGGGCTATTGCGGTATAGGTCTTTCCTGAGCCGGCAGGCCCGATGGCGAAAAGCATGTCGTTCTCCTGGAAAGCATCCATCAGCCTCTTCTGGTTGGCGGTGCGTGCCACGATGGGCTTGCCGTTCAGTCCATGGATGATCAGGTTGTCCGCATTGATAATCACCGGAGCTTTCCCTTTCACGATATCCAGGATATCCTCTTCCCGGAGCAGGTTCATTTCGATGCTGAACTTCTCCAGCTCATGGATCTTCTCCTCAAAAGCGGCCAGCTCATCCTCCTCACCGATCACCTTGATCACGTTACCGCGAGCCACAATCCTCAGCTTCGGGTAGAGTGTCTTCAGCAGTTGTATGTTACTGTTGTTGATGCCGAAGAAAACCACCGGGTCAACGCTCTCCAGGATGATGATGCGTTCAATCATTCTGCTCATTTTTAAAATTGATGGTCAGCTGCTGCGCATGCTCCGCACCTTCAATGTAGTTGATGAAAGCGTTATTCACCATTCGGTTGCCGCCCGGAGTAGGGTAGTCGCCCGAGAAGTACCAGTCGCCGCTGTTGCCGGGACAGGCCTTGTGCAGGTCTTCGATGCGCTGGAAGACAATTTGCACCTTCGCTTTGATGTCGGGAGTGGTGAGCATCTCCGCAATTTTGTTAGAGATCTCCTCATCGGTGAATGGGGCGTAGATCTCCTTCACATGGTTGATGATCGCCTCCTTGGGTTTGTATTTCTGTGCCACCGACTTGCGGTAAACCTCATCGATGACCTGTTGCATGCCACGCTCCTTGAGCAGTGCAATCGCTGCCTTGAAAGCGATGAACTCACTCATGCGCGACATGTCGATGCCGTAACAGTCGGGATAGCGTATCTGGGGTGAGGAGGAGACGATGATGATCTTCTTCGGGTCGAGACGATCCAGGATCTTGATGATGCTCTGTTTCAGCGTGGTGCCCCGCACAATACTGTCGTCGATGATCACCAGGTTGTCCTTCCCCCTGCGCAGTGATCCATAGGTGATGTCATAGACGTGTGCTGCCAGGTCGTTGCGTGTCTTTCCCTGCGCGATGAAAGTGCGCAGCTTGATATCCTTGATAGCCACTTTCTCCGATCGCACCCGCTTGGAGAGAATGCCATCGATCTCTTCCCTGCTCAGCGAGCTGCCCCGCTCCAGAATGATCTGTGCTTTGCGATGGTTAAAATGGTCCTCCAGTCCCTGTTGCATGCCATAGTAAGCCACCTCCGCCGTGTTGGGGATGAATGAGAAGACGGTGTTGTCGAAGTCATCGTCGATTGCCTCGATGATCTTGGGTACCAGTAGCTCACCCAGTTTCTTGCGTTCACGGTAGATGTCGTAGTCCGACCCGCGGGAGAAGTAGATCCGTTCGAACGAGCAGGGCGTGATCTTCTCTTTTGGCTGCTGTATCTGGTGCAGACCGATGGTGCCATTGCGTTTCACGATGAAAGCTTCTCCCGGTTGCAATTCATGCACCTGTTCCTTCTTCAGGTTGAAAGCGGTCTGGAGCACCGGCCTTTCGGAGGCGACCACTGCCACCTCATCGTCGTGGTAGTAGAAAGCGGAGCGGATACCCCAGGGGTCCCGCAGGGCGAAAGCATCACCGCTGCCGATCAGACCACAGAGTGCGTAGCCCCCATCCCAGATGGGCGATGCACGTTTCAGCAGGAAGGGGATATCCAGCCTCTCCTCTATCTGGTGACTTATCTGCTGTCCTTTCAGACCCTCCCGCTCCAGATGATCGTACTGGTACTGCACTTCCCTGTCGAGGTAGTGTCCCAGCGACTCCAGCATCACGAAGGTGTCGGCATAGTCGCGTGGGTGTTGTCCCTCCTCGATCAGTTGCTGGAACATCTCATCCACGTTTGTCATGTTGAAGTTACCCGCCAGAGCGAGGCTCCTTGAGGCCCAGTTGTTTCGACGCAAGAGCGGATGGACATAAGTCAGGCCACTCTTGCCGGTCGTGCTGTAACGGAGGTGCCCTATGAACAGCTCGGCAGCAAATGGTACTGTCTGTTTCACAAAATCCAGATCTGCCAGTTGCTCAGGGGTGAACTGCTGAAACGATTCGTGAACGTGGGTGAAGATCTCCGAGATAGCGCTCGAGCCGATAGCCCGCTCCCTGAAGATAAACTCGTTACCGGGCGATGCATCCAGCTTCACAGCACCCAGGCCGGCACCTTCCTGTCCCCGGTTGTGTTGTTTTTCCATCAGCAGATAGAGCTTGTCGAGCCCATATTGCCAGGAGCCATATTTGTTGTAGTAATATTCGAGGGGTTTGAGCAGACGAATTACAGCGATACCGCACTCATGCTTGATGATGTCAGTCATTGATAAACCTTTCAGTGAATTTGATACAAATTTACGCTTAATTGCGGAATTTACATCTCTTTTACCCGCTAATCTTATCAAAAAATAGAGCTACCGATCTTCATGGATGACCAAAAACTTTCCTGGAGATGATCTTTGGTAAGATTGTTTTATCTTTGTATGCAATGAAACAGAGCAAAATGAACTGGGAACAACTGTTGTCGTCCAAACGTTTCGGGATGGAGCACTACACCGAAGGACGCACGCATGAACGAACGGAGTATCAGCGTGACTATGACCGGCTGATCTTCTCCTCCCCTTTTCGTCGTCTCCAGAACAAGACACAGGTCTTCCCCTTGCCGGGAAGCGTCTTTGTGCACAACAGGCTGACCCACAGCCTGGAGGTGGCAAGTGTGGGCCGTTCATTGGGCGAGAGTGCAGCGCGTCAGTTGCGCAGCCGTCATCCTGCCTCGGAAGCAGATCTTGAGGAGATTGGCGCCATTGTGTCGGCAGCCTGCCTGGCGCATGACATGGGGAACCCCCCTTTCGGGCACTCGGGTGAAAAAGCCATCTCTACCTTTTTCTCCGAAGGGAAAGGTGCCCGCCTGCGGGAAGAGGTAGAAGCAGAGGGAGGACGCTGGGCCGATTTTACCTCTTTCGAGGGGAATGCGAATGCCATCCGACTGCTCATGCATCAGTTCCGGGGTCGCAGAGAAGGAGGTTTTGCGATGACTTATGCCACACTGGCCTCCATTGTCAAATATCCCTATTCCTCGGAGTTGAGCGGAGGCAAAAACAAATTTGGCTTCTTCGCCTCCGAAGAGGAGGACTACCGGCGTATCGCCGATGCGCTGGGTATCATACGGCTCAGTGATGACCCTCTCCACTTTGCCCGTTATCCACTGGTTTACCTGGTAGAGGCTGCCGATGATATTTGCTATCAGGTGATGGATATCGAGGATGCGCACAAGCTGCACCTGATCACCACCGACAAGGCGAGGGAGCTCTTCCTCAATTTTTTTGAAGGAGAGCGCAGAAGCAGGCGCGAAGAGATCCTTGAGATGGTGAGCGATCTGAACGAACAGATCGCCTATCTTCGCACCTCGGTCATTGGCCTGCTTATCGAAGAGTGTGCATCGATCTTCCTGGCCAATGAACAAGCCATCCTCTCCGGTAGCTTCAGTGGCTCGCTGATCAAGCATCTCCCGCTGGGTTCCTCAGCAGCATACCGTGCCTGTTCCACTTTCGCCGAACAGCATATATACCGTTCGAGGGATGTGCTCGACATCGAGCTGGCAGGCTACCGGATCATCGGATTCCTGCTGGAGGCTTTTACCGATGCCATCCGTAACCCGGAGCATGCCTATTCCACACTGTTGCTCAACAGGATTCCCGAGCAGTATGAAACCGATGCATCCACTCTCTACGGCAAACTGCAGGCATTGATTGATTTTGTTTCGGGGATGACCGATGTCTATGCACTGGATCTCTATCGCAAGATCACCGGCATGGGGTTACCGGCAATTTGAGTTTGCTTACAAATTGATCAAAAAGAAATATTTTTGATTTTTTATTGAAATAATTTGGAGGGGTTTGATTTCTTTTTTATATTTGTCCCGTGGTTTTTTCATAATAGTATTAGATTTAAGGTTAACATGATTGGCAGAATGTCGAGAGACATTCTGCCAA
>WOYI010361878.1_pt2 | contig 13252 bp, 13 predicted proteins | sample 6423411 | NCBI WGS metagenome assembly WOYI01 (sample SAMN13441803, study PRJNA592873) | oil field metagenome | biome: oil field; feature: oil-well bore; material: oil-contaminated soil; isolation source: oil-contaminated soil from oil-well borehole | place: Germany: Wietze | collected 2016-10-18 ... | reverse complement strand
TGGGATTGAATGGTGGTATTGGGTTTGCCCTTGGTAGCGAAACTGTGGTCGACACCAATCAAAATGACGTCGCTGAAGCCCAGGTGATAGGCAAGCTGCAGGCAGACGTTCGTGACTGTTGCGCCTTCCCAGACCCGACCGGAAACATCTTTTGAAAATTTGGGCGAGGTATAAGAAGTGTAGATAAAATGCATCCAGGGATCCATCGTCAGCCATTTGCGCGCACGCCAGGCGAAGAATTTAGGCATTTGCAAGTTGTTGAACTCCTCGATCGACTGTTCAACCACCAGATCGTTGACACAAACCAGGATATCCGGGCAAAAACCGAGCTCATCAACCGCCAGAAAAATGCGGTTCATGCCGATGCAAAAATCATTTGCCAGCTTGGAGAGATCAGTGTTTTTCAAGGAAGGTCCATTGCCCACCACAAAACAACGCTCACCCTTGTGAGTATCCTTGAGGGCTGCCAGGCGGCGTTTGGATTCTCTACGCCAGGGGTGCCAGTTTGCTGCTGGCAGCTCCGGTAAGCGGCGCAAGCCATCATACCCCCGCCGGGCAATATCCATAAAACGCTTTTGAAAAGTACTGGTCATTGGGGAATCCTACTCTGTACTCAAACGGCAGGTTGCGCCGCCATCCACAAGCAGACCCTGCCCGGTAATAAAACTTGAGGCGGAATTGTCGCCCATGAAATAGATTACCGAAGCAATTTCCTCAGGGTTAGCAACCCGACCATTGACAGTTTTGGCAGCCAGAGCCGCTAACTGGGCTTCTTCAGAAGGCTCACCAGCACGACCACGGTGAAAACCAGCCCGCAGCATGGGAGTATCGACCGCACCAGGAAGGACGGCATTCACGCGTATGTTATCGGGCGCGAATTCGATCGCCATGGCGCGGGTGAGGGCGAGCAGACCGCCCTTACTGGCAGCATATGCGGCTATATTAGCAGAAGTTGCCACGGCGTGAACTGAAGAAACATTGACGATCGCCCCGCCACCCTCTGCTTTGAGCAGCGGGTGAGCCAGTTTAGCACCCAGGAATACGGATCGCAGGTTCGAGCCCATGACAGCATCCCATTCTTCCACGCTGGTCTCGAGAAGCGGTTTGGTGACCTGGTAGGCAGCGTTGTTGACCAGTACATCAAGGGTAGGTGAAAAGGCGTCGGCTTTCGAATAGATCATTTCAAGGTTTTCGGGCACAGAGATATCCGCTTGAATGTAGAGTCCATCCTCTGGGAATTCATCAAATTTTGGCAGACGATCGACCCCAATCACACGGAAACCGCGCTGGTTGAAATAAGCAACCGTCGCCCGCCCGACACCACCAGCGGCACCTGTTAGCAAGACTGTTTTCGATTTCTCAACCATATAAATCCTTTACTTCGCTATTCTCAGCGTTTTTAATTACTGAGTTAATCTAACTACACTTTCTTTTCCATCGCCTTCAGGCTATTTATGTCTCCAACTGGAATGTCCAGACCGATCAAGAGGTTGCGAATCGAGTTCCAGTGAATACGTTCCCAGAAGAAGGGGCTGCTGTTGGTGTTATGGGGGGAGAGCAAGACATTGTCCATCGCTTTCAGCAGGCTATCAGCCGGTAGAGGCTCTTCTTCAAAAACGTCCAGCGCGGCGCCGCGCAAACGCCCCATTTGCAAAGCTGCAATCAAGGCTTCTTCATGCACAACCGGCCCGCGGCAGCTGTTGATCAAGACAGCGGATGGCTTCACATGTGCCAGAGCTTCGACATTGATCAGATGGTAAGAAGTGGGATTGAGTGAAACATTCAGACTGATATAATCCGCTCGCTCCAGCAAATCTTCCAAACTGGTCATCTCAATTCCCTGCTCAATAATGAAATCTGGTTCAATTTCGATGATGTCATTTGCTAAAATTTTCATACCGAAGGCCCGGGCACGTCGAATAACAGCTTTGCCGATATTACCAACGCCAATTACGCCCAAAGTTGATTCCATTAGCGTGTGACCGGAAATTTTCTTCCATTCACCCGCCTTCATAGCGTCATCCATCCAAGGGATATTACGAGCAAAGCTAAGCATACAGCCCATCACGCTTTCAGAAACAGGCACGGTGAAAGCATTGGGGGTGCGACCAACCATAACGCCATACTTTTCAGCCGCTTCAGCATCAATTGCATCCACTCCAGTACCCCATTTTGAAATCACCTTCAGGGTTGCCGCATTTGCAGCAATCACTTCGGCAGTATAACGGTCATCGCCACAAATTGTGCCCTCATATTGACCGGCAAATTGCAGCAATTCGTCAGCTTCAAATCTTTCGTCCACTTCTGGAATGACTACCTTCAAACCAAAAGACTCCAGAATTGGGGTGAAACGATCCATGGAGGGGATCATGTAAGGTGCAGTAATCAGAACAGTTCTCATAATACCTCGGTTAGTTTTGTTTTTGCATTAAGGTTTCAGCGATGACGAAATCAATTTCTTCATCGATATCGGTAGCTTCGCGGGCGTCCATTTCGAACATGAGCGGGCGGTCTCCCAGACGGTTACGGCGGGTGAGCAGTGACTCCCGGGTGAAAAGATAGAGACAGGAGTTCTCTTCATAGATCGGAGGGAGGTCCTGCGTGCGCAAGAGAACCGCCGGGTTATGGTTGACAGCTCTTCCAAGTTGATCCCAGAGGCGGGTCTGGAGACGGGTGACGCTGAAAAGGGAGTCATATTCCGGGTAGAGCCCGCGCAGTTGCTGGATAGCCCGGGAAATCGTGCCGGCTTTGAGCAGCGGGTTGGTGGAGTGGGTCTGCAGATAGAGATCTGCCGGGACTTGAGCAGTATCGTACACCAATATTTCATTGGTAGGGGTTGTATCGGCACGCAGGTCTTCCGGTCTCAGCAAGACCTTGACTTGTGGGTAATTCTTTGACAAACCGTCAATAATGGTGGGTGAATCCGTATCTACCACAACCTCGGCGATCTCAGAGCAGCTCAAAAGGGTCTCAATAATATGGGCGTAGAGAGGTTTTTCGCACATGAGTCGATAATTTTTTCCAGGCACACGTTTTGAGTCGTGGCGCATGGGTACCAGGGCAACGATTCTTTCTAATGTCATTCTCGTTCCTCCTTGAGCATAAAGTCACCGTTGCGCAAAAGCCCATCGCTGACCGCTGTCATAGTCTCCGAATGGTCTGGAAGGAGACTTTGCCAATCAAATTCTTTCAATTTAACATAACCAGCCCAAATACCATCCGGCTCGAGGAATTCTTCGAAACTGAGGGAGGAGCGATAGAGCTGCCAATACAGGAAGCGCCGGGCGTTGGCTTTGAAATGTTCCGGTACATCAACGTGATCAGCTTGTAGCAATGCATCCAATTGCGCAAAATAGGCAGATTTGTCTGGAGGAAACCAGACCACATCGGAGGCAGTGTAGCGGGCTTTACCCGCTGAAAGTACCCCAGCGCTGAGGATGGATGCTTCCATACCAATGGTGGAGTTATAGATCAGGACGAATTTTGCCATCCTGATCAGGTCATAAGAATTGATAAATACCTGGGGTGGAATGAAACGCAGGTTAGGCTCAAGCTCAACCTGGCGTTTCTGCGCCCACTCTGCCACTGATTCCTCACTGGCTTTTCCAGCCCGGGCTTCATCAGGATGAGCGCGGATAACAAAAAGCGTTTCTGGGTGGTGTTTGGCTACCGCAAGGATATCGTCGAGCCAGGTAAACATATCCTCAAAAATCACATTGGCATGCGGCTGGCTGGTATCAAAGATGACGTTGGTAAAAACTGGCACAACCTGCTTGAATGCTTTGGCGAACTGGATAAATGCCGGGCTGAGCTGGCTCACTTCAGGCCAGAATTCCACACCTGCCATATGAAAATCGCCTTTGAACCTGGCGGTCAGGTAAGCATCCAGCTTTTCATTTTGAGCCGGGTCAAGTTGGAAATCTTTTGGGATATCCAGGTCATAAGCCGTGGCATCCCCATCTGTGAAATAGGCACTTAGCGGCTGCATGCCAACCTCGTGGCTAACCACCCTGATACCGCGCCTGCGGGCGAGCCAGCGGGCAGTTGCCTCGGGATATTGCATGCCATTAAATACGACCACCGCCTGAGGTTGGCGTTCTTCGAGCAGTTTTTCAAATTGCCCCGCCAACGACCAGGCTGACCTCAGGTAGTTTTTGAACAGATCCCGGGTGTATTGATCATCAAGCAGGTGATGCCGACGCAGGATCCAGCGGACGGAAGGCAAAACCAGCTCACCTAAGGGGACGCCCTGGTATTCAAATTTCATTAGTCGAGGTAAATCCAGGGCTGCCAGATTTTCGTCAAGGTCAGAATTGGGTTGGTAATTGAAATGGCTGACCTGGCTGTTCGAAAATGTGGCTTCAGACTGCCTCAGGCAGACAGCGCAAGGCGGAGCGGCATGAGCATCTTTGCGGCTGGTCCCCAGGAGGCAGGGTTTCAACCCTGCTGAACAAACAAAATGGATAACAGGCACACCCTGCAGGTCCAAGGACCAGGCACTCAAAATAGCAAAACCAGCGTTCAGGCTTAAGCCGTTCAGGCGGGTGGAAGCATCAAAGAATATGATCGGCTGTTGAACCGATGCGGGCGCATGCTCGCGAACTATGCGCGACATAACTCGCAGGTCGGAATAGCTCTTGCGTCGGGTTGCTTCGCTCTTTGCCCGGTTTCGCAGCCGGCTGAAAATGCTGGTCGGGTTCATTTTACTGGCTGATCCGCCGTAGTTTTTTGATTGAAGATTGCTCGCTGTCGTAGACCTTTTTGACGCCGTCACCAAGTGACTTTTCGGTCACACGGATATATTTGACCAGTGTGGCAATTCCTTGCGGCTCCACTGAAGCGCTTTGATCGGACCCCCACATTGCCCGGTCAAGGGTGATATGGCGTTCCACCAGGCAGGCACCCAGGGCAGAAGCAACGACGGTTGGGACCAAACCAACCTCGTGTCCCGAATAGCCAATAGGGCAATTGAAATTGGCGCGTAGGGTTTGGACCATGCGCAGGTTCAATTCTTCCGGTGGGCAGGGGTAGGAGCTGGTGGTGTGGCACAAGACCAGGTTTTCTTCCCCTAAGAGGTCAACTGCTTCCCTGATTTGCTCCATGGTGGACATGCCGGTCGAAAGGATGATTGGTTTTCCCGTTGCGCGGTACGCGCGCAGAAGTTCCTTATCAGTCAGTAAAGCGGAAGGGATCTTGTGGGCAGCCGGGTTAAATTTCTCAATAAACTTGATAGAGGGAATATCCCAGGAAGAAGCAAACCAATCGAGGTCCAATTCTTTGGCATAACGATCGATCTCATTATAAGCAGCTTCATCAAATTCGACCTTGTAGCGGTAATCAAGGTACGTGATGTAACCCCAGGGGGTGTCGCGCATTTGACCTTGTTGTTCCAGTGGAACACAAAGCTCGGGGGTTCGCTTTTGGAATTTGACAGCATCAATTCCAGCATTTTTAGCTGCCAGCATGAGGCTTTTGGCAACTTCCAGATCGCCGTTGTGGTTGATACCAATCTCACCAACGATGTAGACGGGCTGGTCATCACCAATAATTCGTTCACCAATTTTGACTGAATATCTCATATGTTCCTTTACTTAGCTAAGTAAGTGCCAATCAAGTGCATATCACATTGTTCTGTACACTTGATTCCGCGTGTTAACTTGAAGTGGTCATTACGGAAGCTCTGATACGCGTCACCATTCCAGATATCGTACAGGCTTTGGGTGCGGGTATCGCCCAGGATGATCTCATTGTTAAAGTCTTCGACGCACTGGGCACATTCACCATTCGATTTGACCGTCATGGATGACCAGGGGAATTGGCAAAATTCCTGCCAGTGGATGGAGGCGGTGGTCTGTTTATTATCTTCATACCACATTTGATCCTGGCTCTTGAGATAAACATAAACATCCAGCCCTTCAAAAGCTTCCACCAATTTCTGATATTCTTCCTGCTGCCAGGGTTTATTCAGGTTGATCATGGTGATCACGATTGTGGTTTTGTAATTCTTTTGGGCTTTCAGTTCCAGCAAGCGCAAGATATTGCGGTAGGCTTCGGTAAAGTTCGAGGCATCGCCGCGCACACTTTTATGACGCAGGTCATCGACACTTTCGATCGAATATTTCACAAAGCCCAAACCGTTCTCGAAGGTTTCGATCGTGCGGTCCATGTTGATATTGGCTGGATTGCACGAAAAGTAAGATTGAAGACCCCGTTCAGCCATCCACTTGACGTAAGTGGGGATGTTTTTATCCAAGAGTGGATCACCATAGCCATGCAGGACGATAACACGGGGGATGACGTAGAGGAAAAAGTGGTTTTCGCTCATGCCATTCCTTGGGACACCATAGTAACCCTCCGCAAAGTCTTCCCAGCGAGTCAATTGTTCCTGGCTGAAAGGTGAAAGTTGATCAATCACCTTTTTGAAAAGTTCAGGAGCCATGGTTTCGACCGACCTGGTCATCATTGTTGTTCGTGGGCACATCTCGCAGCGCATATTGCAAGCATTGGTGGTTTCGATGTTATACGCCACTGGATTGGGACTGCGATAGCTCTCAAGCAAGGTCTTGAGTTCTGCTTCTGAGAAGTGCTCACCAGCCTTGAGTTGTTTTTTGAGTTCGCCAACCTTCATATAAAATTCGATATCAATCATCTTTGTTCAGCTTCCTTTAATGAGTTGATTACAGGTTTATTTTCCAAGATTTTTTCGATCAGTTCCCGTACTGCACCTTTGCCGCCAGGATGGTTAAGCACCAGATCCGCACGCCTAAGCACCTGGGGGTGGGCATCAGATGGACACACAAAGTACCCAACTAGCGGCAGGACAACCAGGTCGTTCAGGTCATTGCCAATGTAAATAATTTCGTTCGGGTTTACTTCTCTTTCATTGATCAAGGTTCGGATTGCCTGGTCTTTATTTAAAACCGATTGAAAGACCTCGATGTCAAGTTTGCGCGCCCTGGCAGTAACAACCGGGTTGGTCTCTCGCGAGAGGATCATTGGTTGAATAGCTGAGTTTTGTTTGAGCAAGGTGATGCCAGACCCATCGGAGCGGCTGCAGCGCACGCTTTCGCGACCGTCCTGGTCAACGTAAACCTTATCATCAGTGAGAACGCCATCGAAATCCATGATGAGATGACTCACCTTAGCTGGAAAGGTACGGCGACTTCTGAGCGGGTCCACTGCCTTTATGCGTGGATCTCCGATCAGCCTGGCTGAGTTTTGGAAATCTTCAATGGTATCGATGTCGACCGTGTATAAGGGGTCGATCAATACCGGAAAGATCACATCACCCGTCAGGCTGTGCTTGTCCAGAATCGTAGTTGTCCGGATAGCGTCAATATGCCCGGTCTGCCAATAGGTTGATGGGAGTGTTTGCCTGGGTGCATTATAGGGTTCGCTAAGCCCAGCGACGTTTAAAAGTGGTTCGAGCTGACCGTCATGGTTTATCTGCCACATCTTAAAGGGGTTTTGACCTGACGGAACAACCCCTCGAACGCAATCAGCTTCGGGATGCTCGACCAGCTTTTTGACTGCTTCATCAAGCAGTCCAACGGGCCTGATAGGTGAAGTCGGGCGCAGTTGGATGACGATCTCCGGTTGATAACCTTCGTTTTCCCGCAACCATTGCAGGGCGTGTTCAAAAACAGGCAAATCGGTTGAGTCATCCTGAGCAAACTGGGCTGGACGCATAAATGGTGTTTCCGCGCCCCAAACGCGAGCAACCTCAGCTATTTCAGGGTCATCGGTAGAGACGATCACTCGGGTGACCTGCTCAGCCTGTAAGGCAGCCGCGATGCTGTAGGCGATCAGCGGCGCACCGGCAAAGTCGCGAATGTTTTTACGCGGAATACCCTTGGAGCCACCGCGAGCAGGGATGAGCGCTAAGACTTCCGGGCGTGTTACCATACTGTCCACCCTCCATCAACCACCAGGTTGCTGCCGGTCATATAGGAACTGGCATCACTGCACAAAAATAGCATGGCAGCGTTCATTTCATCAAGGTTAGCCATGCGACCCAATACCGTGCGGGCACTGTATTGCGCGGTGAAAATCGCATCATGGTCATTGAAAACCCCACCAGGTGTGAGGGCGTTGACGCGGATATTTTTACCGGCATAATAGGTTGCCAGGTACCTGGTGAAACCGAGCACACCCGCCTTTGTCACAGAATAATAAACCGGTTTGAACTGACGGGTGCCATCCGGGCGTTCGTATAAACGCTGGTCCGGACCAACAAGACCGTAAATGGAAGAGATATTGACGATCACGCCTCGGCCTTGTTCCAACATGGGGAGGACGGCAGCCTGGGAAGCCAGAAACATGCCGGTCAAGTTGACTTCCAGGGCTTGCTTCCACGAACTTAATGGGTAGGTTTCAAATTCGTTGACATTCTGGGAAAGAATGTTAGCGGAGTCAAACTTCGGGTCAAGCGCAGCACTGTTGACCAGCACATCCACACTCCCAAAAGCGGTTAGAGCCCGCTCCACCATGGCTTTTGTTGAGTCTGGATCGGTGATATCGACCTCCACAGCTATTGCATTGAGACCCATTTCCTTGATTTCGTTGGCATTCTCTGCAGCAGGAATGCCAGCAAGATCAGCCACAACCACATTTGCGCCAGCTTGAGCCAAAGCAATGCTGAATTGCTTGCCCAACAAACCAGCTGCGCCAGTGATTATGACGGTCTTACCGGTCATGTCAAACTTGGATAATATTGATTCAGTCATTTTTTTATGCCTGCAGTGGTTTGGATTTTACCATCAGGCGACTCTTATGAGGGCAGCTGCACTGAGCAGCCACTCTGCGATGAACTCTGGCGAGCCACTTCAACGATTTTCTGGACGCGTTTACCGTCAGCCAGGGTGCAATGGGGGATTCCCTCACCCTGGCAAAGCCGGACAAAAGCTTCCATTTCAGCCAGGAACATATCGTTGCGTTCGAACCCTTCAGGCGGACAGAACGTATCGGTCGTTTCCTGCTCAACATTTTCAACAATCGCGCATCCTGAGCTGCCATTCCAACTGATACGACCTTTTTCAAAAGATATCTCGAGGGTATGAGAGGGTGGACGCTGGTAATAATCCAGGTGGACAGTAGCCAGGGAACCTGAATGGAATTTCAGAAGCAATTCAACATTGTCTTCAATATCCAACTCCAACGGGCTCAAGTTGTTCAGGCTGGCAGAAAGTGAGCGCACCTCACCCATCAGCCAGCGCAGGTAATCGATAGGATGGGACAGTGTATTGAGAGCACCACCGCCCAGATCTGCCCGCGCAGCATAAGACTGGCGGTAATCCTCCCAAGGATGCCAGCCAGGCAGGTATTCGCCCCAATGAGCATGCGCTTTCAGTGGTTTACCAAGCTGATTTGCATCGATCAGCTCTTTGATCTGCTGTAAAACTGGGTGATAACGGAGATGAAAACCCACCAGGGCGGGTTTACCAGTCTGATCCAGGACAGCTTGCAGTTCACGGATGCCAAGCAGGCTGTCTGAGACTGGCTTTTCGATCAGTAGAGCAGCACCAGCCCTGGCAGCAGCCGTAGCGACTTCCAGGTGCAGGGAAGTCGGATTTGCAACGATGACGCCATCCGGTTTTTGCGCAAGCGCTTCGCTAAGATCGGTATACGTTGGGTAACCGCTGAGATCGGTGTCTGGCAGCGTTGCCTGGTGTGTGCGGTAGAGCAACAAATCAGTCTGCCCCAAAGTCTTAAGATTGCGCAGATGCCTGCGCCCAATCGAACCTAAACCAGCAATCAGAAATTTCATTCTGTCCTCCTGTTTTCATGTAATCCGCGGTAGAGCCAGTTGATCGTGCGCTGTGCCAGTTTTTGGACCAGCTTGTTACTCCAGAGTCCAGCCGGCTTATTTGACGCTGCACTCGAAACGGCAGAAGTGGTACTGATGCCATCGTGCTCGGCAAGGGCTTTGACCTCTTCGTCAATGGCATTACCCAACAAGCGCATGGTCTGGTCATGTGTGGTAAGACGCAGATAGCCTTTGGCATCCATCCGGTCGTCCATTTCCACCATGCGCCCCATCATCAGGTCGCTCCAGCCTCCTTCCAGCATCTCTGAAAGGACTTCAAGAAAAACCTTCTTGGGGGTAAGGACCTGGAAATGGTGCGCTGATACCCAGGCTTTTACACCCTCGTAATCCACCAAAATGTCTTCAACACCGGCAATTTCTGTCTGGTAGCGCTCTTGGGTGCGACCAGAGTTGTCCATGTATTCTTCTTCCCACTTGCGCGGAATCAAATTACCTCTTTGAACCAAGTCAGGGTGATCTTTCTCGTACTCCTTCACCCACTTGAGGGTACTTTCAGAACTCATAGCCACACGCTGCTTAATATAAAAGCCGGTCACTGCACCAACATTGGGGTAGGTATCAAGAATTTGAAGGTGCTTGGGCAGCCAACCGGGGATATGGTAAACATCATCGTCTGTATAGGCAATCACCTCGCCCTGGGCGAGGTTGGCAATACGCCAGAGCGCGTTCAGCTTGCCGATGTTCTGTTGAGAGAGGACCAGGGTGTCAATCTTGCCTGCCTGGTTCAGCTCTTTCAAGAAATCTGTCATTGCCTGGCAAGAGCCGTTGTCGAAAACCAACAGCTCGAAAGGCTCTTGTGTGTTCGTGAGGATGCTTTCAAGCGTCAGCCGGGTGACATCCAGGCGGTGTTGAAAATAACCAGCCTGGTTAGGGGCGTAGACCAGTACAGCTACGGTAACCCGGGGCGTTACGAATTCGAGCTGTTGACCTCGGGAAGGATTGGTGCCCAAACGTGCCATCACTTGCCTCCTAATCCAGAATTCGCTAGTTTCTGGTTCATCTCAGCTTGTTTACGCTTTTCAATTTTGGCTTTACCCGGGTGTAAAAACTGGAAGAGTTTTTGGGTGAGGGCATAATTACCAGAATTTAACAGGGGTGCGTTTTGGAGTTCGCGCCAAAAACGCGTCCAGGAAAGAGGTATTTTCTTCAGTTTTCCGTTAACAAGGAGATGGGAGGCATCATCCAGGACGAAAATTGTGCGTCTCCCGCCGGCAAGCCGGATGTTCTCGCCAGTTTCAGGCAGCCGGTAATGTGGCTTGCCGTCAGGTAAATGCCGATAGTCGTGCTCCTGGTGGATGATATCCAGTTCCTTACTACAGTCGACCGCCAGCCAACCCTGTCGCCTGGCTTGATAGATCATCCAATTATCCCAGCCTGCTCTGCCAACGCTGAAATCCGGGATGTCCAGGAAGCAAGAGCGGGGGAAGATGAAATAATCGCTGCCTGTACGCCAGTGCAGTTTTCCATCCTTGTGCATCGTTTGTTTTAGCGACGAAACCCAATCACCTTCGAAGGTTAGCGGCTCTGTGATCTCCAGGTCCCAGCGTTGACCGATCAGGAGGAACTGCTCAGCCTGGCTGGCAACAGTTTGGATCACATCCAAAATTTCAGGGAATAGAAGGATGTCAGCATTGACGTAAGCCAAAAAGGGGCTGTCGTTCTCCTGGCGACCAAGCTCGAATATCGAGCTGATCAGGGGTGTGCCCATTGAATTCAAACGCACATCCGGTCGATGAGTGAAACCATATGCTTTCGCGGCTTCTTCTATTCCTTCTTCACCACCGACCACAACCACAGACACTGAATCGCCCAGTGCCCTCCAGGAGCGAAATGCATTATGCTGGATCAGGCTGGTGTGTGGGTCTGTGAAAGCCTTGGGAGCAGTAAAAAGAGTAAGGTAGGGCAACATTATTTACCCTCCACCGGCAGCCATGCCTGGCTGGGGTTAAGCCGGGTCAGGACCTTACGCTTGAACATACCCAGGTCGCGTTTCAACCTGACAGCCTTTTCCGGTTTGGGCGGTTTTTGCGCGCTGGTGGAATAAGGCGTGGCAAGAACGGTCAGGTAGAGAGGCAGTATCCTGGAACGAGGCATGCCATGCTTACGGGAAGCAACCGGTTCAAAGCCAGCCTGCCAAAGCAGCTCGCGCAGCGTATGTTCTGTGAAGCAGGAGAGGTGGGCAAGTTCGTAAGAATCATGCGCGTAGAAATTGGGCACTTCAATAAAGAGCAACCCGCCTTCGCTAAGAAGGTCCTCACGGATTTGAGTTAAAACTTGGATTGGATGTTCGAGGTGTTCCAGGACATGCATCAACGTGACCAGGTCAAAACGATCCGGTTTTGTGGAAATCAAAGCTTCCAGGGAAGCATACATGGGTATGTCGTTTGCTTCTGCAATGGAACGATATGCATCGCCCGGCTCCACCCCCACCACTGTTGCTGCGAATTCTCGCGCGAAGGTCTTGAGGAGCAGACCCGAGGAGGCGCCAATGTCGAGAATATTGAAGAATTTATTGTAATCCAGGCTTTTTAGCCATTCAGCCTGGTTAAGAGCTCGCTGGGTTTGCTGATAGAGATCCTTTGGGGTTGGTTCCGCGCTGGCTTGATAAATGCGGCGATAGGTTTGCTGGTAGAAATCGGGGTCAGCCGCCTGACTGGATTGGGGGTTCTGAAAAACAAAACCGCAATCCTGACAGATAAAGTACTGAATGGGATAACCGAAGGATTCCACCTTTTCGAAGTGCGTAACACGTTCGCTGGCGCATAAGGGACAGGAAAGTCGAACTTCTCTATTGCGCGTAGGTATAACAAGTTCTTGCTGGGTGACAGCAGCAATCTGCGCTTCAGCCTTCGAATCGGCTGCCAAAGGCGCGCGTTTGTCAACATCAAAAAGACTCTTATGATGTACATGGGCTACCTGGCTCTGCCATTCTGGATGGCGATCGTTTTCCTTCAGCAGTTCCTCCAGGCTAAAATCATCCCGACCGCCAAAAGCGGCATAAACCTCATTGGCGACCTGCAAATCTTCAGGTGTGTCAACTGTAAAGCGTAAGTGCCCCAGGCTGGGGTCCATATCCGCGATCTTCACCTTGAACCTGCCCGGCGTATCATAAAGATACGGCATAACGTGTTCACGCTGGTAAGGCTGATCAGCTTGCTGCCAGGCTTGTTGCAGCGCCTGGAAGGAACAGACTTCGCAGTCCATGCCAATCGGTGTTGTGCGCTCAAAAGGAGGAGGAAGTCGGTTGGCAGCAAAATCAGCACCGCTATCCAGGAATGCCCAGACCACCCGGTCAATTTCTTCCGGTGCGATCATGGGACAGTCAGCAGTAATACGGACGACTACGTCAGCTTCAATAGTCAGCGCAGCCTGGTAATAACGGTCCAGGACGTCGTAAAGGTCTCCTCGGAAGCAGGCAACGCCTTG
>WOYI010251371.1_pt2 | contig 13256 bp, 12 predicted proteins | sample 6423411 | NCBI WGS metagenome assembly WOYI01 (sample SAMN13441803, study PRJNA592873) | oil field metagenome | biome: oil field; feature: oil-well bore; material: oil-contaminated soil; isolation source: oil-contaminated soil from oil-well borehole | place: Germany: Wietze | collected 2016-10-18 ... | reverse complement strand
TCCACCCTGCCTGAACATGAACTCGCATTATTCATGTCAAATAAAATTATACTCATATTGAAGGCAAGTAGAGCAATTAAATAATCCCAAGAAGTTGGCGAATATGGTCGATATGATCGCGGCGGTGCCCTAAAGTGCGGCGTATCAGCTTGCGAGCTGACCAGCGCTCCTTGCCGTAATCCCTGACGCGTGGATTGTTGACCAAACCTGGTAACGCGGTGATCAGTGCCCCGTAGCTCTGCTCGAAAATGAAAATTGGATCCTTGTCCCGCGGGATGTCAGGTATTATCAAGCCCAGATTTTGCATATACCAAAGTTCAGCAAAAGCCAGGTGATGTACAATCCCAAAGATGCTCCAGCGCTGACCTTGCTCGACCCGGTTGAGTTTTTCTGTATCCAAAAATTCGATCCCCGCCAGTAATTCCTCCTGCTGCCAGCGCAAAATCTGCGAAGTTTGGTCAACCTCGTGGTTGGTCAAAGGGCGCAAATCATCTTTATAGAAAGCGTTGATCTCGTATTCTTCACCCTGGAAATCGATGCGAGTGACAGTAAACGTTTCGTCAACGTGAACGTCAATCCCGTCCAGTTGGAACCAGGGTTGGTCGGTGTGAAGCCTGATCCAATAGTCAAATTCCAACAACTTCCGGGGTAAAGCAAGCAACGCCTCCGCTTGGTCTGTTCCGTAAGCAAAACAGCCGGGGAAGTCAAGTGCCCAGGCAGTATACTGCTTGCCCGGGTCTTCCTCCATGCCAACGCGTATCAGCATTCCTTATCTGGTCCGAAGAATAAAGGTAAGTGCCCCAGGGAGAGAATATCACGCCATTCAGCCCGGTCACCCTCGGTGAGAATGCCAACTTCACGCGCGGTAATCGCGCCGGCTTTCTCCATTACCAGTTGCATGCCCTGCAGAGTTGAACCGGTGCTAATCACATCATCCAACAAGACGACCCGTTTCCCTTTGATCGCTTCGAAGTCTTTTTCATCCAGGAAGAGGGTCTGAGGTTTCCCGGTCGTGATAGATAAGGTTTCGGTTGAAATCGCGTTTCCCATGTAGGGTTTGTATTCTTTTCGCAGAACGATGTAGGGTTTACCGCTCAATTTCGAGAGCATATGAGCGAGCGGGATCGACTTGGTTTCCGGGGTGAGAATTACATCAAACTCTGTATCTGCCAGCAGGCGGTTTAGTTCTGCTGCACAGGCATCCACCAATTCGACATCACCCAAAATGTTAAGAATGGCAATGCGCAGCCCGGGTTTTACTTCGAAAAGGGGCAGATTTCTTTCAACACCAGCAATGGTGATGGGATAGGTTTCTCGGTTTTCCATTAATCCTCCAAATGCTTAAACTCACAAAAATAGGTCTGTCCATCTGAAATTTATCCTGTCATTCTGAGCGTCAGCGAAGAATCTAAACCATTAAAAGATCCTTGCATCATTCACTTACAAAGTACACGTCGTATTGCGTCAATTCATTCAGGATGACAAGACTATAGTTTATTGTCCAACCTATTTTATCTCAGATAAGTGGTTCATGTAGGGGTAAACAATTCTCTTGCTAATGATGAGAGATCATAAGGTCAGATCGCATGCTCGGCCTGTGCCCGCAACAAAGTGGACGGCTATCAGGAGACCGGCACGGACAATTATCTTGTCATTCTGATGGAGAAAGAATCTTACCAGGTTGGAGAATAGAGCAAGAGGTCAATTCACGTGGTCGGTCAGAAGACTGGCATTATTAAAGAGGAAAACCCACCCCCTCAATCCCCCTCTTCGCCCAAAGAAGGGCTGGAGGAGGTCAAGAGAATCGAGTTGTAAGTTTTGGCCAGAAAGGAAGCCTTCTTACATCAAGAACAATACAAAACGGATGTGAAACTAACGCCCATATTGGACTTTGGCCTTAAAACGAGCTAATGCTGCGGACGCCGACCGCAGCATTAGGGTATTAAGGAGGAGAAGAAGAAGAGAAGTCGCCCTTACGACTTTATATTACAATAAACTCAACATCAATACTTGACGCTTAACCTACGATTACCCTACGATTTGTTCAGGAGAAAATTATTATGGTTGCTTATAAAGACATTAATACGCCTATTGGCATTGTTCGTATCAGTGCCAGTCTTGCTGGTTTGACCCGGGTCGTTCTTCTTAGTCATAAACCAGAAGAAACGAACTCAGAAAAATCTCCTTTCGAAATCATTGAAGAGGCTGAATCGCAATTACGAGGGTACTTCTCAGGTGGGCTTAAGCAATTTGATTTACCGCTGGATTGGTCTGGGATGCCCCCATTTCGCTTGACCGCGCTCCAAAAAACCCGTCAGATAGCTTGGGGGGAGGTTATCAGCTATGGTGATTTGGCGCGCCTTGCAGGAAATCCGAAAGCAGCTCGTCCAGCTGGCGGTGCTTTGGCAAATAACCCCTTCTTGTTAGTCGTGCCATGTCATCGTGTGATTGCATCAGATGGCTCGTTACATGGATTCACAGGTGACAATGGGCTGAAGATAAAACAGCAATTGCTCGAATTTGAAGGGCACAAAATTGTTAATGGAAAAGTGATTTTCACAAAGTGAGGAACATTGGAAACACCGAACGATAATTTCAAATCAGGTTTTATTGCCCTTGTGGGCAAACCAAACGCTGGGAAAAGCACGTTGCTGAACCAAATTATGGGTCAGCCGATTGCAGGTGTGTCTTTCAAACCTCAAACCACCCGCCGCAGACAACTCGGGATTTTGACTACCGACGAGTACCAGATGATCTTTACCGATACTCCCGGGTTGAACAATGCCAAAGACAAATTGAGCCAATTTATCAACAACGAGGTCCGGTTTGCCCTTGAAGATGCGGATGTTCTTCTGTTTATCGCTGATATCAGCAAGCAGCTGGATGAGTTGGACCATGAACTCTCTTCTCTGATCAAAGAAAAACGTAGCACACAAAAAGTTATATTGGTTTTCAACAAGAGTGATTTAGTAGGACCGGGGCAGGCATCGCAAAACAAACAAGCCTTCCAGGCACTGTTTCCCGAGGATCCTGCGATTGAAATCTCAGCCAGGACTGGAAAAGGTGTGGCAAAACTGGTTGAAAAAGTCCATTTCTTGCTGCCTGTCGGACCAGAGTATTACCCAACCGACCAGATCACAGAAGATTTTGAACGCGATATCGCCGCCGAGCTCATCCGGGCAGCTGCAATGGAAAACCTTGATGATGAATTACCCTATAGCATTGCCGCTCAAGTGGATGAATATAAAGAGCGAGAGAATGATATGCTCTATATTCATGGAATAATATATGTTGAACGTGAAGCTCAAAAAGGGATCGTCGTCGGAAAAAAAGGCATGATGATCCGCAAAATAAGCACTGAGGCGCGTCTCGCCATCGAGGAGATGACAAAGAATAAGGTGTTTTTGGACTTGCAGGTGAAAACTCAGAAAGATTGGAAGAATGATCCTGCTTTCCTCAGCAGGATTGGACTGGCTGGCGCAGGGAATAATGCCTGATTGGTTTAAAACAGCGTTACTGATCCTGATAGGCATGGTGACGCTGGCAAATTGGATCGCCATCTGGAGGGGCAACCTGGCTGCCTACTACATCACCAAACCCCTGGTCTTGCTCGGTTTGATCGTTTATTTCATGCTTCAAGGGGCTCTCAGCCCGGTTCGTTTTCCCTTTCTACTTGGGCTTTTCTTTTCACTGGTGGGAGATATCTTGCTAATACCTCGGGGTACGCGCTGGTTTGTTGCGGGGATGGCAGCTTTTTCGCTGGCGCAGATTTTTTATATTTGGGGCTTTAATACCAATTTCCCTCCTACGCCTGTGTTGGTGATAGGCTTCATCGCGCTTTTAGCAGGGATCCTGGTGATGTATTTGACAATTGATCGGTTCGCGGCTACATCGGAGTTGAAGAAGTCCTTTCTGCCCTTTCTCAAAGGATATGGAGCGCTTGTGTTTGCGATGGCGGTGAGCGCAATGCTGTGCCTGGCACGTCCCGGCTGGTCGGATTTGTCAGCTGTTCTGGCAGGCAGCGGTGGGCTACTGTTCTTTGTTTCTGATGCGATGATTGGTCTTGATAAACTGGATCGACGTCTGCCCAAGTATAAGTTCTGGATCATCCTCACTTATCATTTGGGGCAATTTTTGATTGTGACGGCAGTTTTACTGCTTCCGAGGTAGGTTTTTTGTCTACGTATTTGTTATAAGCCAGAAAAAGATTGGCAATTTGCCTGTAATAATTGACGAAATTCTTGCAAAAGTGTATACTAATATCTTATGAATATAACCCTTTGGGAGTAAATAATGGATAACCCTGTCGATTTAACTAATAATGATCAACCTTTAACCGCGAAACAAAAATTCGAAGGGAAGGTATTGAGAACTACCCTACAAGGAGCAATTGTAGACATCGGTTCGAAGATACCTGCATTCTTACATGTCTCCCAAGTTGTAGACCCGGAAAATAAAGAGAAAGTCGTAACCAATCTCGAAGAGACTTTAAAAGCTGACCAGGTGATTACTGTTTGGATCAAAAGAGTCTTGAAAGATCATTACGAGCTTACCATGCGCGAACCCCTGATGTACGAATGGCGCGAACTTGCCCCCGAAATGAGCGTGAAGGGTACCGTCGTCCGTTTGGAATCTTTCGGTGCCTTTGTTGAAATTGGCGCAGAACGCCCTGGACTTGTTCATGTGAGCGAGCTTTCCCACAATTTTGTTCGTCTTCCATCCGAAGTCGTAAAAGTTGGTGATGAAGTCGATGTGAAGATCCTGGAAGTCAACAGACGAAAAAAGCAAATCAAGTTGAGCATGAAAGCTCTCCAGGAAAACCCTGAAGAAATTCTTACCGAAGTTAGCCCTAACAAACGCAAGGGTAAGGGCAAAAAAGAAGTAGCTCAAGAAGTGGAAGAAGAAGTGATTCCAGATCCCACTTTTATGGAAATCGCCATGCGAAAAGCCATGGATCGTGCTGAACAACGCCGTCCTGAAATCGCCAGCCGTATCAAGAAACAGAAAAATCGCGATACTGAAGCTGATGATATCTATGAGCGTACTCTGACTAACAAGCTGGGCAACGCAGGCGACAGGGATGATTAAGCGTAGTGGTAATCTGAAAGAGACCTAATCGTTTCCGGGGAGAGCTGGAGTAAACAGCCCTCCCTTTTTATTTAATCACTATCTGAGGTACTATGGCAATTAAATACATATTCTTTACTGGTGGAGTTCTCTCCTCTGTTGGCAAGGGTGTGACGGCTGCATCTGTTGGACGCTTGCTCAAAGCCCGGGGTTTTTCCATTACAGTGCAAAAACTTGACCCATACCTCAATGTTGATCCAGGCACGATGAGCCCTTATCAGCATGGAGAAGTGTATGTGCTCGACGATGGCTCCGAAACGGATCTTGATCTTGGGCACTACGAGCGTTTCTGCGACCTGCACCTCAAGCGTACCAGCACAGTTACTACTGGCCAGGTTTACGAAGAAGTGATCGAGCGGGAGCGCAGGGGAGACTATCTTGGCGGGACAATCCAGGTGATTCCTCACATCACAAATGAGATCAAACGCCGGATCAACCTCTTGGGGCGTAGCAGCGAAGCTGAAATCGCTTTGATTGAGGTTGGCGGTACAGTTGGTGATATCGAAGGTCAACCATTCCTAGAGGCTATCCGGGAAATGCGGAATGAACTTGGTGAAGAAAACACCGCTTTTGTGCATATTACCTGGTTGCCATATTTAAAGGCAACCTCAGAAACAAAGACTAAACCAACCCAACACTCGGTACGCGAATTGCGGTCCATCGGTATCCTGGCAGACATGATCATTGCCCGAAGCGATTACCCGGTCGAAAAAGAACTCACCCAGAAAATTGCCAAGTTTTGTGATGTTAAACCAAATGCTGTTGTTCCTTTAGTCACTGCAGATATGCTCTATGAGATTCCTTTACAACTGGAAGAGAACCATGTCGCTGACATTCTCCTGGACGCATTAGGACTTAAAGCCAAACATGAACCAGAATTGGACGGTTGGCGTTGGATGGTGGATGAACTGAAAAAAGCCAAACCATCAGTGAAAATCGGGTTGGTGGGAAAGTATGTTGAGCTGCATGATGCCTATATCAGTGTTCGTGAAGCGCTAAAACACGCCGCCCTCTACTATGGCGTTGATGTCGATATTGAATGGATCTCCTCTGCTGACCTGGAGAAGATGGAAAATATAGAAGAAGCTTTGCGGGATTTGGATGCAATCGTGGTGCCGGGTGGTTTTGGCAGTCGCGGTGTGGAAGGGAAAATTCGCACAGCCCGCTACGCCCGTGAAAATGGTATTCCATACCTTGGTCTCTGCCTCGGGCTGCATGTGATGGTTATCGAGTTTGCACGGAATGTACTTGGGCTGGAAGATGCCAACTCCACCGAATTCGACAAGATGACCGAACACCCTGTGATCGATTTGATGACCGATCAAAGAGGGTTGGATCGTATGGGCGGAACGATGCGGCTTGGGCTCTACCCCTGCAATGTTTCCGAAAACACCCTGGCTCGAAACCTGTACAAACAAGATCAAATCGAAGAACGACATCGCCATCGTTACGAAGTCAACAATGATTATCGAGCGTCTATGGAGGAGCATGGTTTGGTCTTTTCGGGGCAATCACCAGATGGAATGCTAGTTGAAATGGTTGAAAATAAAGACCACCCTTACATGATTTCCTGCCAATTCCATCCGGAGTTTCTTTCCAGACCGAACCGACCTCACCCCTTGTTTATGGGTTTGATCCAAGCGGCTTGCCGGCGAAAAGGGCTTTCGGATGAAATAATTTCTTTAGGTTTTAAAGCTTAACTCGATGAGGTTAGGTTATACTTTTAAAATACCCAATAGATGAAAGGACTTGGAAATGGACACAACTATTGAATTTATCAACGCTATTGAAATCTTGGATTCACGAGGAAATCCCACCGTGGAAGTGGAAGTGGTGCTGGCTGACGGTAGCTTTGGAAGGGCAGCTGTCCCATCTGGAGCTTCTACTGGCATTCACGAAGCACTGGAATTACGTGATGGCGATAAGAATCGTTACAATGGAAAAGGTGTTTTAGAGGCAGTCGACCACGTCAACGAAGAAATCGCGGACGAGTTGTTTGGCATGGACGCGATCGAACAAAAGGAGATCGATGAGCTCTTGATCGACCTGGACGGCACCGCCAATAAATCGAAATTTGGTGCTAATGCCATCCTGGGAACCAGTCTGGCAGTTGCTAAAGCCGCTGCCGCTTCGTTGGGTTTACCTCTTTATCGTTACCTTGGTGGTGTTTATGCCCACGTTCTGCCCGTTCCGATGATGAACATCCTGAACGGTGGAGCACACACAGGCTGGCAGAGCACAGACGCCCAGGAGTTCATGGTCATGCCGCTTGGTGCCGAAACCTTCACCGAAGGTTTGCGCTGGGGAGCAGAAATTTATACTGCTCTGAAAGGCGTTCTTAAAGCCCAAGGTTATGGCACCCTGGTTGGCGATGAGGGCGGGTTTGCTCCTGCCCTGAAAGCGAATAATGAAGCCGTGGAACTGATTCTGGAAGCCATTGAAAAGGCTGGCTACAGACCAGGTACAGACGTGGCAATTGCACTCGACCCGGCAGCCTCCGAACTCTACGAAGAAGATACCAAACTCTATAACCTCCGCAAAGAAGGTCGCAAACTGACAAGCGACGAAATGGTCGATTTCTGGACCAATTGGATCGAGCAGTATCCCATCGTTTCTATTGAGGACGGTTTCGCCCAGGACGATTGGGAAGGTTGGAAGAACTTCACCGCTAAGAACGGACATCGCCTGCAAATCGTTGGTGATGACTTGCTGGTGACCAACCCCGCCCGCGTCGCCCGCGCGATCGAAGAAAAAGCCTGTAATGCGCTTCTGGTTAAGGTCAACCAAATTGGCTCACTGACTGAAACGATGAAAGCTGTCAGCATGGTTCAGAGTAACGGATGGCGCGCTGTCTGCTCCCATCGCTCTGGCGAGACCGAAGACAGCACCATCGCTGATCTGGCAGTGGCAATGAATATGGGTCAGATCAAGACCGGTGCGCCGGCACGCTCTGACCGGGTAGCAAAATACAATCAACTGCTGCGTATCGAGCAAGAACTTGACCTGACCAGTGAATATGCTGGCTGGAATGCCCTGGCTTTCAAACGCTAACCGCACAACTTTTTTAGATGCAAAGCCATCCTCACTATTGAGGATGGCTTTTTTTGTGGCAATTGTTTTGAGCTCTGGTAAACTTTGGCAATGGAAGACAAACTGATCCAACTGCAGCAAGAAATCATCTCCTGCCGAAAGTGCCCCCGGTTGGTTGAATGGCGGGAAGAGGTGGGAAGGACCAAAAGGCGAGCCTATTTCGATTGGGACTATTGGGGCAAGCCGGTTCCCGGATTTGGCGACCCGCAAGCGCGATTGCTCATCCTTGGGTTGGCACCCGGCGCGCATGGCTCGAACCGAACTGGCAGGATGTTCACTGGAGATGGTTCCGGCAACTTTCTCTTCCCGGCACTTTACCGGGCAGGCTTTGCCAATCAACCCGACTCAACACACCGTGATGATGGACTCGAATTGCGTGATTGTTGGCTGACCGCTTCTGGTCGATGTGCTCCCCCAGGAAACAAACCGACCCTTGAAGAACTCAATAACTGTCAGCCATGGCTTGAACGTGAGATGTCACTTTTGCCTGCTTTACAGGGGGTGGTACTGTTGGGGAAAATTGCCTTCGACAGTCTGCTAAGATTGCCTGGTTATTCCGGAATGCCCAAGAGGGAAATTATGTTCAGTCATGGAGCCTTTTACCAGCTCTCCGATAAATTGCCATGGATTTTGTGTTCTTACCATCCCAGCCTGCAAAACACACAAACCGGTCGGTTGACGGTGAAGATGTTTGATCAAATCTGGCAACATGCCCGCCAACGGTTGGTATAACAAGCAATCTGAAGTCGTAAGGTTGAATTGATGGGTTACCGGTAAGCGCTGAAACCGGGAACTTCATCGAGTAGTAAACACGTACCCTCTCTAATCGTTTTTGGAAAGTGCTGTTTTCAGCGTATTGAGAGCTTCTACTGGGGTAGGGTCGATACCGTAATCCAGGGCAAGGTAATAGGAAACATAGTCGCCAAACTGGAGCAGGCTCCACAGTTGTGCCAGGCGTCCATCTCCATGAGCGACCACTGAATCCACCGCGATGCCGGCTTCCAGGAAGAACTGCATGCTCAAATCGATCCGTTTTTGATTGCGAGGGTGATCCATTGCCGCGCGCAAGAAAATGGCAGACGTTTTCTCAAAAAGAGCATCGGGAAAAACCAGTCCTGCCAGGGTGTTGTGGTTCATTTCAGGGATGCCCTCAAAACTCGCCCAGGCTTTTGCTAATTCGTTGATCTGTGTTTTCCAACGGCGTGCGATCACTTCCACCTCGCCAGCAGCAAAAATCACAATGTTGCGATTAAGCAACTGTCCTGCCAGCCGTTTGGCTGGATTTTCGATGAATGGAATTGTGGGCGCCAGCCGTTGATGTTGCTCTTTCATAATTGCAACCGCTTTATCAATATCTTTTTGTTGATTGTGGATCAAGCCCAAACGCTCTCCCAAGGCAAGCAGAAGCCCAAACGACCAGCCGATGGCGGTTCTGGGCTGCCCGGTGTGATTGAAGTACCAGTGGGTGATCCCTGAGGCGAGGACTTCTCTTTGCAGTGTTCCACCAGTGGAAATTGCCAGCAAGGAGCAGCCTCTTTCTTTGGCAGCATGGAAACTACTGAGGGTCTCCTCGGTGTTGCCAGAATGGGAGGAGCAAACCACCAGCGTATCCGGACCATCCGCCCAAGAGGGCAAGCCGTAATCGCGGCGGGAAATGACGGGTATGGGAGCCAGAGGTGCCAGGTAACTAGCAAAAAGATCCCCGCCGATGGCAGAGCCGCCCATACCACTGATCAAAATCTTTTGGATCTTCGGATAGTTAGGTAAAGGTTTCTCCAAACCTTGTAGCCAGGCTGTAGAGAGGTCTCTCGGCAGAGATTCAATGTAGGCTGCCATATTTTCGGGGTCTTTTGGGTTGATTTCATTCATGAGATACTCCTTGGGGCAAGCATAATCTTAACCCATTTTTGGGATTCTTTGCAGTGAATAGTGCAGTGAATAGTTCAAGGAGTCGGTGTTGGGGTAAGGGTAATTGTTGGCGTTGGTGTCAGGTCCTTGGTTACAATGATCCTGACGTAAAAAGGCGCGTCAGCATTAAACCCAATTCCAAAAAGATTGCCATTCGCATCCTGCAGCATCCAATTGCTTTGGTAAGTGCCTGGAGAAGTTGGGGCGAAAAACTTGACGCTCAGATCAATTGCCTGACCAGGCAGTACTTCACCACTTAAGAACTGTTCCTGTTGAGCGCCCATCGAGTTCTGGGAATAGAAAACCAGTTTGTACAGGCGGGTCCATTTGCAACTCCCGCGGTTCACCAGCCTCCAGGTTTTGGTGAACTCCTGACCAGCATACATGGGGCTATTATCCGGAATGGTGATATCAAACGGGACTCCCGCGCCTGCTTTGTTGCAGGGCAGGTCACTGGTCGGGGTGGGTTCAGGTGTGGTACTGCGAGCGATGGTTGGGATTTGGGTAATTTGTGGGGTTGCTACGCTGGTGCTGGTAGCGGTTGTTGTGGGAAGAAAAGCGAGTGTTTCAAAGGCAGCCTGGGTGACCTGGGCGACCGATGTCCGCAGTAATTCTTCCTCGTTGAGCATGGGAGGAAGGCTTGGGACAGGTGTGGAAGTGCTTTGCGGGCGGCAAGCTGCCAGAAGCGAGAGAATCGCGATCAGAAGCAGGAATCGAAAGAGTTTATGCCGCATGCTCTGATTTTACATTAACTTGCTGTGGTATCTTCAGCCTCGTTGGAATAAGTCTTCTGAGAGCTGCCAAAATGGTGTTGAATTGTTCCATCCGAAAAGCGTACGATCGCGTTTTTTCCATCACGGGTCACTTCAAGCCCGCGATATTGCACCTTGAAAAGCCATGGAAACGGATTTTGCCCTCGTAGAGTCACTTTGTTCTCGTTAGAAATCCGGATCCCTGCCAATTCCAAAACCAGGCTGACCGGGAGTAAGCCGCCGATCGTATTCCGCAGCCCGAAGAAGCGACCATTTTGAGTGCTCCAGCGATCGGTGTTGTTATGTTCCAGGCGAAAATGATTGATTTGTGCCTGTTGGAGTTGATTGAGGAGTTGAAACGCCGCTTCTGGCTCATCTTTTCGGATCAAGTTCGCAAGAATGAGGAGGTTCCAGCCCATGTTGACCACCCTTTTATTGGCATCTGGATCCAGATTCTCAGGTAGTCCATAATTGGAAGCGGTCAGGATAGATTTGAGATTCCAATCTTTTGTCGTTTCAGTCTCAGCTTCCTCCTGGTCGTTTTCAATGTGAGCAGCAAGTAAAAGTCCTACATCACGGCTGGCTAAGTCTGCCTGGTGGATCTGCAGGTGGCATCCTTCGATCTCCAGGTTGCTGATCTTGTCTATCCGGGCAAAGATCTGGTTGGTGGTGTAGAAAAAACTACCAGGCAGCCAGATTAAATTTATAGGATCGACTGGTTCAACCACTTGTTCACCCGCTTCATTTTCACCATGAAGATAAAAGACGGCTAGTTTTTTTAACTGCAAAGAGGGTTTTAATCGCAAATTTAGCCTGGCAGGAGATTTTAAGTAGATCGATTTCGACCCGAAATTCTTCAGATCACCCTGGTATAACACCTCCCCGGGGTACCAGCGATGGCTTTCAAAGTCCAGGCAGCCAGTTTCAAAACTCTTGTTTGCAAACCTCGTAATGAAAGCATTTAGAATGGTGAAGTGATTGTCGATTGTAGTTAGCGTTTCCTGGTCTTCCGCCACTTGGGCTGCTTTACGCAATTCCTGGAGTTCGATTGCCAGCAAGGCTGCTAAATTGAGTTGTTCCGTAAAGCTGATGCGCGTAGACATATTGTTCTCGTCGATCAGGTCAAAGGCTGGCAGTGTGGTCAGCCCACATTGTTCGATGCTCGTCCATTCAGGGATACCATCTTGGTCGCGGTCATGCTCGGGAGTGAACCACGAAAGGCAGACCGCCTTTAAGGCTGGGTAGATTTCCAGCAAAAACTCTTTTTTTTGGTATTGCTGATGCACCCGCCATGCGAGGTCGCACAAACAAGGGAAGGGCAAGGCTGAGCGCGGGTTGTTCCTCAAATCTGCTAATGCTTTTGCCAGGTAATCTGCCAACAGAGTTGCTGCCAGATCGGCTTGTGCAGGGAGCAAACTGCCAACAAGCTGCCATAACTCCAAGCCAGAGATGCCTGTTCGTACACTTGATGTGGTAGGAGTAAAGGCAGAATGGATGCTGCGGCTTTTATCGGGACTTACGTGTCCCTGGGCATTCTTCCGTAAAAGTTGGAAAGCCTGGTTCTGGTTGGAAAAGAAAACCGCATCCCAATTGGATTGAGGCGTAATAAGCTGAACCATGCGCGATTGATTGACAACCTCCAAGCGCGCGATTTCACCATCCCAATTGATCGGGAAAGCTCTTGATTCAGGACGAATCTCGCCGCCTTGTTTTTGAATTTCGCATTGCCAGAGAGTCCGGAGCGTTTGTCCGGGGCTGAGGTGTTTGCTTTGTTCCAGTGCCAGGTTCGGGCTCAGCACGGTTTTAGAGCTTCCTTCCATGATGAGGTTAACCAACAGGCTGCCGCTTTGACCCTTCAGGTTTGTCTGAAAGCCCTGGCGTGTTGGTTTGAGCTCGGAATTGCCCTGCAATGTGATCAGCCTGGCTGCTAACCTGGCTCCGGCTTCGATGTTGGTTTCACCGTGGTTAGTGATGCTGATGCGCCCCTGGACCCAATCACCGCTGCGTACCCAAAATTCGATGCTTGCCTGGACATCGGCAAAGGGGGTGATGGTCAACTTGACATAATTGGAGAAAACCAGGTCGATGCAGGGTTGACTAAAGAAATCCTGGATTCTTTCCTTGGCAATCTTGTTCAGGCTCACCTGAGGCATGATCTGAAAGGAACGTGCCTGCAAGCCCAGCGTGCTCATCAAACTGATAGGCGCGCTTTCCTCTGTTTCCAGTTGCCAGACGGCATCAAGCGCGGCTGGTGTTTCAAAAAAAAACTGATCAGCAGCAAAGGTAAGACCAATGGCGTCACTCTGGAAAAACGGACCAATATTCACGCTTCAATTATATGCTATAGGCGATTAATTGCAGCCGAACCGAACACCTAAC
>WOYI011323783.1_pt1 | contig 13275 bp, 9 predicted proteins | sample 6423411 | NCBI WGS metagenome assembly WOYI01 (sample SAMN13441803, study PRJNA592873) | oil field metagenome | biome: oil field; feature: oil-well bore; material: oil-contaminated soil; isolation source: oil-contaminated soil from oil-well borehole | place: Germany: Wietze | collected 2016-10-18 ... | reverse complement strand
GGTTTTCAAAATCATCACTTCTGTCCGATGCCGTGGTAGGCAAAACCGAGGGAAGCCAGCTCGGAACCGTTGTAGATATTACGGCCGTCGATCACCACAAGGCGGTGCATAATCTTCTTCAACACCTCCCAGTTAGGAAGACGGAACTCTTTCCACTCGGTGGGGACGATCAGCGCATCGGCATTGAGTGCCGCATCGTAGATATCGTTGGCGTAATAAACCACATCACCAAGCACCCGTTGAGCCTCCCTGATGGCTGCCGGATCGTAGGTGCGAACAGTGACACCAGCATCCAGCAGGCTCCGGATCAGCGTGAGTGAGGGTGCATCACGCACATCATCGGTCTCCGGCTTGAAAGAGAGTCCCCAGATGGAGACTGTCATACCATCCAGCTTCCCATCGAAGTGGTTCTTCAATTTCTCAAAGAGGATATTCTTCTGTTGGTTGTTCACCTCCTCCACTGCCTTCAGCAGCTTCATCTCATAGCCGACACCCTCCGCTACACTGATCAGCGCGCGGATATCCTTCGGGAAGCAGCTGCCGCCGTAGCCACAGCCGGGGTAAAGGAAACTGCGTCCAATGCGCGAGTCGCTGCCCATGCCGCGACGCACCATGTTCACATCGGCACCCACGCGCTCGCAGAGGTTGGCAATGTCGTTCATGAAGCTGATGCGGGTGGCCAGCATCGCGTTGGATGCATACTTGGTCATCTCCGAGGAGAGGATATCCATGAAGATCACGCGAAAGTTATTCAACATGAAAGGGCGGTAGAGCTTTGACATCAGCTCCTTGGCCTCTTCGCTCTCCACGCCCACCACCACCCTGTCGGGACTCATGAAATCATTGATCGCGGCGCCCTCTTTGAGGAACTCGGGGTTCGAGGCTACGTCGAAAGAGAGCTCCGTCAGGCCTCTCTTGTCGAGTCGTTTGCGCACCAGGTCGCGGATGCGGTAGGAGGTGCCCACCGGCACGGTGCTTTTAGTGACAATCAGCAAGGGATGGGTCATGTGATCAGCAATGGTCTCTGCCACCTTCATCACCTGAGATAGGTCTGCATTGCCTTTCTCGTCGGAAGGCGTACCTACGGCGATAAAGACGATATCCATCTCGTTGAGCACCGATGTCAGGTCGGTGGTAAAGTGAAGTCGTTCTGCCTCACTGTTGCGCTCTACAATCCTGTTAAGTCCCGGTTCATAGATGGGAATGATTCCCTTTTTCAGCGATTCAATCTTTTGCTGGTCGATATCGACACAGGTCACATCCACTCCCATCTCGGCAAAGCAGGCACCCGACACCAGTCCCACATAGCCCGTTCCAACAACTGCAATTTTCATATTTTGTTTTTCATTTTAATTTATGCAAACCCACGATAGTATTCCCATTCCACTCATGTTGACTGCATACTGCCTACAGTTGTCAACTGCTTCTTCAGGTTATTCACCGGATAGAGCACCGTAAGCAGGCCGATCAGGCTGACCACCCCGAAGACCACCAGCAGGTCACTGAATTTTACGATGACCGGGTAGGCGTCGATAATGTAGGCACCGGGCACATCGCTCAGGCGTAGCAGTCCAAAGTGCTGCTGCAACAGGCAGAGCAAAAGACCCATCACCATCCCGGAGAGGATACCGATAAAGGTAATCAGCCATCCTTCATAGAGAAAGATACGCGCCACCAACCGGTTGGATGCACCCATATGCTGCAGGCTGCGGATATCAGCTTTTTTCTCCACAATCAGCATGGAAAGTGATCCCACCACGTTGAAGACGGCAATAAGCAGGATGAAAGCCAGAATGAGAAAGGTGACCCATTTCTCTATCTGCAGCATTCGGTAGGACTCACGTTGTTGTTCATAGCGGTCCTCCACCAGAAACTCATCACCTAACAGGCGTTGGATCTCATTTTTTATCTTCTTCACCGATGCATCAGGTGCCAGGTTGATATCCAGTGAGGTAACCTCATTGTGATCATAGCTTAGCAACTCACGGACCAGTGCAATCGGGATAATCGCCATCTGCTCATCTACCTCCGGCTGGTTGAGGGAAAACACCCCTCCCACCTGCAGATAGGCGGTAGTGAAAGCGGTTGAGGGGTTGGCAAGATTGACCCGTACATTGCGTCGCGGCGCATAGACCTCCACCGGCTCAATAAAACCGGGCCGGGCTCCCAGTGTAGCCGCCAATCCCGCACCCAGTGTGGTGTAGTTGACCACATCCTCCTGCAGACGGAAAGTGCCATCGATCATTAACCGATCCATGTCGGTCATCAGCCGAAACTCTTCTGATACACCTTTCATCCGTACCGGTACCTGCTGCTGGCCATACCTGAAGAGTGCGTTCTCCTCGAGCGATTCAGAGATGATCTGTATGCCGGGTAGCCGCAGTGCCTCCTCAAAGGCAGGGGTCTCATAGCTGAACACTTTGCCCTCGCGGACTGTAATCTTCAGATGGGGATCGAAAGAGCTGAAGAGACCCTCTACTATGCCGCCAAAGCCATTGAAGACCGATAAAACCGTCACCATGGCCATCGTGGCAACAGCGATCCCACACACCGAGATAGCTGAAATCACATTGATGGCGTTGTGCGATTTCTTCGAGAAGAGGTAACGACGTGCTATGAAGAAGGAGAGGTTCAAACTACCTGGATTAGTCGTTTTTCAACAATCGGTCAATATTCTCAATGTAGTCGAGCGAGTCGTCGAGGTGAAAGTTTAGCTCGGGAATCACCCGCAACTGCTTACCCACCCGCTTGCCCAGGTCGTAACGCAGCGACTTCACATTATCGTTGATATTGGTAATCAGCTCCTCCGACCGTTCGGAGGGGAAGATGCTCAGGTAGGCATGGGCAATCCTCAGGTCAGGAGTCACCCTCACATTGGTCACTGAGATAAAGACACCGTGCATTTTCTTTGTCTCCAGCAGGAAGATTTCACTCAGCTCTTTCTGGATCAACCGATTGATTTTTTGTTGTCTATTCGATTCCATCGTTTTCTATTTTTTTCTGATCAGCGTCAACCCGTCGCGGAGCGGCAGAATCACCTTCTCCACACGGTTGTCGCCGGCCAATCGTTCGTTAAACTCCTGAATCCCCTGTGTCTGTCTGTCGGACGGTGCTGGCTCTAGTATCTTACCATGCCAGAGGGTGTTGTCTGCCAGGAGAAATCCGCCGCTTTTGACCTTCGGCAGGGTTGCCTCGTAGATCTGCCAGTAGTTTCGCTTGTCCCCGTCGAGAAAGGCAAGGTCGAAAGAAACATCCTCAAAACGGGGCAGAAGCTCTCTCGCATCGCCAATATGGAGCGTGATTCTGTCTGCGACGGAGGAGCGGCTGAAATTGCGAAGGATCCTCTCCTCCAGTTCATCGTCAATCTCAATGGTATGCAACCTGGCATCCCCTTCCAGTCCCTCAGCAATGCAAAGAGCCGAATAGCCGGTGTAAGTACCAATCTCCAATACCCGCGAGGGATGAATCATCCGCACCAGCATCTTTAACAACCGCCCCTGCAGGTGACCTGAAACCATGAAGCCGTGTAAAAGCTTCAGATGTGTCTCGCGGTGGATCTCCCGCAGCAACGCTGGCTCTTCATCAATGTGACGAAGGATATACTCCTCCAGGGAATCGGAACTATTCATATCAACCAGCTGGAAGCTTCTACCTCATTACTGGGTGTAATCAGGCAGGTTGTACTTCTCTTTCGCCTCCAGGATCCGCCATGCCTCGATGATCTCCAGGTAGGTGGTGCCACCTGCCTCACCGAAGCTACCACCCAGGTAAGCCACACGATCGTTCCGTTCAATCAGTCCCCTCTCCAGCAGACGTTTGATCGCCTCCACGAAATATGCCCGGCGGCTCTCCTTGGTATTCCCGTCGCCCTTGCCCTGTTGATACTCGGCCCATACACCGTATGAGAGCGCCAGCTCGCGAGCCAGCCGCTCAGTGGTAGTGATGGCATATACCGTGCTCTTGCCACGGAAAGCAGCCAGCACACGTGCCGTACGGCCTGTATGACTGTCGGTCACGATCGCCTTCACGTTCATCCGCAGGGTTGCCTTGACTGCCTGTTTGGCAAGGAACTCGGTCACTTCGCGTTCGTCATACTGCACATAGGGTACCCGGATATCGTTCTCCGTCAGCTTGGTCTGCTCTGCTTCGTAGGCGGTCCTCGCCATGGTTTGCACTGCCTCTACCGGATATTTACCGTAGGCGGTCTCACCACTGAGCATCACCGCATCGGTACGGTAGTAGATGGCATTGGCAATATCGGTGATCTCCGCCCGTGTGGGTCGGGGATTGTGGATCATGGAGTGCAGCATCTGCGTGGCGACGATTACCGGTTTCTTGTGATGTACCGCCTGTTTGATCAGTACACGCTGGATACCGGGGATCTTCTCCTGTGCCACTTCGATACCCAGGTCGCCACGGGCAATCATGATGCCGAATGCCACGTCCAGGATCTCATCGGCATTGTCAACGCCATCCTGGTTCTCGATCTTGGCTATAATCTTGATCGGGCTGTTCAGCTGATCCAGGATCTCCTGAACCGCCAATACATCCTCTTTGCTGCGTACGAAAGAGTGAGCAATGAAATCGACATCATGCTCTGCCGCCAGGGCAATGAAATCACGGTCACGCGCGGTGATGGCCGGCAGGCTGATGCGCACCCCCGGTATATTGACACTCTTGCGACTTCCCACGATGCCATCATTCAGGACACTGCAGAGCAAATAGCCGGGAGTGACAGCAATCACTTTCAGATCAATCTCGCCATCATCGATCAGAATATCGTCGCCCACCTTCATCTCATCCGTGATGTTGGGATAGGAGATGTAAATGGTCTCACGTGAGGAGATCCCGGTGGGATCACCTACAATCCTGATCTGATCACCCGTCTTCAATTCAATGGGACTATCAGCGAGCGTAGTCCGTATCTCCGGACCTTTGGTGTCCACCAGGATGGCAATCCGGTTGGAAACCTCACGGGTGTTACGGATGATCTTTAAGAAACCCTCTTCATCGAGATGGGCTGAGTTGAGTCGTACCACATTCATCCCCGCTTCAAAGAGTTGGCGCAGAAATGACACATCGCATCGCTTGTCAGAGATGGTGGCGATGATCTTTGTTTGTTTAAGCATATATTCCTCTGGATTGTTCTGACTATGTAACGTTTGGATTTACTTTTTGTTTGCCTCCAGCAGTGCTTCCAGAGCCAACCGGTAGGAGTCGAGACCAAAGCCGGCGATCACACCGCGACAAACGGCCGACAGCATGGAGTGATGACGGAAATCCTCGCGGGCATACACGTTGGAGATATGCACCTCTACTACCGGAGCCGGCACCGCTTTGATCGCATCACGGATCGCCACCGAGGTATGGGTGTACCCCCCGGCATTGAGGATGATGCCATCACTGCCGTAACCTGCTTCCTGGATCTTGTTGATCAGCTCCCCCTCCACATTCGACTGGTAAAGCGTAAGGGTGACAGCCGGGTAGGCTGCCTGAAGTTTCCCGAGGCAGGCCTCGAAAGATTGGCCGCCGTAAATCTCCGGTTCACGGAGCCCCAGCAGATTGAGATTGGGTCCGTTGATGATTTGAATTTTCATAATCGAAGTATGAACGTCATATTCAGTTCTCCTCTTCCGCAGCCGGTGCAGCTGCCTCAGCGGCCGGCTCACCATAGTCTGCATGAGCCATTCGCAGGTAAGAGCGATAGCGCCACTGCGCATTTTCACGGGCTGCCTCGAACAGCTCATCTGCCTGGCGTGGGAAAGACTTGATCAGCTGCGTGTAGCGTACCTCACCCAGCAGGAAGTCGTGGAACTTACTCCAGTCAGGCTCCTTGCTGTCGAGTTGGAACGGGTTCTTTCCCTCCAGCTCCAGTCGCGGGTCGTAGCGCCAGAGGTGCCAGTAACCACAATTCACGGCCGCTTTCTGTTCGGCCTGTGCCGTACCCATCCCCTTTTTCAATCCGTGACTGATACAAGGCGAGTAGGCGATGATGAGAGAGGGGCCATGGTAGGATTCCGCCTCCTTCAACGCCTTGAGGTAGTGCGACTGGTTGGCGCCCATGGCCACCTGTGCCACGTAAACATAGCCGTAGGTGGCGGCGATCATGCCGAGATCCTTCTTGCGGATCCGCTTGCCGGCCGCGGCGAACTTGGCAACAGCAGCCAGGGGTGTGGACTTGGATGATTGCCCGCCGGTGTTGGAATAGACCTCGGTATCGAGCACCAGGATATTGATATCCTGACCGCTGGCCAGCACATGGTCAAGACCACCGAAGCCGATGTCGTATGCCCAGCCATCACCGCCAAATACCCAGATCGACTTCTTGCTGAGGTACTTCTCCAGGGAGAGGATCTCCTGCGCCACGGGATGTTTGATGCCAACAAGGGCAGACACCAGCTTTTCAGAGGCCTCTTTCGATTCATCGGCATCCTCTTTCTTCTCCAGCCACCGGGTGAAGAGCTCTTTCTGTTCCGCGGTGAAATCGTCTGAAGCAATTCCTTTCTGCATCAGTTCGCTCAGGTGATTGCGCATGCTGTTGTGTGCGATGACGAAGCCATAGCCATACTCGGCATTGTCCTCGAAGAGTGAGTTGGCCCATGAGGGACCCTTGCCCTCTTCATTTTTTGTATAGGGGGTGGCAGGAGCCGATGCACCATATATGGAGGAGCATCCGGTGGCGTTGGCAATCATCATCCGGTCACCGTAAAGCTGTGTGATCAACTTAATATAGGGAGTCTCACCGCATCCCGAGCAGGCACCCGAAAACTCGAAGAGCGGTGTGGCAAACTGCGAGTTTTTCACGTTCAGCTTCACATCGAGCAGGTGCGCCTTGCTGGTGACATTCTTCGACAGGTAGTCCCAGTTCTGCTGGTTCTCGTACTGCGTACCGATCGGCACCATCTCCAGTGCCTTCGCACCTTTCTTACCAAGACAGACATCCACACAGTTGCCGCAGCCGAGACAGTCGAGCACATCGACCTGGATGCGAAAAGCCATACCGGCCAACTGTTTACCCTGCGCTTTGAGCAGTTCCACACCTTCACCCAGACCCTGCTGCTCCTGCTCATCGAGCACGAATGGACGGATGGTGGCGTGAGGGCATACATAGGCACACTGGTTACACTGACTGCAGGTCTCAGGGTTCCATACCGGTACGTTGACCGCCACACCACGCTTTTCATAGGCGGAGGTGCCCTGTTCCCAGGTACCATCCTCACGACCAATAAAAGCCGATACCGGCAGGTCGTAACCACGCTGTGCATTCACAGGACGCACTACCTTTTGAATGAAATCCGGTGCATCATCGGGCGTCCGGGTGTCGACACCGAGCTGTGCCCACTCTTTTGGCACCTCTACCTCTTCTACATCGCCTCCACGATCCACGGCGGCAAAGTTCATCTTCACCACCTCTTCACCTTTCTTGCCATACGACTTCACGATGAATTTCTTCATCTGCTCTACCGCCTGGTCGTAGGGGATCACATTCGATATTTTGAAAAAAGCCGACTGCAGAATGGTATTGGTGCGGTTGCCCAGACCAATCTCATCAGCAATGGCTGTTGCATTGATGACATAGAACCGGATGTTGTTTTCAGCGAAATATCGCTTCACATGGTCGGGCAGGTGGTTGGCCACCTCCTCTTTCGGCCATATCGAGTTCAGCAGGAAAGTTCCGTTCTTCTTCAACCCCTTGGTCACATCGTAAAGATGCAGGTAGGCCGGCACGTGACAGGCCACGAAGTTGGGAGTGTTCACCAGGTAGGTAGAACGAATGGGGTTATCGCCAAAACGGAGGTGCGAGCAGGTGAAACCACCCGATTTCTTGGAGTCGTAGGCAAAATAGGCCTGTACATATTTATCGGTATTTTCGCCGATGATCTTGATCGAGTTTTTGTTGGCACCTACCGTACCGTCTGATCCCAATCCGTAAAATTTGGCCTCATAGGTGGTCTCATCCATCGCGATCTCCTCTTTCATGGGAAGCGACTTGAAGGTGACATCATCCACGATGCCGATGGTGAAATCATTCTTCGGCATGTTCATGGAGAGGTTCTCGAAAACAGAAAGAATCTGTGAAGGCGTGGTATCTTTCGATGAGAGACCATAGATACCCCCTACCACTTCGGGTGCATTTTCCTTACCGTAGTAGCAATCCTTCACATCCAGGTAGAGCGGTTGTCCGGTTGCTCCCGGCTCCTTGGTGCGGTCGAGCACAGCAATTCGCCTGACCGTGGCTGGCACTGCCGAGAGGAATGCGGAGGCCTTGAAGGGGCGGTAGAGGTGCACGGCAACCACTCCCACTTTCTCACCCTTGGCGGTGAGGTAATCCACCACTTCGCGGATGGTTTCGGTGACCGAACCCATGGCAATTACCACCCGTTCCGCTTCAGGATCGCCATAATAGTCGAACAATCCATACTTGCGGCCGGTGACGGTTGCCAGCTTCTCCAGATACTTCTCCACAACATCCGGCACATTGGCATAGAACGGATTAGAGGATTCACGTGCCTGGAAGTAAATATCATCGTTCTGGGCAGTACCACGTGTCACCGGGGCATCGGGCGACAGCGCCCTGTCGCGGAATCCTTTCAATGCCTCCTGGTTGACCAGCGGTGCCAGGTCGTCGTTCGTCAGCATTTCGATCTTCTGGATCTCGTGTGATGTGCGGAATCCGTCGAAGAAATGAAGAAAAGGAACACGACTCTCGATTGCTGCCAGGTGAGCTACCGCCGCCAGGTCCATCACCTCCTGTACCGAACCGGTGGCGAAGAGGGCGAAGCCGGTGGGACGGGTTGCCATCACATCCTGCTGATCACCAAAAATGGAGAGCGCATGTGAAGCCAGTGCTCTTGCCGAGACATGAAACACGCCAGGCAGTAGCTCTCCCGCCATCTTGTACATGTTGGGCAGCATGAGCAACAACCCCTGTGAGGCGGTAAAGGTGGAAGTGAGCGCACCTGCCTGCAACGACCCGTGCATGGCTCCGGCAGCGCCCGCTTCCGATTGCATTTCCTGCACCAGAACAGGCTGCCCGAAGATATTTTTCCTACCGGCAGCTGCCCACTCATCCACATACTCCGCCATGGTGGAGGAAGGGGTGATCGGGTAGATTGCAGCCACCTCGCTGAACATATAGGCGATATGTGCAGCAGCCTGATTCCCGTCGCAGGTCAAATAGTTTTTTTGTTTTGCCATAATAATATGTCTGCTAAAAATATGAAATTTCAGTTAATAAAGTGCTAAATTAATGGGCTTCGGACTACGAAATTACGATAAAAAAACGAAAACGACAAAAGATGGCTACATTTTGTTTATTCCTATGACCCATTCCTGAAAGTAAAATATAAAATATGTTAATTTATGATCTTTACCAGCAAGTGAATGTTATAGTATCATGAATAGATGTCAGACCGCCTCAATTATTACATAGGTTTTTTATGAAGATTATCATCATTGCAAACAGGCTACCGGTAAAGATAGAACGTACCGACGACGGCTTCACCATTGAACGAAGCGAGGGTGGGCTGGCCACCGGACTTGGTTCGTTGGAGACCGAAATGGAAAAATACTGGGTAGGATGGCCGGGCATTCACACCGACGATGAAGAGGAGAAGCAAGAGATCACCGAACAACTGCATCAGCTCAACTTCCACCCTGTCTTTCTCAGCGATGAACAGATCAGCAACTACTACGAGGGATACAGCAACAGTACCCTCTGGCCGCTCTGCCACTACTTTTTCTCTTATATAGAATATAAGGCAGAGTACTGGGCTGCATACCGGGAGGTGAATGCCCTCTTCAGCCGCGAGGCACTCCCCTTCATCGAAAACGAGGACATCGTTTGGGTACAGGACTACCAGCTGATGCTGCTGCCCAAGATGATTCGTGATCGGAAACCGGCCGCCAGCATCGGTTACTTTCACCACATCCCCTTCCCATCCTATGAGCTCTTCAGAGTGCTCCCCGAGAGAGAAGAGGTTCTGGAGGGATTGCTGGGAGCAGACCTGATCGGGTTTCACACGCACGATTACATGCGTCACTTCATCAGCGCCATCTATCGCGTGCTCAACCTGAACTGCAACCTCGATGAGATCACCCTCAAGGAACGAATTGTGCATGTGGATGCATTCCCCATGGGAATCAACTACGAACAGTATCACCAGGCACCGGCACTCCCGGAGGTGCAGGAGAAATCGGCCATGCTCAGGGAGAAACTGGGCGACAAGCAGGTGATCCTCTCTGTGGACCGGCTCGACTACAGCAAGGGGATCCTGCATCGTCTCGACGGTTTCGCGCAGTTCCTGGAAAACAACCCTGAATACCACGAAAAGGTATCGCTGTCGATGATAGTGGTGCCCTCACGCGACAACGTGGAGATGTATGCAGAGCTGAAAGCAAAAATCGATCAAGCCATCGGCGAGATCAACGGCAAATATGCAAAGCTGGGATGGAGCCCCATTTTCTACTTCTACCGCAGCTTCTCCTTTGAGGAGCTGATAGCCATGTATGACATTGCCGACATCGCGCTGGTGACACCGCTACGCGATGGGATGAACCTGGTGGCCAAGGAGTACCTGGCTGCCAAAGGGGACCAGAGCGGCGTGCTGATCCTCAGCGAGATGGCAGGCGCTGCCATTGAGCTGCAGGATGCCCTGATCATCAACCCCAACAACAAGGATGAGATAGAGAAAGCGATCCTGCAGGCACTCACCATGCCGGAGGATGAAAAACGGGCACGAATCAGCAGGATGCAGAAAGGCATCGCATCCCGTAATGTGAAGCGCTGGGCCAACGACTTTGTGAAAGAGCTGCGGAGCATCAAGGAACAGAACAAGGAGATCCTGCTAAAGGTGGTGGGCGAACGACAGCTCACCCAGATCAAGAGTGCTTACGATGAAGCTGACTCCCGACTGATTCTGCTTGATTATGACGGTACCCTCTCTCCATTCACCAAGATGCCGGAGGATGCCGTTCCTTCGGAGCAACTGCTCGACCTCCTCCGCCGGATGAGTGCCGACAAGCGCAACAAGGTGGTGATCAACAGCGGGCGTAACCATCAGATCCTGGACAAATGGTTCGACGGACTCCCACTCGATTTTGCCGCGGAACATGGCGTTTTCTACAAGGATGATGGGGTATGGCACCGTCACATCATGGAAAAAATCATCTGGGATGAGGAGATCCTGGAGATCATCCAGCACACCATTGAGAAAACCCCACGCTCACATCTGGAGCAGAAAGATGCAGCATTGGTCTGGCACTATCGCAACGTGGATGTCTGGCTGGCCGAGCTGCGGTCACAACAGCTGGTCAACGCGCTGATAGGTCCCTGTTCACGGCTCAACCTGCAGATCGTACCGGGCAACAAGATCGTGGAGATCAAGTCACCTGACTACAACAAGGGCAGCGAAGTGATTCGCCGCCTGGAAAAAGAAACCTACGACTTCGTGCTGGCGATCGGCGACGACACTACCGATGAGGATATGTTCCGGGCCCTGCCGCCCTACGGCATCAGCATCAAGGTGGGGAGCTTCTCGCCGGCAGCGAAATACCGCATACCCCTGCAATCGTCCGTGATCCCATTCCTGAACAAGCTTATACAATCATAAAAAAAGAGTACAAGAAAATGTTATTTATTGATCAATTTCTTTCACCGGAGAGCCCTTTCCGTTACCCGTTTATAGCCCTGCTGTTTCTGGCAGTATTTGGTATTCTGACACTCATCTACCGACAGATCATCAAGCGGTGGCAAAAAAGAACCCGCAAAAGCCAGAGCACGATGGACGACTTCATGGTACAACTCTTCAGACTTCCGGGCATCTGGCTCATCTTTGCCCTACTGCTCAACCTGTTCAGCGGACTGCTCAGCGAGGAGGAACAGCTCTATAATGTGCTGAGCAAAATTAGCCAGATCATGCTGACGCTTAACATCGGCTGGATCCTGGTACAGGTGGTAAGGGGCCTTTTCCACTACTGGAAGAAGAAATTCGACATTGAGAACCCTGACAACCTGGAAGCGCGGAAACAACTCACCCAGATGAGCATGATTGAGCGCATCTCGTTGATCACCATCATCTTCATCTTTGTGGCCATCGCGCTGATGTCTATCGAGCAGGTGCGTCAGCTGGGGGTGAGCCTGCTGGCCTCGGCCGGCGTGGCTGGTATCATCATCGGCTTCGCGGCGCAACGCAGCTTCGGCCAGATCTTCTCCGGCATTCAGATTGCCTTCACGCAGCCCATACGACTGGATGATGTGGTGGTGATCGAGGGGGAGTGGGGTCGCATCGAGGAAATCAGCATCACCTACGCGGTGGTGAGGATATGGGATGAGCGGCGTCTGATCGTACCGATCGATTACTTCCTTAACAACCCGATACAGAACTGGACGCGCAACACCTCGCAGATATTGGGTACCGCATTCCTCTACGTCTCCTACGACCTGCCGGTGGAGCCGCTGCGGGAGGAGCTGAGCCGTATCGTGAAAGATGACCCGAACTGGGACGGAAGGGTTCAAAACATACAGGTGACCAATAGCAAGGAGTGGTACAAGGAGCTGCGCGTGCTGGTGAGCAGCGCCAACTCCTCCCGCAACTGGGATCTGCGGGTGACCGTGCGGGAGAAGCTGATTGACTTTATCAACGCCAACTACCCCGGTTCTTTTGCAAAGATCAACGCCTTCACACCCTCAACGGCAGATGTGGAAAAGCGGCAGGTAAAGTTAGATGAGTAACATTCCCTCTCATTATTTATGGGCTTTTTTCAGGGACGGATAAACCTGGAAAGTTGCTTCTCCTCTGAAAAAAGCGTTGCAGTGTTGATCAATGCCAGGTGTGAGTAGGCCTGGGGGAAGTTGCCCAGTTGTCGCTTGGTGCGGAAGTCGAGATCCTCACTGTAGAGACCCACATGGTTGGAGTAGGAGATCATCTTTTCAAAGATCTCCTGAGCCTCTTTCCGCTCGCCGATCATGAAGAGCGCCTCGATGAGCCAGAAAGTACAGATGGTGAATGAGGAGGTGGGTACGCCAAAATCATCCTCCGACTTGTAGCGGTACATCAGCCCCTCGTGGTAGAGATTCTCCTTGATGGCTTTCACCGTCTTCACGTAACGCTCATCATCCGGTGCAATGAAATCATAAAACTGCATCAGCAGCAGCGAGGAGTCGTAATCGGTACTGTCATATGCCTGCGTGAAACACTGCAGCTCCTCGTTCCACCCTCTCTCATGCACCTCTGCACGGATGATATCAGCCTCATTGCGCCACTTTTTAGCATA
>WOYI010063746.1_pt1 | contig 13275 bp, 14 predicted proteins | sample 6423411 | NCBI WGS metagenome assembly WOYI01 (sample SAMN13441803, study PRJNA592873) | oil field metagenome | biome: oil field; feature: oil-well bore; material: oil-contaminated soil; isolation source: oil-contaminated soil from oil-well borehole | place: Germany: Wietze | collected 2016-10-18 ... | reverse complement strand
TGGGCGAGCACGCTGGCGATCTGGCCCAGCGTCTGCGCACCGGCTTCGCTCACCTCGATGAGGCTGCTGCGCTTTTGAAAGTCGTACACGCCCAGCGGCGAGCTGAAACGCGCCGTGCCGCTGGTGGGCAGCACATGGTTGGGGCCGGCGCAATAGTCGCCCAATGACTCGCTGGTCCAGGCACCCAGAAAGATGGCACCGGCGTGGCGCAGCAAAGGCTCCCAGCGGTGCGGCTCGCTGCTGCTCACTTCCAGGTGCTCGGGCGCGATGCGGTTGCTGATGGCGCAGGCCTCTTCCATGCTGCGCGTGTGGATCAGCGCACCCCGGCCGCTGAGGCTTTTGGCGATGATTTCGGCGCGGGGCATGGTGGGCAGCAGGCGGTCGATCTCGCGCTGCACGGCGTCGATGTAGGCCGCGTCGGGGCACAGCAGGATGCTCTGCGCCAGCTCGTCATGCTCGGCCTGCGAAAAAAGATCCATGGCCACCCAGCCGGGCGGCGTGCTGCCGTCGGCCAGCACCAGGATTTCACTGGGGCCGGCGATCATGTCGATGCCCACGGTGCCGAACACGCGCTTTTTTGCGCTGGCCACGTAGGCGTTGCCGGGGCCGGTGATCTTGTCCACCTTTGGAATCGTGGCCGTGCCGTAGGCCAGCGCGGCCACGGCCTGCGCGCCGCCGATGGTGAAGGCGCGGGTGACACCGGCCACATAGGCGGCGGCCAGCACCAGCGGGTTTTTGGCGCCGCGCGAAGTCGGCCAAGGGCCGTCCCTACGGGCCGGCGTGGGCACCACCATGATGATCTCGCCCACCCCGGCCACATGCGCGGGGATGGCGTTCATGAGCACGCTGCTCGGGTAGGCGGCCTTTCCGCCGGGCACATAGATGCCCACGCGGTCGAGCGGCGTGACCTTCTGGCCCAGCAGCGTGCCGTCTTCGTCGCGGTAGCTCCAGCTCTCGCCCGAGGCTTTTTTCTGCGCCTCGTGGTAGCGGCGCACGCGGGCGGCGGCGGCCTGCAAGGCTTCGCGCTGGGCGGCGGGAATGGCATCGAAAGCGGCTTGGAGTTCCGCCTGCGTCAGCTCCAGCGCCGCCATGTCGGGGGCCGAGAGGCCGTCGAAACATGCGGTGTACTCCAGCACTGCCGCATCGCCGCGCTGCTGCACATCGGCCAGGATGTCGGCCACGCGCTGCTCGATGGCCGCGTCGGTGTCGGCAGACCAATGCAGGCGGGCAGCAAAATCAGCATCAAAACTGGCCGCAGCGGTTGACAGACGGGCGGGAGCAGCTACCAAAGTCATAGTGTTATTCGGTGGGGGTTTCAGTTGTTTTCCGGGGGAATGGCCGAGGCAAACGCATCGATGATGCGCCGCAGCGGCGCCTGCTTGAGCTTGAGCGCGGCCTGGTTGACGACCAGGTGCGAGCTGATGTCCATGATGCGCTCCACCTCGACGAGGTGGTTGGCCCTGAGCGTGTTGCCGGTGGACACCAGGTCGACAATGGCATCGGCGAGGCCCGTGAGCGGCGCCAGTTCCATGCTGCCGTAGAGCTTGACCATGTCCACATGCACGCCCTTGGTGGCAAAGAAGTCGCGGGCGATGGACGTGTATTTGGTGGCAACCTTCAGGCGCGAGCCCTTTCTGACGGCCTGGGCATAGTCGAAATCACTGCGCACGGCCACGCTCACGCGGCATTGGGCAATGCGCAGATCCAGCGGCTGGTAAAGGCCCTGGCCGCCGTGCTCGATGAGGGTGTCCTTGCCGGTCACGCCGATATCGGCACCGCCGTATTCCACATAGGTGGGCACATCGGTGGCACGCACCAGCACCACGCGCACGTTGGGCTGATTGGTGGGCAGGATGAGCTTGCGGGATTTTTCCGGGTCTTCCAGCACCTCGATGCCGGCTGCGGCCAGCAGGGGCAGGGTCTCGTCAAAGATGCGGCCCTTGGAAAGCGCCAGGGTGATCATGCTCATGCCTTCATTCTTTCAATATCCGCGCCAATGCCGCGCAGTTTGGCTTCCATGCAGTCGTAGCCGCGGTCGAGGTGGTAGATGCGGTCCACCACGGTTTCGCCGTCGGCCACCAGGCCCGCGATGACCAGGCTGGCCGAGGCGCGCAGGTCGGTGGCCATCACCGTGGCGCCCGACAGGCGCGGCACTCCTTCGGCCACCGCCACCTTGCCATTGACCTGGATCCTGGCACCCAGGCGCACCAGCTCGTTGACGTGCATGAAGCGGTTTTCAAAAATCATTTCGGTCACCGTGGCCGTGCCCCGCGCAATGCAGTTGAGCGCCATGAACTGCGCCTGCATGTCGGTAGGAAAGCCCGGGTATTCGGTGGTGCGAAAGCCCTGCGCCTTGAGCGTGGCGCCGCCTGCGCTTTGCACGCGGATGCCGCCTTCCACCGCCTGCACGCTGGCACCGGCCTCGCGCAGCTTCTCGATCACGGCATCCAGGTGATCGGCGCGCCCATGGCGCAGCAGCACATCGCCGCCGGTGGCCGCCACGGCGCACAAAAAGGTGCCGGCCTCGATGCGGTCGGCCACCACGCGGTGGGTGCAGCCATGCAGCCGCTCCACGCCCTGGATGCGGATGCGGCTGGTGCCATGGCCTTCGATCCTGGCGCCCATGGCGATCAGCATCTCGGCCAGGTCGGAGATTTCGGGCTCCTGCGCGGCGTTTTCCAGCACCGTCTCGCCCTCGGCCAGGGCAGCGGCCATGAGGAAATTCTCGGTGCCCGTCACCGTGACCATGTCGGTGGTGATGCGCGCGCCCTTGAGCCGCGTCCAGCCCGCGGGCAGCCTGGCGATGATGTAGCCATGCTCGACCACGATCTCGGCGCCCATGGCGGCCATGCCCTTGATATGCTGGTCCACCGGGCGCGAGCCGATCGCGCAGCCGCCCGGCAGCGACACCGTGGCCTCGCCAAAGCGGGCCAGCAGCGGGCCCAGCGCCAGCACCGAGGCGCGCATGGTCTTGACCAGGTCGTAGGGTGCCTCGGGCGTGTTGAGCGTGCTGGCGTCAATGCGCACGGTGCCGCCGCCCGCGCGCTCGGCCGCCACGCCCATGTTGCCGATGAGCTTGAGCATGGTGCTCACGTCCTGCAGCTGGGGCACGTTGAGCAGCGTCACCGGCTCGGCCGTGAGCAAGGCGGCGCACAACTCCGGCAAGGCGGCGTTCTTGGCGCCGGACACCAGCACCTCGCCTTGCAGGGGGCGGCCGCCGCGGATCAGGAGTTTGTCCATCTCGAAAAACCAGAAATATGAATGGAAATGCCTGATTGGCGACATGTCTCAGACAAAACCCGTTCGCCCTGAGCTTGGCCTGTCCTGAGCCTGTCGAAGGGTCGAAGGGCTGTCCCCAAGGAGCGCCCTGGCTTCGACAGGCTCAGCCCGAACGGATGGGGGCAAGGAATCTGAGACATGTAGTTAATCAGGCGCAAATAGCCTCTAGCGCTTATTTAACAAGCGTCAGTAGCTATCAAAAAATGAGTAACCAGACGGGCGCATCACTGCGCCTGCGCCGCCCATTCTGCCGGGGTGAAGGTCTTCATCGACAGCGCGTGCACTTCGTCGGTGTGCATTTTTGCGCCCAGCGTGGCGTACACGCGCTGGTGGCGCTGGATGGCGCGCTTGCCCTCGAACTCGGCCGAGACGATGGTGGCGTACCAGTGGCGGCCGTCACCCTCCAGCGTGATGTGTTCGCAGGCCAGGCCCGCGGCAATGATGTCTTTGAGTTGGTCTGCAGTCATGTCAGGTTTCCATGGCGCTTGCGCACCGTGCATGGCGCTTGCAATGGGCGCGGCCCAGGTCAGCGGCCGCCGCGCAAGGGCCGCCCTGCCGCGCTGGCGGCGTTCCCCTTCCCGCATTGCGCAGCAATGCGAGAGAAGGGGTGAAGGCGCGCAGCGCCACAGGGGGTTGTCGTTGCATCTCAGTTTCTGATTTTGTAGCCCGTGCGCAGCAGGTGCACGGCCAGGGCGCTCACGGCCAGCCAGGCCACACCCACGATGGTGAGGCTGAGCCAGGGCGAGGTGTCGCTTTGGCCAAAGAAGCCGTAGCGAAAGCCATCAATCATGTAGAAAAACGGGTTCAGGTGGCTCACGGTCTGCCAGAACGGCGGCAGCGTCTGGATGGAATAGAACACGCCCGACAGGAACGTCATGGGCACGATGACAAAATTCTGGAACGCGGCCATCTGGTCGAACTTGTCGGCCCACAGCCCCGCAATCAGCCCCAGCGTGGCCAGCAGCGCCGCCCCAAGCAATGCAAAGACAAGAATCCACAGCGGCGCAGCAAACTCGGGAACCGCAAACGCCAGGGTGACGATGAACACCCCCAGCCCCACCAGCAGCCCGCGCACCACAGACGAGCCCACATAGGCCACGAACCAGGCCCAGTGCGACAGCGGCGTGAGCAGCAAAAACACCAGACTGCCCATGATCTTGCTCTGGACCAGGCTCGACGAGCTGTTGGCAAAGGCGTTCTGCAGCACGCTCATCATCACCAGGCCGGGCACCAGGAAGGCGGTGTAGCTGATGCGGTCGTACACCTTGACATGGTCTTGGAGCACATGGCCAAAGATCAGCAGGTACAGCACGGCGGTGAGCACGGGCGCTGCCACGGTCTGGAAGCCGACCTTCCAGAAACGCAGCAGTTCCTTGTAGAACAGGGTTTGCCAGCCGGTCATATCGCCACATCCTCCAGGCGGATATTGGAAGCCGAGGTGCCGGACATCACCTGCATGAACACGTCTTCGAGGTCAGGCCTGCGAATCTCCATGTCATGCACATCGACACCCGCCACGCGCAGGGCGGCCAGGTGGCTTTCGATCTCGGCCGCGTCGTGCGCGGGCAACTGCACGATGCGGCCGGTGACACGCGCCACTACCGCCAGCGCTGGCGGCATGGCGGCATCGGTCTTGAACTGCAGGACGCTGCCCGAAGCCGCCTGCAGCAGCTCGCTGGTGCGGTTGAGCGCCACGATCTGGCCGGATTTGAGCATGGCGATGCGGCCACACAGGGCCTCCGCCTCTTCGAGGTAATGGGTGGTGAGCAGCACGGTATGGCCCTCCTTGTTCAGGCGGGCGATGAAGTGCCAGAGGGTCTGGCGCAGCTCCACGTCCACGCCGGCCGTGGGCTCGTCGAGCACGATGATGGGCGGCTTGTGCACCAGCGCCTGCGCCACCAGCACGCGGCGCTTCATGCCGCCCGACAGCTGGCGCATGTTGGCGTTGGCCTTGTCGGACAGGCCCAGGTTGGCCAGCAGTTCGTCGATCCAGGCGTCGTTGTTCTTGACGCCGAAGTAGCCCGACTGAAAGCGCAGCGCCTCGCGCACGTTGAAGAAGGGATCGAACACCAGCTCCTGGGGCACCACGCCCAGCTTGCGCCGGGCCTGGGCATATTGCAGCTGCACATCGCTGCCCTGCACCAGCACACGCCCGCTGCTGGGTCGCGCCAGGCCGGCCAATATGCTGATGAGGGTGGTTTTGCCGGCACCGTTGGGGCCGAGGAGTCCGAAGAACTCGCCCTCCTCGATGTCCAGGCTGACCTTGTTCAGGGCTTGAAAGGGGCCTTTGGGCGTGGCAAAGGTCTTGGAGATGGCTTGGAAGGAGATTGCGGGCATGAAGCCTTTGATTTTAAGGCCTTGGCCCGCATCCGGGCGCCCCTGGACAACGGCACCGGGCATCCGAGGGCATTGGGGGTGGCCTTGACACCCCCGCGAAAAGCTCAGCCGGCCACCTGCAGCAAGGCATCCACGCCATACAGGCCGGCCATGCCCATCAAGGCTACGGGCAGGCCCTTGACCACAAAAGCCTTGCCGTCCGCCAGCGCCTGGCGCCGGCATTCCAGCAGCACCGCCAGCGCGGACGTGTCGAACACGGTCAGCGCGCTGGCGTCCACCACCACCTCGGGCCCCTTGAGAACCTTGAGCCCCTGCACCAGCATGCGCAGGCAGGCACTGGCCTGGTCATAGGTCAACTCGGAAGGAAGTACCAGCATGCGCGGCGTCTCGCTGTCAGCCATTGGCAGCATTCGCCTTGTTGCGGGCCACCAGCGCCTCGATAAGGCCATCCACCCCGCGTGCATTGATCTCCGCGGCAAACTGGCTGCGGTAGGTTTCAACCAGCCACACACCCAGCACGTTGATGTTGTAGATTTTCCAGCCGGCGCCTTCGCCCGGGGTTTTTTCCAGCCGGTAATCGAGCTGGATCGGGTCACCACGGCCAATGACCTCGGTGCGCACCAGCACATCCTTGTCATCGGCCGAGGCACGCAGGGGCTTTACGGTGACGGTATGGTCGCTCGCCTGGGCCAGCGCGCCGGCATAAGTGCGCACCAGCAGGGTCTTGAACTCGTCTTGCAGGCGCTTTTTCTGCTCAGGACTGGCCTGCCGCCAGCCCGGACCCACGGCAGCCGCCGTCATGCGCCGGAAATTCACGTTGGGCATGACCATCTTGTCCACCAGCGCGATCACCTTGTTGATGTCGCCTGCCTGGATGGCCTTGTCGCCCCGAACGCTGTCAATCACTTCGGTGGACAGGCGCTTGACCAGTGCGTCGGGCGCCTCGTCGGCAGCCCATGCGGCCCATGGTGCCGCCACGGAGCAGGCCAGGGCCAAAATTGCGGCCATGCGGCCCAGATTGCGTCGATTCATCATGTGATGTTCTTTCATCGGGCGAATGCGTCGCCTGTCAATTCATTGTGACGGTGGGCGGTGTACGCCGTGCATCGCTGTGTTGCACCAACGCAAGCAATTGCATCCACACGCAACATCCAGCAATGCTCAATAGTCGGGTTCTGGCGGCAGCATACCGCCGCTGTCGCCGCCATCCCCGGCACCGGAGCGTCCTGCGCGCCGGGCGCGCACCTGCAGGAACGCATCCCGCGTGAACGTGTATTTGTCCAGCGCCGCGCCTTCCAGCACGGCCCCGGCCCCCAGCAGGCTGGCCCGGGTGTCCACCGCCCGCAAGGCATACAGCGAATTGCGCGCAGACACCGGATCGACCTGGCCCACGAGGTTTCCCTGCCAGTCCACCGGCAATGCCACGGTGTCACGCACCGTGGACGGCCCCAGCAGGGGCAAAACCAGATAGGGCCCCATGGGCACGCCCCAGCGCCCCAATGTGAGACCGAAGTCCTGGCGGTTGCGGCCCACCCCCATCTCCGAGGCAATGTCGAGCAGCCCGCCCAATCCAAACACCGTATTGACGTTGAAGCGCACCAGGCTGGAGAGCGCCTCTTCGGGCCGCAACTGCAGGACGCTGTTCACAAACGACCAAACGTCTCCCAGGTTGCCGAAAAAGTTGTTCACCCCTGTGCGCACCGTGGAGGGCAAGATGTCCTTGTAGGCCGTGGCCACAGGCTTGAGCACCGCCTTATCCACGCCTTCGTTGAACCGGGTCATGCTGCGGTTGTAAGGCTCCAGGGGATCGCTGGGATTGGCCCCAGGACCGCTGGCACAGCCGGCCAGCAGCAAAGTTACCAGCGCCAGCGCGCACCAGCGCATGCGCGCGCCAGCAAAACCCGGCTGTCCATCTTGGCGGGCAAAGCCCACGCTCATCCAAGTCATCATTTTTTTCTGCCCGCTTCCGATGGCTTGCCACCCTCTTCCGCCTTACTGTAGAGAAACTGCCCAATCAGGTTTTCCAGAACCACGGCGGACTGTGTGGCAATGATGTTGTCGCCCGCCACCAGATTGTTTTCGTCGGCCCCGGCCTCGATGCCGATGTATTGCTCGCCCAGCAGACCGCTGGTCAGGATCTTCAGGGAGCTGTCCTTGGGGAAAGCGTAGCGCTTGTCCAGCTCCAGCGTCACATGCGCCTGGAAGGTCTTGTCGTCAAACGTGATTGACTCCACCCGTCCGACCACCACCCCGGCACTGCGCACCGCGGCCTTGGGCTTGAGGCTGCCGATGTTGTCGAAACGCGCGGTCACGGGGTAACCGGTCTGAAAGTTCAGTTGCAGCAGGTTGGCCGACTGCAGCGCCAGAAACACCAGCGCAGCGGCTCCCAGCATGACAAACAGGCCTACCCAGAGATCGTTTTTGGATTGTTGCATCGTGCTTTCCTTGTAACGCCGGCATCGCCAGCATCAGATACTGAACATCATGGCCGTGAGGACGAAGTCCAGCGCCAGCACCGCCAGCGAGGCCATCACCACGGTGCGCGTGGTGGCACGCGAAACCCCTTCCGGCGTCGGCTTGGCCGTGTAGCCCTGCAGCAGCGCAACGAAGGTCACGGTGAAACCAAACACCACGCTCTTGATGATGCTGTTGCCCAGGTCACTGAAAACATCCACACCGCCCTGCATCTGGCTCCAGAAGGCACCGCCGTCCAGACCAATCATGGGCACCGCCACCGCCCAGCCGCCCGCAACGCCCACTGCGTTGAATACCAGCGTCAGCAAAGGCATGGCGATGACGCCGGCCCAGAAACGGGGCACGAGAATGCGGCGCACGGGGTCCACAGCCATCATCTCCATGGCGCTCAGCTGCTCGCCGGCGCGCATCAGCCCGATCTCGGCGGTGAGCGAGGTACCCGCGCGCCCCGCAAACAGCAAGGCGGCGATGACCGGACCCAGTTCGCGCAGCAGGCTCAACGCCAGCACCTGGCCCAAAGCCTCGGTGGAGCCAAAATCCTGCAGCGTGTAATAGCCCTGCAGCGCCAGCACAAAGCCCACGAACATGCCCGACACCGCAATGATGGACAGCGAGTAGTTGCCCAGAAAATGCACCTGGTCGCGCACCAGCCCGGGGCGCTGCACGGCCGCCGGAAACAGCCGGATCAACCGCCAGAACAGGCGCGCGGCCAGACCGACATCGACCAGCTGGCTGCGCACGGCAAAGCCCACATCCGAAGGACGCCACCAGCTCATGCAGACCTCCCTTCCGGCGGACCAAAATCACTGGCCACCGTGGGCCCGGGGTAATGAAAGGGCACCGGGCCCGTGGGCAGCGCGTTGACAAACTGGTGCACCAGCGGATCGGTGCTGGCGCGCACTTCCTCGGGGGTTCCCTGCGCCGCCACCACGCCGGCGCCCAGGATGATCACATGGTCCGCGAGCGCAAAAGTGGCATCCAGGTCGTGCGACACGAGGATGGTGGTCAGCCCCATCGCGTCATTGAGTTGCCGGATGAGTTGCGCGGACGTTCCCAGCGAAATCGGATCAAGCCCGGCAAAGGGCTCGTCGTACATGACGAGTTCAGGGTCGAGTGCAATCGCCCGCGCCAGGGCCACGCGCCGCGCCATGCCGCCCGAAATCTGGCTGGGCATGAGATCGCGCGCACCGCGCAGGCCCACGGCATGGAGCTTCATGAGCACGATGTCACGCACCAGCGCCTCGGACAGATCGGTGTGCTCGCGCAGCGGAAACGCCACGTTTTCGAACACATTCAGATCGGTGAACAGCGCGCCAAACTGAAACAGCATGCCCATGCGCCGGCGCGCCGCATACAGGCCCGCCGCATCCATGCGCCCCACGTCCTTGTGGTCGAACAGGACCTCTCCCTGCTGCGCCCGGTATTGACCGCCAATCAGGCGCAGCACCGTGGTCTTGCCCCCGCCCGACGCGCCCATGAGCGCCGTGACCTTGCCGCGCGGAACGTTCAGCGACAGGTCGCGCAGGATCACACGCTCACCGTAACCGAAGGTGACGTTGCGCAGTTCCACCAGGGCGCTGGCAGGCGATGAATCGTTGGATGGCATGGGTGCAGAACAAAAAACGCCAATGCAGGCGGAGACCCGACGGCAGGCTCAGCATCATAGGGGAAACCCCCTCGGTGTTGCTCCGCCATTCGTTAAAACCTGTGGTTGGCACATGACAATTGGCTCGACTTGACCATTATGACATTTTCGTTACACAAACCCACCTGATATTTAATTGCGCAAATTAGCGCTTGTTTAGCCGAGCTAAACGGCGCGCTTTGCGCCTCGCACTGCATCCCAAATCCGGCCGTCAAAATGCACAACTTATTGCTTTACGAGCCCATAGGGAAAGGCCACGATGCCCAGCACCCACGCCAGCGCCGTCGAAGGATGGCGCCGCTGGTGATCGATGCGGGTGAACATCACATACACCAGCAAGCCAGCGACCACGAGCATGGCGTGCCCCAGGCCGGACAGCAGCACCAAGCCGGTCATGGGGCACCTCGCCGCGCGGCCATGCGCCCACATGGCGGTGCCGGGTGGGCCATGCCGCCCGGGGTGGCGCAATCGGTGGGGCGCAACGGGCTGCTCACGGTGTTGCGAGGAGGGGCTTGAACAGGGCAGCCGCATGGTGCGCCAGCATAGCGACGCTGCATGGCGGGCGGGCACTGCGTCCCACAGAGCTTCAGGCGCGGCTGCGCAGCGTGCGGCTGAGCAAGATCACCGGCACCAGCCCCACGGCCACCAGCGCCAGCGAAGGCAGGGCGGCTTCGCCCAGGCGTTCATCGCGCGCCAGCTGGTAGGCCACCACGGCCAGGGTGTCACTGTTGAAGGGGCGCAGCACCATGGTGGCGGGCAGCTCTTTCATCACGTCCACAAACACCAGCAGCGCGGCGGCGGCGGTGGAGCGCCTGAGCAGCGGCCAGTGCACGCGGGCCATCAGGCGCGCGCTGCCCGCGCCCAGCATGCGCGCCGAGTCGTCCAGGCTGGCCGGAATGCGCGCATAGCCGCTTTGCACCGACTGCAGTGCCACCGCGCAAAAGCGCACCAGATACGCCCACACAATGCCCACCGCCGTGGTGGTGACCAGCGCGCCCACGCCCCATTGAGGAAATTGCGCCTGCAGCCACCCCACCGGCAGCAGCAGCCCCACCACGATCACGGCGCCCGGCACGGCATAGCCCACGCTGGCCAGCCGCACCACGCCGCGTGTCAGCAGGTCGGGCTTGCGGCGCACGGCAAAGGCCAGCGCCAGCGCCACGGCCACGGCCAGGCCGGCGGTGATGCCTCCCAGCCACACACTGTTCCAGGCCCATTCCAGAAAACGGCCCCAGGGCAGCACCGACCAGTCGGATGCCAGCGGCCGCAGCATGAATGCCACCGGCGCCACAAACCCCATGAACACGGGCAGCGTGCACACGCCCCAGGCCGCGCCCCGCGCCCGGCCGCGCAATGGCACGGGCTGGGCCTCGGTGGCGCCCGCGTGGCCTGTGCCCTTGGCGGTAAAGCGCATGCGCCGCTCGGCGCGGTGCTCCAGCCACAGCAGCAGCAGCACCAGCGCCAGCAGCATGGTGGACAGCTGCGCGGCGGCAATGCGGTTGTCCATGGACAGCCAGGCCTTGATGATGCCGGTGGTAAAGGTCTGGATGCCAAAGTAGCTGGTCACGCCGAAATCGGCCAGGGTTTCCATCAGTGCCAGCGCCACGCCGGCGGCCACGGCCGGGCGCGCCAGCGGCAGTGCGATGGTGGTGATGCGCCGGGAAAGCGGCGCGCCCAGCAGACGTGCCGCCTCCATGAGGTGCGCCGCGCGCTCGCCCAGCGCGGTGCGCGCCAGCAGATAGACATAGGGATACAGCGAAAAGGTGAACACCCAGATGGCGCCCCAGAGGCTGCGCACCTCGGGCAGCAGGCGCCCTTCCAGCCCGAAGGTTTCGCGCAGCGCCACCTGCAGCGGCCCGCTGAATTGCAGGAAGTCGGTGTAGGCATAGGCCGTGACATAGGCCGGCATGGCCAGCGGCAGCAGCAGCAGCCACTCGAAGGTGCGCCGGCCCGGAAACTCGAACAGCGTGACCGCTGCCGCCGTGGCGGTGCCCACCACGGCGGCGCCCACCCCCACCCACAGGCCCAGCCACAGCGTGGTCCACAGGTAGCCGGGCAAAACGGTGCCGGCCATCTCGCGCAGGATGGCGCCCGTGCCGGCCGGCACCACGCCCCAGGGCAGCCACGATGCCAGCAGCGCCAGCACAGGCAAGGCCAGCAGGGCCACCAGCAAGATCAGGGGCAAGGTACGGAAGGAAAAACGGGTGCGGTGCAAGACAGGGTGCTCGGCAGATGAAGAAATGGCAATACCGGCCCGCAGGGGGCGACCAGGAATGCAAATGCGAATTTTAAGCATTCGACCTGCCCCACTAGAATCAGGCCATGTTTCTTGAGGTTTCCCAACTGGAAGTGCGTTATGCGGGCCGTTCCCAGGCAGCCGTTCAGGGCGTCACGCTGGGGCTGCGTGCCGGCGATATCGGCGTGCTGATCGGCCCCTCGGGCTGCGGCAAGACCACGCTGCTGCGGGCCGTGGCGGGGCTGGAGCCCGTGTCGGCCGGCGAGATCCGCCTGACGCGCCAGCTGGTGGGCAGCGCACACCTGAATGTGCCGCCCGAGGCGCGGCGCATTGGCATGGTGTTCCAGGATTACGCCCTTTTCCCGCACCTGAGCGTGGAGCGCAACGTGGCCTTCGGCATCCACCGGCTGCCGCGGGCCGAGCAGGCCGCGCGCGTGGCCGAGGCCCTGCAGCTGGTGGGGCTGGAAGGCAGCGGAGCGCGCTTTCCGCACGAGCTTTCAGGCGGGCAGCAGCAACGCGTGGCACTGGCGCGGGCCCTGGCGCCGCGCCCGCAGCTCATGCTGCTGGACGAGCCGTTTTCCAACCTCGATGTCGATCTGCGCGAGCGCCTGGCGCACGAGGTGCGCGACATCCTGAAGGCCGCCGGGGCCACGGCGCTGTTTGTCACGCACGACCAGTTCGAGGCCTTTGCGATCGGTGATGTGATCGGCGTGGTGCACGAGGGCCATCTGCACCAGTGGGACGATGCCTACACCCTCTACCACCGGCCGGCCACCCGCTTTGTTGCCGACTTCATTGGCCACGGTGTCTTTATCCCCGCCACGCTGGTGCAGCGCGGCAGCAACGTGGTGGCGCAAACCCCGCTGGGCGACCTGACAGATCTGAGCGAATGCCCCCTGCCCGCCAGCTTCCCCGGCGGCGAATGCGATGTGCTGCTGCGCGCCGATGACGTGGTGCACGACGACCATGCGCCCGTGCAGGCGCAGATCCTGCGCAAGTCGTTTCGCGGCTCGGAGTTTCTCTACACGCTGCGCCTGGCCAGCGGCCACACGGTCATGGCCCATGTGCCCAGCCACCACGACCATGCGGTGGGCGAATGGATCGGCATCCGGGCGCAGGTCGATCATGTGGTGGCGTTTGCGCGCGCCTGACGCGGTTTTAGAAGCCAAATCGCCTGACTACTAGCGACATATCTCAGACCCCGTTCGCCCTGAGCCTGGCCTGTCCTGAGCCTGTCGAAGGGTCGAAGGGCTGTTTGCAAGGAGCGCCCTGGCTTCGACGGGCTCAGCCCGAACGGATGGGG
>WOYI010016929.1_pt3 | contig 13275 bp, 12 predicted proteins | sample 6423411 | NCBI WGS metagenome assembly WOYI01 (sample SAMN13441803, study PRJNA592873) | oil field metagenome | biome: oil field; feature: oil-well bore; material: oil-contaminated soil; isolation source: oil-contaminated soil from oil-well borehole | place: Germany: Wietze | collected 2016-10-18 ... | reverse complement strand
AGACCTGGCCTTTGCCGAAAGCCGCATCCGCAAGGAAACCATCGCCGCCGAAGACGTCCTGCACGACCTGGGCGCCATCAGCATGATGAGCAGCGACAGCCAGGCCATGGGCCGCGTGGGCGAGGTCATCCTGCGCACCTGGCAGACGGCGCACAAGATGAAGGTGCAGCGCGGCAGCCTGCCGGGGGATACGGCCCGCAACGACAACACGCGCATCCAGCGCTACGTGGCCAAATACACCATCAACCCCGCCATTGCCCACGGCATCAGCCACGAGGTGGGCTCGCTCGAAGTCGGCAAATGGGCCGACATCGTGGTCTGGAAGCCCGCGTTCTTCGGCGTCAAGCCCGCGCTCATTCTGAAAGGCGGCCTGATCGCCATGGCTGCCATGGGCGACCCCAATGCCTCCATCCCCACGCCACAGCCCGTGCATTACCGGCCCATGTTCGGCGCCTTTGGCGGCGCCATCGCCAGGACCTCGCTCACCTTTGTCTCGCAGGCTGGCTTGAACGCAGGCATTGGCGAGCGCTTTGGTTTGCGCAAAACCTTGAGTGCCGTGCACAACATCCGCGGCATCCGCAAGCGCGACATGGTGCACAACAGCTACACGCCCAAGATGGAAGTGGACGCGCAGACCTACACCGTGCGCGCCGACGGACAATTGCTGACCTGCGAGCCCGCCACGGTGCTGCCCATGGCGCAACGCTATTTCCTTTTCTGATGCTCCATCCATGCTGACCGTTTCCAAACTCATCCCCCAGGGCCAGGGCCTTGCACCCGTGCTGCTCAAGCGCGCCACCACCGTCGAACTCGACTGGGACCTGCGCCAGAAAAGCCGCTTTGCCGCCACCGACTCCGCCGGGCGCGAACTGGGCGTGTTCCTGCCGCGCGGCACGCTGGTGCGCGGCGGCGATGTGCTGGTGGCCGAAGACGGATCGCTGGTGCGCGTGCTGGCCGCGCCGCAGCCGGTGCTGGTCATCACGCATTGCCCCAACCACGGCACACCGTTTGACCTGACGCGCGCCGCCTACCACCTGGGCAACCGGCATGTGCCCATCGAGCTGCAGCCCGACCACCTGAAGATCGAGCCCGACCATGTGCTGGCCGACATGCTGCGCGCCATGCACCTCATCGTCAAAGCCCAGAACCTGCCCTTTGAACCCGAAGGCGGCGCCTATGCCGCAGGGCATGGCGGCGGGCATGGCCATGGGCACAGCCACGACCATGCACATGATCATCCGCATGACGATGCCCCTGCCCCTGCCCGCCCCGTCGCCATCCCGGTCGCGGCCCAGGGCCATGTGCATGGCCCGCACTGCAACCACGGTCATGACCATGACCACGGCGACCATGACCACGGCGACCACGGGCACGACCACTGACGGCCCGCTCAGCCACTTGATTTCGCATGCGAATCGACCGCCCCGCACCGCTGCCCGCCGCTAGCTTGCTGCAGCTCATCTGGCTCGCATCGCCCGCGCTGCCCGTGGGCGGTTTCTCGTATTCCGAGGGGCTGGAGAGCGCCATTGAAAACGCAGGCATTGCCAGCGAGGCCGCCGTGGCCGGCTGGCTGCTGGACCAGTTGCACATCACCCAGGCCCGGGGCGACATGGCCCTGATCGCCAAGGCCGTGGGCGCCTGGCGTCGTGGGGACATGGCCCATGTGCGCGAACTCAACGACTGGGTGCTGCACACCCGCGAAACCAGCGAGCTGCGGCTGCAGGCCGAGCAGATGGGCCGGTCGCTGGCCGACTGGCTGCGCAACCAGCACCTGGGCAACGAAGCACTGATGCCCGCCGTGCGCCACCTGGCTGCGCTGCCGCCCACCTACCCCGTCGCCTTTGCGCTGGCCGCATCCACCACGCAGGCCCCCGTGCGCGATGTACTGCTGGCCTATGCCTTCGGCTGGGCCGAGAACATGGTGCAGGCCGCGCTCAAATCCATGCAGCTGGGCCAAAGCGCGGGCCAGCGCATCCTGGCCCGGCTGGCCGATGCCATTCCCGCCGCGGCAGACCACGCCATCGGCCTGATGGACAGCGAGCGCCAGGCTTTTTCCCCCATGCTGGCCATCCTGTCGGCCCAGCACGAAACCCAATACTCCCGCCTCTTCCGATCATGACCACCAGCCACCTGCACCATATCCCGAACCGCACCAAGACCCTGCCCCCGCTGCGCGTGGGCATCGGCGGCCCCGTGGGCTCCGGCAAGACCACGCTGCTGGAGATGCTGTGCAAGGCCATGCGCGACGACTACGACCTCATCGCCATCACCAACGACATCTACACCAAGGAAGACCAGCGCCTGCTCACCGTGAGCGGCGCGCTGCCTGCGGACCGCATCCTGGGCGTGGAGACCGGCGGCTGCCCGCACACGGCCATCCGCGAGGACTGCTCCATCAACCTCGAAGCCATAGACCGCATGCTGGGCGAGCACCCCAATGCCGACATCGTGTTCGTGGAAAGCGGCGGCGACAACCTGGCCGCCACCTTCAGCCCCGAACTCTCGGACCTCACCATCTACGTGATCGACGTGGCCGCCGGCGAGAAAATCCCCCGCAAGGGCGGCCCCGGCATCACCAAGAGCGACCTGTTCATCATCAACAAGACCGACCTGGCCCCGCATGTGGGCGCCAACCTCAACGTGATGCACGCCGACACCGTGCGCATGCGCACCAACGCCCAAGGGCTGCTCAAACCCTTCGTGATGACCAACCTGAAAACACGGGAAGGCGTGGCCGAGGTGGTGAAGTTCATCGAGACCCGGGGCATGCTGCAGAAACCAGCGCCTGTGGTGGGCTATTGATCCGGCCCAGTGATATATCAAAGGGCCGGATCAATAGAAGTCTTGACCCATCGGTTGAAAAGCGCTGGCAGCTATCCAAAAAATAGCAACCACATCCTGCCCCCTCACACGCCCTTGTTGCGCATCCAGTCGGCCGTGCCCATGAAGCTCTTTTTCAGCCGCGCCCGCAGTTCCTGCGGCACACCGGTTTCGCCCATGGCCTGGTCCATGCAGGCCACCCACTGGTCGCGCTCCTTGACGCCGATGGCAAACGGCATATGGCGAGCACGCAGGCGGGGATGGCCAAACTGGTCGGTGTAGTACGACGGCCCGCCCAGCCAGCCGCACAGGAACATGAAGAGTTTTTGCCGGGCATCAGCCAGGTCACTGCCGTGGGCGGCACGCAGCTCGGCATAGCCGGGCTCCAGGTCCATCAGGTCGTAAAAGCGCTCGGTGAGCGCGTGCACACGGCTTTCACCGCCGATCCACTCAAAGGGTGTCCCGGCGGCTGCGGGGCCGGAACCATCGCCGCGCGTATCAAGGGTTGAAGAATTCATATAAAAACAGGCTCCAGCACAATGGTATCAAGCGCTGATAGCTATCAAATTAATACTAATAATACCAAGCAACCACAACGCCGCATGGCCTCGCATCGCCTATTCCGCGGAACGGCGCAGCGTCTCGACCACCGGGCGGTTGAGCACATCGCGCAGGCCCCACCAGCCCGCCGCCAGCGCCAGCACGGCCCCGGCCGCGGCGCCCGCCAGGGGCACCCAGGGCGCGGGCGTCCAGGTGAATTCGAACACGAAGCGCGCCAGCGCCCAGCCCACGGCCACGGCCACGCAGCCGGCCAGAAAACCGGCGAGCAGGCCCACACCCACCAGTTCGGCGCGCTGCACCTGGCGCAGCATGCTGGCGCGGGCCCCCAAGGCGCGCATGATGGCGTACTCGCGCGCACGCTCCTCGCGCGTGGCAGTGACGGCGGCGAACAGCACCACCAGCCCGGCCGCCAGCGTGAACGCGAACAAAAATTCCACCGCCTGGATCACCTGCTCCAGCACGCGCTGCACCTGGGCGATGGTGGCGTCCATGTCCACGCTGGTGATGTTGGGAAACTGGCGCACCAGCGCGTTGTCGAACCCCGGCTTGTCAGGGGCCCGGAACGCGGCGAGGTAGGTCACCGGCACATTCTGCAGGTGGGCCACGGAGTACATCACGAAGAAATTGGCCCGCATGGAACCCCAGTCCACCTTGCGCAGGCTGGTGATGCGGGCCTCGCTTTGCACGCCGCCCATGTCGAACTGCAGGCGGTCGCCCAGCTGCAGGCCCAGGGTCTCGGCAATGCCCTCTTCCACGCTGATGGCGCCCTCCTCGCCCGGCGTCCATTGGCCGGCCACGACCTGGTTGTGGGGTGGCGCCTGAACCGCGTTGGACAGGTTGAATTCGCGGTCCACAAGGCGCTTGGCGCGCTCGTCGGAGTAATGGCCGGACTCCACGGGCCGGCCGTTCACGGCCAGCAGGCGGCCGCGGATCATGGGGTACCAGTCGTATTTCGCCACGCCCCCGGCCCGGAGCGCCTGCTGGAACGCATCCGCCTGGTCGGGCATCACGTTGATGACGAAGCGGTTGGGCGCGTCGGGCGGGGTGGCCTTGCGCCAGCTGTCCACCAGATCGGTGCGCAGCAGCACCAGCAGCAGCAGCGCCAGCAGGCCCACAGCCAGGCTGCTGACCTGCACCACGGCGTAGCCCGGGCGTGCCGAGATCTGCCGTGTGGCCAGCACCAGCCAGCGCGGCGCAGTCGATTCGTTGACGCTCTTGCGCAGCAGCTTCACCGCCAGCCAGCTCAGCAGTGCAAACAACGCCACGGCCCCGGCAAAGCCGCCCACGGCAATCAGTCCGAGCACCAGGTCGCTGCTCACTGCCAGCAACAGTGCCGCAAAGCCGGCCACGCCCACCGCCAGCACCGCCAGCGACACCGGCCTGAGCCCGCCCATGTCGCGCCGGATCACGCGCAGCGGCGGCACCTGGGCCAGTTGCAGCACCGGCGGCAACCCAAAGGCCAGCAGCAGCGTCAGGCCCATGCCCAGGCCAAACGCCACGGGCCACGGGCTTGGCGCGGGCAGGCCCGACTCCACCAGCCCCGCCAGCAGCAGCACGAACACGTTGTGCACCAGATAGCCGATCACCACGCCCAGGGCACTGGCAAACAGGCCGATCAGCGCAAACTCGGTGGTGTAGGCGCCCGCAATGGTGCGCTGGCTCTGGCCCAGCACACGCAGCAGGGCCGAGGCATCGAGATGGTCGGCTGCAAAGCCCCGCGCCGCCAGCGCCACGGCCACGGCCGACAGCAGCGCGGCCAGCAGGGCCACCAGGTTGAGGAATTTCTCGGCGCGGTCCAGCGTCTGGCGCATTTCGGGGCGGCCGCTTTCGAGCGACTCCACGCGCATGCCGTGCAGCTCGGGTTTTTTGACCTCGGCGGCAGCCCAGTCACTGAAAGCCTTGACGGCGGCGGGCGATCCGGCCACGGCAAAGCGGTAGGTGATGCGGCTGGCCGGCTGCACCAGGCCGGTGGCCGGCACATCGGCCTGGTTGAGCAGGACGCGCGGCGCAAAGCTCATGAAGTCGGCGCCCCGGTCGGGCTCCACCACGATGATGCGTGCAATGCGCAACTGTGCATCACCCAGCAGCAGCATGTCGCCCATCGACAGCCCCAGCGCTTCCAGCAAGGAGGCATCCACCCATACCTCGCCCGGCGCAGGAATATCGCGCGTGACCTGCCCCAAGGCATCGGGCGAATCGGCCACCTGCAGGCTGCCGCGCAGGGGATAGCCCGGCTCCACGCTCTTGAGGGCCACGAGCCTGGTGGCACCGCCCTGGCGCTCGCTGGCCCGGCCCATGGTGGGAAAGCCCATGGTCGTCACGGCCTGCAGGCCCAGCGCGCGGGCGCGCTCGGCAAAGGCGGGGGGCGGGGGGTTGTCGCTGGCCACCACGGCATCGCCACCCAGCAACTGCAGGGCGTCGCGCTGGATGCCCCCCTGCAGCCGGTCGGCAAAAAAACCCACCGACGTCAGCGCCGCCACCGCCAGGGTGACGGCCACGATGAGCAGGCGCAACTCGCCTGCACGCAGATCACGTGCCAGGGTGCGCAGCCCCATGCGAAAAAAGGACAGATTCATGGATACGAACCTTAGCGCAATTGCGCCCAGAAACGGCTTTGGGGATTTTCCGCAGTCATCGTGCATTGGCAAGTCGGCCTGCCGTCGGACAAGTTCGGCAGGCATTGCGGCCTGGCCTCTTTTAACCCTAAAAGCCGCAGTTGAGCTAACCGGAAAACTGAAAAAACCCAATATCCATGCGGGCTTCCCAAGACTTCAAGTGACTGCGGAGCAGTTCTAACTGGGTGAGTCTGAAAAGCATAAAACTCAATGTGTGACAGGCAGTTGCTTCAATTTTGGGGATTCAACTGCGGTTTTTAGGTTAACTGATGGGTGCCGGTGCGACTGGATATGCCGCCGCCAGTTCAGGCTGCAGCAGCAGGCGGTCGGCGCCGCTGTAACAGACGAAGCGCCGGTTGGTTGCGCGGCCAATGGCGCACAGGCCGAGTTGCTGCGCCACCGCATGGCCCATCTGCGTCATGCCGCTGCGCGACACCACGATGGGAACGCCCATCTGCGCCGACTTGATGACCATCTCGCTGGTCAGCCGGCCCGTGGTGTAGAAGACCTTGTCGCCGCCAGTCATGTCGCCTTCCTGCATCCACATCCAGCCGGCGATGGTGTCGATGGCGTTGTGCCGGCCCACGTCCTCCACGAACGTGAGCAGCTCTTCGCCGCGAAACAGCGCACAGCCATGCACCGAGCCGGCGGACTTGTAAGTGCTTTCCTTGAGGCGGATGGCATTGACGATGCCGTACAGCTGCGCCTGCGTGAGCTGCGCTGCGGGCAGCTCGATGCGATCGACCTCGTCCATGAGCCCGCCAAACACACTGCCCTGCCCGCAGCCGGTGGTCACCACCTTGCTGGCGGTGCGTTCTTCGATGCGTGCGATGCCGCTGCGCGTCTTGACGGCCGCAGCGTTGACCTCCCAGTCGACCGTGATGGATTCGATGTCATGCACCGATTCCACCAGCCGCTGGTTGCGCAGATAGCCCAGCACCAGCAGCTCGGGCTGCGCGCCCAGCGTCATGAGGGTGACGAGCTCGCGCTTGTCCACATACACGGTCAGCGGGCGTTCGGCAGGAATCTGCACCTGCTCGCGCTCGCCCAGCTCATTGACAACCTCCACGCCGTGGGTGAGGGGCGCATGGGCTTGCGTAAGACGCGGCAGGGTTGGCACAACAGCAGCAGGGCGCGAAAAACGTTTCATGGGGCCAATATACGCACTCCCCGCTTTTCGGGAGGCGCGGGGGGATTTCGCGATGGGTCGATACGCGGGTAGCGAGCGCCCCGACACTGCCAGCCATGATCGGGGGCTGGCCACTAAAAAGCCGCGGCCACTGAGTGGGCGCGGCTTTCAGCCGGGCGATGGCCGTTTTCAGGACTTGGGCGCCGACGCCGCTGCAGCGGGCACCAGCGTGCTGGGCGGGCTGCTGGCCGTGCCTGGTGGCGAATGCGCGCCCGCTGCCTCAGCAGGCTTGGCAGCCGGCGGCGTGTAGGCGAAGGGGCCTGGGTCGGTGCAGCCCGAACCCACGGCAGTGGCTGGCTTTGCCGACGGCGTTGTGTTGCGGTAATGGGCTGCCACGCGGTCTTGCGACAGGCACAGCTTGTAGTTGTCCACCTTGCCAGCCCACGCGGCCCTGGCGGCGGTTTCTGCAGCCTTGGCAGCCGCTTCGGGCGAAGGTGCAGGCAGCCTGGCCGCTGCCAGCGTACAAACGCTGGCAGCGCACAGCGCCAGCGATGAGGAACGGAAAAAATGCGCCATGGTGCGAAACCTCATCCCTGCGCTGGCAGGCCTGCAGATGGTGTTGTGGCTGCAGCGGCCGCCGGTTGGCTGGCGCTGCGTTGCCGTGGAATCTTGCCCGCCTGGACATCGTCATGCCAGAGCGCATGGTGCTCTTTGGCCCAGCCCTCGCTGACATAGCCCGTTTTCATGGCCTTGTAGGCGCCACGCGTGCCCACCGTGCCGAGGTAGATGTGGCCGCAAATCAGCGCCATCATCCAGATGGCCAGGGTGGCGTGGATCATGTTGGCAATCTGCATGTCGCCACGCATGTCACCAAAGCCGGGGATCAGCTTGTCCAGCACCAGGCCCGTGGCCACCACAAAGATGCCAGGGATGGTGATGCCCCACCAGAACAAGCCCTTTTCACCCGCGTTGAAACGGTGCGAAGGCAACTGGTGGTCGCCACGGCCCAGCATGCCACCGCCCTTGCCGAGCCAGACAAAATCGGCGCGGTTGGCAATGTTGTCCTTCACGAAAGTGACAATGATCACCAGCAGCGAGACGGCAAACAGGGGGCCCATGAAGTTGTGCACGTTCTTGAGCGCATAGGCCAGCCAGCCAAACAGCGTGCTGCCGATGACCGGCAGCAGGAAGAACTTGCCGAATGCCATCACGATGCCCGAAATCGCCAGCGCGATGAATGCACCGGCATTGGCCCAATGCGCCGCCCGTTCAAAAGGGGTGAACCGCTCGATCCTGCGGCCTGAATCGGGGTGCTCGTGCCCCATTGGCCCTTTGGTGAAATAGAAAATCGCCAAGGCCAGCAGCACCAGGCCCAGCAAGGCAGCGCCATAGGGAATGATCCACCGGTTGCGCACCTGGCGCCAGCCCTCACCCGCGTTGGTCACGCGGGCCCCGGGGTACTGCACCATCGGCTGGATCAGGTTACCGGCTTCGGGGGCCTGGGTCTTGGGCAGGCTGCTGTAGCCGGTCACGCCCTGGCCCACCTGGCGCCACATGGGGGCGTTGTTGCCCGGCTGCACCTTGGCGCGCTCGCCATTGGTCTGATCGGCGTATTGGGGGTCGGCGCTGGCGTCGGGCTTGATCTGAAAGATGTTCTGGCTCTGAACCCCTGCCATGGCCGGTGCTGCAGCCGGCGTGGCAGCCGCCTCGGGTGCGGCAGAGGTCTGGGCACCCACAGGAACCAAAGCCGATGCCATCCCCATCAACAAGGCGCACACAATGTGTTTCATGACGGGCCTCGCTTTAACGGGTGCGGGTGTATTCATTTTGGCCGTATTGCTGGCGTGCCTTCAACTGCTGCTCCCAGCTGGTCTTGTCGCCCGCTTTCCAGCCCGGCTGGGTGAAATTGCTGCCCGTGCCCGCGTAAGGTGGAGCGTCTTGCTTCACACCGCCACCGGTCTGCGGCTTTTCGGAGCAGGCGGCCAGGCCGGCAAGGGCCAGCACCGCTGTCAGGGCGATGGAAATGCGCTGCATGGACTTATGCAAATCAGAATGCCACAACGGTACCTGCCTTTGTGGCAGGCGGCTTGCCTGGGCCTGTTTTGCGTAAGTCATGATGATTTGGCTCCTGCAGGTGGCTGGGCACCCCGTTGCGTGCCATAGGCCGTGCCCCAGCCCCACACTTCGGCACCCTTGCCGCGCTGCACGACGCGGTTGCGGAAAATGTCGGCCACCACATCGCCGTCACCCGCCAGCAGGGCCTTGGTCGAGCACATTTCGGCGCAGGCGGGCAGCTTGCCTTCGGCCAGACGGTTGCGGCCATATTTCTCGAACTCGGCCTGGCTGCCATTGGCCTCGGGGCCGCCGGCGCAGAAGGTGCATTTGTCCATCTTGCCGCGCACGCCGAACGTGCCTTGCGATGGGAACTGGGGGGCACCAAACGGGCAGGCATAGCTGCAGTAACCGCAGCCGATGCAGACATCCTTGTCGTGCAGCACCACGCCTTCGTCCGTGCGGTAAAAGCAGTTCACGGGGCAGACAGCCATGCAGGGCGCATCGCTGCAATGCATGCAGGCCACCGAGATGGATTTCTCGCCGGGCACACCGTCGTTGAGGGTGACCACACGGCGGCGGTTCACACCCCACGGCACCTCATGCTCGTTCTTGCAGGCGGTGACGCAGCCGTTGCATTCGATACAGCGCTCTGCATCACAGATAAATTTCATTCGTGCCATTGTTCTGTCTCCTGGTCAGTGCTGCGCGCTCACGCCCGTTCCACGTTGCAGATCGTGGTCTTGGTTTCCTGCATCATGGTCACGCTGTCGTAGCCGTAGGTGGTGGCGGTGTTCACAGCCTCGCCCCGCACAATGGGTGCCGCCCCCTTCGGGTAATGCGCCAGCAGGTCGGCGCCTTGCCAGCGGCCTGAGAAGTGGAATGGCATCCAGACCGTGTCTGGTGCAACCCGTTCGGTAACCAGCGCCTGCACATTCAGGCGCGCGCCCGTGGGGCTGCTCAGCCACACACGCTCGCCGTTGCGGATGCCCCGGTCGGCAGCCGTCCTGGGGTTGATCTCCACAAACGCCTCTTGCTGCAGCTCGGCCAGCCAGGGGTTGGAGCGGGTTTCCTCGCCGCCGCCTTCGTATTCGACCAGGCGGCCGGAAGTCAGGATGAGCGGGAATTTCTCATACACCTTGTCGGCCATGTTCTTGTCCTGCACGCTCTTGTAGAGCGTGGGCAGGCGCCAGAAAGCCTTCTTGTCGTCATGCGTGGGGTACTTGGCCACCAGGTCGGGACGCGTGCCATAGAGGGGCTCGCGGTGCTGTGGAATGGCATCGGGGAAGTTCCACACCACGGCGCGGGCCTTGGCGTTGCCAAAGGGATGGCAACCATGCTTCATGGCCACGCGGATGATGGCGCCCGTGGGGTCGGTCTTCCAGTTCTTGCCTTCGGCCCTGGCTTTCTCGGCATCGGAAAGGTCGTCCCACCAGCCCAGCTTCTTGAGCAGCACATGGTCGAACTCGGGGTAGCCGGTGGTGATTTCAGCACCCAGCGAATGCGAGCCATCTTCGGCCAACAGGTTCTGGCCATCCTTTTCGACGCCGAAGTTGGCGCGGAAGTTGCCGCCGCCATCCATCACATGCTTGGAGGTGTCGTACAGATTGGGAGAACCCGGGTGCTTGAGCTCGGGCGTGCCATAGCAGGGCCAGGGCAGCCCGAAGTAATCACCGGTGAAGTCGTACCCGGTTTCCTTGTCCTTGCCGCCCTTGGCCTTGAGGGTTTTCACATCGAACAAATGCATGTTCTTCATGTGGGCCTTCAGGCGCTCGGGGCTCTGGCCGGTGTAGCCAATGGTCCAGACACTGCGGTTGATTTCACGCAGGATGTCTTCCACCATGGGCTCGTCCATGCCCTTGACCTTGTGCATCCTGTAGTTCTTCGACAGCTCCTTGGCAAAGCCGAGCTTTTCAGCGAACTGGTGCATGATCATGTGGTCCGAGCGGCTCTCCCAGAGCGGCTCGATCACCTTTTCGCGCCACTGCAACGAGCGGTTGGATGCCGTGCACGATCCGCTGGTCTCGAACTGCGTGGCTGCGGGCAGCAGGTAAACGGCGCGGTCCGGATTCAGGTCTTCGGGCTTGCCAGGCATGGCCGCCATGGCGGCGGTGGCCGACGGATAGGGGTCCACCACCACCAGCAGATCGAGCTTGTCCATGGCCCGCTTCATCTCGAGGCCACGGGTCTGCGAGTTGGGGGCATGGCCCCAATAGAACACGCCGCGCAGGTTGGAGTCCTGGTCGATCAGCTCATTCTTTTCCAGCACACCATCAATCCAGCGCGACACCGTGATGCCGTTCTTGGTCATCATTGCAGGCGATGCGTACTGCTTTTTGATCCACTCGAAGTCCACGCCCCACACGGCCGCGAAATGCTTCCACGAGCCTTCGGCCAGGCCGTAGTAGCCGGGCAGCGAATCGGGGTTGGGGCCGACATCGGTGGCGCCCTGCACGTTGTCATGGCCGCGGAAAATGTTGGTGCCACCGCCCGACTTGCCGACATTGCCCAGCGCCAGCTGCAGAATGCACGAGGCACGCACCATGGCGTTGCCGATGGTGTGCTGGGTCTGCCCCATGCACCAGACAATGGTGCCTGGGTTGTTCTCATGCAGCATGGTGGCGACCTTGAGCATCTGCTCTTCCTTGACGCCGCAGGCCTCTTCCACCTTGTCGGGCGACCACTTGGCCAGCACGTCCTCGCGCACCTTGTCCATGCCATAGACACGGTCGTTGATGTACTGCTTGTCTTCCCAGCCGTTCTTGAAGATGTGGTACAGCAGGCCGAAGAGGAAAGGAATGTCGGCACCCGAGCGGATGCGCACATATTCGTCGGCCTTGGCGGCCGTGCGCGTGAAACGCGGGTCCACCACGATCATCTTGCAGCCGGTTTCCTTGGCGTGCAGCATGTGCAGCATGCTCACCGGGTGGGCCTCGGCGGCGTTGGAGCCGATGTACAGGGCGACCTTGCTGTTTTGCATGTCGTTGTACGAATTGGTCATGGCGCCGTAGCCCCATGTATTGGCCACACCCGCCACGGTGGTGGAATGACAGATGCGCGCCTGGTGGTCGCAGTTGTTGGTGCCCCAGAAGCTCACAAACTTGCGCAGCAGGTAGGCCTGCTCGTTGTTGTGCTTGGACGAGCCAATGAAGTACACGCTGTCGGGGCCGCTGGCCTTGCGCAGCTCCTGCATCTTGTTGGTGATTTCGGTCAATGCCGTATCCCAGCTGATGCGCTCGTACTTGCCGTTGACCAGCTTCATCGGGTAACGCAGGCGGTATTCGCCGTGGCCGTGCTCACGCAACGCCGCACCCTTGGCGCAATGGGCGCCGAGGTTGATGGGCGAGTCGAACACGGGCTCCTGGCGCACCCACACGCCGTTTTCCACCACGGCATCCACCGCGCAGCCCACCGAGCAATGGGTGCACACGGTGCGGCGCACTTCGATCTTGCTGTCGCCAATGGCCACCTTGGCGCCCTCGGCGGCGCTGGATTTCTTGACCAGCGTGAGCTGCGATGCGGCAATACCCACGCCGACGCCCAGACCCGAACGGCGCAGGAACGAGCGCCGGTCCATGGTGGGCAGGGCCTGCGACAGGCCGCGGCGCAAACTGTGCACAAAAGGAGATGCGGACGACGATGCGCTCTGCACCGCGTGGGAAGATTTCTTGGTCAACAACATGGCACGCCCTGCGGTCAGAGTTGGGTGGTCTTGTAGTACTGCTTGACGTGGGCGGACAGGTGGTAGCCACCGCCTTTTTCTGGCGCCACGCGAGCGGGCTCAGACACCACAGCATCGGAAGTAGCGACATGGGGAAGCGCCACCACGGCTGCGGCGGCAGCCCCTGCGGTGGCGGCGCCGGAAAAGAATTTGCGGCGCGAGGAATTGGGCTGGCGGTTCTGCATGCGTGTCTCCACAATGGCTGGCAGCTATGAAATGGTTTTCATACAGTCTATGCGAGTGCGATGATCTCCGCAATTAGCTGAAATGCCTTCCCCCTTGCTTGCCGGCAAGAGCTTCGCGCACAACGCGGACGATGTCCTCAGTCGAGCATGTCGAAGCCCTGCACTTCGACCGCCACGAAAGCCCGCGTGAAA
>WOYI010017517.1_pt1 | contig 13279 bp, 14 predicted proteins | sample 6423411 | NCBI WGS metagenome assembly WOYI01 (sample SAMN13441803, study PRJNA592873) | oil field metagenome | biome: oil field; feature: oil-well bore; material: oil-contaminated soil; isolation source: oil-contaminated soil from oil-well borehole | place: Germany: Wietze | collected 2016-10-18 ... | reverse complement strand
CACCCAAGCAGTGCCCCGGCTTCGACAGGCTCAGCCCGAACGGATGGGATGAGATGAGATATATGAGACAAGTTGCTCATCAAGCCGTCCTTTTCAGGCTGACCCAGAAAGACATTGCCATGACATCTCCATTTGGTTCGCAGCGCCGACAATTGCTTTTGACCGCCCTGGCAGCAGCCAGCCTGGCCGCCGCCGGCGTGCCCGCCCTGGCCCAATCCGGCAGCCGTGTGCTGCGCGTGGGCCATCAAAAGGGCTGGTTGTCCATCCTCAAGGGCCGGGGCACGCTCGAAAAGCGCCTGGCCCCGCTGGGTGTGAAGGTCACCTGGACCGAGTTCAATGCCGGCCCCGTGCAGCTCGAAGCGCTGAACGTGGGCTCCATCGACTTCGGCGACGTGGGCGAAGCGCCGCCCATCTTCGCCCAGGCCGCCGGTGCACCGCTGGTGTATGCCGGCGCCACCGTGCCGCGCCCCGCGCTGGAGGCCGTGATCGTGCCCAGGGATTCGCCCATCCGCAATGTGGCCGACCTCAAGGGCAAGCGCGTGGCCTACAACAAGGGCTCGAACGTGCAGTATTTCCTGGTCAAGCTGCTGCAGAAAAACGGCCTGAAATACAGCGATGTGCAATCGGTGTTCCTGGCCCCCGCCGACGCGCGCGCCGCCTTTGAACGCGGCGCGGTGGATGCCTGGATCATCTGGGACCCCTTCCTGGCCGCCGCGCAAAAAACGCTCGACGCCCGCCTGCTGGTCGATGCCACGGGTGTCGTCAACAACCGCCAGTATTACTTCACTTCGCGCGATTTCGCCACCCGCAACGCTGATGTGCTGCGCATCGCCATCGAAGAAGTGAACGCCATCGACACCTGGGCTTCCACGAACAAGTCCGCCGCAGCCGCCGAGCTCTCTGCCGTGCTGGGGCTCGACAAAGGCATCACCGAGCTTTACGTGAACCGGGCGAAGTTTGGCACCGCACCAGTCACGCGCGACATCCTGGCCGAGCAGCAGACCATTGCCGACACCTTTTTCGAGCTCAAGCTCATTCCGAAAAAGCTCAACCTGCTGCACGCCGCGCCGGCCGATCTGCTGTAAGCCCCAATGCCCAAGGAGTTCCCTCATGCCAGCGCCCATGCCCTTTGCCTTGCATGCACAACTGCAGCGTGTCCTGTGCGTCACGGCCTCCGCCTGGGGACTGAGCGTGCAGCAGCGCCGTGCCGTGCTGCGTGCCCCCCGCTTCGGCTTCGCCATCTCTTACTAAAAGCTTACTGAAAGACCTGTTCCATGCAAATTTTCTGGTTCATTCCCACCCACGGCGACAGCCGCTATCTGGGCACTGCCGACGGTGCGCGCGAGCTCAGCCACGATTACCTCAAGCAGGTGGCCATTGCCGCCGACAGCCTGGGCTACGAAGGTGTGCTCATCCCCACGGGCCGCTCGTGCGAAGACCCCTGGGTGGTGGCATCCAGCCTGATCGCCGTCACGCGCAACCTCAAGTTTCTGGTGGCCGTGCGCCCCGGCCTGCACCAGCCCAGCCTGGCGGCACGCATGGCGGCCAGTTTTGACCGCCTCTCGGGCGGGCGCCTGCTCATCAACCTGGTGACGGGGGGCGACCAGACCGAGCTGGAGGGCGACGGCGTGTTCCTCGACCATGCCACCCGCTACGAGCAGTCGAGCGAGTTCATCCGCATCTGGCGCGAAATTCTGGCGCGCAGCCATGCCGGTGAAAGCCTCGACTACGAGGGCAGGCACCTTTCTGTGAAAGGCGCCAAGCTGCTGTTTCCACCGGTGCAAAAGCCGCACCCGCCCGTGTATTTTGGTGGCTCGTCGCCGGCCGCGCATGAACTGGCGGCCGAGCAGACCGAGGCCTACCTCACCTGGGGCGAGCCGCCCGCCGAGGTGGCCAAAAAGATTGCCGATGTGCGCGAAAAGGCCGCACGCCATGGCCGCACGGTGAAGTTCGGCATTCGCCTGCATGTGATCGTGCGCGAAACCGACGCCAAGGCCTGGCAGGCCGCGGAGGAGCTGATCAGCCATGTGAGCGACGACACCGTGGTGCAGGCCCAGGCGGTGTTTGCCCGCATGGATTCCGAAGGCCAGCGCCGCATGGCCGCGCTGCATGCCGGCGCGAGAAACAAGGCCCCCACGCTCGGCACTGGCGTGTCCTCGCTGCCCCGCGAGGGGGCTCCATCGCCTAGGGGCGGCCCGTCGGCGATTTGGCGCACGCGCGCCGACCTGGAAATCAGCCCCAACCTGTGGGCCGGCGTGGGCCTGGTGCGCGGTGGCGCGGGCACGGCCCTGGTGGGCGACCCGCAGACGGTGGCGGCGCGCATCGAGGAATACGCCGCGCTGGGCATCGACACCTTCGTGCTGTCGGGCTATCCGCACCTCGAAGAGGCCTACCGCTTTGCCGAACTGGTGTTCCCGCTGCTGCCCGTGAAGGTGCGCGACAGGCTCGCCGGTGGTTCGCCCCTGGGGCCGTTCGGCGAAACCGTGGGCAACCAGTATGTGCCCAGGGCATCGCAAAGCTGATTGCCACCCGAGACCAAAGCAAAACCCATGTCCATCCATTCCATCAACCATGTGCAGCTGGCCTTTCCAGCCGGCGCCGAAGGCCGGATACGCCATTTCTACAGCCGCCTGCTGGGGCTGCCCGAGGTGCACCAGCCAGCAGGCAGCACGCTGCGCTTTGCCGCGGGCACCCAGCGCATCGACCTCGTGCCCACCGAGGGTTGGCAGGCCGCACCCCCGGTGTCGCACCTGGCCTTCGAGGTGGAGGACCTGCCGGCGCTGCGTGGCCGCCTGCTGCAGGCCGAACTGGCGCTGGTGGAAAACCGGGCCTTGCCCGGCTACCTGCGCTTTTACGTCAAGGACCCGGCGGGCAACCAGCTGGAATTTCTGGAACCCGATGACGAACTGGAAATCGCCCCATGACACAGACCACCCGAGAGCTGCAGATATCGCCTGTGGCGGACTCCGCCGATCTTCCGCTCGATGGGCCTTTGCTCCCTGCGCCGCTGGCCCGCTTTCTCGCCAACGTCGCGCAGCACCTGCTGCCCTGGGCCGTGCCCGTGGGCCTCATCGTGCTGTGGCAGGTGGCATCGTCGCAAGGCTGGCTGTCCACCCGCGTGCTGCCCGCGCCGGTGGATGTGGTGCGGGCGGCCTGGGTGCTCACCGCCTCAGGCGAGCTGTGGACCCACGTCAAGATCAGCGCGGGCCGCGCGCTGGCCGGGCTGGCCATTGGCGGCGGGCTGGGCCTGCTGCTGGGCCTGCTCACCGGTTCGGTCAAGCTGTTCGAGACGCTGCTCGACTCCACCATCCAGATGGTGCGCAACATCCCCGCGCTGGCGCTGATCCCGCTCGTGATCCTGTGGTTCGGCATCGACGAATCGGCCAAGCTGTTCCTGATCGCCGTGTCGGTGTTCTTCCCGATCTACCTCAACACCTTCCACGGCATCCGCAACGTGGACCCGGGGCTCATCGAGATGGGCCGCACCTACGGTCTGTCGCGCTGGCAGCTCTACCAGCAGATCATCCTGCCAGGCGCGCTCTCCAGCATCCTCGTGGGGCTGCGTTTCTCGCTGGGGCTGATGTGGGTGATCCTGATCGTGGCCGAGACCATCTCGGCGCAGTCCGGCATCGGCTACCTCACGATGAATGCCCGCGAGTTTTTGCAGACCGACATCGTGCTCGTGGGCATCCTGCTGTACGCGCTGCTGGGCAAGCTGGCCGACATGTTCGCCAAGGGGCTGGAGCGCTACTGGCTGCGCTGGCATCCTGGTTATGCATCCCCTTGAGCAGCTGCGCCGTTTCTCCCTTCTCTCTGCGCGCCTCAGATAAAACCCGTTCGCCCTGAGCTTGGCCTGTCCTGAGCCTGTCGAAGGGTCGAAGGGCTCAGCCCGAACGGATGGGATGAGATATCTGAGACTCGTTGCTAATCACTCACATTTTTATAGCTGTTAGCGCTTGATGGATAAGCACTGGAGGCCATTTTGACCATTGATTCATCTCCACAACCCAAAGGCGTGCGCCTGGAAATGCGCGGCGTGGACAAGCGCTATGGCACGCGCGAAGTGCTGCGCAAGACCGACCTGGCCATCGAGCCTGGCCAGTTCGTCGCCATCGTGGGCCGCAGCGGCTGCGGCAAGAGCACGCTGCTGCGCCTGGTGGCGGGGCTCGAATCCGTCTCGGGCGGCAGCATCCGCATCGATGGGCACAGCGTGGCGGGCCTGAGCGGCGACACCCGCATCATGTTCCAGGACTCGCGCCTGCTGCCCTGGAAGCGCGTGGCCGACAACGTGGCCCTGGGCCTGCCGCCCGGGCGGCGCGGCGCCGCCGCCGACGTGCTGGCCCGTGTGGGCCTGGGCGATCGCCTGGGCGAATGGCCCGCGCGCCTGTCGGGCGGCCAGCGCCAGCGCGTGGCCCTGGCGCGCGCGCTGGTGCACAACCCGCGCCTGCTGCTGCTCGACGAACCCCTGGGTGCGCTCGACGCGCTCACGCGCATCGATATGCACCGCCTCATCGAAGGCCTGTGGCAGGCCAGCGGCTTCACCGCGCTGCTGGTCACGCACGACGTGCAGGAGGCCGTGGCCCTGGCCGACCGCGTGATCCTTATCGAAGACGGCCAGATCGCGCTGGACCAGCGCATCGGCCTGCCGCGCCCGCGCATGCATGGCGACGCGGCGTTTGCCGCCCTCGAAAAACGCATCCTCGACCGCGTGCTGCAAAAGCCCGGCGTGGCCGACCCGCAACCCCAACCCGGGCCGCAGTGGCCCGGCGTGCCGGCCCACGGCCTGCGCTGGGCGATCTGATCTTTGTTTCTGACGGTTTTCTTTTTTTCAACGGACTTATCAAGGAGTACCCCATGTCCATCCAGGCCATCAATGTGCGCAACCAGTTCAAGGGCAAAGTGCGCGAGATCATTCGCGGCGACGTCGTCTCGGAAGTCGATGTCGAAACCCCCTGGGGCATCGTCACCTCGGTCATCACCACGCGATCGGTAGACGACCTCGCGCTGGTGGTGGGCTCGGACGTGGTGGCGCTCATCAAGTCCACCGAGGTGTCGATTGCCAAGCTGTAAGCAATTTGAGTCAAATTGGACTCCAGCGCTTATCCATAAAGCGCTGGAAGCTATTAAAAATGTAGTGGAATGAAAAAGACCGGGCCGGCCCGGTCTTTTTCATTGGAGTGACAGGCTCAGCTCAGGCCCGCCCCGCCTGCGCGCCTCAATCGGGCACCGGCGCCGCGGCACCCGCGCGCATGGCCCTCTCCACGCATTCGCGCGTGAGCGTGGGCACGAAACTCTCGATGAAATGGTAGGCATAGCCGCGCAGCCAGGCCCCTTTGCGCAGGGCCAGCCGCGTGAGGTTGACCTCGAACAGGTGGCCTGCGTCGATCATGCGCAGAAGCCGGTCGCGCTCGGGGTCCACCGCGATCGAGGCCACGATGCCCACGCCCATGCCCAGCTCCACATAGGTCTTGATCACGTCGGCGTCCATGGCGGTGAGCACCACGTCGGGGCGCAGTCCCTCGCGCCCAAAGGCCTCGTCGATATGGGCGCGGCCCGTGTAGCCGAGCTCGTAGGTGATGATGGGGTATTGCGCCAGTTGCTCGAGCGTGACCGGCTCGCTCTGCTGCAGCAGTGCATGGCCCGGGGGCGCGACGATGCTGTGCGTCCAGCGGTAGCAAGGCAGCGTGACCAGCGCGTCATAACCCGCCAGCGCCTCGGTGGCCACGCCGATGTCGGCCTCGCCGCTGAGCAGCATCTCGGCCACCTGCCGGGGCGAACCCTGGTGCAGGTGCAGCGACACCTGCGGAAACAACGCGCGAAAGTCGCGCACCACCTGCGGCAGCGCATAGCGCGCCTGCGAATGCGTGGCGGCCACCGAGAGGCGGCCCTGGGCGCTGTCGCTGAAATCCTGGCCCGCGCGCTTGAGGTTGTCGGCTTCGAGCAGCAGGCGCTCCACCATGGGCAGCAGCGCCTCGCCGGGCGGCGTGAGACCGGTAAGGCGCTTGCCCGCGCGCACGAAGATCTCCACGCCCAGTTCTTCCTCCAGCTCGCGGATCTGGCGGCTGATGCCAGGCTGCGAGGTATGCAGCATGTGGGCCACCTCGGTCAGGTTGAAGCCCCGGCGCACGGCTTCGCGCACGGAGCGCAGTTGCTGAAAATTCATAAAAAATTATTTTTGTAGCTGTCAGCGCTTTACCAGTAAGCGTTAGAGGCCTATTTCACTCATATTCTTCTTGCAAGATCGTGAACAGGTTTTCACATGCCGCGCACGCTCAGGTCGGGCGCGTAGCGGTCGGCCTGGATGTCGGGCGACAGCCCGTGGGTGATGACTGCGTCGGTGATGGGCAGGAACTGCGCGTTCCACTGCGCCCACGCAGCGCGCAGGCGCTCGAACACATCGGGGTGCTTGTGGCGCAGGTTGGCGCGCTCCAAAGTGTCGTCCTCCACGTCGAAGAGGAACTCGTTGTCGTTGATCTTCAGGTACTTGAAGCGGCCCTCGCGCACGGCGCGCTGGCGCTGCGACTTGTAGCGCCAGAACAGGGTGCGCGGGTGCGGCGGCGCATGGCCTTCGAGCCCGGGCAGGATGTTCTCGCCGTCCGCCGGAAGCCGGCATCGGGTGCCACGCCCGCCGCGGCCAGCGCTGCAGCGTCGGTGAGCAGCAGGAGCGGCATGTGGAGAGAAAACCTGTGGGTTGTGGTGCCATGGAAAGCCCTGAAATATGGGGATCAAAACGGATGGGTGGATGGGTGGATGGGTGTCAGACGGCAAACTGCCATTGCGAGGCAGGTGCGATGTGCTCGCCGTGCTTTAACGGAGGCTCCGCCAGATCGGCGGACGGGTGGCCTGAAAACTCCTGCAGCACGCTGTCCTTGACGGCGGTGAATGCATGCGAGGTGCGCTTGCGCGGATGGGGCAGGCCCACGGGCACGGTGCGCCGGATGCGGCCCGGGCGTGGCTCCATCACCACCACCCGGTCGCCCAGGTACACCGCCTCTTCCACGTCGTGGGTCACCAGGATCATGGTGATGCCCTCCTGCTGCCAGATGCGGTGCAGTTCCTGCTGCAGGTAGGCGCGAGTCATGGCATCGAGCGCGCCAAAAGGCTCGTCCAGCAGCAGGATGTCGGGCCGGTTGACCAGCGCCCGCGCAATCGCCACGCGCTGCGACATGCCGCCCGAGAGCTGGTGCGGGTAGGCGGTTTCAAAGCCCTGCAGGCCCACCAATGCAATATGCTCGCGCACCGTAGCGCGCTGCTGGCCTTCGGTAAGGCTGGAGTTGAGCAGGCCCAGCGCCACGTTCTTCTCGACCGTGAGCCAGGGGAACAGCCGGTGCTCCTGGAACACGATGCCCCGGTTGAGGCTGGTGCCCATGATGCGCTGGCCGTTGAGCAGGATATCGCCCTGGTAGTCGCCCTCCAGCCCAACCACCAGGCGCAGCAGCGTGGACTTGCCGCAGCCGCTCGCGCCCACGATGCTCACGAACTCGCCGGGCGCAATGGTGAGGTGGATGTCCTGCAGCACCGGCAGGGCTTCGCCCTTGACCTCGTACTGCTTGTTCAGGCCGCGAATGGCCAGGGTGTCGGCATGTGCCATGGTTTTTCTCTCCTCGTATTCGACTTCAGTACTGCGCCAAGGTGCGGTCGCGCCAGGCCAGCAGGCGCTTCTCGATGGCACCCAGCACCCAGTTCAGCGCAAAGCCCACCAGGCCCACTACCACCACGCCAAAGAGCACCAGGTCCATCCAGAAATGCTCGCGCCCGTCGATCAGCGTGTTGCCGATGCCCTTGCCCGAGGCCAGCAGGTATTCGGCCCCCAGCGTGGCCAGCCAGGTGTAGATGAGCGAGAGCTGGATGCCCGTGAACAGCGAGGGCGCGGCGGCAGGCGCGATCACGCGGGCGAGCGTCTGCCATACGCTGAACTCGTACACGCGGGCCACCTCCAGGTATTCGCGTGGCACGCTGCGCAGGCCCTCGAAGCTGTTGAGCACCACTGGGAAGAACGCAGCCATGGCCACGAAGGCGATCTTGGCCGCGTCGCCCAGGCCAAACCACATCGACAGCATCGGAATCCACGCAAACAGCGAGATCTGCTTGAGCGTGTGGAACGTGGGGCCCACCAGCCGCTCGGCCCAGCGCGACCAGCCCAGCAGCGCGCCCACCGCCAGTCCGATGCCAGAGCCGATCACAAACCCCCATGCCATGCGCCACAGACTGGCTGACAGCGCCACCCACAGCTCGCCGCTGGCCACCTGGCCCATGCCGCGCTGCCACACCGCCAGCGGTGACACCAGCAAGGGCGACGACGACCAACCCGATTCCACCGCCGCCCACCACGCCGCCAGGATCAGCGCGGGCAGCACCCAGCCGCGCAGGCGCCGGGGCAGGCGCTGAAAAATGTTCAATGGCATGTTCAAGGAAGACATTTGCACACCCCGCTCACAAGCCTGGCTTGCGCCAGCGCAGCAACCACGCTTCGGACACCGCCAGCAGCTTGTCGATCACGAAGCCCACGATGCCCACGGCCAGCACGGCGGCCAGCACCACATCCAGCTGAAAGAGCTGGCGGCCATAGACGATGAGAAAACCAATGCCCTCGGACGACGCCAGCAGTTCCACCACCACCAGTGCCAGCCACGCATGGGTAAGGCCGTAGCGCACCCCGTTCCAGATGGGAGCCGTGGCCGCTGGGAAGACCACCTTGCGCAGCATCTGCCAACGCGTGAAGCCATACACACGCGCCACCTCCACCAGCCGGTTGGGCACGTTCTGAATGCCCTGGCAGGTGTTGATGGCCACGGGCACCAGGGCCGCCTTGGCGATCAGCAGGAACTTTAGCCCCTCGTCAATGCCCACCACCAGAATCAGCAATGGCAGCCAGCCAATCACCGGCACCTGGCTGAACGCCTTGAACAGGGGGAACACATAGTCGCGGAACGTGGGCGAGAGGCCCATGGCACCGCCCAGCACCAGGCCCAGGGCCAGGCCGATGCCAAAGCCCGCGAACACGCGGACCATGCTGATGCGCAGGTGGTCCCACAACTCGCCGCTGGCCAGCAGCTCGCCAAACACCTTGAAAACGGCGGACGGTGGCGGCAGCACCTGCTCGGGAACCCAGCCCAGCACGGCCGAGAGCTGCCACAGGGCCAGCAAGGCCAACGGGAAGGGCCAGGCCCAAATCCAGCGCCAGTTCAGGTTGCTTTTCCAGGTCCAACGCCCGTTGGCTCGCTGCCTTGACCTGGCCACGGCCTGCGGCTGCTGCGCCAGAGCCCTGCCCTCTCCACCGCCCTGTGCGGCGGCATTCAACGCCTGGATCGTCATCGTGAAACTGCCCTTTCTTGTGGATGCGCGCTTTGCGCAGCCTTTTTGGACGGGTGCGGTTAACGCATACTTGTTAACAACCAAAACGAATGTAAAAGAAGTTTGTTATAAAAATAAATGGTTAATAGTCATATGCAATGACAAAGATGTTTGCGGCATGAGCAGCGATGCCAGGGTTCTGTGCGGGGGGCTGAAATGGCCGCAAAAAAAACCCGCTGCGCACACCGGGCGGGTTGTCAAAGGGCCTGTCCCGCATGCCCTTCCCACACCAAGACCATGCATCAAAGCGCCGCCAGCTCTCCATTGGCACCGTATGCGGGCCAGTAGCCTTCGAGCTTCAGTTCCTTGAGCGCAGCATTCAGGTAGCGGCGGTCGAACCAGCTGTCGATCTCGGGCTTTTTGCGGATCAGCTTGAGCTTGTGGGCCTCGTCGGCTGCGTCCCTGTAGCGCGCCACCAGAAAGGGGTCGAGCAGTGGCGACAGGCGCACGCGCAAAGGCTGGCCAACGAAATCCTCGCGCCACACCTTCTCGTCGTACTCGGTCTTGCCCCACTGCGCAAACAGTCCGGCACGGCGGTTCTCGTCGGAATATTTGTGTGCGTACTGCACCACGGTCTTCACTACCCGCTCGACCACCTTGGGGTGGCGGGCAGCAAAGTCATCGGTGACCAGCAGCGCTGTCTGGCGTGTGTATTTGTAGGAGTCTTCGGCGGCCGACCAGACCACCTTGGCCAGGCCCTTATCGCGCAGCTTGAAGAAGCCTACGTAGCCAAAGGCGGCGTCAATGTCCTTGCTGGCCAAGGCAGCCTCTGCACTGGGCAAATCCAGGTTGACCAGTTTCACGTCGCGCTCGCTCAGGCCCTTGTCGGCCAAGGCTCGCACAGCAGCCAGGTGCAGGTTGGTACCCTTGAACACCGCCACCTTGCGGCCCTTGAGGTCTTCCAGTCGCCGGATGTTCGACTCAGGCGGCACCGCCAGGTACAGCCCGCTGCGCACCCCACTGCCCAGGATGATCTTGGTCTTCACGTCGCTGGCGCGGTGCACGATGGAGGGCAGGTCGCCCTGCCACGCAAAGTCGAGCTGCTTGTTGACCAGGGCCTCGTTCACGGCAGGGCCTGCGCCCTTGAAAAAGGTCCATTGCACCTTCACTCCGTCCTTCTTGAACTCTTCTTCCAGCGCGCCGTCGGTATAAGCCAGCGCGACCGACGTGCCGCCGTGGCGCACCGGATCGCTGCCCACCCCGCCCGTGGCAATGCCAATGCGGATCACCTTCAGCGGCTCTTGCGCCTGCGCGGCCGCACCACCGGCCCAAAGGCCCAGGGCCATCGCTGCGCCCGCTGCCACTGCGGCCCTCCAGAGCGCTGCATTCCATCGCGTGTTTTTCATGTGTTGACCTTTCGTACCTGTTGTCATGACGGTTTGCACGCGCAATGGGCCGCGTGCACCGGCAGTCACTCTAGGCAAGCATGGCATTGGGGCCAACGACTAAAAACATATATCCAAATTTGCAGATGCGGGGCAGGTGCGCATCGCTGGAGAGCGCGGTTTTCCGGCTATCCATATGCGAATTGCTTCGTTGATGCGCTGCGTGTGCGCTGTCCCAATCGGATGGCAGTTCTCTTTCCTCAACTCCTCGTTTCAGAAAGCAGTGCCATGTCCAGGATCAACGATTTACACCCCACTTTCACCCGCTTCGCAGTAGAGCCCTACACCCCCACCATCGGCGCCGTCATTCACGACCTGGACCTGCGCCAGCCGCTGGATGCAGCCACCCAGGCCGAGCTGCGCCAGGCCCTGGCCGTGCACGAGGTGCTGTTCTTTCGCAACCAGCAGCTCACGCCGCAGCAGCAGGTGGACTTCACCCGCACCTTTGGTGAAGTGGCGCAGGTCAAGGCGTTCTTCCCCCGGCTGGATAACCACCCCGAGATCGAGATCGTAGAGAGCACGGCCGGGCGTCCCAAGGCCTCCAGCAACTGGCATGCCGACATCACTTGGCGCGAGCAGCCGCCGCTGGGCACCAGCCTCTACGCGCAGGTGATTCCCGCCAGCGGTGGCGACACCCTGTGGGCCAGCCTGACGGCTGCCTACGCCAGCCTGCCGCCCGCGTTCCAGGCCTACCTGGAGACGCTCACAGCCGTGCACACCTGGGAGATCAGCGGCTGGACGCAATACCTGCTGCGCAAGGATGCCAGCGGTGACGAGCTGAAAGCCGCCCGCGCCAAATATCCGCCCGTGGAGCACCCCGTTGTGCGCGTGCACCCCGTCACGGGCAAGAAGGTCCTGTATGTGAACTCGACCTTCACCAGCCACATCAAGGGCCTGCCCCGCGTGCAGAGCGATGCCCTGCTGGCCCAGCTGTTCGCACTGCCCCAGGTACCCGAATTCCAGGCCCGCCTGCGCTGGCAGGAGGGCACGCTGGCCGTGTGGGACAACCGTTCCACCCAGCATTACGCAGTGGGCGATTTCTTCCCGCAGCACCGCAAGCTGCACCGCATCACCATCACCACCCCGCAAACGTTCTGAGCCCAGGGAGATCCACAACATGACCCAACGCAAGCTGCGCCTCGGCGCTTTCCTCATGCCCACCGGCCACCACATTGCCGCATGGCGCCACCCCGGCTCGCAGGCCGATGCCGGCATCAACATCGACCATTACATCGCGCTGGCCAAGACAGCCGAGCGAGGCCTGTTCGACCAGGTGTTCGTGGCGGACAGCCCCGGCATATGGCACAAGGGCGACCGCGAGTCCTTCAGCCGCCAGGGACGCATTTCGCATTTCGAGCCCGTCACACTGTGGGCCGCGCTGTCGGCAGTCACCAGGCATATCGGCTTTGTGGCCACCGCGTCCACCACATATGAAGACCCGTACTTGCTGGCGCGCAAATTTGCATCACTCGACCACATCAGCAAGGGCCGCGCCGCCTGGAACGTGGTGACGACCAGCGCCGAAAACGTCCACGGCAACTTTGGCCTGAACACCCACCCCGACCCTGCCACGCGCTACGAGCGGGCGCATGAGTTCGTGGACGTCGTCAAGGGCCTTTGGGACAGCTTTGACGACGATGCCTTCACGCGCGACAAGGCCAGTGGCATCTACTTTGACCCAGACAAACTGCACACCTTGAACCACGTAGGCAAATACCTCAAGGTGCAGGGCCCGCTGAACATCGAGCGCCCACCACAAGGTCACCCCGTGATCGTGCAGGCAGGCTCGTCGGAAGACGGCAAGGAACTGGCCGCCGCCACGGCCGAGGCCATCTTCACGGCCTGGACCAGCTTGGCCGAGGCGCAGGCTTTCTACAGCGATGTGAAAGGGCGCATGGGCAAATACGGCCGCCGGCCGGAGGAACTGCTGGTGTTGCCCGGCATCTCGCCGGTGATCGGTCGCACGCAGGAAGAGGCCCAGGCCAAGTGGGCCGAGTTGCAGGCGCTGATTCATCCTTCGGTCGGCCTGGCCACGCTGGCACCGTTCTGGCCACTTGACGAACTGCAGCGCTGGGACCTGGATGCCCCGCCGCCGTATTACCCCGAGCCACCCAAGGGCGTGAACAGCCGAGCGCATGTGGTGATAGAGCTGGCGCGGCGCGAGGGCTACACCATTCGCCAGCTCTATGAATACCTGGCGGGGGCGCGCGGCCATTGGCTGGTGATCGGCACGCCCGAGACCATTGCCGACCGCATGCAGGAATGGTTTGAAAATGGCGCAGCCGATGGTTTCAACGTCATGCCGCCGGTGCTGCCGCAGTCACTGGACGAGTTTGTGGACCTGGTCATCCCCGAATTGCAGCGCCGCGGCCTGTTTCGCACCGCCTACGAAGGCAGTACGCTGCGCGAGAACCTGGGGCTGGCGCGGCCGGAAAGCCGGTATGCGAATGCGGTGAAGGTGGCCTGAGATCGTGAACATGTTCTGAGGCGGCCCTTCGGGCCTGCGCGGGTGCTGGCGGACGATTTGCGGTCATTTTGGC
>WOYI011176098.1_pt1 | contig 13286 bp, 14 predicted proteins | sample 6423411 | NCBI WGS metagenome assembly WOYI01 (sample SAMN13441803, study PRJNA592873) | oil field metagenome | biome: oil field; feature: oil-well bore; material: oil-contaminated soil; isolation source: oil-contaminated soil from oil-well borehole | place: Germany: Wietze | collected 2016-10-18 ... | reverse complement strand
GCCGCCGTGGCGCTCGGCGACCAGCCGCACCACGTACAGGCCCAGGCCCAGGTGCGGCGCATCGCCCGGCGTGGCCTTGTCGCGCAGGCTCACCAGCGAGTCGAACAGGCGCGCCTGCATGGCCTCGGGCAGCGGCGGGCCCTGGTTGGCCAGGGTGATCTCGGCACCGCGTTCGAGTGACCGCAGCTCCAGCCGCAGCCAGCCGTCGGCAGGAGTGAACGACAGGGCGTTGTCGAACAGCTTGTCCAGCGCCTGCGCGATGAGTTCGGGCGCGCCATGGAAACGCAGCGGCGCGTCCGGCAGCACGCCGTCGAAGCGCCGCGTACCGGCCAGCGCGCGGTAGGACGCGGCGCAACCGCGCACCACCTCGCGCAGGTCCACGTCCTCCGGCTCGGCGGCGGCGATGGCGCGCTCCATGCGGCTGGCCTCGCTCATCGCGCGCACCAGTGCACCGAGACGGGCAGTGCCGTCGCGGGCGCGCTCCAGGTACGGCGCGGCATCGGCGGGCATGCCGCCGTCCGCATCGAGCGCGTGCTCGAGGTTGTCCAGCGAGGACTTCACGATCGCCAGCGGCGTGTTGAGTTCATGCGACAGCTTGGAAGCGAGCGTGCGCAGGTAGTCGGTGTAGCCGCCGACCGCCTCGAACAGCTTCTCGAAGCTGCGCGCGAGGTCGCCCACTTCGTCCGGCGCGTCGCTCATCGGGAAACGGCCGCGCTGGAACAGGCCGTCCAGACGGCCATCCGCCGCCTGTGCCCGCTCGGCCGCGTCGCGCAGCTTGCCCAGGCGCAGGCTCAGCCGCGTGGCGAAGGCGAGCAGGATGCCGCCGGCCACCAGCAGCACCGCGAAGCTGGTGAGCAGCAGGCCGAACAATGCGCGGTTGGCCAGCAGCGGCACCGCACGACTGGCCTGCTCCAGCAGCAGCACGCCGCGCACCTGGCCGGCGCGCTCGATCGGCACCGCGGCATCGAGCACCACGCTGGCCCGCGTCTCGCCATCGCGCCACACCGCGGCAGGCTGGCCGTGGCGCGCCTGGATCACTTCGGGCGCGTCCAGCCGCGGCGTGTCCTGCATCCACGGTTCGGCCGCCTGCACCCGGTCGGCCAGCAGCGAGCGATAGATCAGCGCGGCGAACCAGCCCGGCTGCGGCCCCTGGCGGCGGTCCGCATCGCGTCGGCCGCGCTGCGCCAGCAACCAGCCGCCGGGTGACAGCACGCGGGCATGCACGTCGTCGGGCGCCAGCTGCGCCAGTTCCGCCGACAGCGCGTCCGAATAGGCCAGCAGCGGCCGCTGCTCGATGGCCAGCGGATCACCGCCATCGGCCGGATCGAACACGCCCACGCCCAGCGCACTGATCCCGGTTGCGCGCGGCACGCGCAGTTCGATGCGATAGCCGCTGCCGTCCTCCTGCCACTGCGCGGTGAGCTGGTCGGGCAGGCCGTCGATCGGCGGGTCCAGCGGGCGGGCGCTGAGCGGACCGGGCGCGGCGCTGGCCAGCAGATAACGGCGCCGCGCCGTCCCGTGCTGCAGCGACAGCACCACGTGATCGGCATGCAGCACCAGCGGATCGTCGACCTCGGCGCGCGTGCGGCGGCTGTCGCGCACGTCCAGCCACAGGTAGAGCCAGTTGTCGTCCTGCGCCAGCAGCAGCTTGCCGCGCGCGCCCACCGGTTCGCTCCACGGCGTGAGCGGTGCCCAGTCGTCGCCGTAGCCGTCGATGGTGATCGGCGTGTCGGTGGTCTGCACGTACCAGCCCTCGCTGGCATCCGGCAGCGCCGCGCCGGTGACCGCAAGGCTGCGCGCCACCGCACGCGCCGAGGCGGTGAGCGCCTGCGCCTGGCCGTCGCGCAGCAGGTTTTCCATCTGCCGCACGTACAGCCAGCCGGCGACGGGGAGTGCCAGCGTGCACAGCGCGACCAGCAGCAGCTTGCGGCGCAGGCTCATGGCGCGAAAACGCGCGGCATCAGGGCTGGGCAGATGCCGGCAGCGCGGTGGCGCCGCGGCGGCAGGCGGTGCCGGCCACCACCTGCAGCAGCGCGTCGAGCAGTGGGCGGCGCTGCGGCTCGTTGGCGGCCAGCGTCATCGACCAGCTCAGGCGCACGCCGCTGGCCTGGCCCGGATCGCAGAACACGACCATGTCGTCGAGGTGATCGCTGCCTTCGTACACGTTGGCGAGGCAGCGCATGTGCGGGTGGGGGATCGCCATCGTGGTGTTGCGGCCGGCCGGATCGTGCTGGTGGTAGCGCGTGCGGTCGGCGGCGAGTTCCGCCTCCAGCGTGGGCAGCTTGGCCGGCCAGACGTTGAGCACCATCACGCGCTGCGGCTCGCCGGTCCACTCGCCCCGATAGACGACGGTGGCGACACCGATGGCACGGGCGTAGGTGCAGCAATCGGCGGTCCAGCCGTCGGGCGCGCGGCCGCTGATGGTCCACGCGGGCGTCGCGCCATCACGCGCGCCGCTGGCGAGAATGGGTTCACCGGCGTGCGCCGGCGTGCCGGCGAGCAGGAGCAGCACGGCAAGCAGGATGGATCTCACGGCCTCCACCGGTAACCCACGCCGTGCACGGTCTCGATCGCGTCGAACTCCGGCGCCAGCGCGATGAACTTCTTGCGGATGCGCTTGATGTGCGAGGTGATGGTGGCGTCGTCGACCACCAGCTCGGCCTCGCGCATCAGCTGGTCGCGGTTCTTCACGTGGCCGGGAAAGCGCACCAGCGTGTGCACCATCCAGAACTCGGTGACGGTGAGCGGAATCTCCTCGCCGTTCCAGGTGATCCGCATGCGCTCGGATTCGAGCTTGAGCGGACCGTGCTCGATCACCGTCTCGCTGGCCGCCGGCGCCTGCATCGAGGCGATGCGGCGGAACAGCGCGGCGATGCGCGCGGCCAGCTGGTGCAGGCTGGTGTCCTTGCTCAGGTAGTCGTCCGCGCCCAGGCGCAGGCCGGAGATCACGTCGAAATCCGAGTCGCGCGCGGTGAGGAAGATGATCGGCAGCGTCGGCGATGTCGCGCGCAGCTCGCGGCACAGATCGAAGCCGCCCTCCGGCTCGTCGCCCAGCCCGATGTCGATGATCACCAGCTCCGGCAGGCGCATGGCGAACGCGCTCGACGCCTCCTGCCGCGAGCCGTAGCCGCGGGTGTCATAACCGAAGCGGTTGAGCGCCTCGACGTAGTTGGCGCGGATCAGCGGTTCGTCTTCGACGATGGCGATGCTGCGGCCCATGGGATCGATTTCCTTGCGTGGCGGAGTGGATGGCATGCAGCGTGCTATGCGTGCGTGGTCGGCGCAAGCCGGTTTCCCCGCCTGCCCGTGATTTGCCCGAAGCCGTCGCCCGACGGGCCGCAATGCGCCGCGCGCCGCGCCGCGGCCGGGCGCCTCATGGACATCGCCCCCGCAACCGAAGGAGTTCCGCCGATGGCCCGCACCGCTGCCGATGAAACCGATCGCAATGCCGAACTGCACGGGTTCGAACCGCTGCGCGTGGTGCTGGCGATTGGCGCCCTGCTGCTCGGCCTGCTGATGGGTATCCACTGGCCATAGCAGCCTGTCGGACTTTGCTGGTCGAGGCGAGCATTTGGCGGTGCGAGGACCGATTTTCGACGCTTCGCCGGCCCATGGTGGTTCCATGGGTCAAGAAGCGGCGGACATCTGGACTGCACAGCCGGATTCGCAGCCCGGTCGAGCAAAGTCCGACAGGCTGATAGGAGAACTGATAGGAGAACCCGGATGAATTCGCACCCGCTGTTCACGCTCGATTTCGGATTCGATGCCATGGAAGGCCGCTTCGCCGCCGCGCAGGGAAGCGCGGCGGCGCCGGGCGAGGAGCCCGATCCGGAGTGGCAGCCGTTGTAGACAGACTGCTTTTCCCGGACTTTCATGGCCGTTCCTTCTCCCCTCCACGCGAGGGGAGTCTTTTTCCGGGCCGCAAGAAAAGTATGAACGCGCGGGAACCATCGCCGCCGGACAGGACTCCAACTGTTTGAGTGGCGCCGCGCCATTGCCGTGGAAACCGCCGCCTGGCGCCCGCACGGTGCAGCGGCGGGGCGGCGCCCACTCGGGTGATCTCCCTGATGCGTCTGACGACGCTTTGTCCCGGTGCCTCGCGGCGCCGGGACTTCTTTTTTGCGCGCTCCGGCGGCGATCAGCCGATCGCGCGGCGCATGGCCGCGATGGCCGCAGCGTCGTCCGGTGCGTTGAAGATCGCCGAGCCGGCGACGAAGGTATCGGCGCCGGCCGCGGCGATGGCGCCGATGTTGTCGACGCTCACGCCACCATCGATCTCCAGCCGGATCGCCCGGCCGCTCTGATCGATGCGGCGGCGCACTTCGCGCAGCTTGTCCAGCGCGGAAGGAATGAACTTCTGCCCGCCGAAGCCCGGGTTCACCGACATCAGCAGCACGAAGTCCAGCTTGTCCAGCACATGGTCGAGCCAGTTCAGCGGCGTGGCCGGATTGAACACCAGCCCGGCCTGGCAGCCAGCCTCCTTGATCAGGCCGATGGTGCGATCGACGTGCTCGCTGGCTTCGGGATGGAAGCTGACGGAGTCGGCGCCGGCCTTGGCGAAGTCGGGCACGATGCGGTCGACCGGCTTCACCATCAGGTGCACGTCGATGTGCGCGGTGATGCCGTAGTCGCGCAGCGCCTTGAGCACCATCGGACCCATGGTGAGGTTGGGCACGTAGTGGTTGTCCATCACGTCGAAGTGCACCCAGTCGCCGCCGGCGGCGAGCACCCGGGCGGTGTCCTCGCCGAGCCGGGCGAAATCGGCCGAGAGGATGGACGGGGCGATGATCGGGGACTGCTTGCTCATGGATCGTCCTCTGATAGGAGCGCACCTTGTGCGCGACCGGAATGTGCGGCGTTACCTCTTCGTAGGCTTTTCGCGCACAGGGTGCGCTCCTACCGCGCTTTATTTGAAGCCTTTCTCGGCCTTGATGCGCTCGTAGGCGGCATTGATCTCGCTGGCACGCGCTTCGGCGCGCTTGCGCATGTCCTCGGGCAGGTCGCCGAGGCGGTCGGGGTGATGCTCGGAGATCAGCTTGCGGTAGGCGCGCTTGATCGTGCGCTCGTCCGCGTCGCGCTGTACGCCAAGCACCGCGTAGGGATCGGGGCCGCCGGTGGAGCGGTGCGGCGGCACGTAGCCGCTGCCACTGCCGGCACCGCCGCGCGGGCCGCTGCCGGCGTTCCAGGCGTAGCCCTTCATCGCCATCAGTGCCATCAGCTCCATCTCGCTCACCCGCATGGCGAAGGCGAGCTGGCGCAGGATCGCCATCTTCTCCGGCGGCGGGTTGCCTTCGGCCAGCACGGTCTCGATCACCACGTCGAGCACCGGGAACGCATGGTCGCGGCGCAGGCCGACCCACTCGCGCAGTTCGCCGATGGTCGGCGAAACGTCGAACTCCGCGGCCTTGCCACGGTTGAAGCTGGCGATCGCCTGCTGCCGCTGCGCGGGATCCAGGCCCATACGGGTCATCAGGCGCTCGGCGATGGCGATTTCCGCCTCGGACACGCGGCCGTCGCTCTTGGCCACCGCGCCGAGCAGGGCGAACAACGGACGGATGAAGCCGCCAGCCTCCGGCACCGCACTGCGGCGCTGGCTGTAGCGCATGTTGTCCAGCACGAAACCGATCAGCGCGCCGACGATGGCGCCCGCCAGGCCGTGGCCGAGAAACAGGCCGACGATGGCCAACCAGAAGGTGTAGGTATAGCTCATGGCGGCGGCGCCACCGGCGTCTGCGCGCTGTACCACTGCGCCAGCTGGTCGAGCTCGGCGTCGCTGACCGGGCCGATCGCGGCCTTCATCAACGCCACGTCGCGACGGCCGTCGCGGTACTGCTTCAGCGCGTTGCGCAGGTAGTCGAGCTTCTGCCCGGCGAGGTTGGGCGCGCCGGGAATCTGCGCCATGCCGCGCGCGCCATGGCAGGCGGCGCAAAGCCCGAGGCGGGCCGGCGGAGCAGGCATCTCGGCCCGAAGGGGCGCAACAGCGGCCAGGCACAACGCCGCGATCAGGACGGTTCGCATCGGCAACACACGGGGTGAAAGGCGCACCAGTCTACCAGCGCCCCCGCCACCGGCGGCCCGATCGGGTGCCGCGCCATTACACTATGCTGCGCCGCCCCACCCGGAACCGACCCGTGCCCACCACCCTGTCCCGATCGAACCTGCCCGGCCTGGCGTTGGTCCACCGCGGCAAGGTGCGCGATGTGTATGCCCTGTCCGGCCATCGGCTGCTGATCGTGGCCACCGATCGCCTGTCCGCGTTCGACGTGGTGTTGCCCGATCCGATCCCGGGCAAGGGCGAGATGCTCACCCAGATCTCCAACTTCTGGTTCGCCAGAACCGCCCACCTGGTGCCCAACCACCTGCTCGACGTGCCGCTGGCCGACGTGCTGCCGCCCGGCACCGACCTGGCGCTGTACGCCAGGCGCGCCGTGGTGGCGCGCCGGCTCAAGCCGGTGCCGGTGGAAGCGATCGCCCGCGGCTACCTGATCGGCTCGGGCTGGAAGGACTACCAGGCCACCGGGGCCGTGTGCGGCATCACGCTGCCGGCGGGACTCAAGCAGGCGCAGCAGTTGCCCGAACCGATCTTCACGCCCTCGACCAAGGCCGCCGTGGGTGACCACGACGAGAACGTCAGCTTCGCCGCGGTGGTGAACGTGGCCGGCCGCGAGCTGGCCGAGAAGGTACGCGACGCCACGCTGGCGATCTACCGCTGGGCCGCGGCGTTCGCGGCCGAGCGCGGCATCATCCTGGCCGACACCAAGCTGGAGTTCGGCACCGACGAGGACGGCACGCTCTACGTGATGGACGAGATGCTCACGCCGGACTCCTCGCGCTACTGGCCGGCCGACCAGTACCAGGTGGGCATCAGCCCGCCCAGCTACGACAAGCAGTTCGTGCGCGACTACCTGGAGTCGATCGGCTGGAACAAGACACCGCCGGGCCCGCACATTCCGGCCGAGGTGATCGCCGGCACCGAGGCGAAGTACGCCGAGGCGCTGCAGCGGCTGGCCGGCATCACCCTCGCCTGAACCGGCCGTCCGGGGAGACAACGCCATGCGCACCATGCAGGACTGGCTGGACAGCTACGGCGCCGATCACCAGGACCCGATCAACCGGCGCCTGCACTGGCTGTGCGTGCCGCCGATCGGGTGGAGCGTGATCGCGCTGCTGTGGACGATCCCGGTGCCGGCGCGCTTCCTGCAGCCGGGCGCGTGGGCGGTGCTGGCGATGTTTCTGGCGTTCGCCTGGTACTGGAAGCGCTCGCACCGGCTCGGCGCTGCGCTGCTGGCGGCCTTCGTCGCGCTGGCGCTGCTCACCGGCTTGCTGTTCAACCGGCTCGGCGCGACCAACCTGCGCTGGCTCGCGCTGGCAGTGTTCGTGCTGGCATGGATCGGCTGCTTCATCGGGCACCGCTTCGAAGGACGCCGGCCGAGCTTTCTCACCGACCTCTCCGACCTGCTGGTCGGCCCCGCCTGGCTGATGGAAAAATGGCTGCGCCGACTCGGCTTCAAGGCTTCCGCATGACGACCCTGCTCACCGTGCTCAGCACCCTCCTGTGGTGGGTGCTGTACAGCTCGATCTTCGCCCTGTTCTTTGCGCTGATCGCCTGGCCGCTGCTGCGCTGGAACGAGCGCGCCGGCGTGGTGTTCAACCGCGTGTACCTCGCCTGCCTGCTGTGGACCATGGCCGGCATGGCGATGGTCGGCGCGGTGGCCGTGCACGAAGGCCATGTGCGTCCGCCCTACGGCGCGCTGCTGGCCAGCAACGCGCTGCGCGGCGTGCTGGTGGTGGACATGCTGGTCGGCGTGGCGCTGCTGTGGCGGCTGATCCCGCGGGTCGACGCGCGACGCATCCGCCCCGCCAGCGCCTGCCTGGCCGTGGCCGCAGTGATGGCGATCGCCTTCGGCGTCGCCACCAGCGTGGCATGAGCACCAGCCCGCGTGCTCAGTGGTGCATCGACATCACTGCAGTGCCGAACAGCACCGCCATGGCGATCGCCAGCAGCACGCCGATGACGATCGCCATCATCAGGAGCCTGTCGGGCTTTGGCGGTCGAGTCGAACATTCGGCGGTGCGAGGACCGATGTTCGGCGCTTTGCCGGCCCATGGTGGTTCCATGGGCCAAGCAGCGACGGACATAGGGACCGCACCGGCGGATGTGCAGACCGGCCGGCCAAAGCCCGACAGGCTCCCAGGTAGACCCGCTGCACCAGGCAGGCCTTGCCGTAGCCGATGCGCAGGCCGTTGTCGGCCAGCAGCAGCCGGTTGACCATCGCCGCGCCCACCAGAAACTGCACCACGAAGGCGAGCAGCCGACCGCCCCCGAGCAGCGCGTGCGCGATGCCCCGCGCCGCCGCCGATGCGATCGTGGCGAGAACCACCGTGGCCATCGCGCGCGGGCAGGAGGGCATCGAGCCCAGCACCAGCCGGAACGATACCGTCAGCAGCAACGCGGCCATCGCGATGCCGACCACGATCACCTGCACGATCGCCAGCAGGCTCATGCCCGCCAGCGCTCCGAAGGCCGTCCCCATGACACCCCCGCAGGCAAAATGACCCGCGTCGCCGACCCCTTCCCCGGGCGATCGCGGCCCGGTCAGCGTAGCGCGGCAGCACGAAGCGGGAAATCAACCCGCCTGGCGCTCCAGCCAGCGCCAGCCGTAGAAGGCCGGCACCCCCAGGGCGATGATCAGCAGGCTCATGCCGGCATCGCGCGGCGCGTGGATCGAGGTGGCGATGATCACCCCCAGCACCGTCACCACGAAGACCAGCGGCAGCACCGGATAGAACGGCACGCGATAGGGTGACGGCTCCTGCGCCAGATGGCGGCGATACCAGAACAGCGTGGCGATGCCGAACGCGTGCGCCAGCCACTCGCCGACCGTGGTGTAGTCCAGCAGCTGACCGAAGCTGCCGGACAAGGTCAACACGATCGCCCAGGCACCCAGCGTCGCCAGCGCCACCTGCGGTGCACGGCTGGTCGGATCGATCCGCCCCACCGCACTGAAGAACATGCCGTCGCTGCCCATGGTCTGCAGCACGCGCGCGCCGCCGGCGATGGCAATCGCGCAGTAGCCGAAGGTGGAGCAGGCGATGCCCAGCGCCATGATCGTCGCCCCTCGCGGGCCGAGCAGATCACGCAGCAGGTCCGCCGCCGGCGCCGAGCTGGCGGCCAGGCCGGCATGGCCCAACCCGGCAAGGTAGGCAAAGTTCACCAGCAGGTAACTGCCCATCACGCCGGCCATGCCCAGCCCGAGTGCGCGCGGCAGCGTGCGCTGCGGATCGCGCACCTCCCCGGCCAGGTCGTTGAGGTAGTGGAATCCGCCGTAGGCGAACAGCACCGGAAGCAATGCGCCGAGGAAATCGCCCGGCGACGCCACGTGCCCGGGGTCGGCCGCGAGCGCGCTGCCGAGGTGGCCGCGCGCCAGGATCAGCCCGACCACCACCAGCAGTGCAATCGCCGCCAGCTTGAGCACGGTGAAGATGTTCTGCACCCAGGCGCCGGCGCGGATGCCGAACAGGTTGATGCCCACGATGAAGGCGATCGATCCCACCGCGACCGGCTTGACGAAGCCGGCGGGAAAGCCGAGCCCGGCGCAGAAATAGTCGGCGAACGTCGTGGCCACGGCGGCGACGCTGCCGGGATAATTGATCAACGCCATGGTCCAGCCGAACAGGAACGCCGGCAACGTGCCGAACGCCTCGCGCAGGTAGACGTAGGTGCCGCCCGCCTGCGGCCGGCGCGCGCCCAGCTCGGCGTAGCAAAGCACCCCGGCGAGCGTGAGCAGGCCGCCGAGCGCCCACAGCAGCAGCACCTGCCAGCCGGCCGAGGTGCGCTCGGCCACGGTGGCCGGATTGCGGAAGATGCCGGCGCCGATCACGCCACCGATCACGATCGCCGCGGCGTCCCAGGTGCCGAGGCGGCGAAGGTAGGTCGACGAAGAAGAGGCAGTCGTCATGGCGTCGCTTGGCGTCACTGGCGAGAAGGACCAGCGCATAGCCTGACACGACGAGCGCCCGTCGTGCCCGCTTCGCCGGCAGCGCGGGCATCGAATCATGCGCATCGGAGGAAGGCGCCGGCGCGCCCTGCGAAGGCCGCACGGCAACGATCGCCGACGCGCTGTGCTGCACTCCGGTCGGCGCCATCCACCTTTTCAGCGCGCTCCCCGCGTTTAGAATCGCGCCTTGCCCCCAGGCCCGTACCATGCCACCACACCCGAAGTTCACGCACAAAACGGCGCTCTTCCCTCCGGGGCAGGGCGCGCCCCGGGCCGCATCTGGCACAGCACGAGCGTGCGGATGAGCCGCCACCCGGGATCGAGCGCGGAGACCCGGCCGCCGCTGATGCACTGGCTGTCGCTGGGCGCGGCCGCGGGGATGCTGTCGGTGGCGGCCTGGCTGATGCACCGCTACCTGTCGCAGATCACCTGGCACGCCTTTGCCGTCGCATGGTCGCAGCTACCGGCCCACCGCATCGCCGGCTCGGTGCTGGCAACCGCGGCGAGCTTCGCGATGCTGGCCGTGTTCGAGATGCAGGCTGCCGCGCTGACCGTGCCGGGACGGCTCTCCCTGCGTCGCGCCGCCTTCGCCGGCATGGTCGCCAATGCGCTGGCCAATACCCTGGGCCTCCACGCGCTGACCGCCAGCGCGGTGCGTTTCCGCATCTACCGGGCCGACGGGCTTGGCGCGGGCGACACCGCCCGCATCGTCGGCGTAGCCGGGCTCGGCGTGGGGCTGGGCTTCGCCGTGGTGATCACCGGCGCATTCTGCTGGGAGCCGGCGATCACCCGGGGCTGGGGGCGCATTCCCGGCCTGGCCCTGCTGGCGGCGCTCGGAGCGCTGCTGTTCTGGCTGGGTGGGCAACCGCGTTCGCTGCGGATTTTCGGCTGGACGCTGGTGTTCCCCGACGCCCGTACGGCGGCCCTGCAGATGCTCATCGGCGGGGTGGAGATGAGCGCGGCGATCGCGGCGCTGTACATCCTGCTGCCGGCATCCATCGCGCCACCGTTCGTCGACTTCCTGCCGATCTACGTCGGCGCCGTGCTGGCCAGCCTGGTCAGTCATGCACCGGGGGGACTGGGCGTGTTCGAAATGATCATGCTCGCTTCCTTCACCCAGGCCCAACGCCCCGACCTGCTGGCGGCCGTGCTGTGCTATCGCCTCACCTACAACCTGCTGCCGTTCGTGCTCGCCAGCCTGGCGCTGGCCGCTTTCGAGGGACGGCAGCGCTGGCTCGGCCGCTCGAACGACGGCGGATCGGTTCAGCAGCTGTGAAAAAGTCGATCGCCACAGCGAGTGCGTCGTCAGGCGCTCGCAGTCGGCGCGCGACTTTTCAGCTCTCCGTCTTGACTGCTCAGTTCGTACTGGATCGGCCTGAAGGCAAAGTTGTTGGACCGGCACAGGCCACACCGCGCTGCGCGATCGCCTCGCGCTGCTTGTCATAGCACTCGTTTGCACGCAGCTGCCCGAACTGGCTGTGCAGGTTGAGCACCCGCCAGGCATGGGAAGCGGCGGGTCGGACGGCTCGCCGGCGGACTCGCATGGATCGGCGCCAGTCGCTCCCACCGGGCGCGCTCGAACGTCGGCGCGTCGCGCATCGGTGATGTCGCAAACAACACCGCGACACTGATGAACGAGGGTCCACCGGCAGGCTCGGACAGCGCCTGCGGGCGGCGGGTGATCGCAAGGTCGTCGTCGGCGTGGGCAAGTCCCTCGCCCGCAGGAGAAGCAGCTGTCCGCGCCAGCGCGATGCCTTGGCGCCCGGACAGGGGAAGGACGCCGCCTCGACAAGGGCCTCGAACGCGGCTTCGATGGAACCGGATGGCGCAGCGATCCCGCCGCCACCCGCGGTGCCCGCCCACTGGAATCGCTCGTTCCAAGCCGCATCTGCCTGACGCCTCCATCCGCGTGGCCGCTGCAGAGTGCATGCCACGTCCACATCGCCCTGCGCTGAACGCTACGGACCTTCGCGACGGGGCGAGGTGAACGCCGCAGTGGCCAGCTGAATGGTCGCTGCCCCCATGGCTAGAATGAGCGGGTGCCCCCTTCGCCACCGCCGGTGTCCGTCCCCCCACGCAAGATCCTCCATGTCGACATGGACGCGTTCTACGCGTCGGTCGAGCAGCGCGACAATCCCGCGCTGCGCGGCAGGCCGGTGGTGGTCGCCTGGCGTGGCGCCCGTTCGGTGGTGTGCGCAGCCAGCTACGAAGCGCGCCCGTTCGGCGTGCGCTCGGCGATGCCGGCAGTGCGCGCCGAGCGGCTGTGTCCGCAGGCAATCTTCGTGCCGCCGGACTTCGCGCGCTACAAGGCGGTATCGCGGCAGATCCGCGCGATCTTCGCCCGCCACACCGACCTGATCGAGCCGCTGTCGCTGGACGAGGCCTACCTCGATGTCACCGTCACCAAGAGCGGCCTCGGTTCGGCCACCGCCACCGCCGAAGCGATCCGCGCGGCGATCCGCGCGGAGACCGGGCTCACCGCCTCGGCCGGCGTCGCCCCGAACAAGTTCCTCGCCAAGATCGCCTCGGACCACCGCAAGCCCGACGGCCTGTTCGTGGTGCGGCCGCATCAGGTCGACGCGTTCCTGCTGCCGCTCGAAGTCGGGCGCCTGCCCGGCGTGGGCAAGGTGATGGAAGCGAAGCTGGCCGAGCTCGGCGTCACCACGGTGGCGCAGCTGCGCACCCTGCCGCTGGCCGAGATGGAGCACCGCTTCGGCCGCTGGGGCCGCCGGCTGCATGAACTCTCGCTCGGCATCGACCACCACCCGGTACAGCCGGAGCGGCCCAGCATGCAGGTGTCGGCGGAGGACACGTTCGAGCACGACCTGCGGCTGGGCGAGCTCGAACCGCACATCCGCCGGCTGGCCGGGAAGACCTGGGCCGGCCACCAGCGCGAGGCCGGCCGGGTGGCGCGCACGGTGGTGCTCAAGCTGAAGACCGCCGAGTTCCAGACGCTCACCCGCAGCCTCACCCCGGCCCGCCGGCCGCGCTCGGCACGCGAACTGGCCGATATCGCCTGCGCGTTGCGCAACCGCGTCGAGCGTCCGGCCGACAGCCGCTACCGGCTGGTGGGCGTGGGACTGTCCGGCTTCGTCGATGCTGACGAGTACAGCGCCCAGACCGATCTGTTCGGGCCGCCGGCCGGATAAGCGACGGCAAGCGCCATGGCAAATAAAAGCGCCTGCCAGGAGCCTGTCGGACTTTGGCGGTCGAGTCGAAAATTCGGCTGTGCGAGGAGCCTCTTGCAAAATCCCCGCTGAAACGGGGTTGCGTGCGTGGGCCAGCGGC